>OFSF01000537.1_pt1 | contig 14477 bp, 12 predicted proteins | sample 1543271 | NCBI WGS metagenome assembly OFSF01 (sample SAMN07774227, study PRJEB24372) | wastewater metagenome | isolation source: Exp Tend VB 100WW | collected 2016-02
TATCTGCGCCCTCGAAAGGGGCGCAGATGGCCGACACGTCGCTACTGAAGTTCGTCGATCGCGAGCAGGCTTACCCAGCCAAGCGCGAACCCGAGATCCGTGCCGAGGATTTCCGCGAAATCGCCGAGCGCTATGCCGCGCCCGAGGCGGAGGACCAGGCCGGGCGCTGCTCGCAATGCGGCGTGCCTTATTGCTCGGTGCATTGCCCGCTGCACAACCACATCCCCGACTGGCTGCGCCTCACCGCCGAGGGCCGCCTGCGCGAAGCCTATGAGCTGAGCAATTCCACCTCGACCATGCCCGAGATTTGCGGCCGCATCTGCCCGCAGGACCGGCTGTGCGAAGGCAATTGCGTGATCGAATTCTCCGGCCACGGCGCGGTGACGATCGGATCGGTCGAAAAGTTCATCACCGATACCGCCTGGGAAGAAGGCTGGGTCGAACCGCTCGTGCCCGGCACCCCGCGCGGCCAATCGGTCGGCGTGATCGGCGCAGGGCCAGCGGGCTTGAGCGCCGCCGAATATCTGCGCGCGGGCGGCTATGACGTGCACGTCTATGATCGGTACGATCGTGCGGGCGGGCTGCTGACCTATGGCATCCCCGGCTTCAAGCTGGAAAAGCCCGTTGTCATGCGCCGGGTCGATCGGCTCAAGGCCGGCGGCATCATCTTCCACGAAAATTTCGAGGTCGGCCGTGATGCCACGCTCGACGAGTTGCGCCAGCGCCATGATGCGGTGCTGATCGCGACCGGCGTCTACCGGGCCCGCGCGATCAAGGCACCGGGCGTCGAGAAGACGGGCGTGGTCGATGCGCTCGCTTTCCTCACCGCCTCCAACCGCAAGAATTTCGGCGATGCCGTGCCCGCCTTCGATGACGGCAGCCTCAATGCAGCGGGCAAGCATGTCGTCGTCATCGGCGGCGGCGATACCGCGATGGATTGCGTGCGCACCGCGATCCGCCAGAATGCGGCGTCGGTAAAATGCCTCTACCGCCGCGACCGCGCCAACATGCCCGGCTCGCAGCGCGAAGTGAACAATGCCGAGGAGGAAGGCGTCGAGTTCGTCTGGCTCTCGGCACCCGAAAGCTTCACCGGCCGTGATGCCGTCAGCGGCGTGAAAGCAAGCGGCATGCGCCTCGGCGCACCCGACGCCTCGGGCCGACGCGCGCCCGAAATCGACCCGCAAGGCGGCTTCGATCTGCCCGCCGATCTCGTCATCAAGGCGCTCGGCTTCGATGCCGAGGATCTGCCGAAACTGTTCGGCGCGCCCGAACTCGGCACGACGCGCTGGGGCACGGTGCTGGTCGACAACAAAACGCTGATGACCTCGCTCGACGGCGTGTTCGCAGCCGGAGACATCGTGCGCGGTGCAAGCCTCGTCGTCTGGGCGATCCGCGACGGCCGCGATGTCGCGACGAGCATGCACAAATATCTGAAGGCGAAGGCGAGCGCGGGGAGGAAGGCGGCGTGATCGCTGCGCTCTCCTTTGCCGTACTTGTCCTGGCAGGCGATACGCAAGCGGCATCGCTTACGGCGGCACCACAAATTGCTACCGCATCCGCCGAACCAGCCCCAGCAGCGCTCGCGAGCGGGGTGGAAATCGCAAAATTGCTTAATCCTGAAAATGAAGTTCTGGAGGGCAGCCGCGCGGCCATCGTTGCAACACTACAAAAGATGTTCGCTGCCGACCCGAATATGGCGGCGATGGAAAAAGAGCATCCCGGGTTCATCGCGGCGGGATCTGAAGCGATTCAGTCGACGACCTTGGCGATCTTGAAGGAACGCTTGCCGATCCTTTGGTCCCGTCTTGGAGCAGCGTACGCCCGCAGCCTGTCCGAAGCGGAATTGGGCCAAACATTACGATTTTACCAGAGCGAAGCCGGAAAGCGGCTCATCCAGGCGACCTTGAAAGGGATCGATCCCTCGGCGCTGATACAAAAACAAATCGCGGCTCCGGATCGCAAGGTCGATGCAGCCGAACTTGGAGCGACAGTTACAGCGTCCGCGACTAAAGCCGCAACAAATGCGACATCGGAAGATCGCACAGCGCTGTACAACTTTGTTTTCACCCCGCTGGGCCTGAAGATCCGCCAACTCAACCCGGAAATGCTCAAGATCGCGGCAGATTGGAGCAACGAGCGGGATGCTCTATCCGAAAAGCGCGTCACTGAAGCAGTCGGTGCGGCGCTTGCCCCCTTCTTAGCAGATACCGCCGCGAAAAAGGCCAAGCCATGACGATGGAATCCGAACGCCTCCGCCTCGCCGAACACGGCATGTACCGCCCCGAATTCGAGGGTGACGCTTGTGGCGTCGGTCTCGTCGCGGCGACCGATGGCACGCCGTCGCGCCGTGTCGTCCAATCCGCGATCGATGCGCTGAAAGCCGTGTGGCATCGCGGCGCGGTCGATGCCGATGGCAAGACTGGCGATGGCGCTGGCCTGCATATCGACCTGCCGCTCAAATTCTTCGACGATGCGATCGCTGCCTCGGGCCACCGCCCGCTGCCCAACCGGTTGGCTGTCGGCATGATCTTCCTGCCGCGTACCGATCTCGGCGCGCAGGAAGCCTGCCGCACGATCGTCGAAAGCGCGATCATCGAGGAAGGCTATACCATTTATGGCTGGCGCCAGGTGCCGGTCGACGTGTCGGTGATCGGGCAGAAGGGCCTCGCCACCCGTCCCGAGATCGAACAGATCATGATCGCGGGGCCCCTGCCCGACGACCAGACCGCCGCCGAGTTCGAGAAGAACCTGTATCTCGTCCGCCGCCGGATCGAGAAGCGCGTGATCGCCGCACAGATCCAGGGCTTTTACGTCTGCTCGCTGTCGTGCCGCTCGATCATCTATAAGGGCCTGTTCCTCGCCGAATCGCTGTCGATCTTCTACCCCGATCTGCGCGATCCGCGGTTCGAGAGCCGCGTCGCGATCTTCCATCAGCGCTATTCGACCAACACCTTCCCGCAATGGTGGCTGGCGCAACCGTTCCGCACGCTGGCGCACAATGGTGAGATCAACACCATTCGCGGCAATAAGAACTGGATGCTCAGCCACGAGATCAAGATGGCGAGCCTGTCGTTCGGCGAGCAATCCGAAGACATCAAGCCGGTGATCCCGGCGGGCGCATCCGACACCGCCGCGCTCGACGCGGTGTTCGAGGCGATTTGCCGGTCTGGCCGCGATGCGCCGACCGCCAAGCTGATGCTGGTGCCCGAAGCCGTGGCGGACAATTCCGACATGCCCGCTGATCACCTTGCGATGTATCAATATCTGGCGAGCGTGATGGAGCCGTGGGACGGCCCCGCCGCGCTGGCGATGACCGATGGCCGCTGGGCGGTGGCGGGCATGGACCGCAACGCGCTGCGCCCGTTGCGCTATGTCCGCACGATCGACGGTCTGGTAATCGTCGGCTCGGAAAGCGGCATGGTCGTCGTGCCCGAATCGACCGTAGTGGAAAAAGGCCGGCTCGGGCCGGGTCAGATGCTCGCGATCGACCTGGACGAAGGCGTGCTGCTGCACGACCGCGCGATCAAGGACCGCATTGCGGGCGAAGCCGATTATGCCGGGATGATCGAGGCGTTCCAGCGGATCGAAGCGCTGCCGCAGCCCGAGCACGACCCGATCACGCGCTTCGAGCGCGCCGAGCTGACGCGCCGCCAGATCGCCGCCGGGCAGACGCTCGAAGATATGGAGCTGATCCTCGCGCCGATGGTCGAAAGCGCCAAGGAAGCGATCGGCTCGATGGGCGATGACACCCCGCTCGCGGTCATTTCCGACAAGCCGCGGCTGATCAGCCAGTTCTTCCGGCAGAATTTCAGCCAGGTCACCAACCCGCCGATCGATCCGCTGCGCGAACGCCATGTGATGTCGCTCAAGACGCGCTTCGGCAACCTCGCCAACATCCTCGACACCGAGGATCGGCGCGATGGCGTGCTGGTGCTGCAATCGCCGGTGCTGGACGGCACCGCCTGGGCGCAGCTCAAGGCGCATTTCGGCGCACAGGCGGCCGAGATCGACTGCACCTTCGAAGCCGGTGGCGGCCCCGAAACGCTGCGCGCCGCGATTGCGCGCATCCGTGCCGAAGCGGTGACGGCGGTGCGTCAAGGCAAGAGCGAATTGTTCCTGAGCGACATGGGCATCGGCCCGGACCGGATCGGCATCGCCGGCGTGCTCGCGGCGGCGGCTGTCCATACGCACCTCGTACGGATGGGGCTGCGCTCTTATGCCAGCATCAACATCCAGACGGCCGAATGCCTCGACACGCATTATTATGCGGTGCTGATCGGTGTCGGCGCGACCACGGTCCACGCCTATCTCGCCGAGGCCGCGATTGCCGACCGCCATGCGCGCGGCCTGTTCGGGGATCTGACTTTGGCGCAGTGCCTCGCGCGGCATCGCACCGCGATCGACGAGGGCCTGCTCAAGATCATGTCCAAGATGGGGATCGCGGTGATCTCCAGCTATCGCGGCGGCTATAATTTCGAGGCGGTCGGCCTCAGCCGTGCGCTGGTCAACGACCTGTTCCCGGGGATGCCCGCGAAGATTTCGGGCGAGGGCTATGCCTCGCTCCACCTCAACGCGCAGTTGCGGCACGACAAGGCGTATGACTCGGCGGTGGCATCGCTGCCGATCGGCGGCTTCTATCGCCAGCGCCACACCGGCGAAACGCACGCTTATTCCGCGCAACTCATGCACTTGCTGCAAACGGCGGTGTCGACCGACAGCTATTCCACCTATCTGCAATTCTCGCGCGGGGTGGAGGGGCTGCCGCCCATCTATCTGCGCGACCTGCTGCAGTTCAACTTCCCGGCCGAGGGCGTGCCGGTCGATCAGGTCGAAGCGATCACCGAAATCCGCAAGCGTTTCGTGACGCCGGGCATGTCCTTGGGCGCACTCAGTCCGGAAGCGCATGAAACGCTCGCCATCGCGATGAACCGCATCGGTGCCAAGGCCGTGTCGGGCGAAGGCGGCGAGGACAGCGCGCGCTATCAGCCCTATCCCAATGGCGACAACGCCAATTCGGGGGTGAAGCAGATCGCCAGCGGCCGCTTCGGCGTGACGGCGGAATATCTCAACGCCTGCGACGAGATCGAAATCAAGGTCGCGCAAGGGGCAAAGCCCGGCGAGGGCGGGCAATTGCCCGGGTTCAAGGTGACCGAGTTCATCGCCAAGCTGCGCCATGCGACGCCGGGCGTGACGCTGATCTCGCCGCCGCCGCATCACGACATCTATTCGATCGAGGATCTGGCGCAGCTCATCTATGATCTGAAGCAGATCAACCCGATCGCGCGCGTGTGCGTGAAGCTCGTTTCCTCGGCCGGGATCGGCACGGTGGCGGCGGGCGTGGCCAAGGCGCATGCCGACGTCATCCTGATCGCCGGGCATGTCGGCGGCACCGGGGCCTCGCCGCAGACCAGCATCAAATATGCCGGTACGCCGTGGGAAATGGGGCTGTCGGAGGTCAACCAGACGCTGACGCTCAACGGCCTGCGCGGGCGGATCAAGCTGCGCACCGATGGTGGCCTCAAGACCGGGCGCGATATCGTCATCGCCGCGATCCTGGGCGCGGAAGAGTTCGGCATCGGCACGCTCAGCCTGGTGGCGATGGGCTGCATCATGGTGCGCCAATGCCATTCCAACACCTGCCCGGTCGGCGTGTGTACGCAGGACGCCGCTTTGCGCGCCAAGTTCGGCGGCACGCCCGAAAAGGTCATCAATTTGATGACCTTCATCGCCGAGGAAGTGCGCGACATCCTCGCCCGGCTCGGCTTCCGCAGCCTCGACGAAGTGATCGGCCGCACCGAATTGCTGCGCCAGGTCAGCCGTGGCGCCGAGCATCTCGACGATCTCGACCTCAACCCGATCCTCGCCAAGGTCGATGCACCCGACGATCAGCGTCGCTTCAGCCTGACCACGCGCCGCAACGAAGTGCCCGACAGCCTCGATGCGCAGATGATAAAGGACGCCGCCGCCGTCTTCACCCGCCGCGAGAAGATGCAGCTGACCTATTCGGTGCGCAACACGCACCGCGCGGTCGGCACGCGGCTGTCGAGCGAGATCACGCGGACCTTCGGCATGTCGGCCCTCGCCGACGGGCATGTCCATGTCCGGCTGCGCGGCTCGGCCGGGCAGAGCCTCGGCGCGTTCCTGTGTAAGGGCATCACGCTCGAAGTGTTTGGCGACGCCAATGACTATGTCGGCAAGGGCCTGTCGGGCGGCAACATCGTCGTTCGCCCGGTGGTCAGTTCGCCGCTCGCCAGCCAGGACAACACCATCATCGGCAACACCGTGCTCTACGGCGCAACCTCGGGCAGCCTCTATGCAGCGGGTCAGGCGGGCGAACGCTTCGCGGTGCGCAATTCGGGCGCGACCGTGGTGGTCGAAGGCTGCGGTGCCAATGGCTGTGAATATATGACCGGCGGCACCGCCGTCGTGCTCGGCCCGGTCGGTGCCAATTTCGGTGCAGGCATGACCGGCGGCATGGCGTTCATCTATGATGCCGACGGCAGCTTCGCGCGGCGCGCCAACCCCGAGAACATCACCTGGAACCGCCTGTCCTCGCTGCATTGGGAAGCGGTGCTGCTCGGCCTGGTGCGCGCGCATCATGCCGCGACCGACAGCAAATGGTCGGGCGCGTTGCTCGACGATTGGGGCCGCGTGGTCGATCGCTTCTGGCAGGTGGTGCCCAAGGAAATGCTGACCCGCCTCGCGCATCCACTCGACGACCGGGTCGAGCAGATCGCCGCCGAATGATCGACCGGGCGCGCGAATCATGCTAACGGTTCGCGCGCTCGGCCCATGTTCCAGGCCAGATTCGAGGTTGTCATGCGTCCTTTTCTGATCGGTGTGTTCGCACTCGGCCTGGCGGGGCCAGCCTTCGCGCAGGACCGCGCACCGCAACCGCCCGCAGTCGATGCGCAGCAACTCGGCTCGGCGCTGTCGACGCCACTTGTCCAGGAAGGCCTTGCGGCAACCGTCGACGAATTCGCGGATGCCCTGCTCCAAACCCATGTCGGCCCGCTGGCGCATTATGCCGATCCGCGCGCGAATGTCCGTCCCGACAACACCCTTGGGGATCTGGCAGCACGCTCCAACCCCAATTACCGCCGCGACCTGCACGAAAGCGCCCGCGGTGCGATCGCCGCAACCGGGCGTGCGATGCAGGATGTCGCCAGCATGAGCGCCGAGCTCAAGCGCACTTCCGACCGCATCCATCATCTGCTCGACCAGACGCGGGCGGAAATGGAGTCGCTACGCTAACGTCCGGATTGGCGCCCGACATCTCGGGACGGGGTCGATCGAACGAATCCCGCGCCAAGCCATCTTCCCCCACCGCCGCGCAGCTTCTACGACGGGCCTATGTGGCAACTCTTTCAATTCCCCCTCTGCCCGTTCTCGCGCAAGGTGCGCCTGCTGCTCGGTGAAAAGGGCGTCGGCTGCGAACTCGTCCGCGAAAACCCGTGGGAACAGCGGGACGAATTTCTTGACCTGAACCCGGCGGGCCAGGTGCCGGTGATGACCGACGCGCTGCGCAGCATCCGCCTGATGGATTCGATGGCGATCTGCGAATATCTTGAGGAAACCGTCGAGAAAAACGCGATGCTCAACGGCACGGCGGTCAACCGCGCCGAAATCCGCCGTCTCGTCGCCTGGTTCGATTCGCAGTTCTTCGCCGACATCGTCGCGCCGCTGCTGCACGAACGCATGGAAAAGCGCCTGGTCACCAAGGAACCGCCCGATGCGCGCCGCCTGCGCGACGCGATGAAGGCGGCGGTGCGCCACCTCGATTATACCGATTATTTGCTCGACCATCATAATTGGATGGCAGGATCGACGATGAGCCTGGCCGACCTCGCCGCCGCGGCGCAAATTTCGGTCGCCGATTATCTCGGCGGGATCGACTGGAAGAATCACGAACAGACCGCGAAATGGTATCGCGGGTTCAAGAGCCGCCCGAGCTTCCGCCCGTTGCTGTCCGAGCGGATGGAAGGCATCGTCCCCCCAAAGCACTATGACGATGTCGATTTCTGAGCGCACCACCTTCGACGATTTCCTGAAGCTCGACATCCGCGTCGGGACGATCGTCGAGGCCTTGCCCTTCCCGGAGGCGCGCAAGCCGGCCTATCGGTTGAAGATCGATTTCGGGCCGGAGATCGGGATCAAGCGGTCCTCGGCGCAAATTACCAAACGCTACACGCTGGAGGAATTGCCCGGTCGCCAAGTGGCCGCGGTGGTGAATTTTCCACCGCGCCAGATCGGTCCGGTGATGTCCGAAGTGCTGACGCTGGGCTTTCCCGACGAGGATGGCGAGGTCGTCTTGATTCAGCCCACGCTGCCCGTGCCCAATGGCGGCCGCTTATACTGACCCCGTACGCTGCCGATCCCGCTCCGCGCGCCGCGTCCACCACAGGATCAGCGCCAGCGTCGGCAGCGCGACGTCGAGATACAGCGCAAAACCGAACCACGGCTGCCACCCCCAATAGACATTGGCCAGTGTATTGAACTTGCCGTGCGCGAACAGGCCGACAAAATTGCGCGTCCACACCGGCATCGCCATGTTTTCGGGCGCGAAGATGTCGGTCGATGCGATCACCAGATTGACGATCATCGACAGCGCGAGCAGTGCCGCCGCCGAGCGCTTGGCCGCGCGCGAGCGCAGCGATACCCAGAATGGAGCGAGGCCGAGCGCGAGAAAGGGAATCGCTGGCACCGAATGGCGCGGCCCGGTTGACGCGCCGCCATCCCAATAAGCGTAGGACGCATTGAGCGAGAGTACGATCACGATCACCGCGACCGCCAGCACGCCAAGGTCGCGCGTCGCGCGATCGCGCAGCAATAGGATCACGCCCGCCGCACCCATTGCGAGCGCGGGTGCCACCCAGAACAATCCACGCCGGAGTCCCAGGGTAATGCCAAGCAGCGCTTCCGGTTTTGGATAGGTCAGGCCGAACAGCCCCTGGTTCATCCCGCTAAACCCGACCACGCCGCGATAGCCGGTCATGAACGGGGTTCCGAAGGCAAACTGATTATAGGCCAACATCGGCAGCACCGCGACCACGGCCGCCGCGACCGCCAGCGCGTACAATCGCCACCGCATCGGCCACACCGCCCCCCGGCTGCGCCACAAGGCCCATAGCCCGATGGCAATGCCGCCCAAGGCCGCCTGAAATTCCACCGCAACCGCCCAGCCAAGCGCCAACCCGGCCATCACCGGATAGCGCCAGCGCCCAAGCTCCTTCGCGCCCGAAGTGCCGCGCCAGATCGCCCAGGTCGCGATCAGAAACAGCGCCGCGACCGAAGCGTGGCCGAACATCGTGGTCGACCAGCCCCATATCACCGATCCCAAGGCATAGCCCAGCGCCGCAAACAGCCCGGCGGCTGGGCTGCCAGTGAGTCCGGTGCCGAAATCGAACAGCAGCACGGTGGCAAAGGCCGTCAACACCGCCGCCCCGAATGCCACCGCCAGCCACAAGCGAAGCCGCAGGAAATTCGCGAGCCGGAGATTGGTGATGTCGATCACCTCGTCATAGGACTGCGCTCCCGCCAAATGGTCGGCCGCCCAAACCACCGGTGCCGCCATCAGCGTCATGCCGGGGGCCTTGTCCATATAGTAATGCGTGCCCGTCTTGGTCGCGAACTGCGCTTTGTCGATCGTCAGCGTCTCATAGCGATCGATCGTCGCCTCACCGCGTTCGACCAGCGCGAGTGCGCCAAACAGGCGTGTGGCGTTGTTGGGATTGAGCTCGAACGAGCCGAACCATATGCACGACAGCCACACCAGCGCGAACAGCAGAAGCGCCGCCGCATGGGGCGCGCGAACGGTCGTGTCAGGCTCTCTCATGTAATCAGGCGAACAGCCATTGGCCGAGCGAGCGGCCCAAGGGAAGTGCAGAGCAACTCCCAATCAGCGACGCCCCCGTTCGCATCTCGCGCACTTGCACGCTCAACCCATTACGGCAAAGAGGCTTCTATGGCGCGCTGGTCAGCTTTGGCGTCCTGCTTTTCGCGCTTATAGCGTTGGCCGGCCTGCGCGAAGCAGCCGGTCGATCCGCCGGCACCTACCGTCGAGCAACTGCCGATTCCCGTCGCACCAACCCGATCATTGGCCGCTGACTTGGCCGCCCAGCTCTCGTTTTCCGGCGTGACCTTCAATTCGCGCAATTCCTTGGGGATGCGGAACTGCTCGCCAGGCTTGCGGCGGACGCACACCACGATTTCATTGCCATCGGCATCGGTCGGGCACTTTTGCGTGCCGTAGATCACCAGCGTAGGTACCGGCACGTTCTGCGCCGCGAGCGGCGCGAAACCGCCCAGGCCAATGCCCGTAAGCAATGTCGCCGCCAGCGCTGTCTTCGTCGTCAGGTTCGCCATGATCCTGTCTCCCGTCAAATCCGTTTCGCGGTCGCGATGGCAACCTTGCACCCCAGCCGGATGGCCGCGCTGAGCAACGGATACCCGACAGCGTTTTCCGCACCTGCCGCCAGCGCCGTTTCGCGATGTTCGACCTCTTCGGCCTGAAAATCGCGGATGGCGGCCGAAAGCTCCGGATCGCTGTCACCTAGCACATCGAGTTGCTCGGCATAATGCTTGTCGATCTCGGTTTCGACGGCGGCAGTGCAGGCCATCGCGGCTTCAGGGCCCATCGCCGCCGTTACCGCCCCAAGCGCGAAACCGGCGACATCCCAAAACGGTTGCAGCACGGTCGGGCGCACACTGCGCCGCGCCATCATCGAATCGAAAAACGCACGGTGGCGTTCTTCCTGATTGGCCATGCCGGCAATCGCGCGCGCCGCCGGGCTGCGATCGCCCAGCACCGCAAGCTGACCCGCATAGATGCGCGTCGCGCCATATTCGCCTGCTTGATCGACCCGTACCATCGATGCGGTTGCACGCTTCGGGTCGCCAGGTTTCCAACGAGTCATGCTGCCTTCCTCCGCATCAGCGCGAAGATGGCGAGCGCGCCCGCACTCGAAAAGAGCGCATTGTATCCGGCGAGCGAAATATGGAACAACGTCCATTGCGCCACGTCGCAGCGGATGATCGGCGCGTTCATGATGCTGTCGAGCGTGATTGGGCCCGATACGGTGGAGGTGCAGGCAGTAACGCCCGCCCACCAATGATATTCGACCCCGGCATGATAGACGCCGATCAGGCCACTCAGCAAAATCGCCAAAGCTGCCAGCCCGACGAGCGCGGTCCGCGCCGCCCGTCCCGGCACGACGAACGCCAGCGCCGCCAGCACAAGCGCCGCGATGTGCGGATACCGCTGCCACCAGCACATCTCGCACGGATAGAGCTTGCCGATATATTGAAAGGCCAGCGCACCGCCGAGCAACGCCAGCGGAATCAGCAACGCGAGCAAGCGTGCGGCGCGAAAACGGTCCCGGATCATCGCTTATTTCGCCGCGGTCACGGATTGCTGGGTCGAGGACAGCCGCGCGAGCGTTTTCAGCGCGTAGCTAAGCTGGAAATCGTCGACCCCCTTGGCCTTCAACTCTTCCGCCGTCGCGGCAAAGCGCGGATCGACCTTGCCGTCCTCCTCCAGCGCCCCGTTATTGGCCTTCACCTCGTTGATGAGATGGCGCCGCAAATCATCCTCGCGGAACACCGGGCGCGATTTGTAATCGGGGTCGGAAAGCTGCGGCACCGCGATATCGGGCTCGATCCCGCCCTCCTGTACCGATCGGCCGGACGGGGTGTAATACCGCGAAGTGGTCAATCGCAGCGCGGCATTGTCGCCAAGATCGATCACCGTCTGCACCGACCCCTTACCGAACGAGCGTTCGCCCATCACCAGCGCGCGGTGGTGATCCTGCAGAGCCCCCGCGACGATTTCCGACGCGGACGCGGTCCCGGCGTTGGTCAGCACGATGATCGGCACGCCATGCGCCAGATCGCCCTTCACATAGGATTCGGCGTAAAACGGCTCGATATCGGCCTTGTCGCGACCGCGCTGCGAGACGATTTCACCGCTGCTGAGGAAGTTGTCGGCAACGGCGATCGACTCGTCGCGCAAGCCGCCGCCATTGTCGCGCAAATCGATGATGTAACCGAGCGGATCATGGCCGAGTTGCTTGACGATGCCCCGGATCGCGCCCGTAACCGCCTCCCCGGTATGTTCCGAAAAGGCGGTGATGGTGATGACGCCGACGCCGTCCTTTACGCTCCATTTGACCGGCTTCTGCACGATCTTCTCGCGCACCAGCGTGACCTGGATCGGCTTGTCGCGACCTGGACGCAACAGCGTCAGCGCGACCTTGGTGCCCGGCGCGCCGCGCATCTTCTGGATCGACTCATCAAGCGAATCGCCGAAGATCAACTTGCCATCGATGTGGGTGATATAGTCGCCCGACTTGATCCCGGCGCGCGCGCCCGGCGCATCGGGCTGCGGCGACATCACCTTGACCGCGCCATCCTCCATCGTGACGGTGAGCCCGAGCCCGCCATAGCTCCCCATCGTCTGGATCTTGAGGTTGTCATAGTCGAGCCCGGTCTCATAGGCGCTATGCGGGTCGAGCGCGGCGAGCATCCCCTGGATCGCCCCCTTGACCAGCACCTTGTCGTCGACCTTGTCGACATATTCCGCCTTCACGCGGTTGAACACGTCGAGGAACACCGACATTTCGCGGTACGTGCCGGTGTCGACCGCCGCCATCGCACTGGTGCCGATCGGCACCATGGCCAGCACCGCGGCAATCGCGGAGGCCTGAAACAGCGAGGTGGTAAAGCGCGACATCGTTTCGATACTCATACGAGCAAGAGGGTATCGCCACACCGTAGCGGGGTTTCGTCGCAGATCAAAGCATGCTGGCCCTGAACGCAGCGTGACTCAGCCGATCAGCGCGGTCATGTCCACCGCGCGATCGCGCCGCCGCAGTTCGACGGTCACGCGCGGAGCCTCGCCACGCTGGGCCTGACCGATCGGCGCGCCCTGCCCGACGGCTTCGCCGATCCGCACGCTGACGCTGCCGAGCCCTGCCACCAGCGACGTCCAGCCGCCGCCATGATCGATAATGACGATCGCCCCATAATCCCGAAACGGCCCGGCAAAGGCGATGCGTCCGGCAGCGGGCGCGACGACTTGCGCACCCGCGAGTGGCGCAAGCGTCAGCCCGCGCGACCGCACGCCCGCCGCCGACACTTCGCCAAGGCCGGTTACGATTTTGCCCTGGACCGGCAGACGATAAGGCGGGGCGGCGGACGACCAGTGCCCCTGGTCGACCGGTGCCGCGACTTCCCCCGGCCGCGGCGGACGCGGCAACGGTCCCGGGAGCGATTCCAGGCTCTCCCGCGTCGCCGCCTGATTGCCGATCGTATCCATCAGATCGACGATGTCGCGGGCCTTTTCGCCGAGCGCGATGGCCCGGTCGGATTCGAACAGCGCATCGCGCCCCAACGTGCGCGAGCGCAAGCGGTGTTCCGCCTCCAACCGCGTCAGCGCCAGCCGCTGTGCCTCCAGCCGTGTGCGACTTTCGGCCAGCGCGCGCGTCGCCAGCGCAGCCTGTTCCTGCAGCGCCCGCGTGTGCGCAAGATCGGCGCGGACATCGGCGGTGCGCGCGCGGATGACCGGCAGCGTGCTCGACAGCACCGCGCGGACGTGAACCAGATCGTCGACCGAACCGGGCTGGACCATGCTGATCACCGCGGGACGCCGCGCGAGCGATTGCAGCGCCGCCATCAGGCGCGCGACCGGCGCTTGCTTCGCGGCGAGCCGCGCGCGCTGATCGGCCAGCAACCGGTCAATGATCGCGATCCGCGCTTGACCGGCGGCGATGTCGGCCTCGGCCTGTTGAATCCGCGCGGCGACGGCGGCCTCCTGCGCGCGCGCCTGCGCGGCCTGGTCGCGTTCGATGGCGGCGGCGCGTTCCAGCCCGGCCGAACGCGCGGCAGCGGCAGCCGATTGCGCCTTGGCCTCGGCCAGTCGCTGGCGCTGGTCGGCGGTATCCTGCGCCGGTGCTACACTCGCACCCGCCAGCGCCAGCGCCCCGATCAAAAAACCCCGCCCCCGCATCCGCTCACCCCTCGCGGTGATAGGGATGGTTGGCGAGAATGCTGGTCGCGCGGTACAATTGCTCCGCCAGCATCGCGCGCGCCAGCAAGTGCGGCCAGGTCGCCCGCCCGAAGCTCAGCAACACATCGGCCTCGGCGCGCTGCGCATCGTCAAAGCCATCCGCCGCCCCGATCAGAAAGCGCGCCTCGCGCACGCCGCCATCGCGCCATTTTTCGAGCGTCCCGGCAAGATCGCGCGAGGGCAGCACCTGCCCGGTCTCGTCAAGCATCACGACGCGCGTGCCCGGCTCGACCGCAGGCATCTTGCCGCCGGTATCGGGCAGTTCGGTCATCTTGAACGGCCAGGCCAGCCGCTTGACATAGCGCTCGACCAATTCGGCCTCCGGCCCGCGCCCGATCCGACCACGGGCAACGATGTGGAGCAGCATTGTTGACTCCGTTGCGAGAGGTCTTAGCCCACGCCTGCCCCGGCG
>OFSF01000540.1_pt1 | contig 14463 bp, 14 predicted proteins | sample 1543271 | NCBI WGS metagenome assembly OFSF01 (sample SAMN07774227, study PRJEB24372) | wastewater metagenome | isolation source: Exp Tend VB 100WW | collected 2016-02
CTAATGTAATTTGGCCAATTAATACCTGATCTTTATTTTCATTTAACCAAACCCCTAGTGAAATTGAGCGAAGCGCCCGTATCTCTCTATTTAATTGCATCACCATTCCATAATAAGAAGGTAGGGCAGATTTGTGATCAATATTTGGTCTAGTTGCCTCCCATGGGGATAACCAATCACGATTTACCGCGCGCACGCTATCCCATTGGGCTTTATCTCGAAATCTAATTGGCTTTAAGAATAATTCACCATCAACTAGTTTTTTCAATTACTCACTCGATTTATCATTACTAAATCTACTAAATCACCAGCGCTTAATTTTTTATTCTTTTCAGGTAGTGCAATTAGACAATCAGCGTCAGAAATTGTTGCTAGTGACTCCTGGTTGGCAAGAGGTGTGACTTGACCCTCTGCGTTAAGTTTTGCTCTTATATAGGTGGCTTTATCAGAGTTTGAAACTAGAGCTTTACTTAATTTTACTTTTTTGTTTTGCCGGTGAATTTGAGTTTTTGCTAGCATCTTTAAAATCATTGGCCGAATAAATATTTCAGCAGATAAATAATTTGCAATTGGATCCCCAGGTAATGTGATTACCGGTGTTTTATCTGGACCGATTAAGCCATAACTATGTTTGCCACTCTCATTAAGATTCGGAGTTACTACTTTAATCTCACCTAACTGTGAGATTACTGATGTAATAAGGTCAAAAGATTCATCCTTTGATTCCCCACTTATTACAATTAAATCTGATCGAACTAGTTGATCCTCAATTACAAGTTTTAATTGTTCAGCTGTTTCAGGGATTGTGTGAACTCGAAATGCATGTGCACCTGCTTCTCGCATAAATGTTGTTAAAAACCAAGAGTTACTTTCAAACTCATCATCATCTTTTGCTAATTTGCTACCCGGTTCAACTAAATCATCACCAGCGCTAATTATTACTACCCGTGGATGTGGTCTTGCAGGTAAGCGATCTAGGCCAAGAGATGCGGCAAATGCGATCTGGGTAGAGCCAATTTGTTGACCATTTTTTATCGCAAGTTGCTCATCTACTAATAGATCATTTGCCAAAGTTGCCCCATGTGAATCAAGTAGCGGAAGATCTAGCGCAGCAAGTGGCTTAGCCAGCTCAAGCAGACGCTCCTGCAGCTGCTCAACGGTGAGAATTTCATCCATACCTAAACCCTACTTTGCCATCACCATAAATTAAGGTAAGGGGCATGGATAAGCAGCAAAATAAATCAGAGTTACGCAAGTTATATCGACGCCAGCGGGCAGATCGATTTAATACTGAAAGTTGGCTGCATATTCTCTCTGCTTCAGAGTTAAAAAATGCAACAAATATAGCTTCATATATCTCATATGAGTTTGAGCCAGAAACTAGTGATATAAATCAAAGATTAATTAAAGATGGCAAGAAAGTATTCCTACCAAGATTACTTGAAAATAATGACATCCAGTGGGTTAGTTGGAATGGATCATCTGAGAATCTAACAAAGGTTGAAAAGATCTATGAACCAATTGGAGATGCGGTAGAGGTTGAGTTAGATGTAATTATTTTACCCGCCCTACATGTTGATCGAATGGGTAATCGCCTCGGTCAAGGTGGTGGTTCATATGATCGCGCATTATCTAGAAGTAAGGCTTTTAAAATAGCACTACTTCATTATGGTGAGTTAACAAGTGAAATTTTACCCGTTCAACCTCATGATGAAAAAGTTGATGCCACAGCAACCCCTGAAATTATTGTTAGATTTTAATTTGTTAAAGTATCAAGATTTCGAGCCATTACAACTCTTTGAATCTGGTTTGTGCCCTCATAAATCTGAGTTAATTTAGCATCTCGCATCATTCGCTCAACTGGGTAATCACTTACATATCCATAGCCACCAAGAATTTGTACGGCATCAGTTGTCACTTTCATTGCAACATCAGTTGCAAAACATTTACTAGCAGCTGAGAAGAAGGTTAGATCTTTTTCACCTCTCTCACTCTTAACTGCTGCGGCATAGGTCAACTGCCGAGCTGCTTCAATCTGCATTGCCATATCTGCCAACATGAATTGAATTCCTTGAAAATCAAAGATTGGTTTGCCAAATTGTTGACGCTCATGGGCATATTTTTTTGCAATATCTAAAGCACCTTGGGCAATTCCAAGTGCTTGCGCTGCAATAGTAATTCGGGTGTGATCTAAAGTTTTCATTGCAAGGGAAAATCCACTTCCAACCTCACCTAATCTTCGGTCATCACTAATTTTTACATTATCAAAGTAAACCTCACGAGTTGGTGACCCTCGAAAGCCCATCTTTTTTTCATGAGCGCCAAAAGAAACACCTGCATCTGATTTTTCAACAATAAAGGCAGAGATTCCTTTCGCACCTTTACTTAAATCAGTTGAGGCTAGAACGGTGTAAAACTCTGAAACACCAGCATTTGAAATCCATTTTTTACTGCCAGATAAAATCCAACTATCACCATCTTTAGTAGCTTTAGTTTTCATCGCAGCAGCATCTGAACCAGCCTCTGATTCAGATAAGCAATAAGAGAAGCCCTTACCAGCAGCTAATTGAGTTAAGTATTTTTTCTTTTGCTCTTCATTTCCAGCAATCATTAATGGAACTGAACCTAATTTATTAACTGCAGGAATTAAAGATGATGCACCACAAACTCTTGCCACTTCTTCAATAATTATTACAGCAGCTAACGCATCCGCTCCCTGGCCGCCATATTCAACTGGCACATGCGCAGCAGCTAAGCCAGCAGCTTGCAAAGCATCTGCTGCTTCTTGTGGGTAACGAGAGTTTTCATCGACATCATGAGCAAATGGTGCAATCTTTTTTTGAGCAAGGCCATTAACACTCTCGCGCAATGATTGGTACTCATCGCCAAATAATGCAGCCATATCTGAACTCATTGACATGGGGTAATTCTATTGTGATAAATCGCGCCGATTTAACTGCGCCAAATAGCGGTTGTATTGAGCAAGTTCATCATCTTCACCCATCGCAGCCGCCCGATCAGCCGCCCGATCAATCCGGTTCGCCTCATTTTTATCCGCCCGCTGCCACTGCATAAAGGTTGCAAGTAAGGCGAGCAAAATTGGAATCTCACCCATAGCCCATCCAATTGATCCCCCTAGTTTTTGATCTGCTAATAAATCAGTGGCCCATGGGCGTTCTAGCAACGCGAAGAATCCATTATCAAGCAATGTAGTAGCTGACATAACTGAGATTGAGAAGAAGGCATGAATACTCATTGCCGCAAAAATAATTATTATCTTTACAAGATGTGGAATCTTATTTGGCATTGGATCAATACCTATGAGTACCTGGAAAAATAGTATTCCTGCGAGTAAAAAATGAAGTGACATGAAGAAGTGACCGCTGTGACCTTGCATTAGGTTTCCAAATAGTGGTGTGAAATAAAGTGCAAACAATGAACCATCAAATATTGCTAATGCAACAACTGGGTTGGTATAGATACGAGATAATCTAGAGTGCAAGATTGCAATAAATGCACCTCGCACACCCCACTCTTCTTTATTTCTTGCCTGAGGCAAAGTGCGAAGAGCTAAGGTTATTGGAGCACCTAACACAATTCCGATAGGTGCAATCATGCCAAGGACCATATGCGACATCATGTGATTAGAAAACGCAAAACGTGAATAGACACCTAAACCACCGCTAGTCGCAAAATCAACTGCGCTGATTCCAATTGCAAATGCGATTGTCCGCCCAACAGGCCACTTAACACCACGCCTGCTTAAAATTAACACACCTTTTATGTAAAGTGCTACTGCAAATATAAGTAGCGCAAGCATTAATCCATCTGCATCATATGCGAGTAGTACGCGGGTTAAATTTGGCGCCTCTGGCATAGCGATACCAGTAACTAATAGTGCTGGTGATGATTCAACCACTCTATTAGGTGGGGCCACAGTTGATAGCCAACTTCCAACAAATACAGTTGCAAACATAACCGCAATTTCTGCAGTAACTAATCTAAATATGGAAGGGAAATCGGATTTGATAATCCACCTGCGGTGTAATGCTCCAAACCCAACTAGTGTTACGGCTAAAGATATTTTCAGTAATGTAATTGCGCCATACTTACTTTGCCAAGCTTCGATGCTGTCTAATCTAGTCCAAGCTGTTGCAGCACCAGTTATCACCACAGTTATTGCACTCCAAAGCGCTAATTCACTAAATCTAGGCAGGGCAATTAGTTTTTGCTCCTTATTTAACTGCGTTAATCCAAATAAACCACCGACCCAAAAAGAGAGCGCAATTACATGAATTACGAGTGCCCCGATTGCTAGTCCATGTCGGCCAGATGAGCTGCCATGACTTTGAAAAACTGGTGCCACAATTGCTATGAGTCCTATCAACAAACATAGATAGGTAGTAATAACTCTTCGTAGTGCAATACTTAATAAAATAATGATTCCAATTATTTGAACTATATAACTCTTACCGATTGCAGTCTGAGTTAGATAAGAGCGTATTACTGTTAGATCAAATGATGAAGTTAGTGGTTGCTGAAGTAAATAAGAGATTTGTATTACAACAAAAGCAAATGTTGAAAGTAACCAGGCTAAAAGAAAGGCCTTGGTTTTCTTAACTAATTTTATATTGGTAATCCCACCCTTTATATCTGAATCCAAAAAACTAAGCGTAAGCAATAAACCAATACTTAGTACTCCAGTTAGCTGCATTAAGCCTTTAAAAATTGGCGATAAAATCTCTATCAATTAAGCACCCACCTATTTTAGAAATTTCCTACTATTACTCTTTCGGGTAGGTGGCTTTCTAGTTTTCGCTGGTGAATTGAATGTTTCCTTCGCATACCTAGATAAAAGGATCAAAACTATAAATGCGAAAATAAGTAAGGCAATAACAAATATATCTGTCATTCGATTTGGAGTTGGGGTACTCACTCTGCTTTCAGATGGTGATGGAGTAGGTAGAGTCATTTCAGCTGGTGCGTTGAAAAGAAAAGTAAAACTACTTACAGTTGGTGCTTCTGCAATTGCCATGATTGTGTAGGAAACCGTATAAAGTCCTGAAACAGTTAGTGGCTTTAAGCCAACCATTAAAACTTGTCCTTGAATCTGTACAGACCCATCATCTACTCGTGCACCATTTGGATCAGTAACAGTCATTTCATTAGCCACATCTGAAAGTTCAGCACTTGCTTTTATCGTCACTGCAGTGGGTGCAACACTTAATACAGAACCGGCAGTAGGTGATGTGCTCACGATTGAAGTTGAAAAAGCTGGTGCAATTGAAATTACAGAAAACATCAAGGCGGTAAGTAATTGAAATCCCCGCTTCATTTCGCTACCCCTCATCTTCAGTTAGCCCTTATCTTCCCACCTGCTTAAGATTATCTCCTATGCCAACCTATGAGTACCTGTGTAATAAGTGTGAGCATGCTTTCGAAGTGGTCCAGTCATTTATCGAGGCTGCTATTGAGGTTTGCCCAAAATGTAGCGGTGAGGTTCGTAAGGTTTATAACAATGTTGGGGTTGTCTTTAAAGGAAGCGGTTTTTATAAAACAGATTCAAGGGCAACACCAGTTACAAAAAGTGAGAAGTCTGCTGATAAAACTGAAAGTAAACCAGAGAAAAAAGTTGAAAAGAAAGCAGAGCCAAAAGCTAAGGATTAACTGTGATGAGGTGGTTTATCTTCCTTAATCTCATCATCTCGGCGAGTATCAACTTCTAAATCAACTTCATCATTAGTTATTTTAGGTAAAAGTGGGTGATTAACTTCACCTGATGCTAAATCAGTAATCTTTTTTGATTCTTTATCGATGTTCATTAGAATATAAGTCTACCCAATACTTGCAGGTAATTAACGATAAGGTGATTATGTTTGAAAAATTAGGCTCAGCAATAGTACGCCGGAAGAAATTTATTTTTGCATTATTCGTGGCAGCAATAATCGCATCCGGTGGAATTGGCTCAGCTGTCTTTGGAAAGTTAGAAAGTGGTGGTTACTCAGACTTAAATAGTGATTCGGCCAAGGCTTTTGAGTATTTAACTGATGTCTTTAAAGTTAAAGAACCAGTCGTTGTCCTAGTAGTTGAAACAAAGGATGGATTAACAAATCCTGGATCAGTGGCATCTGCAACAAAACTTGAACAGGAAATCAAATCTATTCCAGGAGTGGAATCAACTCTCTCTTATTGGTCAGCAGGGGGTGCACCATCTCTTAAAAGTAGTGATGGTAATTCGGCATTTCTATTTATCTATAGCAAAAGTGTTGAGTGGGAAGATATTGAAAGCCTAGGTGAGCAGGTTGGAAAAAAATATGATGGTAACTATGAGAATCTAAGAATTTACGCCAGCGGAACTGGTGTGTTTGCTAGTGCGATTAATAAGAAAATTGCTGATGATATAAAACTCTCTGAAGCTATTTCGATTCCTTTAACCTTTATTTTACTTGTCTTTGTATTCGGAGGCCTTGTCGCAAGTGGTATGCCACTTCTAGTAGGAGTATCTGCGATTCTAGGTTCTTTCTTAGTTATGTACTTATTAACCTTGTTTACTGGTGTAAGTATCTTTGCATTAAACCTAATTACCGGACTAGGCCTTGGATTAGGTATCGATTACTCACTTCTAATTGTTAATAGATTCCGAGAAGAATTACATGCTGGTAAATCAGTAGATGAAGCAATTAAGCGAACAGTAAGTACTGCTGGAAAAACTGTATTTTATTCAGGATTAACAATTGTAATTACGCTGGCTTCACTGATGCTATTCCCACTTATGTTTTTAAAATCATTTGGTTATGCCGGCGTAACTGTTGTAATAATGGCTGTCTTAGGTTCACTTGTTGCACTACCAGCGCTTTTAGCAATATTAGGGAAGAGTATTGATAAAGCAGTTATTCGTAAGAGTGCGATAACTCCAAAAGAAGATGGTAGATGGGCACAGACTGCTCGTTTTGTTATGCGCAGGCCTCTAGCAGTTGTAGTTTTATCTCTAGTTATTCTATCTATATTGGCAGCACCAATTAAGAATATTGTTTTCTCACAAGTTGACTCAAGAGTTTTGCCTGCTAATAATCCAGCAGCATTTGCCTCAAAAATTATTTCAGATCGCTTTCCAGGACAAGAAGGAAATCCAGTTGAAATTGTCATACCAAAGGGTGCTTTAGTTCAGCCAGAGGTAACAAAGTATATTTCTGAAGTATCTAAAGTTGATGGCATTGTCCGAGTATCACCACCACAAATTTTCGGTGATGATCTACGCATCACTGCAGTGCATTCAATGCCGCCAAGAACATTAAAAGGTGAATCACTTATTAAAGATATCCGCGAAATAAAATCACCAGAAGGAACATTAATTGGCGGAATTGCGGCAGATTATGCTGATACTCAAATTGGTATTGCAAAAACTATGCCGTGGGCACTAACTTGGATTGCAGTGGGTGTTTTAATTTTATTATTCGTATTTACTGGATCAATTATCTTGCCAATTAAGGCTGTAATACTAAATATTTTATCCCTCGCCGCTACTTTAGGAGCCATCACCTGGATATTTGTTGATGGGCATTTGCGATGGCTAGTTGGTGATTTCACCGTTACCGGCGCAGTTGATACTGGCTCAATTATTTTAGTAGCAGTCGTTGCCTTTGGATTATCGATGGACTATGAGTTATTTTTACTATCACGAATTAAAGAAGAGCATGACGCTGGTAAATCAAACATTGAATCGGTGGCAATTGGCTTACAGCGCTCAGCTCGAATTATTACAGCAGCAGCTGGGCTACTAGCAATTGTTTTTGCTTCTTTCATAATAAGTGGTGTTACCTCAATTAAAATGCTTGGCTTTGGTGTGGCATTTGCAATTCTTTTAGATGCAACATTAGTTCGCGCGCTATTAGTGCCAGCATTAATGAGATTATTTGGTGAGCGCAACTGGTGGGCACCTAAATCTATGAAGCGATTTACGATTTCCCACTAACTCCCTCTAAGATTGGGTATGAATTTAATAGCAACACTTCAATGTCAAGATCAGCCTGGCATTGTTCACGCTATGACCAAAGCAATACTCGATTGTTCTGGAAATATAATTGAAAATCAACAATTTACTGACCCAATTACTAATTTTTTTGTTATGCGCACTCGTTTTGAAACAAATGAATCTATTGATTTAGCTAAACAATCAATACAAGCTCTTACTGCAAAGTTCTCACCGATAATTTCGATTAGGGAAATCGCAAAGCCAAAGAATGTTTTAGTTCTTGTATCAAAAGAAAGTCACTGCTTACGTGACTTACTTTACTTAAAGGAGTTAGGTGAACTTCCAATTCAGATACCACTTGTAATTTCAAATCACCCGGATTTAGCAAAATTAGTAGAATCTCACGGTATCAAATTTAAATTAATTAGTAACACCGATGAAAGTGAAATTAGTAAGGCGATAAAAGATCTAGATATAGATCTGATGGTTCTAGCCAGATATATGCAGGTGCTATCACCTAAGTTGTGTGAACAGATGACTGGTCGGATTATTAATATTCACCACTCATTCCTACCAGGGTTTAAAGGCGCTAAGCCTTACCACCAGGCCTATGAGCGGGGTGTAAAAGTGATTGGAGCTACCGCCCACTTTGTCACTAAAGATTTAGATGAAGGACCAATCATTGGGCAAGATGTTACTCATGTTACGCATGCAACTGGCCCTGAAGATCTAATTGCTATTGGACGAGACATTGAGCGAAGAGTTTTATCTAAAGCGGTTAAATTATTTGCTGAGGATAGAATTTTTCAAGTTGCAAACCGAACAGTAATTTTCTAATTAGTAATTGCGTCCCCGGCGGGAGTTGAACCTGCGACCTACCGCTTAGGAGGCGGTTGCTCTATCCACTGAGCTACGGGGACAATATTTGATTTTTTCTTAAAATTTATTAATAGATTAATTCTAATTTAAATCATTAATAATTGAAAACAATTGCATAAACATGCGTAGATTTGTCATTAAATTAACGCTGAGATAGACTAACAATAATTCGTTTGGAGTTAAATATCATGAAGGCCCTCGTTATAGGCGCCGGTGGAGTTGGTAGGGCGATTGCAAATATCGCATCACGTCGTTCATTTATTGAATCTATGGTGATTGCTGATCGCACCCTAGCTCGTGCCGAAGAGGCAGTTGCCCGTGTTAAAAATCCACGCTTTTCAGCTGCGATGGTTAATGCTGCAGAACTTGAAGACGTTAGAGAATTGATCCGTAAAGCGGATCCTGATGTAGTAATTAACGCAGTTGATCCTAGATTTGTAATGCCGATTTTTTTGGCTTGTGAGATTGAAAATACCAATTACATAGATATGGCGATGTCACTTTCTCGTAAGCACCCGCATTACCCATTTACCGAAACTGGAGTGAAGTTAGGCGATGAGCAGTTTGCTCGTGACTTTAACTGGGATGCGCGAAAAATCTATGCCCTAATCGGTATGGGTGTTGAGCCAGGTATGAGTGATATCTTTGCAAAGTATGCAAGTGAGCATTTATTTAGCCGAATAGATTCCTGCACAATATTAGATGGTTCAAATCTAAGAGTTGATGGCTATGACTTTGCCCCATCTTTTTCTATCTGGACCACAATTGAAGAGTGTTTAAACCCACCGGTTGTTTGGGAGGATGGGCGAGGTTGGTATACCACTACTCCATTTTCAGAACTTGAAATTTTTGATTTCCCAGAGGGTATCGGTCCGGTTGAGTGTGTAAATGTTGAGCACGAAGAAGTAATTCTTATTCCACAGAAAATTGATGCTAAGAAAGTTAACTTTAAGTACGGACTAGGTGCTGAGTTTATTACTATCTTAAAAACAATAAACATGCTTGGTATGGATCGTAAGGAAACTGTTGATGTGCAAGGAGTGGCAGTATCACCAAGAGATCTACTCACCGCTTCCCTGCCAGATCCAGGAACTTTAGGTGAACGTATGCACGGTAAGACATGTGCTGGTGCGTTAATTAAAGGTTTAGATAAAGAAGGAAATCCAAAAGCTTGTTACATCTATAACGTAGTAGATAACGCATGGTCGATGAAGGAGTTTGGTGATCAGGCAGTTGTCTGGCAGACCGCAATTAATCCAGTCATAGCTATGGAGTTAATTCAAAATGGCACCTGGAAACCTTTAGGTGTTAATGGACCTGAGTGGTTTGAGTCAAAACCATTCTTAGATCTACTAGAAGAGTATGGAACCTCTTGGCATATTCGCGATGAGGACACTTCAGGTATTAAGAAGTAAGGTAGAAAAGTATGGCAACAGCATTAGTAACTGGGGCAAGTTCTGGAATTGGCTTAGCGTATGCAAGACTGCTTGCAAGTGAAGGATTTGATTTAGTAATAGTTGCACGAGATCTACCTAGATTAAATAAGTTGGCAAAAGAGCTTAGTAAAGTGAATAAAATCAAAGTTCAAACATTAAAAGCTGACTTAACAAAGCCAGCACAATTAGCCAAAGTTGAGAGCAGATTGGCAAGTAAGGTCAATCCAATTGCAGTTTTAATCAATAATGCTGGCTTTGGTATCAAGCAGAGCTTTATTGATAGTGATTTAAAGCGGGAGCAAGAGTTACTAGATGTTTTAGTTACAGCTCCAATGCGGTTAACTCACGCAGTATTACCAACCATGATTAAACAAGATAATGGCGTAATTGTTAATGTTAGTTCAATTGCTAGTTGGATTGCTGGTGGTACATATAGCGCCGCAAAATCTTACTTAACTGTTTTCTCTGAGTATTTAAATAATGAACTTAAAGGAACAAGAATAAAGGTAAGTGCGCTTTGTCCTGGCTTTACCCGTACTGAATTTCATCAGCGAGGTAAAATGAGAATGAGTGGACTTCCAAATTTTATGTGGCTAGATGCTGATAAATTAGTTGCTAAATCCTGGAAAGATGCTAACCGTAATAGATCTGTATCAGTTCCTGGTCTGCAATATAAAATCCTGGCGATCATTGCCCAGTACGCACCACGGCCTTTAGTTAGAAAAGTTGGAATTAATGTTCGCAGAAAGCAGCGATAAATTAATTAATTGTTAAGGCTTTACTTGTTGCAGTAAATTTAATTGATCTAAGCGCTGAAGTAGCTGGACCAACTTTTAGTGCGCCATTTAAAGCGAATACTGATCCATGACCTGGTGGGTTACAACTCCAACCATCACTACTTTTGCTGACTAACACACCTGCGTGGGGGCAAGCTAGATTAATTACTGAGAAACCTTTTACAGATTTTGAGGTTCTAACTACCGCAACTTTCCCATACTTTTTTATACTCAATTCAAGTAGGCCGCCAACATTAGATAGAGTTTTATTTGCTACCAAGTCAATAACAGTATTACCGTTTTTTAAGGTTTTAACCCCGGTCGCAGCGACAGCAGGCATCGCAGTTAGGGCTGCAACAGCAGCACTTCCACAAATAAATGAACGTCTAGTGAGTGCCTGCACTTAAACCTTTCTGAAACTGTAAAAATAAGTAAAAAGTAATTTTACTATTTGTTGTGAACAATTCGAAATCATACCTGAGGCTAAAGTGGATTACCGGTGGATTTCTTGTGATCCACCTGATACTTAGGATGCTTTATGCTCAACCTAATATTTATATTGATCTAATTTTATTTAATTTAATTGGCCTTATGGCTTCTGCCATCGCCTTTAAAGCGCCTTTAGTAACAGATCGAGTTGTTGCAGTCACGATCGGATCAGGGCTTGTGATCTGGAGTATTGGTTCATTCCTATCTACTTGGGGCTCATTTTATGAATCAAAGCTTCCGCTGTGGCTACCTGAGTTTTTATACTCACTTTTTTATCCACTGCTATTTTTTGGGGTAATTAGAACATTTACAAAGCGAGTGAAGATCGCAGCCCTTGAGCTACTTGATACCGCAATAATCGCAATTGGTTTTACTAGTGTTCTAACCGCTTTTCTACTTAAGCCAGCGATGATTGAGTTTGAAGATGGAGCTTTTACAGTCTTTATCTCCATACTTTATCCAGTCGGTGACATTGTGTTACTGGCAATTGCATTAGTTTACGCGTTATTAAGTCCAGTGAGTATTAGATCGTTTTTGCTTTGTTCGGGAATACTCTGCTTTGCATTCTCTGATTTATTTTTTATTTGGTCATCTATTAATACAAGATATGAATTTGGCGCAATTACTGATGATGGCTGGATTATTGGCTTATTTTTAATTGCGCTATCACTATCTCATGACTGCGCTCAGGTGAAGTTCTTTGATAAAATCTCTTCCTATAGCGCGACCATTTCACTAGTAGCAAGTGCTTCGCTACTTGGAATTGCAGCCCTAAATCCAGGATACTTTCCAGAATTCATACTTCTGCCTGCCTTTATAACAATCGCTCTGGCATTTATCAGAATGAGTTTTGCGCTGCAGGAGGCAAACACAGCAAGTTCAGAACGAGTCCTAGCTAGGACTGATGAATTAACTGGATTATCAAACCGGCGAAACTTTTTACAAGAGTTAGCTAAACGTAATTCTGGATATATCTTTTTACTTGATCTAAATGGTTTTAAAAACATCAATGACTCACTAGGCCATGAGGCAGGAGATCAACTACTTAAACAGGTGGCAAATAGGTTTAATCGAGTGATTTCAGATGGAGGCCTGCTTGCCCGGCTAGGTGGTGATGAGTTTGGTGTTCTTGCCCAGGTTGATCAAGAGCATGCTACGGAGTTAGCTCTAGGAATTAGGGCAACACTTAGTTACCCAATCTCACTGCCACATAGGCAGGTGAAGATCGATGTCAGCATTGGTTATGCGCCAATTGATAAAGCTGGTGGAAGTAGTAACTGCCTAGGACTTGCTGACCTTGCGATGTATGAGGCAAAGCGAAGCAAATCTGGTGTGCTGATGTGGCAAGGTGAAAAGATAAAATAGGTTAATCTTCACTGGCTAAATCCTTTAGCAAGAATAACGGAGGTCCTAATTGGCAGCACGCTTTGAGAATCGAGTTCTGGTTTTAGGTGCAGGTTCAGTATCACAATGTGTACTTCCACTTTTAATTGAGCATCTAGTAGATGCAAAACAGATCACGATCATCGATATGCGTGATAACCGAGAGCGAGTAACAGGTGCGATCACAGCCGGTGCTACATACGTGCAAGATCAACTTACTCGTGAAAATATGGATCAGTTTTTATCTAAGTATTTAAGCGCAGGTGATTTTCTTCTAGATTTAGCATGGAATATTGATGCAAATGCAATTATCGAGTGGGCCCATGATCATGGTGTTATCTATTTAAATACATCAGTTGAAGAGTGGGATCCATACTCAGCAGGTGCGGCTAGGAATCCAACTGAGCGCACTCTTTACTGGCGCCATATGAAATTGCGTAAATTAACAAATACCTGGGGTGGCAAAGGACCAACAGCAATTGTGGAACATGGTGCTAATCCTGGCTTAGTTTCACATCTAACTAAGAAAGCACTTTTTGATATTGCAACTAAGGCAATTAAAGATGGTAAAGCTGGCGCCGGTGTTAAAGAAGCATATGAGAGTGAAAACTTTCCATCCCTTGCTCAAAAACTTGGCGTTAAAGTAATTCATATTGCAGAGCGTGATACGCAAGTTACAGATAAGCCAAAGCAAGTAAATGAGTTTGTTAATACCTGGTCAGTTGAAGGATTTTATGAAGAAGGAATAGCGCCAGCTGAATTAGGTTGGGGAACGCATGAAAAAACACTTCCAATAAATGCTTATCAACACCCAGATGGTCCTAAAAATCAGATTTGTATTGCTCAACCTGGTGCTAAAACTTGGGTCAGGTCATGGGTTCCAAATATGGAAACTACTGGCATGGTAATTCGACATGGTGAAGCGTTCACAATAAGTGATCACTTAACTGTTTGGGATAAAGAAAAAGCTCTCTATCGCCCAACTGTTCATTACGCCTACTGCCCAACTGATGCAGCTGTTGCTTCAATGCATGAGCTTGAGATGCGCCAATGGGATTTAACAACTAATCAAAGAATTATGAATGAGGAAATTATTGATGGTGATGATCGATTAGGTGTCTTGTTGATGGGCCATGCTTATAAGTCTTGGTGGACTGGATCATTACTGAATATTCATGATTCTAGAAAATTAATTCCAAAACAATCTGCCACAACTGTGCAGGTTGCAAGCGCAGTTTATGCCGCAGTTGCTTGGGCAATGGCTAATCCAAATGCTGGCTATCGTGTTCCAGATGATCTGCCTTGGCGAGAAGTTTTAGCGTATGCAGAAAAATATTGGGGTGGCTATCACTCAGCCGCTGCTGATTGGGATCCACTAATGCATAGAAATGATTTGTTTAAGGGTTGGAATAATCGAAAGTATGATGAAAGTGATCCTTGGCAGTTTAGTAACTTCCTAGTTTAATTACTTTGCCGGCGGAAGTGGCTTACTTACTTTAATCTCCTCTAACCGAGCGAGTGATTCAAT
>OFSF01000544.1_pt1 | contig 14422 bp, 20 predicted proteins | sample 1543271 | NCBI WGS metagenome assembly OFSF01 (sample SAMN07774227, study PRJEB24372) | wastewater metagenome | isolation source: Exp Tend VB 100WW | collected 2016-02
GTTGCTGGTAAAAAAGTATCAAAAAATCATATTGATGGACCTCTTGGTGTTCGTGGACGTAACTCCAATAATGATTTGATTCGAAAAGAATTGGGTTGGGATTATTCTATGACTCTAGAAGAAGGTATTTCTAAAACTTACAATTGGATTGAGGATCAGATAAATGGTTGAAAATTTTTCATGGGTTGAAAATAAAAAGGATAACTTCAAAGAATATGCTCTAAATCTTCCAGATAGTGAAGTAGAAGAAATTCTTGGTAGTATTCCTTCTGGGTGGAACTATCCTCCAAAAAGCCATAGAGGATTTGTGGAATGGTTGATTAATCGTATTAAACCAGAGGTTACAGTTGAACTTGGTGTTGACTATGGGTACTCTTCTTTCTTAATGGCACTATGCCAAGACAATCCAGTATACGGTATTGACTGCTTTGATGTTTCCGTTCATGGTCCTCGTGAAGATGATGATTATCAGTTTGTAATGTCAGTTAAAGAAAAACTTGGTCTTGATAATCTAAAAATTATTAAAGGTTATTTTGATGATGTAGCAAAAACTTGGGATAAAGAAATTGATATTCTTCACATTGATGGTCTTCATGATTACAAAAATTGCAAAAATGACTGTGATACCTGGGCACCTTTAATAAAAGAAGATGGTGTAATTCTATTTCATGATACTATTTCAAACCCTGATGGTGTCGGATACTTTTTTTCTCAACTTGAAGTTCCAAAAGTAAACTTTACAAATTCTTTTGGTCTTGGAGTAGCTTCAAACAATGTAGATCTAATTGAAGAGATTAAGCAAACTTTTAAACTATGATTAAACTTATAATCCTTGATGTGGATGGTGTTCTTACTGATGGCACCAAATATTATGATCGTGATGGGAAAGTAGTTCTTAAACTTTTCTGTGATAAGGATTGGACTGCCATTAAAAGGTTTCGTGCTATTGGAATTCCAGTTGTTTTTATAACTGGTGATCCTTATAATGAGATCATTCTTAAGAATAGAAATCTCCCTGTTGTAGTGAATCGTGGCGAAGGATTTCATAAAGACAAAGTAAATTATCTTGCAGAAGTTCTTGATGATTACAATTGTCTTGCAGAAGAAGTTGTTTATCTTGGAGATGATCTTTTTGATTATGGTATAATGAGAGAGGTTGGATATCCTTATTGTGTGTTAAATTCACCAAGAACTCTTCAAGACATTTCTGTAGTTCTTCACTGTAATGGTGGAGAAAATGCAGTGATGTGTTTGTTTGAATATCTGGAGGATAGAGAATTGATTCCGGTTGTTCCTTATGATGAGGTAATGTCTAAAATTTATGAACTTGACTTGAAGGAAAACTTTTAATGAAAGACATTTCGCTTTATGGGCATCTGACTATTGATACGATTCTTGACGGTAATTCTGAAAAGAAAAGTTTAGGATCAATGGCAAATGTTTGGAGATCTTTACTTGAGATTGATTCAACATTAAATATTGGACTTTCTCCAATTGATGTTGGTCAAGCACTTGTTTATATTGATAAACTTTCAGCACAAAGGTATTCAAAAGCAAATTTAAATCTAGTTCAACACAAAGTAAAAATCTTCGAATCAAAAGTTCACCATCTAATTTATCTCAATGAAATGTCTATTCATGATTTTATTCCAAAACTGAATGGTATTATCACCGCAGATATATGTTCTGGAAAATCATTGAATAAAGATTTACTTAAGGGTGTAGATTATCTTTTTATTTCTGATGAAGATATTGATGGCAATCTTTCAGATTACGTGAATACAATAAAGGGGTATGTGATACTTCATAGTTCATCAGGAAGCGTTGTATCAAATGGAAAAGATGAGTTTTTCTATAAACTGCCTAAAGATTTGATACTGAAAGGTGTTAATGTTCTTGGTGCTGGTGATACATTTGCGTCTTGTTTCTTATATAAATTACTAAGGAATGAAGGAAGCATCCACAACTGGATCGAATTTGCTCATTTAAAGACAACTGAAATTATTAGGAATTCGATATGAAACCAAATATTCTTGTTCCGATGGCGGGACTTGGTAGTAGATTTATTAAAGAAGGATTTAAAGTACCAAAGCAGTTAATTAATATCAAAGACAAACATCTAATTGATATTTCGCTTGATTGTTTGAACTATGAAGATTGTAATCTAATCTTCGTGGTTAGGGATGAAACTGTTTATAATTTTCATATTGATGAACTCCTAAAGAAAAAGTTTGGTGAAGATATCAAGATTGTTATTATTGATAAACTTACTGATGGATCTGTGAGCAGTTGTTTGTATGCAGAAGAATATATTGATAATGATGCACCTCTTGTAGTTCATACTCTAGATATTGAATTCCGTCCAGTATTTGATCCGCATACTATGAATGACTTGAATGCAGATGGACTCCTTTTGACATTTAAATCAAATTCTGCAAATTATAGTTATGCTGATGTTAATGAAGATGGATATGTAAAAAGAACTGCTGAAAAGAAAGCAATTAGTTCTAATGCCTGTGTTGGTATCTATGGATTCAAAAAAGGATCCGACTTCTGCAAGTATGCAAAGGAAATGATCGAAAGAGATATTAGAACCAATAATGAGTTTTATATTGCACCTTTGTATAATCTTCTTATTGATGATTGTAAGAAAATCGTTACTTCGGATGTAGATAAAATGCATGTATTTGGAACTCCTGATGAGTTTCATTTCTATAAAGAAAATGTCATTCGTAAGGTTGGTGATAAACCAATTGCTATTTGCTCAGACCATTCTGGATTTGAATCAAAGGAAAAGTTTAAACATATTCTAGAAAAACACAATCTTGAGTATATTGATTTTGGAACTATCTTGAATAAGGATTGTGATTATAGTGATTATATTGCACAAGCAGTTAAAGCAATTGCTGAGCGTGATTGTGATTATGGATTTGGTTTCTGTAGAACAGGTCAAGGTGTGAATATTTGTGCTAACAAATACAAAGGTATTCGTTCAGCACTTATCTATGATGATTTCTCTATGGAGATGGCAATCCGACATAATTGTGCTAACTTTTTTGCAATTCCTGCAAAAGATTATACTATCGAAAAAATGGATAAGTATTTGGAAATCTGTTCTACTCATAGCTTTGATGGCGGTCGTCATCAGGTTCGTATTCAGGAATTAGAAAAATGATTCAAGCAAATATTGTTGACTTTAAAGCAGGATGGTTTGTTGGGGACTTTGAACCATCTATTTTTAAGAATCCATTTTTTGAAGTTGCACACCATTCTCACACAAAAGGTCAACAAACTTTTCCTCATTACCATGCAGTCACTAATGAACTTAACTACATTGTAAAAGGTGAACTAGTAGTATCTGGAAAGCATTTGAATGCAGGTAATATGTGGATCTATGAACCAAAGGAAATTTCTGATGTTGAGTTCTTGAGTGATGTCGATCTTATAGTAGTGAGATGGCCGTCTATTCCTTCGGATAAGTATATGGTATGAAACTGATAGCACATAGAGGTAATATTGTAGGACCTAATCCTCTAGAGGAGAATAAACTAGAATACATTGAAGCAGCAATTGCAGGTGGATATGATGCTGAGATTGATGTAAGATGGGAAGATCATCAGTTTTATTTGGGACATGATGGACCACAATATTATGTTCCTATGACTTGGTTAGTTAAAAAAAAGATAAACTTTGGATTCATTGTAAAGATTTTAAATCTTTGAATATTTTTTCTAATAGTCCAATAGATTTTAACTTTTTTTGGCATGAAAACGATAAGTACACTTTGACTAGTAAAGGTTATATTTGGACTTATCCTGGGCAATTATTTGAAAATAATTCTGTTATTGTAATGCCAGAAGTATTCGACTTGCAAAATATTCAAGATAATGATACAATAGTATACAGCAAAAAATCTTTTGCTGTATGTAGTGACTATGTGGAAAAATTTAAATGACATCTACGATTTCCCCAGTATTTAAAGAATTAAAACAATATGATAAAATTAATGTTATAGATGTTGGATCTGCAAGAGCATCTTTTTTGGTAGAATTGGAAAAATTCTTTGATCTAAAAAATGTTTATGCTATAGGAATTGATCCAATTGATTATGGAGTAGAATCTCATTATGATAAGTTTTATCGTGTTTGTCTAGATGACGTTAAAACTCCTCAAAGGCAAATGTTTTATAATGATGATCAATCCTCTTCACTTTTTTCTTCCAAAGGTGAAGAAATGGGGTTCATTGACATTTTAAATATCAATAGCATTATTGATATTGATTTGCCAGAAGAAATTATACATTTTATTAAAATTGATGCAGAAGGAAAAGATTTGTCTATTGTAAAATCCTTATCAAAACGAAATTTAAATAGAATAAAATTTATTGCAATAGAGTGTCCAAATAAAATTCCAAGATATGATGGTGAATATATTAAAAAAGATTGTATTGATTATTTTGATTCTATAAATTTTAAATTTTTTTATGAATATGATACCACTATTGAACCTTGGAATAAATCAGATTTGAGTGATGTCGTTTTCATAAACAAACGAGAATTATGAAAATAGCACTATGCTTGTCAGGACAACCAAGAGCAGTTCAAGTTGGATATCAAAAACTTTATAATACAGTTCTAAAGTATAATGATGTAGATGTTTTTATTCACACTTGGTTTGATCTAGAAAATCTTAATACAAATTCAATTATTCCTGGAAGAGAAGGTCATACGTTAGATTCTCAAGCAATTGATAAATTGGTTAATTATTATCAACCAAAAAGAATTATGGTCGAAAAATCTAAAAATTGGAAAAGAAAATATGATATTCCAGATAAATGTTTTACTAATGCCTGGACTTGGGCTTTAGAAGTTAAATATGGGTTGGAAGTTGCAAAAGATTACATTTGTAATACTACAAATAGTATGTTTTACAGTATTATGATGGCAAATCTTTTGAAAGAACAGTACTCTGTAGAAACTGGAATTCCGTATGATTTAGTGATTAGAAATAGAATTGACTATTCGCCTCATGTAGTGTTAAAATTAGATGAAGCAGTTATAAACGATGATACGTTAACGTATCAAGATCTTCATCAACCTGATGGTATGATTAGTGATTGGTTTGGTATGGGATCAACAAATACAATGAATGTTTTTTGTGGTGTTTATAATCAAATAGGTCAACTCATTCGACAATCAAATGACGTTGATGGATATTGGTGCAATGAACTTCTCCTAAAACATCATATCGCAAACAATAAAATTAAAATAAATCCTGTAGATTATCAAGTTCATTATTAATATGAAAAAAGCACTTATTACTGGCATTACTGGTCAAGATGGATCTTATCTTGCAGATCTTCTTTTAAGTAAAGGATATAAAGTTGATGGCATTATCCGCAGAAATTCAACTTCAGATTGTACTGATAGGATTAATTATCTTTTAGAAAATCCAAATATTACTTTACATTATGGCGATTTGACTGATTTTTCCAACATTACTTCTATTATTCAAGAAACACGTCCCGATGAGATCTATAACCTTGCAGCACAAAGCCATGTAAAAGTGTCTTTTTCGAATGCACTCTACACTGCTGATGTAGATGCTCTTGGTGTATGTCGCATTCTTGAAGCAATTAGAATTCTTGGATTGATTAATACAACTAAGTTTTATCAAGCAAGCACATCAGAAATGTACGGACTTGTTCAATCAATTCCTCAAAGAGAAGATACCAAATTTCATCCACGTTCTCCTTATGGTGTAGCAAAACTTTATGCACATTGGATTACTAAAAACTATCGGGAAGCATATGGTTTGTTTGGATGTAATGGTATTCTTTTTAATCATGAAAGTCCTCGTCGTGGCGAAAATTTTGTAACACGAAAGATTACCAAAACTCTTGCTGAGATTAAAAATGGCAAACGTACTTCTTCACTTGAACTTGGAAATATGGATGCAAAACGCGATTGGGGACACGCAAAGGATTATGTAGAAGCAATGTGGTTAATACTTCAGAATGATATACCTGACGACTATGTTGTTGCTATGGGCGAACAACATTCGGTTCGTGAGTTTGTAGATATTGCATGTAAGCACTTTGAATTTGATATTGAATGGGATGGTAATGGAGTAGAAGAACGTGCGATAAATAAAAGCAATGGAGACATTTTGGTAAAGGTTAATCCTGAATTTTATCGTCCCACAGAAGTAGATTCTCTTGTTGGTGATTCTACTTATACCAAAAAAAGAATTGGATGGAAACCTAAGTATTCTTTTACAGATCTCGTAAAAGAAATGTGTGATAATGATTTGGAGAAAACTAAATGAAAAGAAAAATTATTTTTTGGGTAGAAAATAAACCATATCAAACTTTTTCTTACATCTATATTGGAATGAGGAAAGCATTCGAAAAGTTTGGATATGAAACTTATTGGTTTAGTGATGAATTTTTCCCATCACAAACTGAGTTTGATTATTCCAATTCTGTGTTTTTTATAGACAATCAAGGACCACTTGATTGGAATGTTCCTATTATTGATAGTGGAATTTACTTTGCCTATGATAAATTTACTAATGTTAATAAGTATCTCGATAAAGTCAAATGTTTGATAAACTATCGTGTTGCTGAATTTAAAAAACCAATCCCTGATGATGATCGTTATGTTGAAATTGAAAAGGGAGTAGTATTTGATACTCAAGCAACAGAACCATATAATGTTGTTTATATTAGTTGGGCTACAAATTTGATGCCTGAAGAAATTGATTTTGATTGGGTAAACAAAGAACGTAATAATGAATATAATTTTGTAGGAACTATTCATGCTCCTAGACTAAATGCAGAACCTCTGCATCAACAGTTTATTGAAATTGTAAAAAATAAAGGAATTCCATTCAATCATTATGATCCAAATGTAAATCCTGCTACAGATAAGGATCACATCAGCATACTTCAAAAGTCGATGTTTGTTCCAGATTTTAGGCCACAAGAACAAAAAGAAAATTGGTATGTTCCTTGTAGAATTTTAAAAGCAATTAGTTATGGTTGTCTCGCAGTTTCTGACTCACCATATTTGAAACATTTTATTGATGATAGTATTCTTACATCGGAAAATTCACAAGAAATTTTTGATATTGGAATTAAAAATCAAAATAACAAAGAATTAATTCTTCATCAAATGGAGATAATCAAAAAAGAACATACATATTTGAATAGAGTCAAAGGTATTATAAAAATCATAGAAAAAATAATATAACATGAAAATAACTATTCTTGGATCTAGTGGACAAATTGGAGACTACCTAACAGAATACCTTAGAGATAAAGGTCATCATGTTTATGAATTTGATAAAGATAAAAATCCTAGTCATGATATGACTAGGATCCCTAATCAATATCTTGAAGATGTAATTGAGAATGCAGATTTTGTTTTTTTCCTTGCATTTGATGTTGGTGGTTCTCGTTATCTTAAAAAATATCAACATACTTTCCAGTTTATTGATAACAACACTCGTTTGATGGCAAATGCATTTGGTCTTCTTAAAAAATATAATAAAAGATTTATTTTTGCATCATCTCAGATGAGTAATATGAGTCATTCTCCTTATGGAGTACTTAAGAATGTTGGAGAACTTTATACCAAATCACTCAAAGGACTTATCGTTAAGTTCTGGAATGTGTATGGGATTGAGAAAGATCAAGAGAAAGCACACGTCATCACAGATTTTATTCGTAAAGGATTTGAAACTGGTGTAATTGATATGCTTACTGACGGACAAGAAGAACGTGAGTTTCTTTATGCTGAAGATTGTTGTGAAGCACTTGAAGCAATTATGGATAATTATAATGATTTTACATCAGAAGATAATCTTCACATTACAAGTTATCATCCAACTAGTATTTTAGATATTGCCCATATTATTAAGGGTCAATTTAATTTGATCGGTAAGCATGATGTGAAATTGCAACCATCTACTGAAAAGGACAGTGTTCAGATGGATAAAAAAAATCGTCCAGACATGTATCTATCTAAATGGTGGATTCCAAAAACCACAATTGAAAATGGAATTGCTAAAGTATTTGAGGTAATGAAAAATGATTGGTAATAATTTTATTGGGACACTTGGAAGATTGGGCAATCAAATGTTCCAATATGCAGCATTAAAGGGAATTGCATCAAATTGCGGATTGGAATATACTATTCCACCACAACATAATGAATATCAAATTGATAATTATGGTTTGCTTGAATGTTTTGAGTTAACTACCAATCAAAAAATTGGATTTATTCAGACAGAAAAAGTAACTCAAGAAAGCCATTTTCATTTTGATGACTATTTGTTTAATAATTGTCCAGATAATGTTTCTTTGTCTGGTTTTTTTCAAACTGAAAAATATTTTCAAAAAATTAAAAATAAAATTTTACATTTAAGAAAGATTGGTTGGAACCTTCTCTTGAATTTATTTCTCAGTTTGATGGAGAAGAAATTGGATTTATTCATGTTCGAAGAGGAGACCCAAATCTTACAGATAAACGTGGATTTAAATGGGCATATGTAAATCTTCAGGATCAACATCCCGTTCAACCAATTGAATATTACGAAAAAGCAATACAAGAGTTTTCAAAAGATATGAAATTTCTTGTTTTTTCGGATTCGATTGATTGGGTTAAGGAGCAAGAATTTTTTAAAGATGAAAGATTTATGTTTTCTGAACCAGAACATAAACATGATGATGGGGCTCTGGTTCCATATATTGATTTGTGTTTGATGTCTTTATGTTCTCATGCTATAATTGCAAATAGTAGTTTAAGTTGGTGGGGATCTTGGTTGCAAAAAAATCCAAATAAAAAAATTATAGCACCAAAAAAATGGTTTGGTTCGGCATACTCTCAGCATAATACAAAAGATTTATACTGTGAAAAATGGAAAATTATTTAAATGATTTATGTAACTGGTTCAAATGGATTAATAGGAAAACATTTAAATGCTAAAATTAAAATAAAACCAATATCATATAGAAATAATGTACCAAACATTATGTTTGCTTCTAATTCGACTTTGGTGCATCTTTCTTCATCTACTACCCCAAGAAATACAACAAACGATATAGAGCAATCATTTTATAGTGATGTTTTTATTCCTTTACAAATATTTGAAAGTTATTTGAAGAATAATCCTCATGGAAAAATTATATTATTATCTTCTGCTGGAGATCTTCACAGTTCAATAACTGATGAAATAACAAATGAAAATTCTACTCCAAATCCAAAATCTGTATATGGAGCACATAAGATTCTTTTAGAAAATTATATAAATTTATTACATAAAAAATATTCATTTACTAGTATTGCATTTAGAGTTAGTAATGTTTATTCCGGAAAAGCATCCAATAATCGAGTGAATGGATTAATCGATAAATTATTAACAGCAGAAGAAAAGGTAGAAATTTATATCAATCTTAATACTGTTATTGATGTTATTCATGTTGAAGATTTGATTGAACTTATTCTAAAAACTATTCATAAAAAAATGGATACAAAACATTTTACATTTTTGGTTGGTAATGAAAATTATAAAATTTGTGATATAATAGATATTATATCTTCTCTTAGAATTCTTGATATTTCAGTTAAAAAAAATAATCAAAAAACAACTTGTGTAAATTTAGATTGTACAAAAGTTAAAGAATATTTTTCTTGGTCTTGTCAACATTTTTTAAAAGATTTAAAAATTTGAGGTTTATTAATGACTATTGCAATAACTTTTTGGGGAACACAAAAATACTTAAACTTTTTTTCAAATTGGTATGATTCTATTGAAGAAAATTTTATGCCAAATATAGATAAAAAGTATTTTGTTTTTACTGATGGTGAGTTTGATGGCGATGTTCCCAAAAACATTAAACTCGTAAATACCCCACATTATGGGTTTCCAGATACATTTTTTAAAACATTTGAAAAATTATTAGAAATCGAAAAAGAATGTGAAGATTGTGACTGGTTAGTTACAATTGATGCTGATATGATCGTACATAGTAAAGTTACATTTGAAGAATTTTTTGGTAATGATGAATCAAAAAAGTATCTTGGGGTTCATCATCCTTGTCATTATTTAAAAATGCCTCCTCACGATAGACTTCCTGGATGTTTTGATACTAATCAAAAATCAAATGCTTGTATCGAACCTGGAATGGATTTATCTATTTATTGGCAGACTTGTTTATGGGGCGGTAAAATTCCTTATGTGTTTAACATGATGCGTCAGATTGATTCTTGGACTAAAGATGATTTGTCGAAAAATGTAACTGCTAGATTTTATGAAGAAAGTTATATTAACAAATTTTATATTCTGAATAAAGGTGATGTAGCCACTCTTGGTCCAGAATTTGCATTTCCAGAATCATTTGAAAGGTTTTGCAATTTTGCTAAGAAAATTGTTCATATATCTAAAGACAATAAACAATATCACGAAAATCCTGAGTGGTAACTATGAATAAAAATTTATCAATTTATTATCACATTTGGAGTCCACCAAATACTGATTTTTGGAAGTTAATGGTCGATGAACAACTTAAAAGAGTTTATCGATCTGGAATTTTAGATCAAGCAAGATTTTACTGTGCAATCAATGGTAAACAAGGACAAAGAATTGCAGAATTTGTTTCTCTTTATGATTGGGTTAGAATACTGGAAGTGTCGAATGATGATGATCAATATGAAGGATTTACTTTAAAACATCTTTATGAAGAGTGTTTGTATAATACAGATTTAAAAGTTCTTTATTTTCACACTAAGGGTATAAGTCATTTTGCTGGAGCAAGAGATCATTATTCTGATAGAAAATTTAGAGCTATCAATAGTTGGAGACACCAAATGGAATGGGGCGTAATTGATCGTTGGAGAGAATCAATAGAAAAACTTGACGAATATCAAGTTTCTGGTGTAAACTATTGTTTAGATCCTTGGCCGCATATGAGTGGCAACTTTTGGTGGTCAAAGTCATCTTATGTGAATACCTTACATCATCCGACCAATTGTTCTTTTTCTCAAGACTCTAAAGATTTTGGACCTATTCAAAGAATGAATTTTGAAAAATGGATTGGATTGAATAATCCAAAATGTTTTAGTTTTTATGATGCTCCATTCAGTTATGACCATAAAGAAATGGTCCCAGATGTACAACCAACTCCTCCGGGTGAACCGAACTGGTTTTGGTTGTATAGAGACGACATTGAACCTTACTACAGAAAATAAAATTAAAATGACTTTCGGATGTTTTCACACAGTATATAAAAATAAAAAAGCAACAGAATTTGTTCTTCAAGAATTTCGCAAATACTATCCAAATAATCCATATACTATTATTTGTGACGGAGGTATAGATTATTCAGATTTATGTAAAAAATATGATTGTAATTATGTACATTCTTATATGAGAATTGGTAGAAGAAATTGGGGAGATTCATCTGGAATTTATGGATTCACAAAAGATGAAAGTCTTCATTGGTTGCATCATTTTAGAGAAGCAGCAAAGCATGTAAATAAAAATAATGGAACGCATATGATCATGATGGAGGACGATGTACTTACTCAAGGTGAAGTCAAAATTGATTCATCGTGGGAATGTGCTGGATTTGATGTTCCAGGAAATAAAATTTCTTTAACACTTTTGGAACATATTAAAATAAAATATGATGCTAATCCGAATGTGGATTGGTATGGTGCTGGTGGTGGAAGTATATTTAATATAAAAACTTTTTTAGATAATTATCATAAAATATATGATTTTATTGATGATGATTTTGATTTAATACTTAATACTATGGATCATAGATTTGGATGGTTAGATCTTTATATGCAAATTATATATTTTATTTGCGGTAAAGATTATGTTATTAATACCAATTTAACTGAAACTTGGAAAACACCAGATTTTAAAAATTCTAATTTTTCTTTAGTTCATGCATATAAGGAGCTTTATTGATGAAAATAGCATTAATTGGTCCAGGTCTTATGGAAATTCCAACTAACGGATGGGGCGCTGTTGAAATTTTAATTTGGGAATATGCAAAAGAACTAGGTGAATTGGGTCATGATGGTGTAATTATCAATACTCCAGATATTGAAGAAATTATTGATTACTTTCGAGATGAACAATATGACATTATTCATTTGCATTATGATATGTTTTATCACGTTTTAAATAAAATTAAAGAACTACAACCCAATGCAAAGATTGCAATTAGTAGTCATCATGCTTATATTGAACGACCAGAAATACACAATCGATATGGTTATGGTCCAGTCTTTGATTTTTTGGTAAAGAATAAAACGTATTATAACTTTTGTATCTCTCATAAAGATTATAATGCATTTAAAAATGCAGGTGCCGATGAGAGAAAATTAAGAATTTGTCAAAATGGTGCTAACCATAAAGAAATTTTATTTAAGAATATTTGCATCAAACCAAATAGATCTCTTTATCTTGCTAAAATTGAATTAAGGAAAAGACAACATCTTTATCAATCTATTGATACTTTGGATTTTGTTGGTAGATATACAGATACTACATCATTTGATTCTAGTAAAAATTATCTTGGAGAGTGGGAACATCAATATAAATTGGACCATTTAACTGATTATGCAAATGTAGTTCTTTTATCTGATGGTGAGAATGGAACACCTCTTTGTATTAAAGAAGGAATGATGGCAGGATTGGGTGTTGTATCGTCAAAATGGGCTGCACACGAACTTCCAAATGAACCATATATTACCGTGATTGATGATGACCATTGGAATGATATTGATTACGTATCTAGGGCAATAGACGAAAACAGAAAAATATCTGTTCAAATGAGAAAAGAAATTAGAGAATATGCAGTCAATACTTTTTCTTGGGAAAGTCTAGTTAAACTTTACGAAAAAAATATTACAGAGTTGATATGAAAATTACATTAGTTGGACCTGGTTTATCTCCTATTCCACCGACAGGGTGGGGTGCTGTTGAAATTCTTGTGTGGGAGATGAATCTTTCATATCAAAAAATGGGACATGATGTGCAGATTGTTAATAAGACAGATCTTAATGATGCACTAAAAGAAATTAATTCATTTAATCCAGATTTTGTGCATATTCAGTATGATGATTATGTTGTTCTTTGTCCTCATTTGAGATTCCCAACAGCAATCACTACACATTATGGTTACTTGGGTAGACCACAATTGATTGGTGGATATTGGCAAAAACTTGCTTATTTCCCGATGATTCAACCTAATATTTTTGCGCTATCTCAAGAAATTGCAACATTTTATTCAAACCTTGGCATTCCAAAAGAAAAGATTTTTGTAACACCCAACGGAGTAAACGCAGAAAACTTTAAGATAACTGATTATCCAGAACATTCCGACAAAAGTCTTTATCTTGCCAAAATTGTTGATAGAAAAAGGCAACATATGTTTCAGGACATATCCTCACTATATTATGCTGGAAATATTGAAGATGGTAGATTTGATACTACCAAAAATTATCTTGGAGAGTGGGATAAGAAAGATTTGTATAACAACTTAACTCATTTTGCAAATCTTGTTCTTTTGAGTGATGGCGAAGCACACGCTCTTGTGTGCATGGAAGCTTTATCTGCTGGATTGGGATTAGTTATTTCTGAATGGGCATCTGCGAATTTGGATACTAACAAAGAATTTATTACGGTAATTCCTGAAGATAAAATAAACAATATAAATTTTATAGATAAAAAGATCAAAGAAAATAGAGAAGCATCTTTAAAAAACAGAAAAAGTATTGTAGAATATTCTAAACAATTTTATTGGGATACTATCCTACAAAAATATCATCTACCGTTTATGGAGAAAATAATTCGTGGACAAAAATAAATCTTTATATAAATTAAAAGGAATTCCTTCAATTTTGTGGTTGAATCTTGATTCTGATACTAAACGCCGCGAATATATGGAAACTCAATTTAAGTATTGGGAAATAGAAAATCATACACGTATATCTGGTTACGATGGTAGAATTGAAGATGTAGCATTATATTTAAAGGGATCTTATCCGGAAAATATGATACAAAATGAAGTTGGGTGTTGCCTTTCACATTTAAAAGCAATTAAACATTTTTATGAAAATACCACAGAAGATTATATTTTAATTGTAGAAGATGATATTGTTTTTGATATTTCTTGTTATTGGAATTTTACCTGGAAGGATTTTTTTTCTAAATTACCTTATGATTGGGACTGTGTGCAATTGACAACTATTTGTACTGGTAATATCCATATCAAACTTCATAATCATTTTATTAATGATTTCTCTGCTGCTGCATATTTAATCACAAGACATCATGCAGGAAAAATTATCAAAAATCATATTCGTGGCGAAAAATATAAACTTGACAATAAAGTAAAACC
>OFSF01000548.1_pt1 | contig 14381 bp, 10 predicted proteins | sample 1543271 | NCBI WGS metagenome assembly OFSF01 (sample SAMN07774227, study PRJEB24372) | wastewater metagenome | isolation source: Exp Tend VB 100WW | collected 2016-02
CCTGGTGCTGCCGCGCGCATGGGCTTGTCGTTTGAAGCCCTCAGCGCCACCCACCCCAAGTTGATCGTCTGCGACATTTCGGGCTATGGCGAAGACGGCCCTTACCGTGACAAAAAAGCTTATGACCTCTTGATCCAGAGCGAAGCGGGTTTGTTGTCGATCACCGGCACGCCCGATGCACCGTCCAAAGCCGGCAACTCGATGGCCGACATCGCAGCCGGCATGTATGCCTACACCAACATCCTGTCTGCCCTGCTCTTGCGCGGCAAGACCGGCCAGGGCAGCCACATCGACGTGTCCATGCTCGAAGCGTTGGCCGAGTGGATGGGCTACCCGCTGTACTACGCCTACCAGGGCGCCGCGCCACCGCCCCGTGCCGGCGCGCCAGCCAGGCCATCGCCACGCTGCGCCGGTGGGCGACATCCCAGAACCGCTCCAGCGACGGCCCGTGGACCGGCAGCACCTTGCGCAGCACCAGCGCGCTGAGCAGCGCCGTGCAGCGCACCGGGCCGAGCCGCTCGAACGCCTGGGCCAGCGTGCCCCGGCGGCTGCCCAGGCCGGCCCAGGGCGCATAGGCCGCCTTGAGCAGCGCCGCCGACACCGCCACGTCCGTCATGGCCACCCGCGCCAGCACCTCGATGCGGGGCGCCGTGCGGCTGAGTTCGTCGTGCAGCCGCAGCAGCATGTCCGGGCACGGCGGGATGCCGATGTCGGAAACCAGCGCGGACAACACGGCAGGCTCGGGCAGGTGGGAGCAAAAATGCATAGCCGCTTTTCGGCGCCCCCTCGGTCCACCTGTAAGAATTGACGACTTCAACCGTGAACGACCGCACAGCGGCCGGTGGCTTGGCGTCTTGGCGTCTGGGGTTGTCAGGCCGGCGCGGTCATCACCACGATGCCGTCGGCGTCGGCCACCAGCCAGTCGCCGGGGCGCACTGTGACCCCTTGCACCTGCACCGGCAGGTCGATCAACCCGGCCTGCCGGCGCTCGGTCGGCAGCGGCATCGGCGCCAGCGCGAGCAGGCCCACCTCGGCCGCCGCCAGTTCCGCCAGATCGCGCACGCAGCCATCGACCACGACCCCGGCCCAGCCGTTGCGGGCCGCGGCGGCCGCGATGTTGCCGCCGATGAGCGCGCGCCGCAGCGAGCCCGCCCCGTCGACCACCAGCACGCGGCCGTGGCCCGGGCTTTCCAGCGCCGCCTTGACGGACGTGTTGTCCTCGAAGCATTTCACGGTGGTCACGAATCCGGCGAACGCTGCCCGACCGCCGAAGGAGCGGAACACGGGCGGCAGGACGCGGAACGCGCCGCTGGTGTCGCCCTTGTGGAGATCGCAGAGGTCGCAGGTCGACACGAGGTCGGTGGGAGGAACAGCAGCAGTCATGGGTGGTTCGTCAGGGAGTGGAGAGCTTGGGGATCCGGGCCGGGCCCGCCTCGGCGGGTGTGGCAGCAGGCGTGGCAGCCGGCGTGGCACGCAGTGGCGCCGCGTCGAGGCGTTCGAGGAAAGCCTGCGCACGCAGGAATCCGATGACGCGGTGCGCCGGCAGCTCGCGCCCGGCCGCGTCGAAGAGCAGGATGGCCGGCGGACCGAACAGCCCGTAGCGGCGCATCAAGGCCTTGTCGTCCGCATTGTTGGCGGTCACGTCGACCTGCAGCAGCAGCATCTCGTTCATGCGCGACTTCACCGCTGGATCGGTGAAGGTGAAGCGCTCCATCTCCTTGCACGACACGCACCAGTCGGCATAGAAATCAAACAGCACCGGGCGCCCGGCGGTCCGCACCGCTTCGTCGAGTTCCGCCACGGTCTTGATGCGGCGAAATACCACGCCATCGCCGGGCGTTGCATGCAAGGCCGACCCCGAGACCTCGGCCGTGCGACCGAAAGGCAATACCGGCCAGACCATCCACACGGCCACCGCCAGCAGCATCACGCCGAAGCCCCGCTTGACCCAGACCATCCACGCCCCGGCGCGCGGCAGCAGCGAGCCCGCCGACAGCCCCACCAGCAGCAGCGGCACGCTCATGCCACAGGCCATGGCGAACAGCGCCACGCCGCCCAGCACCACATCGCGCGTCTGGCTGATGTAGACCAGCGCCCCGGCCAGCGGCGCCGCCACGCAGGGCCCGACGATCAGCGCCGACACCCCGCCCATCACGAACACGCCGCCGTAGCGTCCCCCTTTGAAGCGGCTGCTCGCCGCGTGGAGGCGGGTCTGCCAGGAGGCCGGCATCTGCAGCTCGTAGACGCCGAACATCGACAGCGACAGCAGCACCAGCACGGCGGCGAAGGTGCCGAGCACCCAGGGGGTCTGCAGCGCGGCGGCCAGGCCCTCTCCCGCCAGACCTGCGGCCACGCCCATGGCGGTATAGACCAGCGCCATGCCGAGCGAGTAGGCCGCCGACAGCGCCAGACCGCGCCGACGCGAGCCGCCGCCCCCTTGTCCCAGCACGATCGACGACAGGATCGGCACCATCGGCAGCACGCAGGGCGTGAACGACAGCAGCACGCCCGCCAGCGCGAACACCCCCGCCACCGCCCACAGATTGCCGGACCGCAGCACCTGCCCGAAGCGGTCAAAGACACTGCCTTCCGATGCGGTCTCGGCTGCGGACGCGGCCGAGACCTCGCCCGAGAAGGCGTCGACCGCCAGCACCTGCACCGTTCGCATGGCGCCCGCCTCGCCGCTGACCCGCAACTGGTGCGTCTGCGGCGGATAGCACAGGCCCTTGTCGGCGCAGCCCTGGTGCGTCACGGTCAGCGTGAACTGCGCCGGCGCCGACTGGACGACCAGCGGCAGTTCCAGCCCGCCGTAGTAGACCTCCACATCCTTCTGGAAGGTCTCGTCGTACTTGACCACCCCGGCCGGATAGACCGGCGGCGCCAGCACGACCTCCGGCGGCGCGGACTTCACCTCGAAGCGCTCGCGGTACAGGTAATAGCCGGGCGCGACCTCGAAACGCACGGCCACGGTCCGGTCGTCCGCGACCCGGGCCGAGAGGCGAAAGGCCTGGTCGGGTTCGAGAAAGGTCTCTGCGGCGCGGGCCGACGGAAACCCGGTCAAGCCGGCCAGACCGATCCAGCCCACCACCAGCATCCAGACACACCGCCACACCGGCCGTGCCAGCAGAGGCACTGGCGCGGCGTCCAACCATCCAGCAACGAATTTAGACATCATCCGATCAGCGTAACCGACGCGCGGGGTAACCCTGCAAAACCCCAGATGACCACAGGCGAGTCCAGACTGCGCCAGCCGTGTGGCGTCACAGGCCTTCACATTGTGGCAAGGCGACTGCGTGCATTTTCGCTGGAAAGATCTCAGAATCTTGCTTTCTAGGATTTCAGTTTCGTCAACACCCCTGACGCCGGAATGCGGGGAAATCATGCAGTTTCACGCAAACTCAGGCCATTCCCCGTTTTCAGCGACTACAGTAGCGATGCACATTCCCACCCTTCTGGCCTGCCCCGTCCCGCGATGAACATGCTCAAGAGCCTTTTCGGCGATCTGACCCCACTACGTGACCGGGACGACACGGGCCGCTCGAACGGCCATGGCGCCGCCCGCGGCCAGGAGGAGCCGGACTTCGCCAACACCGCCGTCATGGGCCACGAGGAAGACGCGGCGGAAACGTCCGACGACGCGGACCGGCGCCACCACGACGACCTGCTGGTCAGCGGCTCGCCCGCCCAGGCCATGCGCGCCCATTTCGCCAGCAGCCGCAAGGACACCTTCCTGCGCCAGAAGCTCATCACGATGTGCGACCCCTCGCACATGTGGGCGGCGTCGGTGATCCGGGCCCTGGCCGATGCGAGTGGCCAGCCCATCGAACGCCTCAGCCTGCGCGACCAGGCCAGCCTGAACCTGATGGCGACCATCGAGCGCACCACCCTGCCCCGGCGCACGGACGACACGCTGAAGATCTACCACGCCGACATCCAGGCCGAGGGCGAAGACGCCTCGGAGGTGCAGATGGCGCTGATGGAGCGCTCGGACCTGTCGGTCGTCATCATCGGGCCGATGGCGCCTTCGGCCATCGACGACATGCTGGCCGATCTGCACAGCGCGACGCTGAGCCTGCACTGGCAGTGCCGCAACCTGCTGTTCATGCTGCCCGTGGGGGCCGGCTGGATGGTGCAGAAGATCGAGCGCATGGAATGGCCGGCGCAGGTGCGCATCGAGTCGATGTGCGAGCCGCTGACCAGCGCCAGCGCCGTCTGGAACCGGATGCTCGCCCACTGGCAGCGCCTGCGCTCCGAACAGGCCGGTGCCGCGTCCAGCGCCAGCGCGCCAGCCGCACCGGCCGCCCCCGCCTCCCCCAGCGCGCACCCCGGCAGTGCCCCCATGCCGCTCGCCGAGACGGGCCTGCAGACACTGTCGTCGGCCGCCCAGGCGCGGCAATCGACCGTGTTCGTCGCACCACCGGAGACCACCGCCACCGAAGCCGCTGGTGAACACGCGTCGGTGCAGGCTGGCCGGCCCGGCATCCAGCCGCGGCGGGCGCTGGCCGTGCTGGACGAGCTGACCGTGCTGGATGGCCTGATCTTCGTGGCGCTGGTCGACGGCAGCACCGGACTCGTGAAGGCCAGCCCCGCCCGCGGGCCGGACATCGACCGCGCCGCGCTGGCCGCCTCGGAAATCTGGAAAACCCACCGCCGCACCCTGCGCCAACTGGGACATTCCCGCCCGGGCGAACCGCTGGAAGAGATTCTGGTCACGGCAGGAAGCCGGTACCATATTCTCAGGACGCTGCGCGCGCATCCGGATCTCTTCATCCTGGCCGTGCTGGACAAGCTGCGCAGCAATCTGGCCATGACGCGCTACCGCATCATGGAGGCACAGCAGGTGCTGACGTGACACGGGCCCAACCTTCGACACCATGCTCAGTCTGAAATTCAAGCGCACTCCCTCGCCCTCCAGCCCCACGCCCCCGCCGGATGACCCACGCAGCGCTGCGTGGGCCGGCCCGAGCAGCCTTCCGGCCGATCTGGCCACCACCGTTCCCGTCAGCACCCGGGAATTGCGCACCCGGGCCGAAATGCCCAGCGCACCGCCGGTGCAGACCCTGTTCTCGCGCGACTCCGTGCAGCCCCAGCAGACCGTGGCGGTGTGGGATCCCGCGGGCAGCTGGCCCGGCTTCTCGATCGCCCAGCTGGCCCTGGCCGCGCATGGGCGCATCAGCGAGATCTCGCTGATGCAGGAGCAGGGCACCGAACCGGTGGCCATGCTGCGCAGCACGGTGCTGCCGACGCCCTCGGGCCAGTCGCTGGGCGTGATCGAGGTGGACGCATCCTTTGCGGACAACCGCGGCCTGAGCGTCGCGCTGACCTTGCTGGAGCAGGTCGACCGCGCAGTGATCCTCGCGGGCGCCAATGCCGACAAGGATCTGATCCGCCGCATCAACGACTTCGTGCGCGCGGACGCCTGGCGCGGCCCCTCGCTGCTGCTGGTGTCGCCCGCGGACAAGCCCAGCCGTGCCGATCGCCTGCGCCGCGCTGGCTGGCCGCGTGGCATGAAGATGCACGTGCTGGAGCTGTTCTCGGTGAACGACCCGGGCTGGTCGCAGCAGCTGATCTCGCTGGTGACCGGATTTGCCAGCGGCGAGCCGACCGTGCCCGGGCCCGCTCCGGTGGACGAACCGGAAGCGGCGGATCTGCCGGTGCCCGCCCCCAAGCCGGCGCCTGTGCCAGCGCCCGCGCCCGCGCCGGTCAAGGCCGCGCCGTCGCCCGCCTCGCCGCCACCGGCACCCGTGGCCGCGTCGCCTGCGCCGGTGGACGTGTCGCCCGCCGTGATGGAGCGGGTGCTGGGTGTGCTGTCGATGGGCGTGGGCGTGGGGGCCTGTGCCGTCGTGGCGATCGAGGACGCTCAGCTGCTGGGCATGAAGTCCCGCGGCCACGAGCCCCTGGCATTGCTGCAGGGCGCCGCCCGGACCGGCGCAGCCCTGTGGCGCGCGCACCGAGCGTTGGGGGCCGGACAGCCCCTGCTGGAGCTGAGCTGGAGCGGACCGCACCACCACCATCTCGTGATGCCCCTGCCGCGCCAGCCGGGCCTGCTGCTGCTCGCCTGCGTCGAGCGCGAACACGGCGACCTGAGCGCAGCACGCTGGCAGCTGGCCGTCGCCCGCCGCCAATGGGTCTGATCCGGCCTGATCCGACGAGACCACCTGACTGGCTGCAGTACGATTTCGCCATGACCAACGTTCAATTCGACTACACCCAGCAGGACGCCTCCGGCCAGAGCTGCACCGCGCACGCCTGGGCCAAGGTGCCTGCACCCCTCACGCCCAGCCAGCGCGCAGCCCTGAAGGCCCGCGCACGCGAACTGCTGCAGCAGCACAACGCGGTGCTCGTCGCCCACTACTACGTCGACGGCGACCTGCAGGATCTGGCCATGGAGACCGGCGGCTGCGTCAGCGACTCGCTGGAGATGGCCCGCTTCGGCCGCGACCATGCGGCGCAGACGCTGATCGTCGCCGGCGTGCGCTTCATGGGCGAAAGCGCCAAGATCCTGTCGCCGCAGAAGCGCGTGCTGATGCCCGATCTGGACGCCACCTGCTCGCTCGATCTCGGCTGTCCGCCTGACCAGTTCGCCGCCTTCTGCGATGCCCACCCGGACCGCACGGTCGTCGTCTACGCCAACACCAGCGCCGCCGTGAAGGCCCGCGCCGACTGGATGGTGACGAGTTCGTGTGCAGAAGCCATCGTGCGGCACCTGCACGCGCAGGGGAAAAAGATCCTCTGGGCACCGGACCGCCACCTGGGCAGCTACGTGCAGCGCCAGACCGGCGCCGACATGCTGATGTGGCAGGGCGACTGCATCGTGCACAACGAGTTCAAGGGCGTCGAGCTGGAGCTGCTGCGCCAGGTGCATCCGCAGGCCAAGGTGCTCGTCCACCCTGAATCGCCGAAGCATGTCGTCGACCAGGCCGACGTGGTCGGCTCGACGGCACAGCTGCTGAAGGCCGTGATGACGATGGACGCGCCCGAGTTCATCGTCGCCACCGACAACGGCATGTTCCACCGCATGCGCCAGTCCGCGCCCACCAAGGTGCTGATCGAGGCGCCGACCGCTGGCAACAGCGCCACCTGCAAGAGCTGCGCGCACTGCCCGTGGATGGCGATGAACGCGCTGCAGGGCGTGATCGACTGCCTGGAGCGCCTGGGCAGCGGCCACGGCGAGATCCATGTCGACGAGCCGGTGCGCAGCCAGGCGCTCGGCTGCATCGACCGGATGCTGGACTTCGTGAAGGCCAATCCGTCCGCGATCAGCCAGCCCTCGAAGGGCTTCGTGCCGAACATCGGCGCCGCCTGAGCCCGGGCCGGCGCCGCGGCTTCAAGTTCATGGCGGGGACGCCGACATCCCGGCCATGAGCATCGATTTCACTTCCGTCCACAACCACTACGAACGGCCGGTGTTCGACACGGTGGTTCGTCTGGCCCCCGGCTATCCCTATCTGGACGCGGAGGCCTTGCCCGATGTGGCCTGTGTCGCGCTCAACCGGCTGGGCGCACGCTACATCCGCCATTCGGTCGACCTGACCTTCTACCTGACGGAGAAGGAACGGCTGGCGATGGACGAGACCATCACGGACGCCGTGACCTTCGCGTTCGAGTTCGTGCAGGCACGCATGGCCATGCGCGCCCGCCGCTGAGACCCTTCAGCCGCAGAGACCGGTCGGCACCGGCCCGCCCGCCAGCCGGCGCCCCGACTTGGCCAGCCCGCGCTGGCTGCGCGCCGGCCGCACCAGCACCGTCGGAAAGCTCACCGGCAGCGTGGTGGGGAAATCACGGCTGTAGTGCAGCCCGCGGCTCTCGTGGCGCATCAGCGCCGAGCGCACGATCAGGTCGGCGCACTCCACCAGGTTGCGCAGCTCCAGCAGATCGCGGTTGACGCGGAAGTTGGCGTAGTAGTCGTCGATCTCGTCGCGCAGCATCTGGATGCGGTGCAGCGCCCGCTCCAGGCGCTTGGTGGTGCGCACGATGCCGACGTAGTTCCACATCAGCAGCCGCAGCTCGTCCCAGTTGTGCGAGATCACGACCTGCTCGTCGGCATTCTCGACCTGGCTCTCGTCCCATTGCGGCAGCACCGGATGCGCTGCCGGCGTCGCGGCCATGATCGCCTCGGCGCAGCTGCGGCCCAGCACCACACATTCCAGCAGCGAGTTGCTGGCCAGCCGGTTGGCGCCGTGCAGGCCGGTGTAGGTCGTCTCGCCCACCGCGAAGAGGCCGGGCAGATCGGTCTGGCCATGCAGGTCGGTGACGACGCCGCCGCAGGTGTAATGCGCCGCCGGCACGACCGGGATCGGCTGCTGCGCGATGTCGATGCCGAGCTTCAGGCAGCGGGCGTGGATGGTCGGGAAATGCTCCTTCAGGAAGGCCTCGCCGAGGTGGGTCGCATCCAGCCAGACATGGTCCACGCCGAGGCGCTTCATCTCGAAGTCGATGGCGCGGGCGACCACATCGCGCGGCGCGAGTTCGGCGCGCTCGTCGTGCGCCAGCATGAAGCGGGTGCCGTCCGGCAGGCGCAGGAAGGCGCCCTCGCCGCGCAGCGCCTCGGTGATGAGGAAGCTGCGGTCCTGCGGGTGGTAGAGGCAGGTCGGGTGGAACTGGATGAACTCCATGTTGCCCACCCGGCAGCCGGCGCGCCAGGCCATCGCGATGCCGTCGCCGGTGGCGGTGTCGGGGTTGCTGGTGTAGCGGTAGACCTTGCCGACGCCGCCGCTGGCCAGCACGACCGCGCTGGTGGCGATGGTCTCGATGCGCTGGCTCTCGATGTCGAGCACGTAGACGCCGTAGCAACGCGGCGCATCGTCCTGGCGCAGATGACGCGGGGTGATCACGTCCACCGCCATCGCCTGCTCGCGCAGCTCGATGTTCGGGTGGCGCTTCACCTCGGCGAGCAAGGCCTGGTGGATGGCGTAGCCGGTGGCGTCGGCGGCGTGGGCGATGCGGCGCACGGCGTGGCCACCCTCGCGGGTCAGGTGCAGGCCGAGCGGGCCGTCCGGATCGGGCGAGAACGCCACCCCCTGGTCGACCAGCCAGCCCACGGCGTCGGCGCTGCGCTCGGCGATGAAGCGGGCGGTGTGCTCGTCGACCAGGCCGGCGCCAGCCTCCTGGGTGTCCCGCACATGGCTGTCGATGCTGTCGTCGCGGCCAAGCACGCCGACGATGCCACCCTGGGCCCAGGCGGTGGCGGCTTCGCCGAGTTGCCGCTTGGCCAGCACGATGACGCGCCGCTCGGTGGCCAGGTGCAGGGCCACGGTCAGACCGGCGAGTCCGGCCCCGACGATCACGACAGGCAAGGTTTCCATGGCAGGCTCCAATGGCGCAGAGGGAGAGAACAGGGACGGGGGCACAGTGGACGGCATGTCAGCGCACGATATGAAATCAAGGTGCGGATGATAGGATGCCCGCGCCTCATTTACGTTGTGGAGACCACGGCATGCCTGCACCCGCCGACGGGTCCGACCCTTCCTTCGACACGTCCTCCGACGCCTCGCCCACCCGGATCCAGCGCAGCGCCGATGACCGGCTGGACAACGCGGTCGACATCGGCCGCCCGGTCGGCAACCACACCCGCGAGCTGTTCGTGTCCTGCGAGACGGGCGATGCGCTGCAGCAGCAGCTCGACTACCTGCGCCCGAGCTACATCGCCCTGCACGACATCGCCTGCCGCAGCGCACGCCGCCTGCTGCACGCCATCGCGTCGGCGTCCGGGCGTCCCGTCGAGCGTCTGGTCATCCGCCGACAGAGCTACGGCACGGTGCTCGCCAGCATCGACTACGTGGACTGCCCCGCCAGCCGCGGCCAGCGGGTGCGCCTCTACAGCACCGACTGCGAGTCCGACACGGCCACCCGCGTCTCGCTGGCCCGTGTGCTCGGCGCGCATGCGACGCTGGCCATCATCCTGGTCGGGGACGTCCCGGCCCATGCCCTGAGCGACGCGCTGCAGCCACTGCGCGAGGCCATGTTCCGTCCGGACTGGCGGTGCACCCATCTGCAGTTCATGCCACTGACCTCCAGCAACCCTGCGGCGCTGGCCGGACTGGTCGCGGCACTCGGCCCAGGCAGCGGCGTGGTCAGCCAGATCGCGCCGCGGGTCAGCCGTCCGGCCGAGGCCTGGACCTTCCTGAGCGAGTCCTGGAACCGGCTGCAGGCCACGCTGCATCCGAACGGCACGGGCGCCCTGCTCGGCACCGTCAGCATCGGGCGCGACACCTTGCTGGCGATGCCGGAGCTGGACACCGTGCCCGCCGCACTGGCCGCACGCACCCACCCGATCGAACGCTTCGCACTGGAGGCCCACGCGCTGCCAGGTGTGCAGAGCGCCTGTGTCTTCGATGTGGCCACGAGCCGGGTGGTCGCCCACGCCGGCGCGGCGTTTCAGGCCAGCGACCTGGCGCGACGCGGCTCGCTGCTGCTGGCCGCCGGCAGCAGCAGCCGCCGCCAGCTGCACCTGACCGGCCAGGCCGACGAAGTGCTGGTGGGCGGCGGCAGCGAGGCGCTGGGCGTGCGGGCGCTGCATTCCCAGCCCGGTCTGGCGCTGCACCTGGTCTACGACCCCGGGCAGACCAGCTGGACCCAGCTGCGCCCGCGCCTCATGGCGATGGACGCAGCGCTGCCCAGGGCACCGGTGCTGTGAAGCGCTGACGCTCAGTGCACCGTGCGGCCGAAGGTGAAGTTGCCTTCGGCATCCAGCCCGACGGGCACCACATCGCGCGGCGCAAACCGCCCTTCCAGGATCAGCCGCGCCACCGGGTTCTCGATGCGCTGCTGGATCGCCCGCTTCAGCGGCCGCGCCCCGAACACCGGGTCGAAGCCGACCTTGGCGATTTCCTTCAGCGCCTCGGGCGTGACCTCCAGCACCATCTCCATCTTCGCCAGACGGCCTTCCAGACCCTTGAGCTGGATCGCGGCAATCGACTCGATGTGCTTCTGGTCGAGCGCGTGGAACACCACCGTCTCGTCGATGCGGTTCAGGAACTCGGGCCGGAAATGCGCCTTCACCTCGCCCCAGACCGCCTCGCGGATGTCCTCGGTCGGCTGCCCTGCCATCGCCATGATCAGGTGCGAACCGAGGTTGCTGGTCATCACGATCACGGTGTTCTTGAAGTCGATCGTGCGGCCCTGCCCATCGGTCAGCCGGCCATCGTCGAGCACCTGCAGCAGCACGTTGAACACGTCCGGGTGTGCCTTTTCCACCTCGTCGAGCAGGACGACGCTGTAGGGCTTGCGCCGCACGGCCTCCGTCAGCGTGCCACCCTCGTCATAGCCGACGTAGCCCGGAGGCGCGCCGATCAGCCGGCTCACCGAGTGCTTCTCCATGAACTCGCTCATGTCGATGCGGATCATGTGGTCCTCGCTGTCGAACAGGAAGCCGGCCAGCGCCTTGCACAGCTCGGTCTTGCCCACGCCGGTGGGGCCGAGGAACAGGAACGAGCCCAGCGGCCGGTTCGGATCGGACAGCCCGGCGCGTGAACGGCGGATCGCGTTCGACACGGCGACGATGGCTTCCTCCTGGCCGACCACGCGCTGGTGCAGCTTGTTTTCCATCTGCAGCAGCTTGTCGCGCTCGCCCTGCATCAGCTTGGACACCGGGATGCCGGTGGCGCGGCTGACCACCTCGGCGATTTCTTCCGCGCCGACCATCGTGCGCAGCAGCTGCGGGCCGCCCTTGCCATCCTTGCCCGCGCGGGTCTTGGATTCTTCCTTGGCCTGGGCCTCGTTCAGGCGCTTCTCCAGCTCGGGCAGCTTGCCGTACTGCAGCTCGGCCACGCGGTTGAAGTCACCCTTGCGCTTCCATTCCTCGATCTGCTGCTTGATGCGGTCGATCTCTTCCTTGACGTGGGCCGAGCCCTGCGCCGTCGCCTTCTCGGCCTTCCAGATCTCTTCCAGGTCGGCGTACTCGCGCTCCAGCTTGGCGATCTCTTCCTCGATCAGGCCCATGCGCTTGATGGAGGCTTCGTCCTTCTCCTTGCGCACCGCCTCGCGCTCGATCTTGAGCTGGATGATGCGGCGGTCGAGCTTGTCCATCACCTCCGGCTTGGAGTCGATCTCGATCTTGATCTTGGCCGCCGCCTCGTCGATCAGGTCGATGGCCTTGTCGGGCAGGAAGCGGTCGGTGATGTAGCGGTGCGAGAGTTCGGCCGCGGCGACGATGGCCGGGTCGGTGATCTCGACGCCGTGGTGGACCTCGTATTTTTCCTGCAGGCCGCGCAGGATGGCGATGGTGGCTTCCACGGTCGGCTCGGCCACCAGCACCTTCTGGAAACGCCGCTCCAGCGCCGCGTCCTTCTCGACGTACTTGCGGTACTCGTCCAGCGTGGTCGCGCCGATGCAGTGCAGCTCGCCCCGGGCCAGCGCGGGTTTCAGCATGTTGCCCGCGTCCATCGCGCCCTCGGCCTTGCCGGCGCCCACCATCGTGTGCAGCTCGTCGATGAACAGGATGATGCGGCCCTCGTCCTGCGCCACTTCCTTCAGCACGGACTTCAGCCGCTCCTCGAACTCGCCGCGGTACTTGGCCCCGGCCAGCAGCCCGGCCATGTCGAGCACCAGCACCCGCTTGTTCTTCAGCGTCTCGGGCACCTCGCCATTGACGATGCGCTGCGCCAGGCCTTCGACGATGGCGGTCTTGCCCACGCCCGGCTCGCCGATCAGCACCGGGTTGTTCTTGGAGCGGCGCTGCAGCACCTGGATGGCGCGGCGGATCTCGTCGTCGCGGCCGATCACCGGGTCGAGCTTGCCGGCGCGGGCGCGCTCGGTCAGGTCCAGCGTGTACTTCTTCAGGGCCTCGCGCTGGCCTTCGGCATCCGCCGAATCAACCGGCTGGCCACCGCGCACGGCGTCCACGGCGGTTTCCAGCGCCTTGCGGGTCAGACCACAGGTGCGCACCGCCTGGGCGAAGTCGGTCTTCGATTCGGCCAGCGCCAGCAGCACCATTTCGGTGGCGATGTACTGGTCGCCGCGCTTGGTCGATTCTTTCTCGGCCGCCTGCAGCAGGGCCATCAGGTCGCGGCCAGGCTGCACCTGGGCGCCCGTCACTGACGCGATGCGGGCCAGGGCGGCGTCGATCGCTTCGTCGAGCGCGCGCAGGCTCACACCCGCACGCTGCAGCAGCGCGCGCGGACCATCTTCCTGCTGCAGCAAGGCCTTGAGCAGGTGGACGGGTTCGATGTAGGGGTGGTCCTCCGCAAGGGCCAGGCTCTGGGCGTCGCCAAGGGCCTGTTGCAGCAGGGTGGTGAGTTTGTCGAGTCGCATGGGTAGATCCTCCGGTTGTGGAAGATCTGGGGCGGAACCCGCTGGATTCAAGATCCGCACGCACCACGGCCTTTGATGCAGATCAGACGATGCAATGGAACAATGGAAAAAGGACTTGGCAAATTGCTTGCCAAGTCCTTTTCGAACCAGAAATTCTGGTGGGCCCTGAGTGACTCGAACACTCGACCTACGGATTAAGAGTCCGCTGCTCTACCAACTGAGCTAAGAACCCCACTTGCTTGACGCTGTTGATATTGCGTCAAGACCGATACTATAACACGCTTTTGGCTTGGTGGGTCGTGCGGGACTCGAACCTGCGACCTACGGATTAAAAGTCCGCTGCTCTACCAACTGAGCTAACGACCCTCACCTTCTCACCTTTTGCGCTCGACTTCTTGCTTGCGCTGGAAATCAAGCCTTAGATTCTAATACAGCCTATCCCGGGTTCGTCAAGCGTCAAGCACCACGAACCAGTTCCAAGGCTTGCGCCGCGGCGACCATGCCGAAGCTGGCCGTGACCATCACGCTGGACCCGTAGCCGTGGCAGTTCAGGCTGCCATCGACCGCACAGGCGTCGGCACCGTCCTGCGGTGGCCGGCGAACGTCTTCCCGCGAGAACACGCAGCGCACCCCGATGCGGCCCGTGCGCGGTGCACCCGCCTTGCGCAGTTGCTGCCGCAGGCGCGCCAGCAGCGGGTCATGGGTCACGTCCGCCAGGTCCGCCGCCTCGACCCGCTCGGGGTGCGACTTGCCCCCCGCCGCCCCGGCCATCACCAGCGCCCGGCCCGTCGCGATCGACCAGCGCGCCATCGCGAACTTGGCGGCGTTGCGGTCGCAGGCATCGATCACCACGTCCACCGCGGCCCCGGCCACCTCCGGCAACAGCGCGGGCCAGTTGTCCGGCTCGACGAATTCCTCGATCGCCTCGTTAGCGTCGCCATGCCACGCATCCGCGACTTTCACGGTGTCGGTGCCAAAGCGTTTGATCGCCAGGGCAACTACAACTTAGGTTTGACCGAACAATCGATCTTTCCGGAGCTGACGTTCGAAGAAACTGCTACGTTGCACGGTTTGCAGATCACATTCGCTATCAGTGGCGACAATCCAGCCGCGTCACGCAAGTTACTAGA
>OFSF01000551.1_pt1 | contig 14350 bp, 14 predicted proteins | sample 1543271 | NCBI WGS metagenome assembly OFSF01 (sample SAMN07774227, study PRJEB24372) | wastewater metagenome | isolation source: Exp Tend VB 100WW | collected 2016-02
TGCCCTCGCGCCACTGCGGGGCGGCATGGCCAAGCCGATGCGCGTGCTGATCTGCGGCATTCCCAACGTCGGCAAGTCCACGCTGATCAACACGCTGGTCGGCAAGCGCGCCGCCAAGACCGGCGACGAGCCCGGCATCACCAAGCTGGAGCAGCGCATCGCGTTGGCGAGCGACTTCTATCTGTACGACACGCCCGGCATGCTCTGGCCGAAGATCACGATCGAGAAGGGCGGCTACAACCTGGCCGCCACCGGCGCCGTCGGCCGCAACGCGCTGGACGAGGAGCTGGTCGCGGTCGAGCTGCTGGCCACGCTGCGCCGCGACTACGCCGGACAGGTCGAGGCGCGCTACAAGCTGACCGAGACCGAAGCGATGAACGACGAGGAGCTGCTGGCCGCCGTCGGGCGCAAGCGGGGTGCGGTGCTGGGCGGGGGCAAGGTCAACCTGCAGAAGGCGGCCGAGATCGTCATCCACGACTACCGCAGCGGCGTGCTGGGCCGTGTCACGCTGGAGACGCCGGCGGAATTTCTGGTCTGGGCGGCCGAAGCTGAAATTGCCGAGCAGGCTCGCCAGGAACGCAAGGCCCGCAAGGGCAAACGGGGCACGGCGCCAGCGTCTGTCGCGCCAGAAGAGGCGGGAGAATACGACGATATGGCCTGACCCATGACCATATTTTCTAGATCAGGTGGTTCATTGGCAGTCCAGGGCATAGTTCACGGTCTTCCGTAAACATTGCATTCAGCTTCGAGACATCGCGCATTCAGGCAGACATTCAGGGGGGCGCTGAGCCGCCAGCGCTCTCCTAGACTGGGTTCCAACGCACAACGCAAGGACACCCGCCATGAGCCAACAACGCCTCAAAGACCCACGAAGCCGGTACGCCTGGGTCGATTTCGCCAAAGGTTTCTGCATCGTCGCGGTGGTGGCCATGTGGATCGCCGGGGAGATGCAGGGGCATGTGGCCAAGGGACAGGCGGGCTGGCTCGGCTACTTCGTGGTCTTCGCCAAGCCGTTCCGGATGCCGGACTTCTTCCTGATCTCGGGGCTGTTCCTGTCGCAGGTGATCGACCGCCCCTGGAAGCATTACCTCGACACCAAGGTGGTGCACTACCTCTACTTCTTCGTGCTCTGGACGTTGATCGTGCTGCCAGTGACCTGGTTGCTCGGCCACGACGCGCCAGCCAGCCTCGGGGATGCCGCGGCCTCGCTGCTGTTCCACCTGTACGAGCCCTTCGGCATGCTGTGGTTCGTCATGATGCTGTCGGTGTACTTCGTGGCGACGCGCCTGCTGCGCCAGGTGCCGGTCTGGATCCTGCTGCCGGCGGCGGTGCTGCTGCATCTCTTCCCGCTGCAGACGGGCATCTACCACATCGACCGCTTCGGCATGTTCTTCGTGTTCTTCTACGCCGGCCATGTCTTCGCCAGCCGCTTCTTCGCACTGGCCGACTGGACGCTGGCCCACCGCCGCACCGCCATCGCCGCGCTGCTCGTGTGGGCGGTGGTGAATGGCGCGCTGGTCAAGCTGGCGCTGACGGAGCACCTGGCGGTCAATCTGCTGGCCGGCTTCATGGGCATCAGTGCCTTGGTGTCGATCGCGGCCCTGGTGTCCTCGCACCGCTGGGCGGGCTGGCTCAACACGCTGGGCAAGAACTCGATCGCCGTCTACCTCGGCTTCTACCTGCCCATGATCATCATCGTGCCCGCGCTGCAGGCCTCTCCCGTCGGCCGCAGCCCGAGCCTGGTGGCCACCATCTCGATGGTCTCGGTGATCGGCATCGCAGTGGGCGCCTACCACCTGTTCAACCGGATCGGGATGCGCTTCCTCTACGACCGTCCGAGCTGGATGCGTCTGGTGCAGCCGGGTCAGCGCGCCGCGTCGGCCGCTTCGGCGGGCACTGGCGGCCGGGCCATCTCGCCGGTGGCCGGATCGAACCCGACTTCGGCCATGTAACCGGCCAGGCCTGCGTCGGCGGCCTGGGCGTGGTGTTCGAACCACTGCATCAGCTCCGGCAGCAGGCGCCCGATCAGGTCGGTCTGACCGGCCTCCACATGCTGGCGGCGCACGTCCTGCAGCACCGCCAGCACCTGGGTGTGCTGCATCGCATGGCAGTTCTGCGGCGCGAAGCCCAAGGCCGCCATCCAGCGGTCCTCCTGCGCAAAGTGCTCGACGGTGTGCGCGACCAGCGCGTCGTAGCGCGGCAGCAGCACGGCGTCCGCCTGTCCCAGTGCCGACTCGACCTGGATCAGGTGCTCGACGAACTCCCGGTGGGTGGCGTCCATCTGGGGCTGGCGGGTGAGCAGTTCGTCGTTCCAGGTGATCCCGGGTGCGGCCGGTGGGGTGGGCATGTCGGACATGGGGGACTCCTTCGTCGTGCTTCGGGCATGGTGCAGTGGCGCGCACGCTAGCAGGCTGTCCGTGGCGCACCGTTGACCGGGCGCAAGTTGTGCGAACTGCTGGACTTTCCCGGAAGCCACCAGGGCATGTCGCTGCCGTTTGGCAGTGGTAGCATGGCCACATGGCAAACACCCTCATCGACGCCCGCAATGCCGTCCGCCAAGGGCTGCCGTTCTCGGCTTTCGAGTCGGTCGCGACGCAGCTGGAGATGGCCCCGCAACAGATGACCCAGGTGCTCGGCATTCCGCTGCGCACGCTGGCCCGCCGCAAGACTGAACACCGCTTCACGCCGCAGGAGTCGGACCGGCTCTACCGCCTGACCCGCGCGGTGGAGATGGCGACCGAGGTGCTGGGCGACGCCGACAAGGCACGCCGCTGGCTCAAGTCGCCGAACCGGGCGCTGGGCGGCGAGGTGCCTTTCGATCTGCTCGACACCGACATCGGCGCGCACCAGATCGAGGAAGTGCTGCTGCGCCTGAACCACGGCATCTTCAGCTGATGCCGCCGTGCCCGTGAAGGTCTGGCGCATCTGCCGCCAGCCGTTTGCCACGACGGCGCTGGACGGCATCGGCGGTCTGTACGTGGGCGGGCGCTGGCACCGACGCGGTCGGCCCATCGTCTACACGGCGAGTTCGGCTGCACTGGCCGCGCTGGAAGTGCTGGTCCATGTCGATCCGCTGGAGGCGCCGGAGGATCTGCGCCTGCTGACGCTGGAGCTGCCGGACGACTTGCTGATCGAGCGGGTCGAGACCGCGGCGCTGCCGGCCCGCTGGCTGGCGGTGCCCGCACCGGACGAGCTGGCCGTGCTCGGCAGCGAATGGCTGGCCAGCCGACGCAGTGCGGCCTTGAGCGTGCCGTCGGCCGTGATCCCGATCGAGCGCAATCTGCTGCTGAACCCGCTGCACCCGGCGATCGCGCAGGTGCGCATCACCGACGACCAGCCCTTCAGCTTCGACCCGCGCCTGCTCAGGGACGGCTGAACTGCACCTGCGTGCACACGGCGTCGGTCGGCGCCAGTGTGGTGGTGGCGTGGCCTGGTCCGCTGGCGAGCACCTGGCCTTGCCACATCCACGCCGCGGACAGCCGATATTGCCCCGGGGTGTCGATGCCCCAGGCGGGCGCCAGCGGCAGCACGGCCTGCACGGTCTGACCCGGCTTGAGCGTCAGGTGGTCGCGCAGTTGTGGGGCGCGGCGCTTGACCATCGGGCCCTGGTAGTCGAGCGGCTGACCATCGCGCTCGATCCGGACGATCGGGGCGAGCCACGCGCCCTCGAACGGCGTGCCCCAGCGCAGCAGCCGCAGGCTGCGTGTGCCGGTGTTGTGCAGGGTCGCCTGCAGCGCGAGGCCGCCGACGGCCGCCGTCTCCACCGCCAGCGTGCAGCGCAAGGCTGCCAGCGGAGCGTCGGCGGTGGACATGTCCGCCGCCGCCGTGGGTGGCGCGCCGATGCTCATGGCCGCCACCAGGGCGATGGCCACGCGGCGGGCGCGGCCATCCGGGGAAGGGGCTGCCGGCAGGGCCGCGGGCATGTCGTCATGGCAGGGCAGGGGTGTTCTCCGCGAAGTATTCATGGCTGTCGGCATTCTTGATCGCCTTGGCCGGGCTGCTGATGGCCAGCGAGGCGGCGGCGGACTGGCCGTAAGCGTAATCGCTGGTACCGGCCACCACGGTGAAGTGGGTCAGCTCGTGGATCAGTGTGCCGGCCTTCGAGTCCGTGCCGGTCATCGCCGCGCCCCAGAACGCGCCGCAGAGGTAGACCTTGTAGGGCTGTGTCGGGTAGACATAGGCGTAGACGTTGGTCTGCTTGCAGGAGCAGTCCAGCACCAGGGGCTTGTTGTTCAGGGCGTCCTGGGTGGCCGTGAAGTTCTTCTTGACCACCGCCCAGTTCGCGGTCGTCGGCGTGCCGAACCACTTGACGTAGCGCTTGCGGGCCGTGGACGGCGTGCCGTTCAGGTAGGTGACGGCGTTGGTGGCGTAGGTCCTGGCGGCGGTGACGGTGTTCTGCAGGGTGGTCTTGCGGGCCGCCGAGCAATTGCCGGTGAAGCTGATGCTGCCCGCTGCAGCGGCGGCGAGCGCCTGAGACGCCAGCGCCGCGGAGGCCGAGGGCTGCGGCGTCCGGCCTTCCAGCCAGAGGTACAGCGTGTCCGACTGCAGCGCCGGCGTGGCCTGGCTGGCGTGGACACCGCCGCTGCGGTAGGTGATGTCGTAGCGGCCGTTCTGCTCCAGTTCGTAGACGGCGGTCAGCTCGATGTCATAGCTCACCGTGGTGCCGGGATTCAGCCGCAGCATGTCGCGGGGGCCGGGTGCTGCCCGCTTGACCAGCGCGCCGGTGTAGGGGACGGGCTGCCCGTCGCGGGTGACCTCGAAGAGCGAGCCGTCGTGTTCGCTGCCGGGCAGTTGCCAGGGGTGCAGCACGACCGGCCGCGCGTTGGTGTTGGTGATCGTGACCCGCACCACCACGTCCACATCGCCCTGCACCACTGGGCTGGCCGTGGTCAGCCGGACGTCGATGCCATCGACGATGGCGGCGTGGACGGAGGTGGCCGCCAGCAGGCTGGCGGCGGTGAGGGCGAGGCGAAGGGTGTGCATGTGGAGGTCTCCCAGGTCAGTCCCTTGGCGGTAGGGTGGTTGGAACGGACCGGGGGAATTCTCGTGCCAGCACGAATTTTTCAGGTGGGGAGGCCGCGTAAACGCACGTTGCAGACGTATCGGCGCACGCGGTACCACGGGCTCACGGATAGAGCCCGCGCTCCTGCCGTGCCATCAGGATGCGCTCGCAGGCCACGGCAAACGTCGCGGTGCGCAGCGTGATGTGGTGCCGGTCGGCCATGTCCCAGATCTTGCGCAGGGCCTCGACCATGATCTTGTCGAGCCGCACATTGATCTCGTCCTCGGTCCAGAAGAACGACGAGAAGTCCTGCACCCATTCGAAGTAGGACACCGTGACACCGCCCGCGTTGCAGATCACGTCCGGCACGACCAGGATGCCCCGGTCCGTCAGCACGTCGTCCGCGTCGAACATCGTCGGGCCGTTCGCGCCTTCGAGCACCAGCTTCGCCTTCAGGCGGTTGGCGCGGGCGACGGTGATCTGGCCTTCGAGCGCGGCCGGGATCAGGATGTCGCAGTCCGTGTCCCAGAACGCTTCGTCGTCGATGCGCTCGGCCCCGGTGTAGGCCCCGGCGCCCCCGTCACGCCGCACGACCGCCATCAGGTCGGCCATGTCCATGCCGTTCGGGTTGGCGATGGTGCCGGTGTGGTCCTGCACGGCGACGACCTTGGCGCCCGCGCTGGTGAACAGCTCCGCCGCCGCCGAGCCGACGTTGCCGAAGCCCTGCACCGCGATGCGCGCGCCATCCAGGTTCAGCCCGATGCGCCGCGCCGCTTCACGCCCAGTCACGAACACGCCGCGCCCGGTCGCCTTGACCCGACCCAGCGAGCCGCCGAGGTGGATCGGCTTGCCCGTCACGACGCCGCTGGCGGTGGCGCCGACGTTCATCGAGTAGGTGTCCATCATCCACGCCATGATCTGCGGGTTGGTGCCCACGTCCGGCGCGGGGATGTCCTGCTGCGGGCCGATGATGAAGCCGATCTCGCTGGTGTAGCGGCGTGTCAGGCGCTCCAGTTCCTTGTGCGAGAGCTGGCGCGGATCGACGCGGATGCCGCCCTTCGCCCCGCCATAGGGCAGGTTGACCGCGGCGTTCTTCACCGTCATCCACGCCGACAGTGCCATCACCTCCTCCAGCGTCACGTCCGGGTGGTAGCGCACGCCGCCCTTGCCGGGTCCGCGGCTGAGGTTGTGCTGCACGCGGTAGCCCTCGAAGTGGCGCACCGTGCCGTCGTCCATCTCGATCGGCACGTCGACGATCAGCGCCCGCTTCGGGTGCTTGAGCGTCTCGGACCAGCGGGCCAGCGAGCCGAGGTAGGGCAGGACGCGGTCGACCTGGAGGAGGTAGGTGCCCCAGGCGCTGTGCGGACCGGGTGTGACGTAGGACAGGGGTTCTTGCATGTTGTGGCCTCGTTGATGCGAGTTGGATGAAGATCGCGCCGCTGGGGGAGTCTGGTGGACCCTGGCGGCGCGTCATCGGTGCCACTGTAGACAAGGTGGAGCCGTGGCTCTTGCCGATTACATGCAAGATTTGCATGAGCTTGGGGCATGGCTGACGCAGTGCTTACATGTCCGGCAGGTGCTGACCATCAGGGTCAACCATGACGGTCGGGTTGTCTGCAGCACGGTGGCGGGCTTCGGTCACGCCGAAGTCATGCTCAGTGTCTGCTTGCTGGGCGGCACCTGCACAGCTGGCCAGACTGCGTCGCCATGAACCGAGCCGAACCTTTTCACCGTGCGTTGACCGATGCCCAGCCGCTCAGCGTTGCCGACATGCTGGCCTTGCATGGGCGTGCCTCGCAGGCGGTGCTGTTGCTGGTGGTGTCGCTGCTGTGCGTGCTGCCGATCTCCGGCGTTGGCACGGTATTGAGTTTTCTGCTGTTCGCCGTGGCCTGGCGCTGGCCGCGGCCGGGGGGCACGGTCGTGCCGGGGCGGCTGGCGTCCTTTCGGCTGGATGTGGTCTGGTCCGGGCGCTGCCTGCGTTCGCTGGCCTGGCTGCACGAATGCGCCGGCCAGCGGCTGCAGCGCCGCTGGCGGCTGCTGCGGCACCCGGCGGCCTTCGGCTGGTGGCGGCTGTGGATCGCGGTGATGGCGGCGCTGATCTTCCTGCCGCTGCCCTTCGGCAATGTGCTGCCGGGGCTCAGCCTGGTGCTGCTCGGCCTGGGCTGGATGTACCGGGACGGGCTGATGCTGATGCTGTCGTTGCCAGCCGGGCTGGGCGCCCTCGCGTTCGGGTGGTTCAGTGCGGGACTGATTGCCGAGACGGTCATGCAGGCCGGGCAGCGGCTGTCCTCCTGGCTCTGAGCCGGAGCGGCTGCCCGTGTGCCCGTTCCAGGCTCAGCAAATGCCGCAGCGCACACCCGCACGCTGCAGATACCGCCGGTACGCCGCGCTCAGCCGATCCGCCGCGCAGTGCACCTCGCCGCCGCTGACCGGCAGCCGCCGGGGCTGCTGTGATTCGAGGATCGGCTTGTCCTGCGCGAAGATGGCGAGCTGGAAGTCGCGCAGTTCGGTGTCGGTGGAGGTGGTGTCGGCCGTGTACTGGCCCATCCAGACCCGGCAGTGCTCGTCGTCCAGTGGGGCGGCCCACAGCGTGTAGGCGTCACCCGGGCTGCCGTCGTCGGGCTGCTTGCGCAGCACCGCGCCGTACGGCCCGAGCACCTCGTAGCGGTAGCGCACCCAGCCGCCCTCGGTCGCGCTGGCGGTGGCGCGGGGTTGCCAGGCCCGGTAGTCCTCGATCACCGGACGGCCATCGGCGGTATGGGTGACGGTGTAGTCGGGCACGTCGGCATGGCCGGTTTGCCCGAGCCAGCCTGCATGCACGAAGGCGAAATGCGCGGTGTCGAGGAAGTTTTCCACCACCCGCGGCGCGGAGGTGGCCACGTCGAACGGGCCGTAGACCAGCCGGCGTGCCGGCAGGTCGGGCAGTGCGGGCGGCTCGGTGGGGGCGCCTCCCAGCGTGCCCCAGAGCAGGCCGTGGCGCGCCACCACGCGGTGGGTGCAGGCCCGGTGCGAGGCGGGCGGCTGGAAACCGGGCACGGCCGGAATGCCGGCACAGGCCCCGCCCGCCTCGAAGCGCCAGCCGTGGTACGGGCATTCGATCTGCCCATCCGCGACCCGCCCCAGCGACAGCCGCGCGCCGCGGTGGGGACACTGGTCCCGCATCAGCACCGGCTGGCCCGTGGCATCCCGCCACAGCACCAGGGACTGCCCCAGCAGCGCCGTGGCCAGCGGCGCGTCGCCCAGATCCTCGTCCCGGCTCAGCGGGTGCCAGAGCTGTGTTTCCATGTTGCGATCTCTCCGGACTGTCGACATTGACCGGGATGGTAGCCGCCCGGTCGATGTCGATGTCGACACCTGCGCAGCCGATCAGCCGATCAGCCGCCGCCGCCCAGCCACGCCTGTGCGACCGCGGTGTAGAGCGGGATGCCCAGCAGCAGGTTCAGCGGAAAGGTCACGCCCAGCGCCAGGCCGAGGTAGATCGCCGGGTTGGCTTCCGGCACCGCCTGGCGCAGCGCGGCCGGCACGACGATGTAGCTGGCGCTGGCGGCCAGCACCATCAGCATCGCCGCATCGCCCGTGCCTAGCCCGACCCAGCCGGCCAGCAGCAGCGCGATCAGCGCATGCACCAGCGGGCCGAGCACCGCATAGGCCAGCAGCCAGCGGGAGGCCTGGCGCACCGAGCCGAGCTGGCGTGCCACCTGCACGCCCATGTCGAGCAGGAAGAACGCCAGCAGACCCTTGAACAGGTCGCCGGTGAACGGCTGCATCGTCTTCTGGCCGTGTTCGCCACTGAGCCAGCCGATGGCCAGCGCGCCAAGCAGCAGCAGCTGCGAGCCGTGGGTGCAGGCTTCGCGGATCGGTTTCAGCAGGCGGCTGATCTGTCCCTCGGTGGGGCCGGCCAGGGGCGCTGCGGAGCTGCTGTGGCCGCCGGAGGCCGCCAGCCGGCTGCGCAGCATCAGCGCGATCAGCAGGGCCGGACTCTCCATCAGTACCATCGCCGCGGTCATGTAGCCGCCCGGTGGCAGACCGAGCTGCTCCAGCTGCTGGTGGGCGGTCACGAAGGTCACGGCGCTGACCGAGCCGTAGGCGGCGGCGACGGCCAGTGCGTCGACGGGTGCCGTGACACGGCGCAGCAGCCACCAGCCCAGCAGCGGCACCAGCGCGGCCATCACCAGCGCCAGACCGATGGCGGCCAGTCCTTCGGCGGGCAGGCCGCCGGCCGACAGCGCGAAGCCGCCCTTCAGGCCCAGCGCCATCAACAGGTAGAGCGACAGGAAGCGCGCCACCTGCGGCGGCACCTCCAGGTCGGAGCGCAGCACGCCAGCCAGCAGGCCGACGGCGAAAAAGAGCACAGCAGGGTCGAGCAGCGGATTCATGCCGGCATGCTAAGCAGGACATGGCATCATGAAAAATTGATTCTTGTGCGCTACAACATAGAGTTTTATCTATGAACACCAGCTTCCGGCAACTCCGTCTCTTCCTCGCGCTGGCCGAGCAGGGCAGCGTCAGCGCCGCCGCGCGGGCGATGCACGTCACGCAGCCCACCGCATCGATGCAGCTGCGCGAGATCTCGGACGCGGCCGGGCTGCCGCTCTACACGCTGGTCGGGCGCCGCGTGCAGCTCACCGAGGCGGGCGAGGCGCTGGCCGCCACCGCGCGGCGCATGCTCGACGACTGGATCGACTGGGAGCAGCAGCTCGCCGCATGGAAGGGCCTGGCCAGCGGGCGGCTGCGGGTGGCGGTGGTCAGCACGGCGAAGTATTTCGTGCCGCGGCTGCTTGGCGGCTTCTGTGCGCAGTACCCGGACATCGACATCCGGCTGGAGGTGCTCAACCGCGATGGCGTGGTGCAGCGCCTGCGCGAGCAGCGCGACGACCTGGTGATCATGTCGATGCCGCCGGCCGATCTGGCGCTCGACGACGCGGTCTTCCTGCCGAACCCGCTGGTGCTGATCGCGCCGGCCGGCCATGTGCTGACGCAGCGGGGGGCGCTGACGCTGGACGACTTGCGCGAAGAGCGGTTCATCCTGCGCGAGCGTGGTTCGGGCACCCGCATGGCCGCGGATGCCCATTTCCGCGCCGCCGGCTTCCGGCCGCACGTGCGGCTGGAGCTGGGCAGCAACGAGGCGATCAAGGAGGCGGTGGCGGGCGGGCTGGGCCTGTCGGTGCTGTCGGCGCACACGCTGCGGGGGCGTGCGCGCGAGCATGGTGTGCAGGTGCTGCCGGTCGACGGGTTCCCGATCGCCGGCCACTGGCATGTGGTGCACCGCCAGGGCCGTGCGCTCAGCCCGATTGCGCGGGTGTTCCACGCGCACCTGCTGGCGCAGGCGGCGCGGGTGGCCGCAGAAGTGGCCGCCGAGGTGGCGGCGGAAGACTGATCCAGGCTCAGGCGAACGCCGAGGCGAACGCCGAGGCGGACACCGGCGGCGACCCGCGCTGCTCGGCGATGTCCTTGGCCGGCGGCGCGCCGAAGAGGCGCCGGTATTCGCGGCTGAACTGGGACGGGCTCTCGTAGCCGACGCGGAAGGCTGCCGTCGAGGCGTCCAGGCGCTCGGACAGCATCAGGCGCCGCGCTTCCGTCAGGCGCAGCTGCTTGCGGTATTGCAGCGGGCTCATCGCGGTCAGCGCCTTGAAGTGCTGGTGGAAGGTCGACAGGCCCATGCCCGCTTCCCGTGCCAGGGTCTCCACCGGCAGGGCCTCCGCGAAGCGGGTGTTCAGGATCGCGATGGCCCGTGCGACCTGGTGGCTCTGGGTGTCGACGGTGGCCATCTGGCGCAGCCGGGCGCCGGCCTCGCCGGTCAGCAGCCGGTAGTGGATCTCGCGCCGGACCAGCGGTGCCAGCGCGGCCAGGTCGTCCGGGTGGTCCAGCAGCGCGAGCAGGCGGTCGAAGGCGTCCAGCAGCGGTGCGGTGACGGCGCCGGTGCTCATCGCCCGGCCGTCGCTGGCCAGGGTCTGCGCGGGCGTCGGCGGCAGCTCCCGCATCAGCGAGGCGATCTCGCGCCAGTCCAGCCGCAGCGCCACCGCGAGGTAGGGCTGCGCGCGGCTGGCCTCCAGCACCGCCGTCCGCACCGGCAGGTCCATCGTCGCGATCAGGTAGCGGTCTGCGCCGTAGTGCAGGGTCTCGTCGCCCAGCAGCAGGCGCTTGCTGCCTTGCACGATCAGCGCCACGCACGGCTCGTAGACGCTGCAGGCGTCGAGGTGCGGCTGGTCGATGTGGAACATCAGCAGCCCGGGCAAGGCCGGTGGCTGGTGCAGGACACCGGCCGTGGTCTGCGCCAGGATGCGGCGGGCCAGCGAGGCCCGGGTGCCGGTGAGCGGTGGCTGGGATGAAGGATCAGGCATGTCAGGACAGCGGAGAGGTGCAAACGGCACTGAGCGCGATGTTAGCGAGGCGGGTCCGTCCGTGCCGGGTCGCCGGAGGATCAGGCAAGCATCGCGCACATTCAGGCTAACGCACGGCCCGGGTCCGGGCCGACACTGCGGCTTTCGGCTTTGCCCTCCCGTGTCCAGGAGAACCTGATGATCCCCCTGCAAGTCAACGGCCGCGCCCAGCAGCTGGATGTCGATCCCTCCACCCCGGTGCTCTGGGCGCTGCGCGACAGCCTCGGCCTGACCGGCACCAAGTTCGGCTGCGGCGTGGCCCAGTGCGGGGCCTGCACCGTGCATGTCGACGGGCAGGCCGTGCGCTCCTGCATCACGCCGGTGTCCAGCGTGGCCGGCCGTGCCGTGACCACGATCGAGGCGGTCACCGCCGGGGACGACCGCGTGGGCCGCGCCGTGCGCGATGCCTGGGTGCAGCACGACGTCGCCCAGTGCGGCTACTGCCAGAGCGGCCAGATCATGAGCGCCACCGCCTTCCTGAAGTCGCTGCCCCGTGGCCGGCAGCCCGACGCCGCCGAGATCGACGCCGCGATGGCCGGCAATGTCTGCCGCTGCGGCACCTATGCCCGCATCCGCGCCGCCGTGGCCGACGCCGCACGCGCCCTGGCCTGAAGGAGATCCCGCCATGCTGAACCATGCGACCCACCCGATGCACGAACTCCCGCGCGCCCTGCAGCACCTGCTGGCGCGTGACCAGGCCGCCGCCCCGGAGGCGGGTCTGCCGCGCCGGGCCTTCCTCAAGCTGGGGGCGGCCAGTGGCTTCGCGCTGGGCATGTTCCCGCTGCTGGCGCAGGCCCAGGGCACGGCGGCGGAGGCCGCGCTCAAGCCGGTGCAGCAGCCCGGCGCCTTCGTGGCCATCGCGCCCGATGGCACGGTCACCGTCACGGTCAACCGGCTGGAATTCGGCCAGGGCGTGCAGACCGCGCTGCCGATGGTCCTCGCCGAGGAGCTGGACGCCGACTGGTCCTTGGTGCGCAGCCAGCTGGGCACCAACGACCCGGCCTACGCCGACCCGCTCTGGGGCATGCACCTGACGGGCGGCTCCACGGCCATCAAGCACAGCTTCACCCAGTACCGCGAGCTGGGCGCGCGGGCCCGGGCGATGCTGGTGCAGGCCGCTGCGGCTCGCTGGGGCGTGGATGCGGCCAGCCTGCGCACGCAGAACGGCGCGGTGCTGGGCGCAGCGGGGCAGCGCCTGGGCTACGGCGCGCTGGCCGAGGCGGCGATGGCGCTGCCGGTGCCCGCCAGCGTCACGCTCAAGGATCCGAAGCAGTTCCGCCTCATCGGCCAGCCCACCACGCGGCTGGACGCGGTCGCCAAGAGCAGCGGCCGGCAGGACTTCGGCATCGACGTGCGCCGGCCCGGCCAGTTGACGGCCGTGGTCGCGCGGCCGCCCGTGTTCGGCGCCCGGCTGCGCTCGGTGGACGACAGCGCCGCGCGGGCCGTGCGGGGCGTGAAGGCGGTGCTGCGGGTGCCGCTGGACCGTGGTGCCGAGGGCGTGGCGGTCATCGCCGACGGCTACTGGCCAGCCCAGCAGGCCCGCCAGGCGCTGAAGCTCGACTGGGACACCAGCGCCGTCGAGAAAGTGGACAGCACCCGCCAGCTCGCCCAGTACCGCGCGCTGGCGGCCCAGCCCGGCCCGCGCCACTTCGACGCCGACATGGCGCCGCTGGCCCAGGCTCCGAAGACGATCGAGGCCGAGTTTGTCTTCCCGTACCTGGCCCATGCGCCGATGGAGCCGCTGAACTGCACCGTCGAGTTCACCGCGCAGGGCGCCACGCTCTGGGTCGGCTCGCAGATGCCCGGTCTGGACGGCATGGCCGCGGCCCGCACGCTCGGGCTGAAGCCGGAGCAGGTGCGGGTGCAGGTGCAGTCCGCCGGCGGAGGCTTCGGGCGACGCGCCGTCCCCGGCAGCGACTATGTGGTCGAGGCCTGCACCATCGCGAAAGCGGCGCAGTCGGCCGGGGTGCGTGCGCCGATCCAGACCCTCTGGAGCCGCGAGGACGACATCCGCGGCGGCTACTACCGCCCGATGCACCTGCACCGCGCGCGCATCGGCTTCGACGCGGCCGGCCAGGTGCTGGCCTGGGACCATGTCATCGTCGGCCAGTCCATCCTCACCGGCAGTCCCTTCGAGGCGGGCATGGTCAAGAACGGCATCGACCACACCGCCGTGGAAGGCATGCGGGCGCCGTATCCGCTGCCGATGCGGCTGACGGTGCACCACCCGAAGGTGAACGTGCCGGTGCTGTGGTGGCGCAGCGTGGGCAGCACCCACACCGCCTTCGTCATGGAGACGCTGATCGACCAGATCGCCCGCGAGACCGGGCAGGATCCGGTCGCCTACCGGATGAAGCTCTTCGGCGCCACGCACCCGCGCCACCGCGCCGCGCTGCAGCTCGCGGTGGACCGGAGCGGCTACGGCCAGAAGCGCCTGGCGGCCGGTCGTGCCTGGGGCGTGGCGGTCCACGAATCCTTCGATTCCGTGGTGGCTTACGTGGTCGAGGCGTCGGTGAAGGACGGCCAGCCGGTGCTGCACCAGGTCACGGCCGGGGTGCATTGCAACCTGGTCATCAACCCGCGCACGGTCGAAGCGCAGGTGCAGGGCGCTGCGCTGATGGGGCTGGGCATGTGCCTGCCGGGGGCGGCCATCACGCTCAAGGACGGCGTGGTCGAGCAGCAGAACTTCGGCGACTACACGGTGGCGCGCATCGCCGACATGCCCGCCATCGCGGTCCACACCGTCCCCAGCGCCGAGCCGCCCACCGGCATGGGCGAGCCGGGCCTGCCGCCGCTGGCGCCGGCCTTCGCCAATGCGGTGAGCCGCCTGACCGGCAAGCCGCTGCGTGCGCTGCCCTTCCGGCTGGCCTGAGGGCATGCAAGGGCACTCTGCCTCCCCGGCGGACCACGCGCCAGCGGCCGTCCTGCTGGCCGCGGGGCTGGGCCGGCGGCTGGGTGGAGTGCCCAA
>OFSF01000555.1_pt1 | contig 14325 bp, 13 predicted proteins | sample 1543271 | NCBI WGS metagenome assembly OFSF01 (sample SAMN07774227, study PRJEB24372) | wastewater metagenome | isolation source: Exp Tend VB 100WW | collected 2016-02
CGGGCCATGCCTTCGACGAAGGCTTCCTGCTGACCGCGCGGGTGGCCCGCAAAGGCCAGGTGAAGGTATTCATGCGCCAGCGTCAGGCGCTCGTCCAGGCTTTGGGCGCCACGCACATAGAGCCGTCGGCTGCCTTGCTGCGCATGGGGCAGGCCCATGGCCAGTCGGCAGACCTGGGTTTGACCGGGAGGCGTGTAGCCGGCCTGGCCTTGCAGGTGTGGGCGCCAGCGGGAGGCCTGTCGGTCCAGCCAGGCCTGGGCCTGCGTCCGGGTGCTGAGGCCCGGCTCGGCCGCCATGGGCTGGTGGTGGCGTGGCGTGACGGCGCAGAAGGTGGCCGTGGCGAGGAGGTGCCGGTCACGCTGTCAGCGGACCCGGAATCGGTGCTGCGCCTGCACCGATCGCTGACCCGGCGCGGCCAGCAGACACTGCCGCCGCTGGAGATCAGCAGCCGTTTTCCGCTCGGGCTGTTCCGGGTCTGGGCGGTGTGGCGCCTGGCGCAGCAGCCACTGGCCTGGCCCGCCCCGGAAGAAGAGGCCCCACTGCCGCCGCAGGACACCGCGGCCAACCCGGAAGAGGCCACCGCCCTCACGCCCGGCGCCCTGCCCGAGCCGGGTGACGACGACGGGGTGCGGCCCTGGCGGCGCGAGGACCGGCCGGCGCAGGTGCTCTGGCGCCGGTCGGCGCGCAGTCTGGCGGCCGGGGGCGGGCTGATCGTGCGCGAAATGCCGCCGCCCAGACAGTCTCTGGAGCTGCACCTCGACGGCGACCGGCTGGCCGGCCTGGACACCGAAGCCCGCCTGCGCCGCCTGAGCGCCTGGGTGCAGATGGCGGAAGCCCAAGGCCTGCGCTACCGCCTGAGCCTGGGCCCGCTGCACACCGAGGCCCACAGCGGTCCTGGGCACTGCCGCCATTGTCTTGACGCCCTCGCCCTGTGGGGGGCCGCATGAGCTGGGCGACCCTGCCGCGCGAGGCCCGGGACACCTTGTTCCTGCTGGCCACCATTGCCTGGACGCTGCTGCCGCAGCTGGGACAGGTGCCGCCCTGGTGCGCTGCGCTGGCCTATGCGGCGCTGGGCTGGCGGGCCTGGCTGGCCTGGAGCGGCGGTGCGCTGCCCTCGCGCTGGCTGCTGGTGCTGGCGCTGCTGGGTGCTGCCACCGGCACGCTGGTGAGCCACCAGTCGCTGCTCGGCCCGTCGGCCGGGGTGACGCTGCTGGTGGTGATGACCGCGCTCAAGACGCTGGAACTGCGCGCGCGGCGCGACGCCACGGTGGTCTTCTACCTGGGCTTCTTCCTGGTGCTGGTCAACTTCCTGCATTCGCAGTCGCTGGTCACCGCGCTGGCGATGGGCGTGTCGGTGTGGCTGCTGATGACCGCACTCGTGCTGGCCCACCTGGATCCGGGCGCTGGCCGCGCGCCGCTGCCGCACGCGCTGGGCCTCGCCGCACGCCTGCTGCTGACCGGGCTGCCGCTGGTGGTCGCGCTGTTCCTGCTGTTTCCACGGGTCGCGCCCTTGTGGGCCATGCCCGGACCGGGCACCGGCAAGACCGGCCTGTCGGACCGCCTCACGCTTGGCGATGTGGCCGAACTGGCCCAGGACGACAGCCTGGCGCTGCGCCTGCAGTTCGACGGGCCGGTGCCGGGGCCGGCGCAGCGGTATTTCCGCGGCCCGGTGCTGAGCGAGCCGGAGGGCAATGGCTGGCAGCGCCGCAGCCGCGTCGACCCCGTTGCAGACCCAGCGTCCGGCACACCTCAGGCCCGTACCGCGCCCAGCCTGCGCTACGAGATGACCGTGGAGCCGCTGGGCATCACGACCCTGCCGCTGCTGGAAAGCGCCCGCACCAGCCCCGCCCTGCCGGACGCGGCGGCCTCGTGGCAGTGGACACGCCACGCGGAAGGCTACTGGTTCACCCAGAGACCGCTGTCCGAGCGGATGCGGGTGCTCGCCACGGCCGTGCTGGACACCCCGGAACACACCGCGGTGCAGACCCCCAGCACCGACGCAGCCGCCGCCGTGCCGGCCGACGATCCGCGCTGGACGCCCTACCTCGTGCTGCCCGACGGACACCACCCCCGCACGCAGGCCTGGGCGGACCGGCAGCGGCTCACGTTCGACCCGGCCGCTGACAGCGCCCAACTGGCCCAGTGGCTGCTCGACCACATCCGCCAGCAGCCCTACGTCTACACCCTGGCACCCGGACTGGGCGGACAGGACCCGGTCGACGATTTCTGGCTCGACAGCCGCGCCGGCTTCTGCGAGCACTACGCCAGCGCCGTCACCGTCGTGCTGCGGCGCTGGGGCGTGCCGGCCCGCATCGTCACCGGCTACCTCGGTGGCGAGGTGAACCCGCTGAACAATGTGCTGGAGGTCCGCCAGCGTGACGCCCACGCCTGGGTCGAGTACTGGCACGCCCGCCGCGGCTGGGTGCGGCTCGATCCGACCAGCGCCGTCGCGCCCGAGCGCATCCGGCGTGGCGAGCGTGCCCTCGCACCGAGCGGGCCCGTCGGGCAGCTGCTGGTGGATCTGGATCCGGCCCTGCTGGAACAGGCACGTGCGGTCTGGGGGGCGGCGGAGCACCAGTGGAACCAGTGGGTTCTGGGCTACTCGGCCCACCGCCAGCAAGACCTGCTGTCACGGCTCGGCTGGGAGGGGCTGGACGGCCGTGACCTGGGCCGGGTGCTGGCTGGTGGCTTCGCGACGGTGGTAGGGCTGGGCGTGCTCGGGGTGTGGTGGCGGTCGCGGTCGCTGCGGCCCGATCCGTGGCTGCGTGGCCAGGAGCGGCTGCGCCGGATCCTGCGCCAACGCGGCTACGACGCGCCCGATCACCTCGCCCCCACGGGCCTGTTCGACCACCTGCGCCAGCAGACGGATGTCGATCTGGGCCAGCTCGGGACAGTGCTGGGCCAGCTCAGCCAGTGGCGCTATGCCCCTGCGGGCGCGTCGGGTCCGCTGCGTCCGCTCTGGCGCGCTGCGCACCGGATCGCCGCACAGCTGCCCCCGCGCCGACCGGTCTAGGCGCCCAGCGGGCCCATCCGCGACGGCCGGGAGTCGGCTGCGGGGGTCCGGGTCTTGGGGCTGGCCTTGGTCGGGGTCTGCCCTGGCCGCGCCAGCCAGGCGGTGTACGTCGCCAGGCGACGCCGGACCACCCGCACGGCGCGTGCCGACAGGCTGTTGAAGCTGCGGAACTGCCGCAGCACCGCCGGGTCCGTGCGCACCTCGGTGGGCAGGCGGAACTGCGCGGGCGGCTCGGTGTCCAGCAGCGTGGTCCAGCCCCGCACGTCCTGCTGGCAATGCTGCCCGCCCTCCCCGTGGCCGATGTTCTCGACCAGCGAGCGCAGCGGGAACACGTCCACCAAGCCGTGCTGGAACTGGTGGAAGCAGAAACGGATCGCCCAGGAGTCGATCTGGCCGTCCATCTGGCGGTCGAGCATGTGCGACAGGTCGCTGCCGCCGCGGTTGAAGCGCAGACGCTGCAGCGGGCTGCGGCGAAACTGCGGATAGGCGCGAACATCCCAGTCGATCTGCTCCCAGCGATCACGCCAGGTGGCCCAGCCCCAGGAACTGGCCCGCAGACCGAAGGTGGCGTCGTGCGCCGGCTGCGGGCCATGGTCCATGGGAAAGGCATAGCCCGAGACACTCAGCACCTTCGGCTGATCGGCATACGCCTGCAGGGACTGGTTCATGAAGGCCAGGAAGCCGCTGGACAGGTGCAGGTCATCCTCCAGCACGATCACCCGGTCGTGGTGACGCAGCACTTCCGTGACCCCGGTGATGATGGATTTCGCCAGCCCCAGGTTCTGCTCACGCTCGTGCACCACCACCTTGGCGAACCCGCGGATGCCCTGGACATAGTCCCGGACCGCCTGGACCTTGGCCCGTGCACCGGGGCGCGGGCCGTCGCAGAAGACATGCAGCGTGCTGGCGCGGGCCAGCGGGTTGGCCAGCAAGGACTCCACGGTCTGCCGCGTCAGGTCGGCACGTGCATAGACAAACAAGCAGATCGGGGCAAGGGAGGTGGACATGTTCTTGAATGTTCCGTACTGGTTGGCAAAGATGAGTCGGCACTGGAATATCAGGACTCATCCATCGGCGCCGTTGAATCCAGCTTCAATGGATCGAAAAGCCGGACCGGAGAAACCCGCCTCGACAGATTGGATACCCGCATTCTGATGCGGGCAAAATAAATGGCATCCCAATGCATGACATATCGGGGCATTGCACCGCAAACCCCTGCGCAAACCCTTCAATCAGGGGCGCTCGATTCAATGGTCAGGGGATCAGAGGGAATGGTCGACCGAGCGCGTACCCAGGTCCGTCGCCATCGGGCGGGACGGCGACGGCACCCGATGCAACACGGCCTGGCACCACGCACCCAGCGCCTGCAGCGGCGAGCGCTGCTCGATGCGGGTCAGACGCTCGCGGCGCAGGCGGGCGAGTTCGCGGTCGGTTTCCCACTGGCGGCGGTGGATCTCGTCGAACACCGCCAGCGCATCGATCTCGCGCTGGCGCTGCTGTTCGGAGGTGACCGGACCGGGCTGGTGCAGCGCTCCGGCACACACGATCAGGTTCACCGCACACTTCGCGGCCACCCGGGCCTGCAACCGGTAATCCAGCGCGGCGGATTCCTCGAAGAGCGCAGGCAGCAGCAGTTCGGCACAGTCCGTCCGCAGCAGCGTCACGGCCAGACGGGTGTATTCCCCCCAGCGCAGATGGCGCGCCAGCTCGCCTTGGCGCCAGACCGCGTTCGCCGGCACCACCACGTCACCCGACAGCACGGTGGCCAGCCGACCTTGCTCGCGGTACAGCTCCGGTCGCGTCGGAACCACCGAACGGCCCTCGGCGGTGTGGGCCTCCATGCAGACCATGTCCTCCAGCCGGTGGCTGTCCAGGAACGCAGTGGTCAATGCCAGAAAGTGGTTCGCCCAGACATGCTCCGCGTCCAGGAACACCGTGAAGCTGCCCCGGCACATGGCCAGACCTGCACGCAGCGCGGCGGCACGTCCGGACACCTCCACGCGCAGAACCTGGATCCGCGCATCCTGTCGTGCCCAGGCGTCGGCCCAGGCAAGCGTGGCGGTCGACGCCACCAGCAACAGCTGCCAGCGTGTCTCGGACTGCGCCAGCACGCCGCGCACACACCGGTCCAACGCAGCCTCGCTGCCCTGCACCGGCAGCACGATCGACACCAGAATCTCTTTTTCCATTTTTATCCCCATGCCCATTCAATTGGACTGACCCGCTTGGGAGCCATTGTTGGCGCGAATCTGATAAAGCGGATTGGAATCCGTCACGCTCCGGCAATGGGATTAATCGGTACCACACGAAATCCCCGCAAACAGGTGCTCCGGCGGATCTCCAGCGGGGTTGGCGGCAGACGTGCGAATATCCCGGAACCTCACCCCCATATTCAGGTGGTCGGTTATCTCCCATACCGGCCCTAGCGTCCTGAATGAAGGGAAACAAGCGGACGGCCACCGCCAACCGGAGCGCTGGAATCCCGCGAACCGGGTGGGACAGGCCCCCTGACCGAGGCAGAATGCCGCCCCATGAACGCCATTGCATCCGTCCCACCACAGCCCGCAGCCCCCGAACCCGAGGGAGGCGACATCCTGCAGGCACTGGCCCTGGGCGGATCCTGGCGGCCGCGGACCTGGGTACAGGCGCTGGTCACCGAACTCGGGTGGCGCAACCGGGACGGCAAGCGCTACACCGGCGAGCAGCTGCGCGAGGCCATGGTCACCCTCGCAGCCGAAGGCCGCATCGCCGAACACCCCCACCGCAAGGGCCACTGGCGCGTCGACCCGGCGCACTACAGCCGCCATTACCTGGCGGTGCTGCAGCGCAGCGACCCGGACACGCTGCGCAACGCCCTGCTGCAAAGCGACGGCCGCCGCAGCTCGCTGTCCTTCGGCTCGGCCCACTGGTATTTCGACAGCATGGAACTCGCCTGTGCCGTCACCCGGCTGGCGCTGTTCAGCGGTCAGGGGCCGGAGCAGCTGGAGCGGCTGCAGCTGGCCTGCCGCTGGGGCATGGAATGGGCGGACGTGGTGGACCGCGCCTTGCACGACGTGCTGGACGAAGCCCTCTTCGCCCGTCTGCACCCGCAGGTCCAGGTCGAATCGCTGCACGCCAACCTGACGCTGATCAACCACCAGTGGCTCAACCCCGGCCATCTGCCCCTGCTGGCCATGACCGAGACACTGCGCCAGCGGGCCGACACCGACCCCGTGCTGCAGAAGCTGGTGCGCCGGAGGGCGCTGCCCATCGTGCAGGCCGAGCACCTGATGCTGATCGGGCGGCTCGACGACATGGCGCCCGCCCTGCAGGCGATGGTCGAGCCCTCGGGCCTGCCGGGTGTCGACGACCACGTCCCGCTCTGGGACACGATGCGCGACGCCTTCGAGGCGGTGCGGCTGTTCCGGCGCGGCGACTGGGCGGCCTGCATCGCCAGTTTTGACAGCGTGCACGAGCGGCTGCGGCTGCTGTCCGGCAAGCGCAAGGGACTGCTGCCCTTGCCCATCGCCTGGGCCTATCCGCTGTCGCTGATGGCACAGGGCACACCGGCCTCGCTGCAGAAGGCGCTCAAGTTCTGCCTTGCCGAGGGGGGCAAGCGCCAGCCGGTGATGGATGCGTCCTGGGGCGTCTTTGCGCTGGCGCTGCAGATGAAGCTGGGCGAGGCCCGGCGCGACCTGCAAGCCTTCACGCCGCACAGCGGCAGCACCCACATCGACCAGCTCGACCTGAGCCGCTGGCTGGTGCGCGCCTGGCTGAAGGACCGCCCGGAGGCCGAGCCGCTGAATGCCCGGCATCTGGACGCGGCGCAGGTCTTGGGCAAACACCTCAGCGGCATCGGGCTGCACGACGTGCGCGCCCAGCTGGACGCCGCGCTGGCCGTCCTCCAGGCCCGCCCTGTGCCCGCGCATTTCTTCGTCGCGGCGCCCACGGCGGGCGAAAGCTGGCGCAGTGCCCTGTCCGCGCTGGCGGCCATCGCGGGGGGCGGACCAGGCGACGGCACGGCCACCGTAGCCGCGGCCGAGACCCGGCTGGTGTGGGTGGTGACCATCAACGACTTCGGCGCGATCAACGACATCACGCCGATGGAGCAGAAACGCGGCCTGCGCGGCTGGAACAAGCCCAAGGCGGCCTCGCTGCTGAAGCTGTCGAAGGCCGAGACGCTGCCGCCGCACGACGCCGCGGTCACCCGCACGCTGCGGGTCAACGCCCGCGACCGCAGCCTGCGCTTCGATCTGGCGGCGGCGGCCGTGGCATTGGTCGGGCATCCGCAGGTCGAGTTCGACGACACGCCGGACGTGGCCGTGGCGCTGACCGAAACGCCGCCGACGCTGGACGTCACCGACCTCGGCGACCGGCTGCGGGTGGCGCTGCAGCCGCCGCCGCGCTGGACCGACCCGGCCGCCGAACGCCAGGAGCCGCAGCTCTGGATCACCAGCGCGGCCGACCAGAAGGAAGCCGACGCGCTGCGCGTGCTCACCATCCTGCGCGACGGGCCGCAGCACGCCCGGCTGGTCCGCCTGAACGCCGCGCAGACGCGGGCGGCGCAGCTGATCGGCGCCGGGCTGGAGGTGCCGAAGGCGGCGGCCGGCCAGCTCGACGAGGTGCTGCGCAGCCTGGGCGCGCATTTCCAGGTCCAGAGCGACACGACCGCCGCCGCCCGCGACGTGCCGGCCGAATCCCGCCTGCGCGCCGAACTCACGCCCGAGGGCGACGGCGTGGCGCTGCGGCTGGTGGTGATGCCCTTTGGCACCGACGGGCCGCGCGTCAACCCGGGAAGCGGCCGCGCCCGCCTGATCGCCAAGGTCGGCGACGAGACGCTGGGCGTGCAGCGCGACCTCGCCGCCGAGCGCTCGCATCTGGAGACGACGGTGGACGCCTGCCCGATGCTCACGCCGCCGCTGGCCGACGCGCCCGCAGCGTGGCTGGTCGAGCAGCCGGACCAGGCGCTCGCGCTGCTGGAGCGGCTGCACACGCTGAATGCCGTGATGGCGCTGGACTGGCCCAAGGGCAAGGCGATCCGGGTCGACACCGCCGGCCTCGGAGCATTGAAGGTGAGCGTCAAGTCCGGCTCGGAATGGCTGGCCCTGCAGGGCGGCGTGACGCTCAACGAGCAGCTCGTCGTCAGCCTGGGCCGGCTGCTGGACTGGAGCGCGAGCGAGAAGAGCCGCTTCATCCCGATGGGCGAAGGGCGTTATCTGGCGCTGACGGAGGAGCTGCGCAGCCGCTTGGATGAGCTGGCCAGCGTCGCCGAAATCCACCGCACCGACGCTGCGCGTGTGACGCCCGTGGCCGCCGCGTGGCTGGACACGACGCTCAAGGGCGCGGACCTGGACAGCGACAAGGCGTTCCGCGAGCGGATCGACCGGCTGGTGCAAGCGCAGCAGCGCGAGCCGGTGTTGCCGCGCACCTTGCAGGCGACGCTGCGACCGTACCAGGAGGAAGGCTACCAATGGGCGATGCGGCTGGCCGAGACCGGGCTGGGCGCGGTGCTGGCCGACGACATGGGGCTGGGCAAGACGCTGCAGGCGCTGGCGGTGCTGCTGGCGCGGGCGGCGGGCGGGCCGGCGCTGGTGATCGCGCCGACCTCGCTGATCGGCAACTGGCAGGCGGAGGCGCGCAGGTTCGCGCCGTCGCTGCGGCTGCTGCCGTATGCGGAAGGCGATGCGCAGGGCGACCGCGACGCGCTGCTGGCCGAGCTGGGGGCGGGCGACGTGGTGCTCGTGTCCTACCAGTTGCAGCAGCTCAACGGCGCGGCCTTCGCGGCGCGGCAGTGGCACACGCTGGTGCTCGACGAGGCGCAGGCGATCAAGAACGCCACCGCCAAGCGCAGCCAAGCCGTGCATGAGCTGGGGGCGGATTTCCGGCTGGCGCTGTCGGGCACGCCGATCGAGAACCGGCTGTCGGAGCTGTGGTCGATCATGCGGGTGTGCAACCCGGGGCTGCTCGGGACGATGGCGGCGTTCAACCTGCGCTTCGCGGTGCCGATCGAGCGCGACCGGCATCGGGGGGCGCAGCGGACGCTGAGGAAACTGATCGCGCCGTTCATCCTGCGCCGCACCAAGGCGCAGGTGCTCGACGACCTGCCGCCGCGCACCGAGCTGACGATGCTGGTGGACGCCGATGCGACCGAGCACGCGCACTACGAGGCGCTGCGCCGGCAGGCGTTGCGCGACGCCGAGAAGGCGATGGAGGACGACAAGCCGGGGCAGTCGCACCTGAACATCCTCGCGCAGCTCACGAAGCTGCGGCGGGCGGCGTGTGATCCTCGGCTCGTCACGCCGGAGATCAAGCTCGTCGGGGCGAAGGTGAAGGCGTTCGGGGAGCTGGCCGCCGAACTCGCCGCCAATGGCCACAAGGCGCTGGTGTTCAGCCAGTTTGTCGATTTTCTGGCGCTGCTGAAGGAGCCGCTGGACGCCGCCGGGCTGCGTTATCAGTACCTCGACGGGTCCACGCCGGCGCTGGAGCGGACGAAGCGGGTGGCGGCGTTCCAGGGCGGCGATGGCGACTTTTTCCTGATCAGTCTGAAGGCGGGCGGGTTCGGGCTGAACCTGACGGTGGCGGATTACGTGGTGATCGCCGACCCGTGGTGGAACCCGGCCGCCGAGGACCAGGCCAGCGGACGCGCCCACCGCATCGGGCAGCAGCGGCCGGTGACGGTCTACCGGCTGGTGCGGGCGGGGACGCTGGAGGAGAAGATCGTGGCGTTGCACCAGGACAAGCGGGAGCTTGCGGACAGCGTTCTTGAAGGCAGTGAAGTCGCGGGGGTGTTGCGGGCGGAGGAGCTGATGGCGCTGATGCAGGGTGACCTGTAACGCGAGGAGCGGTTGATCGGGTTGCGACATTGCTTGCAAAAGCTCATCATGCAAGCATTGCCATCATTCCCAGGAGTGACAAGATGACTTCCGTGACCATCCGAAATGTGCCCGACGAAGTGCATCGCGCCATCCGCGTACGGGCGGCGCAGCACGGCCGCAGCATCGAGGCCGAGATGCGCGACATCCTGGAAGCCGCCGTGAAGCCGCAAGGCCGGGTCAAGCTGGGTTCGTTGCTGGCCGAGATCGGTCGAAAGGTCCAACTGACCGATGAAGAGTTCGCCGTCTTCGAGAGCGTGCGGGACCGCTCCCCTGCCCGTGCCGTGAGTTTCGACGAATGATCCTGCTCGACACGAACGTGGTGTCGGAGTCGGTGCGCCCGGCCCCTGCCGCCCAGGTCATCGCCTGGATTGACGCGCAGCCGCTGGAAACGCTCTTCCTGTCGGCGATCACCGTGGCCGAGATGCGGGCTGGCGTGGCGGTGATGCCCGTGGGCAAACGGCGTACTCAACTGCATGAGCATCTGGAAAAGCAGGTGCTGCCGCTGTGCGCCGGGCGGGTGCTGCCGTTCGACATGGCCTGCACCAAGGCGTATGCCGAGTTGCTGGCAAGGGCTCGCGCTGCCGGACTCAGCATCGCGACGGCCGACGCCTGCATCGCCGCGATCGCCATGGCCAACGGACTGGCGGTAGCCACGCGCGATACAAGCCCGTTTCAGGCTGCAGGGCTGACCGTCATCAACCCCTGGGACGATCGGTGAACGGCTGAAGGAGCTTCCAGGTGGGCACACCTTACGAACAGGACATCGTGGCCTGGGCGATGGAGCAGGCGGCGCTGCTGCGTGCCGGCAAGCTCTCGGCCATCGACATTGAGCACATCGCCGACGAGATCGAGGGCGTTGCCAGAAGCGAGCGGCGCGAACTGTCACGCCGAGCCTCAACGCTGCTGGCGCATCTGCTGCGGTGGCAGCACCAACCGGGGCGCCGGTGCAGCAGTTGGGCCAGTCTGATCAAGGTTCAGCGCAAGGCGCTGGCGCGGGCGCTGCGTGCGACGCCCAGCCTCAGTGCATCGCTGAGTGACCCGGATTGGCTGGAAGGCACTTGGGATGACGCGGTCGGCAAGGCGATTGAGGAAACCGGGCTTGATGCTTTTCCCGAGAGCTGTCCGTGGTCGATGGATCAAGTGCTGTCGGTGGAGTTTTTGCCGGGGGATTGATGTGTCCGACGAAACGAATCACGACATCGAAGAAGTGGCCGTCAAGCCGCAGGGTCTGGTCAAGCTGGGGTCACTGCTTGCGGCAATCGGGCGAGAGGTGAAGCTGACCGAGGACGAGTTCAAGGTCTTTGAGAATCTCCGGGATCGCTCGCCGGCCCAAGGTGCGAATTTCGGCGATGGCGATGGTGTCAGCGCGTAGCGTCCCGGCGCCCTTCAGCGGACTCCGTCCGCTCCTGGGCCTCCGGCCCCTTGCCTGCCTGGCTCGACGGACCTGAGGGCAAAACGGACGCCGATGAAGTCGTTGCGGTCGCCGCGGGGGCAGACGCTGCGGGCGGCACTGCGAGACCTCCTGGCCACGTCGAGCCACGAGCCGCCGCGCAGGGCGCGGACGGAACCGCCTTGACCACCATCCGGATCCGTCACGCTTTCCTCTGTGTAGCTCCGCCGTGCATCGGCACACCACTCCCAGACGTTCCCGTGCATCTGGTACAGCCCCCACGAATTCGTCGGCAGCGCCTTCACCGGCACTGTTCGCTGACGATAGACCCCGGTTTTTCCTCCCGGGGGTGGATGGTTGCCGTCGAAGTTCACCTGATCCGTCGTGATCGTCTCGCCAAAGTGGTAAGCCGTTTTCGTGGCCGCACGGCAGGCGTACTCCCATTGCGCTTCGGTCGGCAGCAACACCTCGGCCTCGGTCAACTGCTGGTTCAGCGCAGGCAGAAACTTCGTGGCCACGTCATCCCAGCTCACCTGCTCTACTGGCAGATCTGGTTCACCCGTGAAACGGCTGGGGATGTCACCAACAACCGCTTTCCACAGCGCCTGTGTGCATGCCGTCTCCGCCAGCCAGAAACCTTGCGTCAGTGAGGTGTCCTGTCAACCGTGGACAGTCGAAGTTAATGCGCTGAGCGCTGTTGCTGATAGAACTGCCGAGCAAAGACGGCAGGCGGGAGGTAGCCGATGGCGCTGTGGCGGCGCTGGCGGTTGTAGAAGACCTCGATCCACTCGGTGATCTCGGCAATGGCTTGCGCGCGGGTGGCAAAGCGCCGGTGGTGGACGAGTTCGTTCTTCAGGCTCCCCCAGAAGCTCTCCATCGGAGCGTTGTCATAGCAGTTGCCACGACGTGACATTGACGCCCGCATGCCCAGTGCGTCGAGCGTATGGCGGTAGTCGCGGGCGCAATACTGGCTGCCCCGATCGGAGTGGTGGATCAGCCCGGGCGGGGGTCGGCGACGGGCATGGGCGTGGCCGAGCGCGCGCAAGCAGAGTTGCTGAGTCATGCGCTCGTCCATCGCGTAGCCGACGATCTCTCGGGTGCACATGTCCTTGATCCCGGCCAGGTAGAGCCAGCCCTCATCGGTGCGGATGTAGGTGATGTCGGTGAGCCAGAGCTGGTCGGGGGCGCTGGCGGTGAAGTCCTGCTGCAGCAGGTTGTCGGCCACGGGCAGCGTGTGCTCGGAGTCCGTGGTGACGCGAAAGCAGCGCTTTTGCCGGCAACGCAGCGCCATCGTGCGGCGTAATCGATCCACCCGGTCGCGCCCGGCCTCGAAGCCCTGCGCCCGCAGCTCCACCAGCACCCGGCGCGTGCCGTAGGTCTGGCGACTGGCCGCATGCACCCCTCGGATGGCCACCTTCAGCCGCTCGTCGTCGCGCTGGCGGGCCGAGGCCGGCCGCTCGCACCAGGCGTAGTACCCGCTGCGCGAGACCCCCAGCGCCGAACACAGCACCGCCACCGGATAGTCGTGTCGAGCCTGCAGCTCCTTCATGACCGCGTACCTTGCAGCGACTCCCTCGCAAAGTACGCGGCCGCTTTTTTTACGATTTCGCGCTCCATCTCCACCCGGGCCAGTTCCCGGCGCAGCCGGCTGACCTCGGCCTTCAGCTCTCCCACCGAGGGCTCGGCCGCCTTCAGCGCCTGGGCTCCCCGGCGCTGGCTGCTCGCCACCCAGTTGCTCAGCGAGCCCTTCGGAATGCCCACTCTCTGAGCCGCTTCCTGGTGTGACAGCTTTTGTTCCAGCACCAGCTTTACCGCTTCCGCCTTGAACTCTGCTGTGTAGCTTTGGTTCTTCTTCATCTGCTTCTTCCGTCGTGTCACCGGGTCAAGTGGGTGTCCACGGAAGTCAGGCTACCTCACTACCTCCGAACATCACGCTGGCGGTGTGTCCACGGGTCTGTCTGTGCGTGCGGAACGCCACACCCACAGACCCGCAACGCCGAGCACCGCGTAGTTCAGCGCCATGAACCAGGGCGTGGGCCAGGCGATGCCATCGAATCCGCGATCGGTGATCGGATAGAGCACCGGCGAAGGGTAGTACTCGCTCGAATGCGTGAAGACGTCGATCACGATATGCGACCACCAGCCGGCCAGCGGCACCAACAGCCATCGCCATCGAAGCCAGGCGAGCATCGTGACGACGGAGGCGACGACGGCGCTGTGCATCACACAGTGCAAAGTGTGCGACCAGGCCTGTACTGCGGCCGGCAGCCAGGGCTCGGCGCCCGGCGTTGCGAATGCATAGCCCTGGAGCGCCTGCCAGGAGCCGTCACCCAGCAGTCCCCAAAGGGCGATGGGAATCAGGTGTCCGATGTCGGGCAGTGCCGCGAGCGCGACGGCTGTGCGCGCCTGGCTGGTGCTGACGGGCCAACGGCGCGCCACCACCGCGACGCCCAGGCCGGCCCACAAGGAGTGTGCAACGATGTCCATCGCGCGCGACAGCTCACATCATGGAGCGGCTCAGCCCGACCTGCCGGCATCGCGGTCGAGCAAGGCCTTTCGCTGCTCGTACTCCTGCGCGTCGATCTCGCCGCTGGCAAGGCGTCGCCGTAGCACTTCGTGCGGTGTTTCCGTGGAACCGCGCCGACGCCCTGACGGACGACCCCATGCCGCATAGACCAATGCGCCGATCAGCACGATCCAGAAGAGCCACCACAGCCCGTGCATGCCGCCCATGTAGAAGCCATTGCCGAAGTACATCAGTGCTCCTCGATCCGCGTTGCGTCAGTCGGTCGCTGTGCCGTCGAGCGCCGAACGCACGCGCTGCAGCTTGCCTCTCACTTCCTGGGCCACTGCAGCGACCTCCGGATGGGCGGTCAACTGCAAGACGGCCTCGGGGTCCATGAAGCCGACCACCAACCGACCGTCAGCCTCCTGGCGAACGACGACATTGCAGGGCAGCAGCAAGCCGATGTCCGGCTCGGCCGTCAGTGCACGGTGTGCGAGGGGCGGGTTGCAGGCGCCCAGAATCCGGTAGGGCGGTACGTCGATCACGAGTTTGGCCTTCATCG
>OFSF01000557.1_pt1 | contig 14289 bp, 16 predicted proteins | sample 1543271 | NCBI WGS metagenome assembly OFSF01 (sample SAMN07774227, study PRJEB24372) | wastewater metagenome | isolation source: Exp Tend VB 100WW | collected 2016-02
CACGGCACCCTGGCGGCGTGGCAGCGACGCAGCGGCGCAGATCAGCCGACGACGTGGCGGGAGCGCAGCGAATGTCGCCGTCGCTGCGGCAGCTGCGGGCGGACGGGCTCGCTTCATTGGTGCGATCGGCAGCGACACAACTGGCGATGCACTTGCGGCGGCGCTGCTCGCCGCTGGCGTGGAGCCGCTCCTTCAACGTGACGGACGCAGCCCCTCCATCATCGTGATCGTTGAGCCAGACGGTGAGCGCACCATGCTCCCCGACCGTGGCGTTGCGATGACGCTGACGCACCCCGGCCCAGCGGCACTCAGCGGCGCCGCTTGGCTCCCCGCACCCGCCTACTCCCTCATCGGCGAACCGCTTGGCGCCACAACCAACGCGCTCTTCCGAGAAGCCGTCAACGCAGGGATCGCCACTTCGCTCGATGCCTCCTCCGTTGGCGCACTCGCCGCATGGGGAGCGGAGGAGAGTCGCAGACGCTTCGGCGAAACTGGCGCATCACTCCTCTTCGCCAATGAAGAGGAGGTTGAGTACCTGGATTTAATCGAGCGACCGATCCCGAACATGACCCTGATCGTGAAGCGTGGGGCGGGCGTTGCCGAGGTGCGCGATCCTCACGGACGCCTCGTCGCCACGCTCCCAGCACCGCCGCTCAGCGAGGCGGTCGATACAACTGGAGCTGGCGATGCATTTGCAGGCGGCTTCGCAGTTGCACGCGCAGGAGGCACAGCGTGGGAAGATGCGCTGCGCGCTGGACACCGTGCCGCGAGCGCACACCTGATGGAACAGCAGAAGCGGGGTTGAGATGATCGTTCGATGTTCGTCCGAGGTTGCCACGGCACTCAGTGAGGGGCGGCCTGTCGTTGCACTTGAGTCAACGATCACCTCGGCACTCGGTCTCCCCGCTCCACACAACCGTGACTGTTTTGACCGAGTCAACGCAGCCATTCGGGCGGAGGGTGCAGTCCCCGCACTCACCGGCCTTCTTGACGGGGAGCTCGTTGCGGGCGTGGAACCTGGCGAAGAGGATCGGCTCCTCAACGCAACGCAGAAGCTTGCGGAGCGCGATCTTTATGGTGCGATGGCGGCGCACCTCAACGCTGGCGTCAGCACCGTCTCAGCAACGGTCGCGATCGCCCATCTCGCCGGCATCCGCATCTTCGCTACGGGCGGCATTGGCGGAGTGCACCGCGGCGCAGAGCAGAGCTTCGATGTCTCATCTGACCTTGGCGCCATGGCACGTCACCCGGTCGCCGTGGTGAGCGCCGGCGCGAAGGCCTTCCTTGATCTTGCCAAGACACTTGAAGTTCTTGAGACGCTCAGCGTGCCAGTGGTCGGCTATCAGACGGACGAGTTCCCCGCCTTCTGGAGCCGCAGCAGCGGGCTGAAGATTGCTCACCGCGTGGAGACGCCTGAAGCGATCGCCGCCACGATGAACGCCGCGCGCGATGCAGGGTGGCAGGGGGGCCTCCTCATCGCCAATCCGATCCCTCGTGCCGACGAAATCCCAGCCGCTGAGATTGCCGCCGCAATTGAAGAGGGCCTTGCCACTGCAGCGGCAGCTGGAGCAACCGGCCCAGCGGCAACTCCGCGCATCCTCGCCGCGATTGCAGCGGCGACTGCATCGCGCTCCATTCCGGCAAACCTTGCACTCGCAGCGTCAAACGCATCGCTTGCGGCGAAGGTCGCCGTTACGCTCTCGCGCATGGGCGGCGTCAGAGGCTAGGCGTCCGAAACTAGGAGTGCGGCGCCGTTGCACTGCGTCGCGGACCGCGCAGAATTGAGAGCAACGCAACTACCGCAATCAAGATCCCCACACCGAGGAGCGTATTCGTTGCGCCAATCGCATCGGCGATCGGTCCGACCGCAATGATCGGCGCGAAGCTGCCGAGGCTCACCAGCATGTTGAGCACACCAAAGACACGCCCACGCACCTCCTCTGGCAGCTCCTCTTGGAGCGCCGTCTGGGCTGGAATGGCGACGAGACCATAAGAGGCACCAGCAAAGTAGGCAACAAAGATCACGGTAGCGAGCGCTGACGCACCACTTCCGATCGGAAGTCCGCCGAGCACGCTGGCGCCATCAGAGATCGCACGGCTGATCGGTTCAGCGAGCGCAAGGAGGGCGAGGCCGGCGCCAACACCGAGCAGCCCACCCTCAATGAGGCGGCGGCGCGAGATGGCCTGTCCCCAACTGTTCAGCGCCAAGATTCCCGTGACCACACCGAGCCCTATTGGCAGGACGATCAACCAGAAGTCGCGAGCCTCAAGTCCGAGCGCATTCGCGACGTACTCCGGCCCAAGGACGCCCATCAGTCCAACCACGCTTGCGGCAATTGAAAGATAGGTGAGCGACCAGAGGACAGAGCCGTTCGCACGGATGTAGCGCAGCCCCACCATGAGTTCAGATGATGTTGTTCGCGTCGACTCACGTGTTGAGGCGCGCAAGCCCGCCGCGTGTGCAGCGGGTGGCGCTGCAGGGAGGCCCACACAAAGGATTCCGGCGATCAGGAAGAGCCCCGCGACGAACACGATGGCTGCCTCTGGTCCGGCGATGCGCACAACGGCGGGACCGAGCAGCGCAAAGCCGAGCGCGAAGGCTGCATTCAGGGTGAAGGTGAAGAGTCCATTTGCTGAGGTGAGCTGATCGCGTCGGACGAGGAGCGGGATCATCGCAAGTTCGGCTGGCGCGAAGACCGTCGTCATGAAGCTCGCAAAGATGTTCAGCAACATGACAGCCCCGAGCGAGTCGACGCTACCAAGCATCAGGAAGAAGGCGGCGGCGCGGGACAGATTCGCCACGACCAAGACGAGTCGCTTATCAAGTCGATCCACCCAGACGCCAGAGATCGGCGAAAGGATAACGGCGGGGACGAGGAAGCTCAAGAAGAGGAGGCTCAACGCCGAGGTGGAGCCACTCCGCTCCGCAACGAGGACGGTGAGCCCGTAGAGGACAACGTTGCCGCCGATCTGCGTGAGGAGTTGGGCGATCCAGAGGCGCAGGAAGGCGCCGTTTCGGAGCACCCCCACGTCTGGGGGCTGCTGGAAGTCAGGGATCTCTTTCTTGATCTGTGACTCGCTCACACCGCCTCCATCCTGCCGCTTCCTGAACCTGCCGCTTTCTATGGTGCCCCCGGCCGGAATCGAACCGACGACGCCCGCCTTAGGACGGCGGCGCTCTATCCACTGAGCTACGGGGGCCCGTCAAGATGGTAGCCCAGCGCCGCGTGGGAGAATACGGGGATGGAGACGCGCAGCATCACCCTCTACAGCCGCCCTGAGTGCGGACTCTGCGTGGAGGCTCTTGAGGCCCTCCGCCAGATCGTGGCCGCCTCCCCCACTCCGCTCGTCATCAACGAGGTCAACGTTGAGGGAGATCCAGTGCTGCACCAGCGCCTCCTCACGGAGATTCCCGCTGTTGAATACGGCGGTCAACTCCTCTCGCACGCAACGAGTCGGATGCGCATTGCAACGTTCATCGCCAACGTTGATGACGCGGTGCAGCATGTCTGAGGTCAGCCTCCTCACTGCAGTTGCGGCGGGACTCTTGAGCTTCCTCTCGCCGTGCGTTCTTCCGCTCGTCCCCGCATACCTTGGCCGACTCGCATCGCTAGCGAACGGTGAGTCGGCAACACTTCACGCGCTCCTCTTTGTGACTGGCTTCACCGCCCTCTTCACCCTCCTCGGCGTAGGCGCCGCATACGCAGGCGGCGCAATCGGATCAATCCTGCCGATTGTCCAACTCCCACTCGGACTCGCTGTCTTCTTCGGTGGCTTGCACCTTGCAGGCGTTGTGCGCATCCCGATCCTTGATCGCAGCCAGGCGCCACATAAATATGCCGCCGCTGGGCGAAGTGGCAGCCTCCTCCTTGGCGCCGCATTTGCACTGGCGTGGACGCCATGCATCGGCATTGTGCTCGGCTCAATTCTTGCGCTCGCCGCAACAGGGAGCGATCCACTCGGCTCGGTTGCACTCCTACTCAGCTACAGTGCGGGGCTCGGCCTCCCATTCATTGCGCTCGGAGTTGTTGCGCAGCGAAGTGCTGACCGACTCCCTGCACTCCTCTCACGCCTGCGAAAAGGGACGCGCCTCGTTGGTCGCGTTGGCGGCCTCCTCGTTGCAGCGATCGGACTCGCGATCGCCGCCGGACTCCTCCCAACGCTGGCGCGCATCCTTCCGGGACTCCAAGGGCTCTAGTACGTGGAGATGATTGGACCGTTCCCTCGACGAACACTCGTCCGAATCGGCGCACTCGCACTCCTTGCCGCCGCACTCCTCGCGCTCGCGGGCACAAACATCCCAACGAGCACCAACCCTCCGCTCGGCATCAACGCCGATGGGCGCTACGTGATTGACCCTGACGCGACCGGGCCCGTGATTGACAGCGAGTTCGCCATCCCCGTCAATGCGCTCCTTGCAAACGGCAGCACCTACGGCGAGACGATGGATGCGCGCGCAGCGGCAGGGCTCCCGCCAGTCCAACTCATCATCGTTGACCTCTTCGCTACCTGGTGCCCGCCGTGCCAGCAGGAGACGCCGATCCTTCGCGCGTTTGATCGCGCCTATCGCGAGCGAGGACTTCAGATCATCGGCATCTCCGTGCAAGAGCTCCAAGGGAGTGTGGCCGCCTATGCGGAACGCTACGGGCTGGAGTATCCGATCGTTATGGATGCGGATGGTGCGCTCTTTCGTGCCGCGTCGGCGGGTGGCCTCCCAACAAAGCTCCTGCTCGATCCGAGCGGTCGCGTCCTCGCCGTCCTACCGAGACCCTTCACCGCAGCCGACGGCGCAACGCTGATTGAGCCGCTCTTAACTCCGTAGCGAAGTCTGCTCGGCGGCGGCGCTATTCGGCAACGAAGCGGAAGCGATCGCGATCCGCAACAAGGTGGCCGACTGGTGCCGCTAGCTCATGGCTCTGCACGATGAGCCAATGCTCTGCCGCAGCCTCGGCAAAGATTGCCGCCTTCGCATCAACGGAGACCCAGGCCGCGTCGTCAAACGCGGTCACCCAGCGAGGGTTCGCCTGCCAGGGACGCATGAAGAGGTCGCCCATGAAGAGCAGCGTCCGTTCGCTGCCACGCATGATCGTCGCCTGAGATCCAGGCGTATGCCCGCCAAGTAGACGCAGCTCAACCTGCGGGAGGAGCTGTCGTTCCGAGATGAACGGTTCCGGCTCCGATGCGGCAAAGAGCGCCTGCAGGAGCGGCGCATCATAGGCGGCGCGGGCCCGCGCCGAACGACTCGCCACCGCATCAATCTCCGCCTGCGGCGCCACGATCGTCGCCTTCGGGAAGGCGGCGGCTCCGCTTCCGGTGACGAGACCACCAGCATGGTCACGATGCAGATGGCTCGGCAGGACGTAGCGCAGCGCATCTGGATCTATTCGCGCCGCAAGGAGCGCATCGCGCGCGCTCACGGAGTGCACAACGTCATCCTCTTGCGTTACCCCTGCGGCGAGCATCCCCGTCTCCAGCAGCAGGTTTGCCGCACCGGTCCAGACATGGAGAAGGTTGAGCGACTGCAGCAGACGTGACGCAGCATCAATCTCAGCGTGAACGAGCGGCTCCCACGTGGTGCGCGGCACAGGGCCGAAGATGGCACCCGCATCGCTGCGGAAGGTGCCAATTTGCAGGAGATCTACTGTGACCCCGCCGAGATCAATGCGGCGAGGTGGTCGCGGTCCACTCAACGGAGCGGCGCTCATCCCCTACGAGCGCTCGGTCTCACGTCGCGTGGCATCAAAGTCAACGTGGATGGCGGATGCGGTTGGCTCCGTCTGTCCCTGATAGCGACTGCGCAACTCCTTGCTGCCATATGGCTGATCCACGGTGCTTGACATGCGGTGGAAGGAGATCTGGCCAATTTTCATTCCGGGGTAGAGGGCGATCGGGAGTCGCGCAACGTTGCCGAGCTCAAGCGTCAGGTTTCCGACCCAACCCGGATCAACGTATCCGGCGGTTGAGTGGATCAAGAGGCCGAGCCGACCGAGTGATGACTTCCCATCGAGTCGGCCGAGGAGTGCGTTGCCAACACTGATCCGCTCAAGTGTCTGTCCTAAGACGAACTCACCTGGATGCAACATAAAGCGCTCACCTTCTCCCACTACCTCAAGGTCGGTGAGCTCCGGCTGATCAGCACGCGGATCAATGTAGCCGTATCGGTTATTACGAAAGACACGGAAGGTGCGGTCAAGGTGCAGGTCAATTGAGGCTGGCTGCACATCGCGATCATCAAACGGCTCGACCGCAATCTCGCCAGAGACGAGTGCAGCGCGCAGGTCGCGATCAGAGAGGACGCTCACGCTTCGCTCTCCACAGAAGGTCGACGGCGGCGCTTTCCGCCACCGGCCCCCTTCTCCTCTACAAGCGTGTCCACTTCGCGCTTCAGGGTGGCGAGGTCCTCAAACGACTGGTAGACACTCGCGAATCGGATATAGCCGATCTGATCAATCTCGCGCAGCGCCGCCATGGCGAGTGCGCCGATACGCGCCGTAGAGATCTCCGTTGATCCGCTAGCACGAATCTGCGCCTCAATCGCCTCCATTGCGCGCTCTGGCGCATCAACGGGGACTGGGCGACGTGCAAGTGCGGTGCGTAGGCCGTCGAGCAGCTTCAGCGCGTCGTACTCCTCGCGCAAACCGGAGCGCTTCACCACGTAGAGCTTGGCGAGTTCGGTGCGCTCATAGGTGGTGACGCGAGTGCCGCAGATGCGGCAGGCACGGCGACGACGGATGACGCTCCCCTCATCGAGGTCGCGTGAGTCCACCACCCGCGTGTCGGGCTCTTTGCAGGACGGACAGCGCACTCAGCCTCCTCGTCTCTCCCACCCATTGTGGTGGTACGCCGAGTCTACACACGCTCTAGCGCCCCTGAGTAGCCCTGAGGGAGGCGCGACGGGTGCTCAGCCGTGGTCGACAGGCCCTGCGATCGTCTCGCAGGCGTGCTCGAGCACCGGGAGAAGGATGGCGAGGCCGTCCCGAACGGCACCACTGCCGCCCGGCATGTTCACAATCAGACTGCCGCGCAGCACGCCTGCAACGCCGCGCGAGAGGATCGCCGCCGGTGTCTGCGAACGACCGAGCATGCGAATTGCTTCTGGAATGCCAGGGATCTCTCGCTCAAGGAGCGGCTTCGTTGCGTCTGGCGTCACATCACGCGGCGTCAGTCCCGTCCCGCCAGTGGTCAAGATGACGTTGACACTCCCCGCGCGTTCACTGAGTAGCGCACTGATCTGGTCGCGCTCGTCGGGAACCGTTGCACGGGAGACCTCCCAGCCGTGCGCCTCCATCGCGGCGGCGGCAAGGGTCCCGGAGCGATCTTCGCGCGTCCCAGCGGAGACTGAGTCGCTCACCGTGACAATAAGGACGCTGCGCTTCTCGTCAGCCATCTCGCCTCCACGTGCCACTCGCGCCGCCGGACTTCTCTAACAACTGCGTTGGCCCAATGACCGCTCCGCGGTCAATCGCCTTGATCATGTCGTAGACGGTAAGCGCGGCAACTGAGGCGGCGGTGAGTGCCTCCATCTCTACTCCCGTCTGTCCGGTGCAGTGCACCTCGGCACGGATCGTTACCGCACCAGCGACACGATCCACCGAACAGTCAACCTGCACCAGTGAGAGGGCGAGTGGGTGGCAGAGTGGGATCAGCTCGGCGGTGCGCTTCGCCGCCTGGACGCCGGCGAGTTCGGCGGTGCTGAGGACCGCACCCTTCGGTGTCTCTTTGCGCTCAATCAGATCAAGTACTTCGCTGGAGACGGTAACGCGGCTCTCAGCAACGGCGCGCCGATCGGTGATGGGCTTTGCGCCAACATCAACCATCGTCGCGCGCCCGTCAGCGCCAACATGCGTGAGGCGTCGCTCTTCCATGCGCTGATCCTAGCCGTTTGGCGCGGTGATGCGACGCGATGCGCGCGGAAGTGGATGCAGCTCAATCGCTTCGCCAGCGGCGTACTCGGCAATCTCTTCTGGCACGACCCCCAAATAGTCGGTCCGCGCCAGCACTGAGACCTGATGGCTCCCCTGCTCGCCTGCCAGTCGTACCCGTACGCGACCTGAAGGATCGTGCAGCGGTGCGCCGTCTTCGTCGCGGAGTGCAGCGAGGCGAAGGAAGGAGCGCCTCCCGAGCGGACTCTCGACGCGCTCCTCAAGCAGTCCAACAGCTCGTAACCCTCCTGCCGGTCGTCCAGCGAGCGCCCGAAGGAGTGGGAGCGCAACCTCAACGCCTACGACAAACGCACTCACCGGATTCCCAGGGAGGCCGATTGCCCAGAGTGCACCGTCGCCACCAGCGCGCCGTCGACCGAGGAGCAGTGGCTTCCCCGGCTGAATTGCAAGGCGCCAGACGACCAACTCAAAATGCGTTGCGAGCGCTGCACCAACATGATCGTGCGCCCCCACGCTGACTCCTCCTGTTGTCACCAGGAGGTCGGCCTGCGCGGCGAGCGCGGCAACGACCGCGCCGGTTGCCTCCGCCGTATCGCCAACATGTGCACGCGCAACGACCTCGCCCCCTTCCGCAGCAATGAGTGCGGCGAGAGCGGGGCCATTACTGTCACGGATCCCTCCATTCGCAGCGCCGCTAAGTAGTTCGTCACCCGTGGTCAGCAGTGCAACCCTTGGTCGCCGCACAAGGGAGAGATCCGCTGCGCCACTCGAAAAGATGACGGCGAGCAGCCCAGCATCAATCGTCGCGCCGGCTTCAGCAAGGAGACTCCCCACGCGCTGATCCTCGCCGCGTCGGCGAATGTGCGCGCCAACTTTGACACCACCGCTCACCCATACATGCGCTGGAAGTTCCGCTGGGACGCGCTGCAGCAGCACGCCGCCACGCTCTGGATCTACGATGCTGCTCCGCTCCACTGGGATGACCGTTGTGGCGCCTTGTGGAATCGGTGCTCCCGTAGCGATGCGCTGACACTCCCCATCGCGCAGCGGCGTGGCACTGAGTGCGTGACCTGCAGCCGCATCTCCAACACAGGTCAATCGGCGCGGTGCGCCGCTGGACGCTTCAGCTGCATCAGCCAACGTCGTAACCCAGCCATCCATTGCCGAAACATCAAATGGGGGGTGATCAACAGCCGCGCAGAGCGGCTCGGCGAGCGTCCGCCCGATCAGCGAGGCGGCCGTCTCATCACTGACGGCAATTCGCTCTGCAGGGAGCGGCGTGACCTGCGCCAAGAGGCGGGCAAGAAGATCGTCAATGCGCTCAAGCTCCGCTGGAACCGGCTCGCTCACTGCAGGCTCTGGAGCAGAAGGATTGAGGCGATCGCTCCGAGCGGTGCGTTGAGCCAGAGGAATCGGCGCCATGCAGCACGGGCCGCCCCCCAGTTTGGCCTCCCACGAAGAAGTGGGAGCACCGAGCAGCCGCTTGCGATCGGAATAGCCGCAGCGAGCTGCATCAGCACGGACGGCTGAGCCAAGAGTGGCAGCGCGGCGAGCAGATAGGCCAGCAGAATCACCCGCGAGGTGCGGCGCTCCCCAAGCAGTGTTGCGACTGTGGCAATCCCGCTTCGCTTGTCAGCCGACACGTCTTGCAGTGCGCCAAGCGCATGACTCGCAACGCCCCAGAGCGCAAGGGCCAGAAGTGGCGCGATCCACGCTGAATCCAACGTGACGCCGAGGAGGAGCCCTGCGACCGGCGGGATCAGAAAATGTATTGAGGAGACAGCCGAGTCAAGCAGTGGAACCGCACGCGCCCGCACAAGCCAGGGAGCGCTGTAGAGCGTTGCAAAGAGGATCGCGATGAGCGGCAGAAGGTTCGCCGGCGCAGGGAGGGCGATCGCCATAATCAGCGCTGGCACCAGACCTGCAGCCACGAGTGCAACGCGAAGTGGAGCGAGGTCGCGCCCGCGAAGGAGCGCACCCTCCGCACCACCCTTGCGCGGATTTGCCGCGTCACTGGCACGGTCATAAAGATCATTGATGCCGTAGAGGTAGAGGTTGTACCCAGCTCCCCACCAGAGGATCGGAGCAAGCAGCCATCCGCCGAGCGCCTCCCCAGCACCGGCCGCAAGCACGCCTCCAACGAATGGGAGCGCGGTGTTCACCCAGGAGATTGGCCGCGCAGCGAGGAAGATCCTCCATGCGCTCCCCTCTCCAAGCAGCACCTCTGCACGTAAGCGCAACGCCACACCAGCGAGCCCAACGGCATAGAGAAGATCTTCAACCGGTGCTGCGCCAAGCAAGACGCCACTACGTGGCTCCCCTGGATACGTCAGCACTCCTAGGTAGCAGAGGACGTTATCGAAGATCAGTGTCAACGCGATGAAGACGAACGCAGCGACGCGAGTACCGTGATCGCGCCGCAGTAGTTGCGCAGCAAGCGCCACCCCCGCTCCAGCAAGCACTCCAGCTGCAACGCTGTATTCAGCACCACTCAGGAGTGCCAGCAGCAACCCGCCACTCAGTGCGCCAATGCAGGCATCAAACACGCCACGGCGAAGTCCCAGTGTGACGCGACTCGCAACCCTCCCCTTCCCGAAGGCATCCGCAACAACCACAAGGAGTGATGTGATGCCGAAGAGGAGGAGTGGCTCTTCAATTGGGAACCCGCGACCGAGAGGGCCAGCGCCAGGGAGGGAGAGTGCCGTTGCGCTAGAAGGAGTCGCAAACCATCCCCGCGCGAGCCCAACCGTATCTACGAGCAGAAAGCCAATTGTCGTTGCGATCACAACTGGAAGAAGCACGTCGCGTCGCATCTGCCGACTCCAGCGCAGCGCAAGGCCACGGATGCCAACGATTGAGCCAATGATTGAGAGCAGATAGAGCGCGCTCATCTATCGCCTCCGTCGCCGTGCAACGCGGAAGCCGGCTGCTGCGGTGACCACCAGCACAGCACAGAATCCAATCGCTGCCGCCACCCAGAATGTTTCAGGGTAGAGCTGCACCAAGCGATCAGTTGCAGGATTGAATGTCCATGTCCCCGCAGGGAAGAGCAGCTGATGCGCTGCAGTAAACGTTGCATCAAAGGCAAAGAGGAAGGCTCCGCCAACGAGCGCAGCTCCCGCACCAAGCAGCACCGCTCCATCGCGAACCCCTTGCAGCACCCATCGTCTCCGTCGGATGGCGAGCAGAGAGAGGGAAGCAAGCGCCCCTGCCCCGAGCAGAACAAGCGCGCGAAAGAGCAGACCGACATCCACAAGATGTGAGCGCTCAGCAGCGCTCAAGAAAACCTCGTCGCCCAGTTGTGCGTCAAAGGCTCCACCGAAGAGGAGATCGCGTACGAGCGCATCAGAGAGCGCATACGCAGTCGGTGCCTCAACGCCGAGAAGGGCGGGGGCACTCGAAAGGTCGAGCAGCGCATGGACGACGGGTGGAAGCAGGAAGAGCAGCAGCGTGAGGGCGAGCAGCGCAACGAGTACCGCAGCGGCCAACAGCGCTCGCCGCACGACGCGGCGCAACGCGTTCACGCGTCGACGAGGAGGCGACCCTGCTCCCACCATGACCTGACTGAGAGGGGATCTGGCGCAACTCGTCCAAGCAGCACTGCCGCTCGCGTTACCGCAGCCTGAAAGTCTCCCCACTCGCTCTCCGCGAGTACCTGGATCCCGGGGTAACCCGCCGCTGCGAGCAACTGATGTTCCGATGGGCCGAAGAAGGCGAGATTCAGGAGCAGCGCCTCGTCGCGCCACTCGCCAACATCGGCAAGGGAGGCGTCGGTCTGGTCGGCGAGGGTCTGGCGACGTGTTGGCGTCTCGCTCCGCTCAAGGAGGAGGCCCGTCGTGAAGATCCCCTGCGCCTCAAGGCGCGCGAGGTGGACCGGCTCGATGCGGGTGAGCTGAACGATCGCTGGCATCAGTACCTCCTCGCGGCATCGTAGCGCCTCCCCCCTCACAGGCGTGCCGAGGCAGGCTCAATTGTTACAAACAACAGCCTGCGCAACCCCCGTAGCGGCTAGTGAATCTTTCGGTCATTTGCGCCATAATCAGCCCAGCGGTGCGTTGTGCCGTAAACAAGGTTAGGGAGGGTCAATGAGTCCAGAGATGGGATATCAGTTGGTCTATAACTTTATGTCCCTCGCCATCGCGGCGATGGGTGCGAGCTTCTTCTTCTTCGTCTCCGCAAGGGGATCGCTGAAGGAAGGGAACCGCATGGCAGTCACGCTGTCAGCCACTGTTGTGCTGATCGCGTTCTATCACTATGTACGCATCTTCGACTCGTGGGTCGCCACGGCGGGTGTCGGAAACCCAGGCGCGTTCAACGAGGGCTACCGCTACGTTGACTGGCTCCTCACGGTGCCACTCCTCGTCGCAGAGTTGATCCTCGTCCTTCGCTTGGACAAGAAGGTTGAGAGCAAGCTGATCCAGCGAAATGTGCTCTACGCCTTCCTCATGATCGCAACCGGATACATCGGCGAGCTGGATGTCCAGACCTCAGTGGTTCTTGACTCCTCGCGCACGATCTGGGGCGCTATCAGCACGATCTTCTTCGTCCTGATCTTGCGCGACCTGTTCGGTGGGATCGAAGCTTCCTTCAAGAAGCAGAGCAAGGAGATCCAGGGGATCTTCAAGGTACTCCGCGTTGTGCTTATCGCCACGTGGGGTGTCTATCCAATCGCCTATCTCCTTCCAACGATTTCGACCAGCCTCGGCCTGACGGCTGGGGACGGCCTCGTGCTAAAGCAGATTGGTTACACGATCGCGGACATCCTGGCGAAGCCAGGCTACGGTCTCCTCATTTGGAAGATCGCAACCCTGAAGAACTCAGGCCGCTAAATCGATCAAACACGCGACTCGTGTCGCGTAGAGAAGGCCCGGGGGAGACCCCGGGCCTTTTCATTTCCTGCCGATGCTGGGGCTTGAGCACGCCACGCGCTACGCTGCGGCTATGTCGCAGCAGAAGAATCCGACGCAGGCCCGCTTCCGAGTGCGCTGGCGCTACTTCGTCACACTAGCCTCCCTCTGCGCGGTGGCTGCCGTGTTTCCGATCCTTCTCGTTGCCGCGCACTTCACACTCAACGGCTTCAAAGGGAACGCGTTTGATGAGAACGGCTACGGCGTATTCCTATGGCTCCTCATCATCACCGTGCCGTTTAGCATCGCTGCCTTCGTGCTCGGCACCATCGTCGGTGCGCTCGTTGAGATCGTGCGCTACATACGCCGATAACTGCACGTATTGGGTTGAATCTGTTGCTTCGCATTCGAGCGGAGCAGTGGTCGGAGCGACAGGATTTGAACCTGCGACCTCTTGCCCCCCAGGCAAGCGCGCTACCAAGCTGCGCTACGCTCCGTTTAACTACGCTCCGTTTGATTTGTGAGCCGAGATTCTAGCAGCGCTCGCCGTGAGTGGTTAGTGCCACTCCTCTGTTGGAGCGCGGCCCAACAGTCCTTGAGCCAGACGCTCAATGGAGACACCGTGTTCAAGTGCGGCAACCACCGCGGCGGTGATGGGGAGCTCCACGCCGAGCTTTGCGGCGAGCTGTAGCGCGCCATGCGCGGTAGGGATCCCCTCAACGGTTGCACCGATCTTCTCCACGGCGGCAGCGACGGGCATTCCAGAGGCGAGCAGCTCGCCAAGACGTGCATTGCGCGAGCCGGTATTTGATGCGGTGAGCGCAAGGTCACCAATCCCAGCGAGTCCGAAGGCAGTTTCGCTCCGTCCACCGCACGCCTCAGCAAGTCGCGCCATCTCCGCAACACCACGCGCTAAGAGGGCGGCGGCGGCGTTCTCGCCGTAGCCGAGTGAGCGTATGCCGCTCACGGCGATTGCGAGCACATTCTTCAGTGACCCTGAGATCTCAACGCCGATCGGGTCATCGCTCAAATAGAGGCGGAACGTGGGGCGGGCAAGGAGTTGCAGTACTGCATCGCGACCCTCACCACGCGCGGCAAGTACCGCGGCGGCCAGCTTCCCTGCGGCGATCTCACCTGCAAGGTTCGGCCCAGAGAGGATCAGGATTGAAGCAGGATTTACTCCAGCAGCGATCGCGGACTCCGAGGTGCGCTCCCCCTCTCGGCTGAGCCCTTTGGAGGCGATTACGATCTTCGCGGCGCCAGCCCCTGCGCGCGGCAGGGCGTGTTGAATTGCGTCGGATGGCACGGCGATCACCAGGAGATCCCCTGCGCCAAGTGGAGCGAGCTCTTCTTCAGTGGAGCGCACGCGAACCGATGGGGAGAGCGTGACGCCAGCGAGACGGCGGGAATTCTGATGGCTTGCGGAGATCACCGCCGCCTCAGTTGCGGTGTGTGCGATCAGCTCAATCTCGGCGGTGGGCGTGCTCTCCTGCGGATGGCTCCAGAGTGCGGCGAGTGCGGTCCCCCAGGCGCCGGCACCAAGGATGCGAATCATCGAG
>OFSF01000562.1_pt1 | contig 14224 bp, 25 predicted proteins | sample 1543271 | NCBI WGS metagenome assembly OFSF01 (sample SAMN07774227, study PRJEB24372) | wastewater metagenome | isolation source: Exp Tend VB 100WW | collected 2016-02
ATATCAAACTCTGGTGATCTAAAATCATTACAAATTGTTGGAAGTGAGGCACAACAAATTCAAGTAAGATTGTATTTCGATTACTTGATACAGGTAATGGAAAAAGAATGTGAACTTGCACATAAAGCAGAAAAAGTTATGTCCTCACTTACTCAATCTCCAGTTTCTCGTAGTTTCAAACTTAACTTTCGTAAGGCATTTGCAGATAATATTGCAATTAGATTACTTGAAATGAAGAAAGAAGAAGGTAGAACACATGAAGATGCAAAAGTAGTACAAGATAAAGTTTCTACTTTGAAATTAAGTCGTGCCCCTAAAATGAAAGGTGCAAATGGTGAAGGTGCATTTGCTGGTGCAGGTTGTGGGTCTTCAGTATCACTCAACAGGCAAGCATCAGGTTCATCTCAAAGGGCACTTTCAGGAAGTTAGATAATACCATGTGCCAGTAATCGTGCTGGCACATAACACTCCCAAAAGCACCCTGGAGGTGCTATAATTACAGAGTAATTCACCAAAAACTATGCAACTGTCTGCTATTTCTAAAATTTCAGGAGAACCTTCTATGGTTGTAGATTTCTTTCCTATTATGGGTTCTACTTCATTTATCTACAAGGTATTGAAGTTTAGAGGAGTAGATACCATGAGTACATCTTGCATTAGTGCAGAAAGATTCTACGCTGAGTGTGCAGAGCGTATTGATTTAGGTTATGATGTTACAGGTTTCAATACTGAACCAGTAAATGTTAATCCTATGAATGGTGCATGTTGATGACTGAAGAAACACTTGATTTGTTTTGTGAACATCCTGATTGCGTAGATGTTGATTGTGCAGATGAATTTGCTATTGATATGGAAGCACTTGCTGCTAAGTATGAAATTACTGTTGATTATCTAATTGCGGAGTTCTTATTATAATACCATGTGCCAGTTGCGCAACTGTCCATAACATCACCCAAAGGCACCCTGGAGGTGCTATAATTACAGAGTAATTCACCAAACCGACACTTTCATGACTCTTACTGTTGATGACCTTGAAAATTTGTTGACTCTCATAGATTTTCATGGCCCTGAAGATTACGAGGTAATTGAAGAAAGCTATGAGATTGATGTTGAGGTTCTGCGTGATAAGATATGTGATATGTTAACTCTTGCAAATCAGGGTTGATAATATAATATGCAACTTCATTCGTATCAGCAACGCGCTATTGATGCACTTTCAATTCATTCAAAGGGAAAGGTTTTTATGCCCACAGGTGCAGGAAAAACATTAGTGATGATGGAAGATTTATCAAATCGTATTGCTAAATCAAATACACCACTTACGATTGTTGTTGTTGCCCCGCGTATTTTACTTGCAAATCAATTATCGAATGAATTTGAAGAATATCTAAAATCTGAAAATATATGTATTACACATGTTCATAGTGGAGAAACTCATCATTACAGTACTACAAAATCAAATCAAATTGCTGCATATAATAAGATAGCAAAAGCACTTACTGCTCATCATTTGATTTTTACAACTTATCATTCATTGGATAAGGTAAATGATGCAAATTTAGATTTAGATGTTGTATATTTTGATGAGGCACATCATTCTACAAAACCTATGAATAGTGTTGGTGTTGCTCGTACATCATTTACATCAAATCACTGTTATTTCTTTACTGCAACACCGAAAACTGCGATGAATAACAGTGAAGTATATGGTTCAAATATTATCTCAATTAGTGCACCAGAATTGATGAGTGCTGGAACTATACTTTCACCAAAAGTCGAGACTTATGAATTTGATGAAGTTCGTACAAAAGAAAATGCCTCAAATATTGATGCAGATAATATTATCAATATTGTATTGAGTATTACTGATACTGAAGCACCCAAGATATTAGTTGCTGCACCATCTACCAAAATCATATGGGAAGTTCTTTCTCATACTTCACTTTCTCGTGATTTGGTTGAAATGGGTTATGTAATTATGCACATCACATCTAAACATGGTGCATATATCAATCATAAGAAAGTATCCAGAGAAGTATTCTTTGATAAACTACTATCTTATGGTAAAGATAATAATCAAAAGCTAATTGTATTTCATTATTCAATTTTATCAGAGGGAATCAATTGCCCTGGACTCACTCATTGTATTATGTTGCGTAATCTTCCTGTAATTGAGATGTTGCAGACTATTGGTCGTGTGATAAGAGTTTCTCAAGAAGATAGAAGTGCAATGCAAGATAAAACTCTTGCTGTTGGTCAATATTCATTATACAAAAAACCTTATGGTAAAATCATTATTCCTGTATCGCAAGGTTATGGTGCAAACATCGCAAAAAGAATGCAAATGATTATAGATGCAGTATTTGTTCAAGGACAAGTGATTACTACATAATATGTGTAACAAATAGAAATATGGTATTTCAACCAAAGTACAAAAATTCAGGTAATGATACAAAACTGATTCGAGTACCAAATGCTTATGCTGACCTTGTAGAAGAACTTATGTTAGTTTATGATGCAAGATTTGATACTAAACAAGGATTGCATTTGTTGCGAAAGTATATCTCAAATTTGTCCTAATGCAGACATCCTTGTGCCAGTTGTAGCACTGGTACATAACACCTCCAAAGCAACGTGCAGAATATGCACATTGCCCTACTTTGAACCTGTGCAAAATTTGCACAGGTTGCCTCCTGTGCCAGTTGTGCAACTGTCCATAACATCACCCAAAGGCACTTTATTCATGCTATAATACATGTATGAAAAATCAAATTGCATCAGAAATCTTCCATTATCCGATTGATTGGAAGGAAGGTAAAGTGAATCAAATGTGGATTGAATGTCTCAATGAACATTCAGAAGGTGACCGCAAATATGTTGCTGTTGCTCACAATCCTGAAAAGAATACAAGTATGGTGATGAGTAATGCTCGCACATCTTACCAAGAAACTCTAAACTGGGTTCGTATGTTTTGTGGTTCATTCTCAATTCTTCCTGCTTTTCTCTAAATCAAACTACCAACTTTATTCTAATGAAATTCCAAATCACCGAAATTGAATTTGATCTCACCGAAGATTGTGATGAGTACATCGACACTGAAATGCTACAAGGTCAACTGCAAAAAGCATATACTAAAACATCATGGGATGCAGATGATTATGATGATATGTTAGATCAGATTAGCAATAAGTCTGGTTGGTGTATCAAAACCATTCAATATGAAGAAATCAAATGACTGAATTTTTTGTTATCTTCACCTCTGTTGCACTTGATTCACCAGAAGAGATAGGACCTTTCTATTCAGAAGATGAGGCATATGATTGTGCTGATCGTGGCAATAGTTCATTAGGATTGGGAGGAATCCCATCTGATGTTGCATGTTATTATGTTCAATAACTAATCTTATACACACTCAATTCTTTTCTCATTATGTTTGATCTTCTGAACTTTCAACCTCATAGTATTGTAAATGCTGTGCAAGCATTATATAAGTTCGATAATGATTGGCAGATTTCTGTAGTATCTAGTTCTGATGGTAAACTTTATGGTAATGTCAATGATAATACTTATGAAGTTGCAATCTTTAGACCTAATGGTAATATGACGGAAGATGTAAGTGGATGGAATACTAAACAACAAGTATCTGCAATGATGTGGATACTCTCTCAACTGTAGTACAGACACCCTAGTGCCAGTTGTAGCACTGGCACATAACACTCCCAAAGGCATCTAATCCATGCTATAATTACAGAGTAATTCACCAAAGGAGATCTGGTAATGTTTGTTTGTTGTCCTGTTTCTTTTGATTTGTCTGATGCAGAATGGTTTGATAATGTTAATGATGCAAAGGATGATGCACTTGTTTGGAGTGTTGAACTTAATGGTGAGAATGTAGTTGTATATGAAGCAGTTGAAGGCAATTATGGTTATAAATTTAATCCTTTATCTTCCATCTTTTCTTGAACATCATGACACAAACTGAAATCGAAAACAAGTTAGCTGAAGTAGATATGATATTGTATGATAGTTTTGATTTTGGTGGTTGTGATTATACTCTCGGTGGAAAAAATGCTTGGGCAACTGATATTGCATTAGAGTATATTCTAAAGGACGGTAATCTCAAAGATGCTGCTAGAGAAATATTTGAAGGTTGGGAACCATCTGATCAAGAAATGATGAGTGCATTTGGTACTAAATGGCATGATGGACTGTAAACAAATGACATCAACTCAACAACTCTATGATGAGCGTTTGATTCAAACCAAAGAACAAAGTCAGGAGGATTTCATCACTCTTATGAATAGTGATGATAAGGAACTCAATGATAAGGTTTCTCAGATATTTGGTAAATTTGACAAATTCTTTCCAAACGTAAAATGAAACTCTCAAACGATCAAATTGAAGTTATTGCTGGTGCCATTGGTATTCTAGCAGTCATTCCAATTATTGGTACTATCATCTGGGCAATTCTAGTTCTTATCTTTGGACTAAGTGTTAGTTGGGCACAAGTGGTAGGCGGAATCATTATATTAGATCTACTCAGGAGTTTAATACTCTTTAGAAACAAGTAATTTGCTCTCTTACTCAACCAAACAAAACATTATGAAGTATGAAGTTAAGTTGTACATTGGTGGAAAAGTATTCACCGAAGAAGTACAAGCAAATAACAATCAGGATGCAAAAGTTACTGCACTTGCACGTAACCCAACTGCTAAAGTCATAGGAGTCAATGCAACATTCAAATAGAGGTAACACTCTTATTGTTCTTAAGGATTACTAATACTTCAGGTAGTACAGACGCCCTTGTGCCAGTTGTGCAACCGTCCATAACATCGCCCAAAGCGCCCTTGGACGTGCTATGATTACGGAGTAATCAGAAAAAAGCAGCAAATGACCTTCACAAAAACTCTCGAAGAAAAGCAAGAGCGTTGGGCGCGTATTGCTGAACTCGAAGTATTAAAGAAAGTAATGACTGCTGCACAAACTGTAAGTGCCCGTAACAAACAAAAGAAAGAAACTCTTTTACAAGAAAAGGCAGATCGTATTCTAAACACTCTCACACCGTCTGCAAGAGTATCTAAAGCACCAATGGGATCTAATCCCCTCACTGTAGAAGATAAAGCACCTGTACCTGATGCTAATAGTTTCTTATCAAATAGAAAGAAAGTAGATCAGTTAGCAGTTACAGCAAATCAAATCATAGATGATATTCTAAAAGGTTAGTTTCTTTTACAAACACTCACTTCATTCATTATTCAAATGACTATTCGTTTCACTCAAGACATTCAAACAAAGCAAACTGTTTATGCAGTATGTAATCTCTCTGGTCAGTGTATATTATTGACTACACTTATCTGTGATGCGATTGCTAAAGTACAAGAAATGTGATATGTGTGTTTGTTATTGGTATAATTAGAAATCATTAATTAATGTTAATTAAAACATATATGTCGTGTTTGTGTTAGTTATGTAATGTTTGTGAATGTATGATACTTTAGTGGTGATTAGATACCTTATCCTTGTGATACTTATACCTTATTCTTGTGATATTGATGCCTTATTCTTGTGATATTGATGCCTTATAAATGCTCAGAATCCTTGTGATCTTGGCCTGATTATTATAACACAGCACTGAATATTTGTCAACCCCCCGAATTTTCCCCCACCAGGATTACAAAATCTCACAGATACTCTGAAAAACACGCCAATACCTTATAAATACCCCCAAGACACTTGACAATGACTTGCAAGCATCTTATACTGTATACACACATCAATGGAGCACTATTATGTCGGTTGCGTATTCCCAGGCACAGAAGCAAAAGTATAGAGTGACACTGGAACTTGATGTTCTTAATGACTTTGACCCACACAATATGGACTGGGCAAAGGTATTTAAGTTAGAACCAGCAGAAAACTGTGAGGCATATGTAGAGGATTTAAGTACCCCCGACAGATGGTAATATGCTATAATTTTATACCAAATAGGAGTATTTTTATTTCGTTAACATAAAGCATACATATTAGACCCTTTATGTTAACGAAATGAGAACCCTTGAATATAGTCATCTTGGTGAGAAGGTTATTATTAGAGTCGCACAAAAGACTACAAATATCTTATCACAACTGCAAAACCTTATGCAACAGTTAGAAGAGAACGGTAAGGATAGTTGCGAGGTAATATCAACAGCCCTCAGTAATATCGAAGAAACTTTAAGTGCTTAAGCATAAGTGATACTATCAGTGTATCAGTGATAGTTTGAGTGCTTAAGTATCAGTGATCATTTAAGTGATTTAGTGATAATACAAGTGCTTCTTAAGTGATACTATCAGTGATACTATGAGTGCCTAAGTGATAGTTTTAAGTGATTCAGTGATAATATCAGTGCTTAAGAATCAGTGATCATTTGAGTGATTCAGTGATACTATGAGTGCTTAAGCATAAGTGATACTATCAGTGTATCAGTGATCACTAAGTGACACTGAAACGACAGTGTTTTGCCGGTTCGTTGTTATTTTTATGGGGGGCGTTGCGGTTAAAAACCCTCCACTACCCTAACCTACACTGTATGTCTTTTTCGATCTATGTATCCCTTCCATATAAAAAATTCTCCCAGAAATGAGAACACATAAAACCAATTTCAGAAGAAGATCGCCCTACTGGAACTTCTTTAGAGTAGTTCTTGCAGGATGGATGATTAGGTATCCAAAACAAACATTCTTTATACCTCTTGGATTTTTATTAGTTCTCATATATAATGCTGTTGTGAAATAAATCATGACAAAAAAATCCTCCCAGTAAAAATAATGTATAACACTGAAAAAATATACCACATATATGCAAAGGATAAATGTTTATTTCACTCAATTAAAGAAGAAGAATTTCATACTACATGGAACACTATAAAAGGTATGGTTGGTATTATCAAAACTGACTATAGTGTTCAAGATTTGTCATACGAAGAACTTTCTTTAAATAAAGAAATCATCTTAAGCTCTTCACACTAATATTCCATATTGACAATACATATATAAACTGTTATAATTGAAATGAAGGTTGACTAAATTTTTATGGCAAAAGGATTCACTGTAAAGGCATCAGCACCAAGAGCATCAGCACCAACAGAAGATTGGGACTATGGTGCAATTAAAGAAAGAATGAAAGGAAAGAGCATTGTATTCTGTCTTCCAGGACGTGGATGTTCTTTTATATTTCTCAAGGCATTTGTACAACTTTGTTTTGATATTGTACAAAATGGAATGAGTATTCAAATCTCACAAGATTACTCGTCAATGGTAAACTTTGCACGTTGTAAATGTTTAGGTGCAAATGTATTAAGAGGTCCTAAGCAAGTTCCTTGGGATGGAAAACTACAATACGATTATCAATTATGGATTGATTCTGATATTGTTTTTGACACTAACAAGTTTTGGCAACTTTGTGATATGGCACTCAATGCTGAAGGTGAGGAAAAAGAAATCGTTGGTGGATGGTATGCCACAGAAGATGGACACACAACATCTGTAGCACATTGGTTAGAAGAAGATGACTTCCGCAAGAATGGTGGAGTCATGAATCATGAAACTGTTGATAGTATCTCAAAGCGTCGGAAGCCCTTTACTGTTGACTATACAGGATTTGGTTGGGTACTGATTAAGAAAGGAGTATTTGAAAATCTTGAATACCCATGGTTTGCACCTAAGATGCAAGTATTTGAATCTGGTGCAGTTCAAGACATGTGTGGCGAAGATGTCTCATTCTGTCTCGATGCAATTGAAAAGGGATTCGATATTTGGTGCGATCCTCGCATTCGTGTCGGACATGAAAAGACTCGTATTATTTGATATAGGAGAAATATATGGCAAATCGTAAATCACTGAGTGGATCAGCAGGTGTTGAGTCTCATCCCAAGAATACTCGACAGGGTAATGGGAAGCACACAAAATATACTGCAACCAGCAGAAACAACGCACGAAAACCTCGTAGAGGGCAGGGTAAATAATCTTTCAGGGCATCTCGTTATGAGGTGCCTTTTTATTGCTTGTGTGCCCTTATAGATACTTATGAGAGGCGCTCTCGTCTCTCGCAGGAAGTTTGAATTGAACCAAAATAGGAATTGAAAATGAGCCAATTAATTGTTAATCTACCGCCACAGAAAGTATGGGTTCGTAAGGAATATCTGTGTGATCTTCAATCTGGGTATGGTGAATTTGTAGAAGGAGTTTGGATAACAGCAAAGTCAATTCCTGGGCGTTCTTTTTATTTCGAAACTTATCTACCAGAATATGGTGCATTATATGATAAGTTACCAATTAGTGCTTTCGTAAGTTCCCCAAAAACACCAGATCCAGATTTAGATCTTACTAATTTACAATTTTGGGATTGTATGAGTTATGGTGTCGTATGTGTGAATAAAAAACACATTTCAGAACTTCACTTCGAAGTTAGAACTAGAAATTTTGGTTCTCTTCCAGGTGAATATGTTTTTAGTTTAGATAACTATCACCCATATAATGATAAAATTGATTGTGGCACCAGTGAATTGCCTGAAGAACATAAATCACACAATTGTATTCTTTTAAAAAATGGACAATTTGTATTGTATCCAAACAATAGAATGAGACTTTATAGTCCATCAAGAACACCAGAACAAGTTAAAACTCCAGATTTTAAAATTTCAACAAGATTTTACAGAACTGAAATTGATCTCAAATGGGGAAGACTGGGAGATACTGATGAATACTTTTGGCAAACTCCTGAAGAAAAAGATTATAGTCAATAATAAACAAAAATAAATAGTTTTTAGTTAGGTTAGGGATAGCAACCCCGTAAAAAGTTCTGATTTAACCAATCAGGAGCAAAAAAATGGGACAACCCTCGGATAGAGACAAGGATTACATGAAAGAAGTGTGGGGAACTACAAAATTGATCACAGATTACATGGTAACACCACCAAAAATGCTTCGTGAGATTGCAAATGACAATTTGACACCAAAAAAGCATGATTTTGTGACTCAAAACGAACTTCATGAGAAAATTCGTAACGATGATGACTATGATGACTGGGAATATGGGGCAGAACCATTATATGAGTCAAAAAACTATAATAAATAAAATAGATTTAGAGCATTAAATGCCTTTAGAAAGGATAAGTCAAGGTTTTAAAGACATTAGCATGTCCTTTCAGGTTAATCCCCTGAATCTAGACTTAATTGCTCTAAAAAATGAAACTGCGATTGCTCGTTCAGTTCGTAATATTGTATTTACTCTTCCAGGAGAAAAATTCTTTGATTCAAATTTTGGATCTCGAATTTCAAACTCTCTTTTTGAAAATGTAGATGAAATTTCTGCATCAATCATTCGAGATGAAATACGAAATTCAATTACAAACTATGAACCACGAGTTGAATTGATCGATGTTCAGACAACTCCTGATTATGATAATGCATCATTTGATGTTTTAATTCAATATCGAATTATTGGTGCAGATGTGTTGCCTCAGCAACTTGAATTTGTTTTGCAACCTACTCGGTAATTAAGTAAATGCCACTAGTCAATTTTACAAATCTGGATTTTGACCAGATTAAAACAACTCTTAAAAACTACTTAAAAGCCAATTCCAACTTTACGGACTATGACTTTGAGGGATCTAATCTCTCGACAATTCTTGATGTGTTGGCATACAACACCTATATTACTTCATATAATGCAAATATGGTTGCAAATGAAGTTTTTATTGATAGTGCAACACTCAGAGAAAATGTTGTCTCTCTTGCAAGAAATATTGGATATGTTCCAAAGTCAAGAAAGGCAGCAACATCGACAGTTAGTTTTTTTGTAGATACTTCGAACATCACTCCACCTCCAGTATCACTTACATTACACAAGGGACCAATTGCAAGCACTTCAGGATCCTTTGGTAATCAATCATTTGTATTTTCAATACTTGAAGATATTACAGTTCCTGTTTTCAACAATATTGCATCATTTGATGAAATTAAAATTTATGAGGGAGTTCTTTTAACCAGCAATTTTACATACAATCCAAGAAATCCAAATCAAAAATATATTCTTCCAAATTCTGGAATTGATACGGATTTGATTTCTACAATTGTAAAACCAAATGAGACCAATACAATATCAGTTAAGTACAATCTTCAGAATAGTTTGTTTAATGTAAATTCAGAATCAGAAGTTTATTATATTCAAGAAATTGAGGACGAAAGATATGAATTAATTTTTGGTGATGGTGTTTTTGGAAAAGCACTTGAGGACGGAAATTATATTCAAGTTTCTTATATTGTATCAAATGGTGACAGTGGAAATGGAATCAGTCAATTTACATTTTCAGGAAGACTTTCATATACTCGAAATTCAATTACATATAACATTACTTCGGGTATTTCTTTACTTTCAACAGGTTTAATATCTTCAGGTGGTGAATCCATTGAACCAGTAGAATCGATTCGTAAATTTGCACCTAGAATTTATGCATCTCAAAATCGGGCACTTACATCTAATGATTATGAAACTTTAATTCCTGCAAAAATCTATCCAGAGACAGAATCTATTTCTGTTTTTGGTGGAGAAGAATTGATTCCTCCACAATATGGAAAAGTTTTTATTAGTATTAAACCAAGAACAGGAGATTTTCTTCCAAATTTAATTAAAGAAAATATCAAATCAAAATTAAAACAATATGCGGTTGCTGGAATTGTTCCTGAAATTTTGGATCTAAAATATCTCTATTTGGAAGTAATTTCAAATGTATATTATAATTCAAATTTAGCACCAAGTGCATCTAACATATCAAGTATAATTCAATCAAATGCTCTTAAATATGCAGAATCTACAGAACTTAACAAATATGGTGCCCGATTTAAATATAGTAAATTTTTAAAAATTATTGATGATAGTCACGATGCAGTAACATCGAATATTACAAGAATTCAGATGAGAAGAGACTTACGTGTAGTTTTGAATTCTTTTGCAGAATATTCAATTGGATTTGGAAATCAATTTCACATTAATAGTATGAATGGATACAATATTAAATCTACTGCATTTACAGTATCTGGAATTCCTGGGCCAGTTTATATGTCTGACGTTCCAGACACAAATCGAAGTACTGGTTCTATTTTTATTTTCACTATTCCAAATATTTCTTCTGTAAACCCAACGATTATAAAAAGAGGAATTGGAAGAATTGATTATATAAAAGGAATTATTACATTAAATCCTATTAATATCACATCTGCAAAAATTAAAGACGGACAATCTATAATTGAAATTTCTACAACTCCACAATCAAATGACGTGATTGGATTACAGGATTTATATTTGCAACTAGATATTAATAATAGTATATTTGAAATGGTAATCGATGAGATTTCATCTGGATTAGATCCATCAGCATCAAACTATATCGTAACTTCAAGTTATAACAACGGAAATTTGGTGAGAGTGTAAAATGACAGAAAAAAGAATTCAATTCAGCAACATTGTTAAAAATCAACTTCCAAATTATGTAATAGAAGAATTTCCATTAATTTCTGAATTTTTATCACAATACTACATCTCTCAAGAATTTAAGGGGGCTCCTGCAGATTTAATTCAAAATATTGATAGGTATGTAAAAATTGATGAATTAACAAATCAAACAGATTCTACAGTTCTTGGACAAGATATTTCATTTTTTGATACAGATATTAATATAGATCAAACTGGTGTTGGAATAGAAGATTTTCCAGATTCTTATGGTGTTTTGCAAATTGATAATGAAATTATTACATATACAGGAAAAACATCAAGTTCTTTTACCGGATGTGTTCGAGGATTTGTTGGAATTACTTCTTTTACAAAACAAAATTATCCAGATCAATTAGTTTTCTCAGAAAGTGAATCTGCAGAACACACATCTGGGGCAACAATTAAAAACTTAAGTTCTTTATTTTTAAAAGAATTTTTACTTAAAACAAAATATCAGTTATTACCAGGACTTGAAAATAGAACTCTAAGTTCAAATATAAACCAATCTCTTTTTATTAAGCAGGCAAAGGATTTTTATCTAAGTAAGGGAACTGATGAATCATTTAAAATTTTATTCAATGCATTATATGGTGAAATTGCTGTTATTATTAGACCGAGAGATTATTTGTTTCGACCATCAGATGCAAATTATAGAGTCACCGATGATTTAGTTGTAGAAAGAATTGAAGGTGATCCATTAAATTTGCTAAATGCAACATTGTTTCAAGATGAATATCTTGATATTTCAAAAGCATATGCACCAATTGCAGATGTTGAACTTGTAATTTCTGAACTTGGAACTACTTATTACAAATTAAGTTTAGATTCTGGATATAATCGTGATATTAGAGTCGATGGTGCAATTTATGGAGATTTTGTAGTTCACTCAAAAACTAAAGTAATTGAATCTGTTTCTACTGGAACTACAACATTATCAGTGGATTCAACAGTTGGATTTCCACAAAGTGGAGAACTTTCAGTAACTTACAATGATAATACTGTAGGAATAGTTTCATATTCTAACAAATCACTTACTCAATTTTTTGATTGCTCTGGAATATCTGGAATCATTGAAGATAAATCTCAGATTGGAATCAATACTTATGCATATGCAAATGTATCTAACGAATTAATTAAAGTAAGAATTAATTCTGTTATCAAATCTTGTTCAATTAGCAGTGATACTCGTTACTATCATGTCGGAGATACAGCACAAATAAGAACACTTGGTGTAGATATTGATAATTATTTGTTTAATAATTGGTTTTTAAATATTGCATCATCATATGAAATTACTTCAATATCTCTACAAAATACTTTTGATTATACTTACAATATTATAGTTAAAACTCCACATATTTTTAAAATTGGAGATTCTGTCAAAATTATAAATTCGAGTGGATCTGAGAAATTTTCAACGATTAGTAACGTTGATTCATCCACATCATTTTCAGTATCTGGGCAAGGAGTTCTTTCAAACGACCAATACATTATAAGAAGAAATATATTAAAAGTAAATTCAAATACTTTTCAAAATTTATCAAATATAAATTCAAATGTTCAAAATTTATATAAACTAAATGAAAAATTGCTGATTGCTTCTTCATCTGTACCCACATATTATAACCAATCTTTAGATCTATACAACAAATCTGTAACATTTTCCGGAACATTCCCATCTTCTGGAGTTGGATCGACTAATATATTCAACATCACTTCAACAAAAGATCACGGATTTTATACAGGAGATATTGTTTATTATACTCCAGAAAAAAATAACGATATCGTCATAAGTTCACTTTTTGATGAGGGAATTTATTATGTTAAAAGAATCGATCAAAACAACATACAATTTGCAAAAAGTAAGGACAGCATTTATTATTCAAATTTTGAATATGTGAATGATGTAACATCTGTAAGTAATAATAAAATTGAACTTTATGATTTTAAATCAAAAACTCTTCTTTCACAAAAATTATTAAGAGAAGTATCTACTCCAATAAGTGATGGTCAAACATATCCAACAAACTCAGGATTTACAGGAATTTTAATTAATGGTATTGAAATATTAAATTATAAATCATCTGATTTAGTTTATTACGGAGAACTTCAAAATATTGATATAATTGCACCTGGATCTGGATATGATGTCATTACTCCTCCAACTCTGATTATATCCGATGCTGTTGGATATGGAGCTACTGGTTACTGTGCAGTAAGAGGATTTTTATCTGAAATTAAAATTATTGATCCTGGATTTGATTATCAAAGTACTCCTATTGTAAATGTAATTGGAGGAAATGGTGTTGGTGCAAATGCCAGTGTGAATATGAAACTCATTGACCATGAGTCATCATTTAATTCGGAAAGTCCTTCTGCTCTTGTTGGTATAGGGAGCACTGTTTCAACAATTGGATTTGGAACTTATCATAAGTTTAGAAATTCTGAAAGAATCATTTATAAAACAAATGGTCAAACTGCAGTCGGAGGTCTCTCAACAGATTCTTCATACTATGTGTCTACAATTTCTCCGTATGTTGTTAAATTACACAAAACTTTAGATGATGCAGTTTCTGGAGTCAATACTGTTGTTTTATCTTCTTATGGAGTTGGAAACCATATTCTTCAATCATACAATAAAAAATCTGTAGTTGGATCTATTAATATTATCAATTCTGGAAGTGGATATGAAAA
>OFSF01000565.1_pt1 | contig 14180 bp, 3 predicted proteins | sample 1543271 | NCBI WGS metagenome assembly OFSF01 (sample SAMN07774227, study PRJEB24372) | wastewater metagenome | isolation source: Exp Tend VB 100WW | collected 2016-02
CAGGCGGATCAGGCGCAGCAGGTCGAAGCCGTTCAGCTCCGGCATCATCAGGTCGAGCAGGATCAGGCCGGGGCGGTGCGTGCGGGCGGTCTCCATCGCCTGGCGCGGATCGTGGACCGCGACGAAGCGGGTGTAGCCGGCATCCTCCAGATACGCCTGGGCCACGTCGGTCATCATGGGCTCATCGTCGACCATCATGATGGTCACATCCGACAAGGCGGATTGGGCTGCGAGGTGCGGTGCGGACATGCGCTGGCTCTCAGGCAAGGGTAGCGGCGGCGGCCTCGCCGTGGGGGATCTCGATCCGGCGGGCGAGCGCCTGGATCTGGCGCATCACGCGCTCCAGTTCGGTGGTGTCACCGGCATGGGCCAGGCGCTCGAATTCGCGGGCCGGCTCGAAGAAGACGTCGAAGCCCACCGTGCCGCCGGCGCCCTTGAGCCAGTGCGCCAGATCGGCCAGGTCGTTCAGGCGGCCATCGTCCAGCGCCGACTGCATCGCGGCCAGCTTGACTGGCAGCGTGCGGCCGAAGGTGCGCACCACGCGCGACAGGCGCGGATGGTCGGCCAGGCGCGAGACGATGGGGTCGCTGATGGGGGCGCTGTCGACCGGCAGTGCGGCCTGCGCGGGCACAGCATCCCGCTCCGGCAAGGCGCCGGCCACCTGCCGCCCGCCCAGGTGCCCGGCCAGTTCGGTCAGCAGCGCGTCGATGTCGACCGGCTTGGTCAGGTAGCCGGTGAAGCCAGCGGCCTCGATCTGGTGCTCGAAGCCCTTCATCGCATTCGCGGTCAGCGCCAGCACCGGCAAGGTGCAGCCCCGCTCGCGCAGCAGACGGGTAGCGGTGTAGCCGTCCATCACCGGCATGTTGACGTCCATCAGCACGAGGTCCGGCGCCTCGCGTTCCACCATGTCCAGCGCCACCGCGCCGTCGCAGGCTTCGAGCACCGTCAGTCCGGCCGATTCCAGCACCAGCCGCACCAGCTCGCGGTTCTCGGCGCCGTCGTCGACCACCAGCACGCGGCCGGCGTCGAACTGCCAGTGCGTCGCGCCACCCGTGGCCTGCGGGCGCCGCACCGCCGAGAGCGCCTGCGGTGCCAGCCAGTCGATGCCGTCGAGCGCACCAGCGTCCAGCAGGACGTGGAAGGTGCTGCCCAGCCCCGGCGTGCTGCTCACCGTCACGTCCCCGCCCAGGGCGCGGGCGAAGCGCCGGCTGATCGCCAGGCCCAGCCCGGTGCCGCCGAACTGGCGCGTGGTCGAGGCCTCGGCCTGCACGAAGGGTTCGAAGATCGCGTCGAGCTTGTCGGCCGGGATGCCGATGCCGGTGTCGGCGATGTCGATCGCCAGGCGCGGCGTGGCGTCCCCGGCCGCGTCCACCAGGCGCAGCGTCACGGTCACCTTCCCCTGCAGGGTGAACTTCAGCGCATTGCCGATCAGGTTGGTGACGATCTGGCGCACGCGGGCCGGATCGGTCAGCACGGTGGCAGGCAAGGCGGCAGGAAAGGCGACGACCAGCCGCACGCCCTTCTCCTCGGCCCGCAGCCGCATGATGTCGGCGACCTCGTGCACGACCTCGTGCACCGCGCAGGGCACGCGCTCGACCTCCAGCCGCCCGGCCTCGACCTTGGACAGGTCGAGGATGTCGTTGATCAGCGCCAGCAGGTGGCGGCCGCTGCCGAGGATGGTGTCGAGGTGGCGGCGCGTGTCCTGCGGGTTGCTCTGCCAGCCGCGGCGCAGCAGTTCGGCGAAGCCCAGGATGGCGTTCATCGGCGTGCGGATCTCGTGGCTCATGTTGGCCAGGAAATCGCTCTTGGCGCGGTTGGCGGCCTCGGCCTCGTCGCGCGCCAGGCGGAGCTGGACCTCCTGCTCCTCCAGCATCGTCACGTCGTCCAGGCTGATCAGCGTGCCGGCCGGCTGACCACCCGGGCCGGGCACGGGCGAGGCATTGACCATGAAGGTGCGGGCACGGCCCTGCGCGTCGGTCAGGTGCATCAGCACATTGCGCCGCGCCTGCCCGTCGGTGAAGACCTGCTGCCACGGCGTCGCCGCCACCCCGGGCAGCTCCGGCTGCGACCAGCCCAGGCCGCTCGCGCTGCGGCCGATGAGCGCATCGCTGTCCTGCCCGACCACCTCGCTGAAGGCGCGGTTGGCCAGCACGATGCGCCCGGCCGGGTCCAGCACCATCAGCCCCTCGGCCAGCGTGTCGAAGGCAGTGCGCACCCGGCCTGGAATCACCCGGGACGGATCCAGGTGCCGCAGCATCCGGCGCAGGTAGACATAGAACAGCACGAAGCAGCTCAGCGCCGTCGCCGCCACCAGCAGCTCGGTCGAGCCCAGCCAGCTGCGCACGCTGGCGTGGTCGAGCAGCGGATCGAACTGCAGCTCTGCCTGGCCCCACGGCGCGCCGCCCTGCACCAGCTGCAGGCGCAGGCGGGTCTCGGTGGACTGGGCAGTCTGCGCCGGAGGGTCGGCGGAGCGGTCGGTGGCGGGGTCCGCCACCGGCGTGCCGGCCTGCAGGTGCAGCACCCCATCGGCCCGCTCCAGGCGGATCGCCCGCAGCGCCGGATTGCGCTGCACCACGAAGTCCAGCACCTGCTGCAGACGGCCGCGGTCCTCCTCACCGAGCATCGCCATGCTGCTGACCGCCACGGTCTCGGCCAGCGTGACCCGGCCGGCCCGGAGTGCGCCGTCGCGGTCGGGCACCAGCCCGGCGAACTGCGCCATCAGCAGCACGCTGACCACCAGGGAACTCAAGCCCAGCGCCAGATGGAAACGCGAGGAGAGGTGTTTGAGACGGAACTTCATGCAGGGGTCTCCGGCAATCCAGGGGCGTCGGCGGAACCGGCAGTCGGGCGGACCAGCAGGCGGCGGGCCTTGCTGAACAGTTTCTCGATCGGGTCGTCGTCGCCCCCGCCGGCCTCGTCCTCATCGGTCCCGTCGGTGGCCGCGCCCCCCCCTTCGGCACGGCGGATCTCGGACAGCACCGGCAGCGGGTCCAGGCCGGCCCAGGCCGGCACGACCGACATCAGGCTGGTCATCAGCACCCCGCCACGCACCAGCCAGACCACATAGCCGACCGACAGCCCGGTCGAGACCAGTGCCGTCGAGGCCAGCGACACCATGCCGGCCTGCTGCGCGTCGGCGACTTCCTGGCGCAGCCGGTCGAGCTGTTCGGCCAGCGAGGTGCCGGAGCCCTTGCTCCACAGATCGAGTTCGGTCACCAGGCGCCTGGCGGGCTCGGCAGCATCCGAAGGCAGCTCCAGTGCCAGCTCGGCCCGCTCGGCGACCGGTGGCGGCCCACCCCGCGCCGCCACGGAGCGCGACACCGCAGCCCCCACTTCAGCCGCCTTCGTCCCGCTCGACCGGCCGGCACCCGGGCTGTCCGCCGCGCCCTGCCCCAGCCCCAGCGCGGCATCGCCTGCATTGCCCGTCGAGGACGCTTGCAACAGCGCACTGCGACGCGCACTGGCCGCAGCCTCGGGGGTGGAGGTGTCCGAGGCCGGATCGTCGGTCGTCGCAGAAGGCCGCTCACCCGACAGCGACACCACCGGCGCCATCTCCTGCACCGTGCGGGTGGCCGACTGGCGCTCCAGACCGGGCGAGCCGACCGACACCTCCGACACCCCGTCGCTCAGCCGCAGTGCATAACGCGCCGAGGTGCTGTCGACGGGTGCCACCCAGCGCACCTCGGCCGCGTCCAGCTCCGCCTGCGTGAAGACCTGGACCGCCTGGCCCGGCGCGCTGGCGCGCTCGAACTGCCCGCCCTCCGCCGCGTCCACCCGGTAGGTCAAGGCGGTGGGCAGGGTGTCCGGATCGCGGGCCTGCAGCACCAGCGTCACCCCCCCATCGGTGAGCAGCAGCACATTGCGCGTGACCACCGGGGCCTCGTCCACATTGGTCACCGTGATCTGCAGCGCCTGCTGCGCCGTCAGGGCCCCGTCGCTGACCTGGACCGTCACGTCGTAGCGGTGGTCCGCATCGGCGTCGGCCGGCTGCTCGCGGTCCGGCGCCTGGCGGAAGGACAGCACGCCTGTGGCCGCGTCGATCTGGAAGCGCGCGGCGTCGGCGCCGCCCACCACCGCGTAACGCAGCGGCGTGTCGGCCTCGACATCCGCGCCGACCACGGTGGTGACGCGCGTCGCGTTCTCGGCGTGCGCCAGTGCCAGCGTCGCCACGCCGTCGCCACTGACGATGCGGGGCGCGTCGTTCACCGGCTGCACCTGGAGCGACGCGACCAGCGCCGTGCCGAGCTGCCCGTCGTCGACCCGACCCGAGAGCGTCACCGCCCCCTGCCAGTCCGCGGCTGGGTCGAAGCGCCAGCGGCCGTCGCCCAGGTCGGTCAGGGTGCCGGCGCCGGCCACGAGCTGCAGGCCGGAGACGGTCAGCGGATCGCCTTCAGCGTCAGTGGCACCCGCCAGCAGCTCTGCCGCTGTGAAGACGCGGGAGGTGTCCTCGTCCAGCGTGCCGAGGTCGACCCGGTTCACCACCGGCGCATCGTTCACTGGCGTGAAGGCCACCGTGACAGGCTGTGCAGCCAGCGTGTTGCGGTCATCGGCCAGCACCAGCCGGTAGAACGGCGCCGCCTCGCCACCGTCGGCGACGAAGCGGATGGCGCCAGCGTCGACCTCGGCCTGGGTGAACCGCAGCAGGCCCGTGCCCGGCGCGGTGACCTGCTCGAACCGGCCACCGGTCAGATCCTGCACGGTGTAGACCAGCCGGGCCGCCGGGGTGTCGACGTCGCGGGCGAGCAGCACCGGGCTGGCGACCCCCCCTTCGGACACGGCCAGCGTGTGGGCCACCCATTGCGGCGCCTCGTCCACGTTGTCGACCACGACCGAGAGCGCCTGCACCGCCGCGTGCACCCCATCGCTGACACGCACCCAGACCTCGTAGACCCCGTCGCCATTGGCGTCACGGGGGGTTTCGTGGTCGGGCGCCGCACGCCACTGCAGCAGGCCGGTGTCCGCTTCCAGCTGGAACAGCGCGGCATCCGCCCCGCCCGCCCGCGTGTAGCGCAGCGTGTCGGCCGGCAGATCGGCATCGGTGGCCCGCACCTGGGTCACGCGCAAGTCACCGCCCTCGGGTCGGGCGAGCACGGCCGTGGCGCCACCACCGTCCGAGGTGATGACCGGCACCGCGTCGTTGACCGCCGTGACCGCCACCGTGAAGGCCCGGGTCACCGTGCTGCCGTCGGCCGAGGTGGCGCGCAGCACCAGGCTGCGGGAGGCCACCCCTTCTTCGTGCACCGAGCGCGCCAGCGTCACGACCCCGGACTGTGCGTCCACGGCAAAGCGCCCACCATCCGAGTCGTCGAGCGCATAGGTGACGGCGTTGTCGCGGATGTCGCCATCCACCGCCCAGCCCTGGATCCCCACGGCCGTGCCGATCGGCGCCGTCTCCAGCACCTCGTTGGCGCCGGCATCCGCATCCGCGAGGGCCTGGAGATCGAACTCGTCCACATCGCGCACGGCCACGGTGAAGGACTGCGTCCGGCTGCTGCCATCGGCCGACGTGGCCCGCACCAGCACGGTGTGGCCGAGTGCCGACTCGGCGTCCAGCGCCGCGGCCACGGTGACCACGCCCGTGCTGGCATCGACCGCGAACCGCCCGCGCGCGTCGTCGACCAGCGTGTAGGTGACCACGTTCGCCGTGGCATCGGCATCGACCGCCCGGGCGCGCAGCCCCGTGGCGGTGCCGACCGGCGCGTCTTCCGCCACGGTGTCCGGCGCCGTGTCGACGTCGCCGATGGCGCTGAGGTCGAACTCGTCCACGTCCGTCACCGCCACCGCGAACGCCTGCGTCCACACGCTGCCATCCGCCGAGGTGGCGCGCACGACCACGGTGTGGCCAAGCGCCGTCTCGGCGTCCAGTGCCGCGGCCACGGTGAGGATGCCGGTGCTGGCGTCGATGGCAAAACGCCCGCCCGCGTCGTCGGCCAGGGCGTAGGTGACGGCGTTGGCGGTCACGTCGGCATCGACCGCCTGGGCACGCAGGCCGGTGTCCGTGCCCACGGGCGCGTCTTCCGCCACGGTGTCCTGGGCCGTGTTGCCGTCGCCGATCGCCACGAGGTCGAATTCATCCACATCCGTCACCGCGACCATGAAGGCCTGCGTCCACAGGCTGCGGTCGCTCGATGTGGCGCGCACGACCAGGGTGTGCTGCTGCGCGGTCTCGGCGTCCAGCGGCGCGGCCACGGTGACCACGCCCGTGCTGGCGTCGATCGCGAACCGCCCGCCTGCGCTGTCGAGCAAGGCGTAGGTGACGGCGTTGTTCGTCGCGTCGGCGTCCGTGGCCTGCAGCCGAACCCCGACGGGCGTGCCGATCTCGGCGTTCTCCGGCACCGTGTCGGCCGCGGCGTCCGTGTCGGTCAGCGGGCCGAGGGCGAACTCGTTGACATCGGTGACCGTGACGGCGAGGGTCTGCGTGTCGGTGCGCAGTCCGTCGCTGACCTGGACGACCACGTCGTACACCTGGTTGGCATCGGCGTCGCCCGGCGCTTCCGCGTCCGGTGCGGCGCGGAACCGCAGCACGCCGCTGTTGGCGTCGAGCGCGAAACGCGCCTGGTCCGCCCCGCCGACCAGCGCATACGTCAGCGGCAAGGGCGAGACATCGGCATCGGTGGCGACGAGGGTGGTGACCGCCGTGCCGTTTTCCGCCACGCTCAAGGCCGCCGTGGCGCCGCCGCCATCCGACGTGAGGACCGGGGCGAACAGATTGGCGCGCGTGATCGCCACCGAGAAGCTGCGCGTCGCGGTGCTGCCATCGGCCGAGGTGGTCTGCACGACCAGCGTCTGCGCCGTGCCGACGTCGGCCGCGACACTGCGCTGGAGACGGACCACGCCCGTGGAGGCGTCGATGGTGAACCGGCCCGCGGCGTCATCGGCCAGGGTGTAGGTGATCGGGGGCAGGCTCTGGTCGGCATCGCTGGCCGAGGCGGTGATGCCCACGGCGGTGCCGACGGCGTCGATGTCCCGGACCGTGTCGGCCGCCGCATCGACATCGGTGGGCGCCGAGACATCGAACTCGTCCGCGTCCAGCACCGTGAGGGTGACCAGGCGGGTACTGCTGCTGCCGTCGCTGGAGGTGGCGCGGATCTGTACCGTGTGGCTGGTGGCCGTTTCGGCATCGAGCGCGCGGGCCACCGTCACGACCCCGCTGCCAGCCGCGATGGCGAAGCGCCCGTCCGCATCGTCCAGCAGGGTGTAGGTGACCACGTTGTTCGACACATCGGCGTCGGTGGCTCGGGCCTGGAACCCCACGGCGGTGCCGATGGCGGCGTCTTCCCGGACCTCGTCGGCGGCGGCGTCGAGGTCGACGATGGCCCCGACGGGCAACTCGTTGACGTCCTGCACCGACACCGTGAAGCGCTGGGTGGACACGCTGCCGTCGGTCGAACGGGCCTGCACCTGGATGCTGTGGCTGAGCGCGGTTTCGGCGTCCAGTGTCCGGAGCAAGGACACCACCCCGCTGCTCGGCCCGATCGTGAAGCGCCCTTCGGCGTCGTCGAGCAGGCTGTAGGTGATGCCGTTGTTGCCGAGGTCGGCGTCCACCGCCGCCACCGTGAGACCGACGCTGCTGCCGACCGGGGCGGTCTCCGCCACGCTGTCCACGGCCGGGTCCGCATCGGCCGGCGTGGTGACGTCGAACTCGTCGAGGTCGCGCACGGTGAGCACGAACTGCAGGGTCTGGCTGCTGCCATCGGCCGAGGTGGCCAGCACCGTGATGCGGTGCGCGGTGGCGGCTTCGGCGTCCAGCAGTCCGGTCACGGTGACCACGCCGGAAACCGCGTCGATCGCAAACCGTCCGCCCGCGGTGTCGGTCAGCGTGTAGGTGACGGTGTTGAGGCTGCGGTCCGCGTCGGTGGCCTGGGCGGTGAGGCCGACGGTGGTGCCGACGGTGGCGTGTTCGTCCACCTCGTCCGGGGCGCTGTCGCCGTCCACGATCGGGGTGACGGCATGTTCGTTGGTGTCGGTGACCTGGATCTTCAGGGCCTGGGTGTCGGTGTGCACCCCGTCGCTGGCCTGGACCTCGACGTCGTAGACGTTGTCGCGATCCGTGTCGGTCGGGCTCTCGGCGTCCGGTGCCGCGCGGAAGGACAGGACGCCGCTGGCGCTGTCGAGGCTGAACAGCGCCTGGTCTGCGCCGCCGACGATCGAGTAGGTCAGTGCGGGGCCGCCGACATCGGCGTCGGTGGCCGTGACCGTGGTGACCGCCGTGGTGTTCTCGGCCACAGTCGGCGTGCCGACGGGGCCGCCGCCGTCCGAGGCGATGACCGGGGTTTCGGTGTTGACGGGGGTGACCGTGACCGTCAGGGTGCCGGTGGTGCCCGGGCCGGTGTTGCTGTACTGGGTGGCCACGGCGGCGGCCGGGGTCGTGCGGTGGTAGAGCGCCACGTCGTCCAGTGCGCCCGTCAGAAAGCGGTCGCTGGCGAGGTCGATGCGGGAGCCGAGGTAGACCGCGCCGCTGGGCGCGATTGCATCACCGCCTTGCGTCAGGCTGCTGGCGCGCAGCGTGCCGTCGATGTAGACGGCCGAGCCTGCGCCCGTCTTCGTGGTCAGCGTGTACTGGTGCCACCGGTTGTCGGCCAATCCGGCGACAGGGATGTCCAGCGCCGCCAGATTCGCCGTGGCCGTGGCGTCGTTGCCGTCGACCAGGGCGGTGCGCAACACATTGCGGACCCCGGACGCCGTGGCGGTCGCGTCCTGGATGAAATAGGCGTTCAGGCTGTTCTGGGTACTGACCGTGCCGTGGGAATAGAGGTACTGGTAGCCCGTGCCGCTGTTGCTGGCGAGCTTGAACCAGTAGGACAGCGTGAACCCGGGGGTGTAGGTGACCCCCGCCAGCCCCAGCCGGTCATCGACGCCGTCGAACTGCAGCGCCTGCCCGAACTGGCCCGCCGTGGGGCTGGGCTCGCCGGCCAGACTGCCGATGTTGTCGTCGAGCGCGGCGTAGAGGGCCAGCCCTTCGCTGCCATCGATGATCCGGTAGTGCACGGTCTCGGTGCCGACGAAGCCCGCATCCGGCGTGTAGACCACCTGCCCGCCGACCACCGTGGCCTTGCCATGCGCGGGCGGGCTGACCTCCAGCAGGGCCAATGCGCTGCCGCCTGTGCCGAGCTGGTCGTTCGCCAGCACGTCCACCGTCACCGCGCTGGCGTAGGGCGTGCTGGCCGTGTCCGCCACCGCTGCCACCTGATCGGCCAGGTCCGTGACCGTGACCGTGAGCGTCTGCGTGTTGCTGGACAGCAGCAGGTCGCTGGCCTGGACCGTCACCTCGTAGACGTTGTCGCCCCCCGCATCGGCCGGCCGCTCGAAGTCTGGCGCGGCCACGAAGCGCAGTGCGCCGCTGGTGCTGTCGATGGCGAACCGTGCCTGGTCCGCCCCGCCGACGATCGCGTACTGAACCGTCTGGATCGGCCAGTCCGCGTCGCTCGCACCGACCGTGGTGACGGCGGTGGTGTTCTCGGCGACCGAGACGGCGGCCGTGCTGGTGCCGCCGTTGGTGGTGATCAGCGGCGCGGTGTTGGCGGGCTCGAAGGTCCGGGCGTACACGCCATCGTTGTCGGCCGCCGAATCGCCGCTCCAGGCCACGACGAACTGGTCGATGCTCCGGACCGCCACCGAAGCGGCCACCTGCTCCTTGGCCGTGCTCTGGTTGACGAGGAAGGGGGTGCCCTGCACGAAACCCGCCGCGCTGATCTTGCGCGCATAGATGCCCATGCCGTCGCCATCACCCGTCTTCTGGTAGACCACGACCGCACTGCCATCGGCGGCCATGCTGACCGACGGACTGGTGGCATCCCCTGTGTCAGCGTTGAACCAGAAGGCCCGCGGGCTGCCGTCGGCGTTGTAGGTACGTCCCCAGATGCCCGGGATGGTGTCCTGCTCCCGATAGGCAATGACAAATCTGCCCTGGTCGTTCATCGCCACGGTCGGCCCGACACTGTTCGAGAGATTGTTGTCGGCCTGGGTGATGCCGCCGGCGGCGGCACCGCTGGCGTCATAGCGCTGGAAATACAGGTGCGAGCCCTCATTCCAGACCACCACGAACCGTCCGGTCGCGTCCATCGCCACGGCGGGGTTGCGCTCGCTGTCGAACGTACCGGCCGCCCGGTCGGTGGCATCCAGTGCAGTCCCGTCCTGCGCGAAGCGGCGGAAGAAGACCGACTGTCCCCCCGGTCCGTCCCCCTCCCACGCCACGACCACGTCCCCGTTGCTGCCGTTCATGCCGATGACCGCGTTGAGCTGGTCACCGGTGTCGCTGGCGTTGGCGCGGATCTCGCCGGTCAGCGCGGTGCCGTTGGCGGCGAAACGGCGGAAGTAGACGCTGGCGGTGGTGCCATCCTGGTGCTGGCTGGTCCAGACGACCGCGAAGTTGCCGGCACTGTCGCCGACGATGCGGGCGTTCTGCTGGTGGCCAGGGATGGTGGCGTTGACCCGGATCTCGCCCGTCAGCGCCTGCCCGTCGAACGCAAACCGGCGGGCATAGACCCCGTGGCCGCCCCCATCCTGGCCGTGGCTGGTCCACACGACGGTGTAGTTGCCCGCGCCATCCAGGGTCACCGCCTGCTGGCTGCCACGGGTTTCCGCAAGGGTGGTCTGAACGCCGGCCGTGGTGAGATTGACCAGCTGTTCGCTGCCCAACGCGCCGACCCAGGCGGCCTGGGTGCCCGCGTCCAGTGCGAGGCTGGCCTCGATCTGCCCGGTGTGCTGCTCCAGCAGCCAGTCGCCCCCGCGCGCGGCGCTGCCGGTGGTGTCGTCGCTGGCGGCCACGTCGGCGCCGGTGAGTGCGGCGAGTCCCTCGATCAGGAACAGCCCGTCGGCGCCGTCGGCCACGTCGCAGCCGTAGAGCAGCAGATCAGCCTGGGCACTCAGCGCTCCGCCCCAGCCCGCGATCTCGCCAGCACGGCGCAGCAGGCTGTCGGCGTCGAGCGTGGCACTGCCGAGCTGCAGGGCGCCAGCGCTGCCATGGCTGAACACATGCACGGCGTCGAAGCGCGCGCCCTCGGCCTGCCGCTCAGCCAGCGTCTGGCCGAGGCGGGCGAGCCCGTCTTCGTCACTGGCGAAGGTGACGACCTCGATCAGGCGTCCCTGGGCCCGCTGCGCGAGCAGGCCGCCGAGCAGCGTGCCAGCATCCGGCACGGACAGGTCCACGAAGGCGATCTCGGCGGCGGCCGTGGTCGTCAGCGTGGCCAAGGCGGTGGCGGTGACCTGCAGCCGCTGCTCCTGCACCAGACCGGCCTCGGCGCCCCCGGCCTCCGCAGTCCCCACCGCCCCCATGACCGCGGCCAGATCGGCCGAGTAGAGGATGCGCGGCTCCAGCGTTTCGAGCAGGGGCCGGGATCGCGTGCGGGTGGCGGGCACAGGCATGGCGCAGTCGGGCCTGCGCTCAGAGACTGCCGCGCGCCGGCAGCGAGGTGGCAGACAGACCCGGCTCGTCGACCTTGCAGCGCGCGCCGGCCGGCAGGCGGTTGCCCGGATTGGGCAGCGACAGCCGCACGCGGAAGGTGTTGCTCGCCGCGTCGATGATCTTGTCGACATGGGTGACACGGGCCGCCATCGGCCCGGCGCCGGGCAGTTCCGGCACCACGGACAGCGACTGGTTCACCGCCACGCTGCCCCAGCGGCTGGCCGGCATGACGATCTCGACCCGCAGCGGATCGAGCATCGCCAGCCGCAGCAGCGGCTTGTCCTCGACCCGCTCGCCGGCGTTGACGAAGCGCTCGACCACCACGCCGCGGAAGGGGCTGCGCACGGTGCGCTGGCCGAGCTGGGCCTGCACGACACGCAGCTCCTGCTGGCTGACCTCCTGCTGGCCGCGCGCCTGTTGCAGCTTCTGGTCGGCCACGTCGCGTTCGGCACGCGCCTGCTCGACGGCCTGCGACGAGACGAAGCCTTCGCCGACCAGCTCGACCGCGCGGGCGTGGCGCTGGTGGGCCAGCATCAGGTTGGCCTTGGCGGCGTGGACATCGGCCTCGATGGCGCTGCGGGCCTGGGCCGCGTGCAGGCCGGCCTGCTCGACATCCGAGCGCAGCACGACCAGCGCCTGGCCCGCCTGCACGGCCGTGCCGTTGTCCACCGGGATCTCCGCCACCACGCCGACCACCGGCGAGCCGACATCGGCCACCCGCTCCGGGCTGATCAGGCAGCCCAGCGTCGCCTTGGTCGCACGCGGCGCGGCAGGGGCAGCCGGCGCCGGCACGGAGGCCGCAGGCGACACGGGCACGGTGCGCGCGGCGGCGGGCTGCGCCGACGCCAGGCCAGGTGGCGCCAGCGCAGCCAGCAGCGCGAGCAGGGTCGGCACGCTCAGGCGTGCAACTGGGTGGAGTCGAGTGGGGTCTGCCATGTTCTTTCCTGCTCCAGCAGGCGGCGTCGCTGCCGCATGCCTTGGTTCTCGTGTCGGCCTTGCAGTCGCCGGGTCCACATGCGCACCAGCGCAGCGGGCACGCGCAGCGCTCCGTGTTCCTCCGGTTGTCGGCGCCGCAGCAGGCCGACTGAAGCCCCGGCGCTTTGCCAGATCGAGGCATCCAGCGCATGCCAGACCTCGGCGCTGCCCGGATCGCCCTGCCGCGCGGCGCGCCCGATGAGCTGCCGGTCCAGCCGCGCGGAGGGGTTGTCCTGGCAGCACAGCACGTGCAGTCCGCCGCGCGCGGCCACGCCGGCGCCCAGTTCGATGTCGGTGCCGCGCCCGGCCATGCGGGTCGCCACCGTCACCGCACCGGCCTGTCCGGCCATGGCGACGATGGCGGCTTCGTCGGCGTCGTGCTGTGCATCGAGTACCTGGTGCTCGATGCCAGCCGCCTGCAGCAACTCCGACAGCCGCTGGGCCTCGGCGACGCTGTCCACGCCGACCAGCACCGGGCGCCCTGCGGCCAGCAGCGCCTGCACCCGCGCCGGCACCGCCTCGGCCCGCGCCTGCGCGGTCGCGAACACCGTCGGCGCGTGCAGCACCCGCTGCGACGGACAGCGCAGCGGCACCGCCACGGTGCGCAGACCGTAGACCGCCTGCAGCTCGGGCCGGCATTCCGCCAGCGTGCCGCTGATGCCGGACAGCCGCAGGTAGCGCAGGAAGAAACGCTGGTAGCTGGTCTGCGCGCTGGTGCGGGTGGGCGGGGTCACGGGACAGCCCTCCTTCAGCTCGACCAGCGTCTGCAGGCCCCGCGCCCAGACCCGCCCGGGCGCGGCACGGCCGGTCACCGCGTCCAGCAGCTCGACCCGGGCCTCGCGCACGAGGTAATGGCGGTCGCGCACCAGCCCGTGCAGCGCCACCAGCGCCGCGCCGACCAGATCCTGCCGGTGCCGCCGGTTCAGCCAGGCGCCGCCCAGCCCGTCGGCCATCGCCTCCAGCCGCTCGGTGCCGGCGTCTGTCCAGCCGATCGACAGGCGCTCGGCGTCCAGGTGGACATGCTCGCCAGGGACCAGGCGCCGGGCCAGCACCAGGGCCTGGAAGCAGGCGGCGCGGTGGCCGGGATCGTCCTGGGTCTCGGCCAGCACCAGCGGCATCGTCGCCTCGTCCACCAGCAGGCTGTCCGCCTCGTCGACGATGGCCATGCACAGGCCGCGCAGCAGCAGCGGTGGCGGCGCATCCCCCGCCAAGCGGGCCGCACAGCGTTGCAATGCCGTCCCCTGTGCGGTGAGGTGGGCGCGGTCGCGCAGGTGGTCGAAGGCGATCTCGCGGGCGGTGGCGTAGGTCAGGTCGCAGGCGTAGGCGGCGCGGCGCTCGTCCGGCGACGTCACGCCCAGGACCACGCCGGTGCGCAGTCCGAGCGCGGCGTAGAGGTGGCCGAGCTGCGCGGCATCGCGGGCAGCGAGGTAGTCGTTGGCGGTCATCACATGCACAGGCACCCCGGCCAGCGCCGCGACCGCTGCCGCCAGCGCGGCGGCCAGCGTCTTGCCTTCGCCGGTGGCCATCTCGGCCAGCTGGCCGTCGAGCAAGGCCTCGGCACAGCGCAGCTGGCTGTCGTAGGGATTGCGGCCCAGCACACGCTGCGCCACCGCCGCCACGCAGCCCAGCGCGCGGACCCGGTGCGCACCGCCCAACCCATCGCGCGCCAGCCGCCCGCGCAGGCGGCGCAGGTGGGCGCGGAATTCCAGCGCGCTCAGCGCAGCCCAGCGCGCCTGCTGCGCGCGGATCGCCGCCAGGCGCGGCCCCGCATCCGGCAGCGCCACGCCCGCCCGCAGCCACC
>OFSF01000573.1_pt1 | contig 14042 bp, 4 predicted proteins | sample 1543271 | NCBI WGS metagenome assembly OFSF01 (sample SAMN07774227, study PRJEB24372) | wastewater metagenome | isolation source: Exp Tend VB 100WW | collected 2016-02
AAAAGGCTGCCCCCAGGGGCGGCCTTTTTCAGTTATCTGGCGCGGGACGCGAAGTGCGCTGCGCGCGCTTCGCCCCAAACGTTGCTGCGCAACCTTTGGGCCCCTCCCTTTGCCGGCCTCTCCCCGCCCCTGTCGGGGCAGCCCCTCAACAGAGGGGCGTGTTCCTCCAGATCCATCAGTAGATCCACGCCACGCGTGGATGCTTTTGATCGCCTTACGCACGCTCGTTGGCACTCCAAAACAAAACTGAACGAAACCTGAAAATTCGCTATCGTAGACGCCTTCATCCGACGCCTGGCCCATTGCCCATGAGTTCGACCGACAGCGCTCACGCCGACTGCGAGAACTGCAACACCGCCCTGCAGGGCCACTACTGCCATCGCTGCGGGCAATCGGCGCACAACCCGCTCAAGCACGTGGGCCATGCCATCGAAGAAGTGTTCGAATCCTTCTGGCACCTGGACGGGCGCATCTTCCGCACGCTGCGCGATCTTTGGGTTCCCGGCCGCATCACGCAGAACTACCTCAAGGGCCGCCGGGTCGGATACGTGCAGCCTTTACGACTGTTCGTCATCCTCACCCTGTTTACGTTCTTCATCGGCAAACTGTTCGTGCACGTCGACGACATCCGCATGGGCGGAGGCGATTCGCTGTATGCCAAGTCCATCACCGTTGAACAGGTCGAGGCCGCACGCGCGAAACAGCTGACGATGATCGATCAACAGCAGGCCAGCTCACCTGCTACCGGCAACGCCGGCTTCGCCATGGCCAGAGCGGCGGTGAATGCGGCAGCCGCACAGCGTAAAGCCGAGCTCACCGGCACCAGCAAGGAGGTCGCCACGACCGAGCCCGGCACCTTCTTCAACCACACCGTCAACGGCAAACCGTGGGACGCTGACACCAACCCCATCGTGGTGGCCGGCTGGCCCCGGTTCGCCAACAACTGGCTCAACAAGCGCCTGCACAACGGCAACGCCAACATCCACCGCATGGGGGGCAAGACCGATCTGTACATGCAGGCGATCCTGACCGCATTGCCCGGTGCCCTGTTCTTCCTGATGCCAGTGTTCGCGCTGGTGCTGCGCATCGCCTACATCCCGCGGTCGATGGGCTATCTGGAACACCTGGTGGTGGCGCTGTACAGCCACTGCTGGCTGATGATGGTGCTGCTGGCAACCTTCCTCATCGCCGGCATCAGCAGCGCGCTCGCATCCCCCGCCTTCGCCGCCGCCAGCCAATGGCTGTATGCCCTGCTGTGGCTGGCGGTCCCGGTCTATCTGCTGTGGATGCAGCAACGCGTGTATGGCGGCAACAAGGCGCTGACCGTGTTGCGCTACCTTGCCATCGGCGGCGTCTACCTGTTCCTGGTGAGCTTCGTGGTGATGTATGCGGTGCTGGCGGGAATCTCGGCCTGAGGGATACACGCACGGCATCCGGCCCATGAATCCACGTGTAGCGTGGATCTACTGACGATCGTCTATCGTGGGCCCATGAACCTCCGCCTCTACCGACCCGCAGATGCCAGCGCCTGCCTGTCGATTTTCGACAGCAACGTGCCCACCTACTTCGCGCCCGAAGAGCGCAGCGACTTTGAACGCTTCCTGCGTGAGCAGGCCATGGACTGCGCCTTCCAGGTGATCGAGCGCGACCACCGCATCGTGGCCTGTGGCGGCCTGTCGCGACGCGGTGATGGCAGTGCCGGTTTCTGCTGGGGCATGGTGCAGCACGCGCTGCACCGGCATGGATTGGGACGCGAACTGGCGCTGGCGCGCCTGCGCCAGGCCGAAGTGGATCCCTCGATCAATCGCGTCACGCTCAGCACCAGCCAGCACACCCAGGGCTTCTACGCCGGCCTGGGCTTCCAGGTGACACGTGTGGTGCCCGATGGCCACGGCGCCGGGATCGACGCTGTGGAAATGGAGCGGGAGCTCTAGCGCTCCCGCCCCGATCCCATCCACGCCCGCCGTGGTTCTACCGCTGGCCCGCTCCCCTCAGAAGCCCACGCGCAGGTTGATCTGCCCGCCGACATCGCGGCGACCGTCGCCGTGCTGGCCCTGCACGAACATCGACAGCTGGCTGTTGCGGCCGAGCCCAACTGCCACGCCGACCTGACTGACCAACGCATTGCGTGCCATCACCGCGCTATAGACGTCGAAGGAATTGCCGCCGACCGCGAAGCGGTTGCGGCTGGCCACGTCGGTGTCACCCGAAGCATGCTGCCAGCCGAGGCCGACCGTCAGCTGTGCAGGGAAGCGCTCGCCGCTGCCCACGTCCCAGCGGCCCCGCACACCCACGGTGCTGACATTGAGCGTGTCCTTGCCGCCTTCCAGCTCCAGCGCAGCAGTGCCGCCCTGCTCCACCGCGCGATCACTGTCGACCCAGTGCTTGGTGAACTGCACGTACGGCTGCAGCTGGGTCCTGCCGTGGGTCCAGGTCCAGCTGCCCTCCACCTGGGCGATGGTCACATCCGAGTCCTGGCGGCTGTACAGGGTCTGGCCCAGCAGCGGCACCTCACGCGTGGTGCGCGTGCGGTAGTCGCCGCGCGACACGCTGCCACCGACCGCAAAGCCGTTGTTCCATTGGCCCTGCGCATACAGGCCGAAGGTGTTGCCACGCAGGCGGGCGCGCGAGCTGCGATCGTACAGGCGCGTATCCAGCCGTTCGTTGCCGGCCGCTGCACCCAGCACCACGTGCTCGCCCAGCTGCCAGTCCACGCCGGCCATCAGCGCATTGCGATTGGAGCGGATGTCGTCGCCGTTGCCATCACCATCCTGCCTGAACACCTTGCCGCTGCCGGCCAGCCAGGCCGAGGCACGCTCACCGCGCACGGTCGGCAGCTCACTGCCCAGACGCTGGCGGATACCCTCTTCCAGGTAATTGTCGTACAACAGCACCGCACGGCTGGCCGCATGCACTTCACCGGACAGCTGGTCGAAGGCCGCGCGCGCGGTACCCGCGTCATACATCAGCAGCGTGTTGTACAGGCCCAGCGCCGGACCACTCTGCGGCAGGCTGTCCAGCGCTGCGGCGGTGTTGTACTGGTTGCGCGTCTTCGCCGCCGTGGTGAAGGCTGCGGTCTGCGCCACATCGATCTGCAGATTGGCCGTGTTCGCCGTGTAGACCGGGGTGATGGTCAGGAAGGCCGACGGCGTCTTCGCCGAAGCGAACTGCCCGCTCACGCCACCGCCCGCATTGACCACGGTGTACTGCTGGCCCTGCTGGTAGCTGGTGCTCGGCGAGATGGTATTCACCTGCACGCTGCTGCCACCCACGTTGGCACTGCCACCCACCTGCACCGTGTCGCTGCCGGTGGCACCCAGATCGATGCCCAGCGTGCTGCCCGGCGACAAGGTCAGGTTGCCACCCACCGTGATCGTGCCGGTGCCATTGCCCGCACCGCTGCCATTGCCTGGGCCATTACCCGGCGACAGCACGCCGCCACTGGATACCGTCACGCCACCACCGGTACCCCCGATGGTGCCGGTGCCGGACAGCGTGGTACCGCTGCCGATGGTCCACTGGCCGCCGATGTTGCCGGTGACATTCAGGCCACCGCCGGTGACCTGGCCGGTACCGCTGAAACCACCGCTGTTGCCGCCAAGGTTCAGGCCCCCCGGACCGGCCTGCACGATGCTGCCGCCACCGCTGATGCTGCCGCCCAGCGTGGTGCTGCCACCGGTGTTGATGATCAGCCCACCGTTGTTGGTGATGTTGCCGGTGATCGAGCCACTGGCGCCGCCATTGCCAACCTGCACGGTGCCGCCCGCATTGATGGTCGTGCCACCGGTATAGGTGTTGTTTCCGATAAGCGTAATGGTGCCGTTGCCAGCCTGGGTCAGGCCACCGCTGCCGCTGATGGTGCCACCCACGGTGGTATTGCCACCGACGTTGAACACCAGGCTGCCGTTGTTGCTGACGTTGCCGGCAATCGATCCGCTCGCGCCGCCGTTGCCGACCTGCAGCGTGCCGCCGGTGTTGATGGTGGTGCCGCCGGTATAGGTGTTGTTGCCGCCCAGGATCAGCGTGCCGCTGCCGGCCTGGGTCAGGCCACCGCTGCCGCTGATGGCGCCGCCGACGGTGGTGTTGCCACCCACGTTGAAGATCAGGCTGCCGTTGTTGGTGACGCTGCCGCCAATCGCACCGGTCGCGCCGCCATTGCCCACCTGCAGGGTGCCACCGGCAGTGATGGTGGTCGGGCCGGTGTAGGTGTTGTTGCCGGTCACGGTCAGTGTGCCGCTGCCGGCCTGGGTCAGGCCACCGCTGCCGCTGATGGTGCCGCCCAGCGTGGTGTTGCCCGCGACGTTGGACACAAGCGTGCCGTTGTTGGTGATGTCGCCGACGATCGAGCCGGTCGCACCACCATTGCCCAGCTGCAGCGTGCCGCCGGCATTGATGGTGGTACCGCCGGTGTAGGTGTTGGTGCCGGTCAGCACCAGCGAGCCACTGCCCGCCTGGGTCAGGCCACCCGTACCACTGATGGTGCCGCCCAGCAGGGTGTTGCCCGCGACGTTGGAGATCAGCGAACCATTGTTGGTGATGTCGCCAGCGATCGAACCGGTCGCTCCACCATTGCCCACCTGCAGCGTGCCACCGGCAGTGATGATGGTGCCGCCGGTGTAGGTGTTGTTGCCGACCAGCGTCAGCACGCCGGCACCGGCCTGGGTCAGGCCACCACTGCCACTGATCGCGCCGCCGACCGTGGTGTTGCCCGCCACGTCGAAGACCAGGCTGCCGTTGTTGGCGACATTACCGGTGATCGCACCGGTCGCACCGCCATTGCCGACCTGCAGCGTGCCACCGGCATTGATGGTGGTGCCGCCGGTATAGGTGTTGTTGCCGGTCAGAGTCAGCGTGCCAGCGCCGGCCTGGGTCAGGCCACCGCTGCCGCTGATGGTGCCGCCCAGCGTGGTGTTGCCCGCCACGTTGGACACCAGCGCACCGTTGTTGGTGATGTCGCCGACGATCGCCCCGGTCGCACCGCCATTGCCGACCTGCAGCGTGCCGCCTGCATTGATGGTGGTACCGCCGGTGTAGGTGTTGTTGCCGGTCAGCACCAGCGTTCCGCTGCCAGCCTGGGTCAGGCCACCGCCACCGCTGACCACACCGCCTACGGTTGCCGTGGTGCCCAGGTTGTAGACCAGGCTGCCGTTGTTGGTGATGTCGCCCAGCACCGAACCGGAGCTGCCACCGTTGCCGAGCTGCAGCGTGCTGCCACCGTTGATGGTGGTGCCACCGGTATAGACGTTGTCGCCGCTCAGGGTCAGCGTGCCGGTGCCGCTCTGCACCAGGCCACCGGTGCCACTGAGCACACCGCCGAAGGTGGTGCTGCCGTTGTTGCCGCCGGTGGTCAGGGTCGCACCACCCAGCACCACGCTGGATCCGGCTACGCCGGCCAGGCCACCAATGCTCTGGTTGCCACCGGCACTGATGTCCAGCGTACCGGCACCGGTCAGATTGACCGTGCTCGCACCCGACAGGGTGCCACCGGCCGCCACCGCCAGCGTGCCGCTGTTGATGGTGGTGTTACCGGTGTAGGTGCTGGCACCGCCCAGGGTGACCGTTGCTGCGCCATCCTTGAGCAGGCCGCCAGCGCCGCTGATAGGGCCGTTCAAGGTCAGCGCGTTGCTGCCGGCAAGGGTCAGCGTGCCGCTGGCCAGCTGCACGGTATTGGCCAGGGTCAGCGCGCTGGTGCCGTCCAGGCTGGCATTGCCGCCCACGGTCAGCGTGCCGGTTCCCAGTGCATTGTTGCTACCCAAGGCAAGGCCACCGGCGTTGAGTGCCACGCCACCGCTGAAGGTATTGCTGCCGGTCAGGCCCTGGATGCCAGCACCATTCTTCACCAGGCCACCGGTACCGGTAATGTCACCAGCGAAGGTCGTGTTTCCTACGCCATTGAGGGTCAGCGTGCTGCCGCCGAGCGCGACCGTACTGCCGGTAACACCGGCCAGTGATCCGATGCTCTGCGCACCACCGGCAGAAATATCGAACGCTGTTCCGGCGTTGGCCAGTGTCACCGCGCCATTCGCTGCCAGGCTTCCTCCGGCGCCAATCGCCAGCGTGCCCGCATTGATGGTGGTGCCACCAGTGAAGGTATTGGCACCGGTCAGGGTCTGGGTGCCGGTGCCTTCCTTGATCAGCCCACCGGTGCCCCCCACCGAACCACTGAACGTGCCATTGACGGGACCACCAATGGTCAAGGTGTTGCCGCCCAGGTTCACCGTGCCGTTGCCGATCAGGGTACCGAACTGCTGCGTGCCGCTGCCCGCCGACAGATCGAAGGTCGCGCCCGAAGCCAGATTGACGATGCCACTGGCATGCAGGCTCGCGCCGGCACCCAATGCCAACGTACCGGCATTGATGAAGGTGCCACCGGTATAGGTATTGGCACCGTTCAAGGTCAGCGTTGCCGCGCCCTCCTTGGTCAGCGAGCCGGTGCCACTCAGGCTGCCGTTGAGGGTGAGGTTGTTGCTGCCGAGTACGGTCAGCCCGGCGTTGAGGACGAAGTTGTTGGCCAACGTCACCGCAGTGTTCGAATCGAGCGTACCGTTGCCACCCACCGTTACCGCCCCGGTGCCGAGAGCGGCATCGTTGCCGACCACCAGGCCGCCTGCATTGAGCGTTACACCGCCACTGAAGGTGCTGGCGCCGTTGAGGGTCTGCACGCCTGCGCCGTTCTTGACGAGGCCACCATTGCCGGTGATCGCACCGTTGAACGTGCTGTCTACCGTGCCGCCCAGGGTCAGCGCACTGCCCCCCAGCGCCACGGTGCTGCCGGCCACACCGGCAAGCGAACCGATGCTCTGGTTGCCCGCAGAGATATCGAGGGTACCGGTACCGGCCAGGTTCACCGCGCCGGTCGACGCCAGGCTGCCGCCGGCGCCGATCGCCAGCGTGCCGCTGTTGATGGTGGTGCCTCCGGTGTAGGTATTCGCACCGGTCAGGGTCACGGTGGCCGCACCGTTCTTGATCAGCCCACCGGTACCGGAAACGATGCCGCCCAAGGTCAGTGCATTGCTGCCCAGCAGGTTGAGGTTGGCACCTGATGCCAGCGTGATGTTGTTGGCCAGGTTGGCCGCGGTCGAAGCATCCAGCATAGCGCTGGCCCCCACCGTCAGCGCACCGCTGCCGAGCGCAGCGTTGTTGCCGACCACCAGGCCACCGCCGTTGAGCGCCAGGCCGCCGCTGAACAGGTTGGCGCCGCCAAGCGTGAGGATGCCGGTGCCGTTCTTGACCAGGCCACCGGTGCCGGAAATCGCGCCGTCGAACACGCTGTTGCCGTTGCCGCCGAGGATCAGCGACTGCGCGCCCAGAGTGACCGTGGAGCCGGTCACGCCGGCCAACGAACCAATGGTCTGGCTGGCACCGGACGTCGAGATGTCGAAGCCGGTTCCCGCTGCGGTGAGTGTCACTGCACCGGTGGCCGCCAGGCTGCCGCCCGGACCGATCGCCAGTGTGCCGGCATTGATGAAGGTGCCGCCGGTGTAGGTGTTGGCACCGGTCAGCGTCTCGATGCCCGCACCGACCTTGGTCAGGCCACCCGTACCTGCGATAGAGCCACTGAAGGTGCCATTGGTCGCCCCGCCGACTTCGATCGAATTGCCGCCCAGGTTGACCGTACCGTTGCCGACCAGGGTGCCGAACACCTGCGTGCCACTGCCGGCCGACAGATCCAGCGTAGCGCCGGTGGCGAGGTTCACGGTACCGCTCGCCGCCAGGCTTGCACCGGCACCCAGCGCCAGTGTGCCGGCGTTGATGTTGGTACCACCGGTATAGGAGTTGATACCGTTCAAGGTCAGCGTTGCGCCACCATCCTTGGTCAGGCTGCCGGTACCGGAAATCACCCCGTTGAGCGTCAGCGCATTGGTGCCCAGTACGGTCAGGCCTGCGTTGAGCGCGATGTTGTTGGTCAGTGCTGCCAGGCCGGTGGTGTCCAGCGTGGCGGCACCGCCGACGGTCAATGCACCCGTGCCCAGCGCCGCGTCATTGCCGAGCACCAGCCCGCCAGCGTTGAGCGTCACGCCGCCGCCAAACGTGTTGGCACCGGACAGCGTCTGCACGCCCGCGCCCACCTTGACCAGACCGCCACCACCACTGATCACGCCGTCGAAGGCGGCATTGCCGGCCGTGCCGAAGGTCAACGAATTACCGCCCAGCGCCAGCGTGCTTCCGCCCGCACCGTTGAGCGCGCCGATGGTCTGGCTGCTGCCGGCACCGGAGATATCGAAGCCAGCGCCTGCGCCCAGCGTGACATCACCCGCCGCGGCAAGGCTGCCACCTGTTCCCAGTGCCAGCGTACCGGCGTTGATGGTGGTACCGCCGGTATAGGTGTTGGCACCGGACAGCGTCAGCGTGGTGGCACCGTTCTTGATCAGGCTGCCGTTGCCATCGATCACACCCGACAGCGTCAGCGCATTGCTGCCCGGCAATGTCAGTGCGACACCCGAGCCCAGCGTGACCGCATTGCCGAGCGTCGCTGCAGCACCCGCATCCAGCGTGGTGCTGGCATTCACCGCCAGCGTGCCGGAACCGAGTGCGCCGTTCGCGCCGACCACCAGGCCACCACCGTTCAAGGTCAGGCCGCCACCGAAGGTATTGGTGTTGTTGAGCGTCAGCAGGCCTGCACCGTTCTTGATCAGGCTGCCGCTGCCGGCCACCACGCCTGCAAGGGTGAGATCGCTGCTGCCGCCCAGCGTCAGCTGCGTACCCCCACCGAAGTTCACGGCGTTGGCCAGATTCAGTGCCGTCGTTCCGTCCAGGCTGACGTTGCCGCCGATGCCCAGCGTGCCCGTGCCCAGCGCCCCCGAATTCCCGAGGATCAGGCCACCTGCATCAAGCGCGACACCGCCACTGAAGGTATTGACACCGGACAGCGTCTGCACGCCAGCACCGACCTTGATCAGCCCACCGCTGCCATCGATGACACCGGCAAAGCTGCCATTGCTGGCGCCACCGAAAGTAAGGGTCTGCGTGCCCAATGCCACATGGCTGCCTGCCACGCCGTTCAACGCGCCAATGGTCTGCCCGGCACCCGCTGCGGAGATGTCCAGCGTCGCGCCGGCACCGGCGAGGTCCACCGCACCGATGGCGGCAAGACTGCCACCCGCGCCGAGTGCCAGCGCACCTGCGTTGACCGTGGCGCCACCGAGGAAGGTATTGGCACCGGACAAGGTCAGCGTCGAGGCGCCGTCCTTGATCAGGCCACCGGCACCACTCACCACACCGCTCAGAGTGAGATTGCTGCTGCCCGGCAGGGTCAGCGTATTGGCGCCCAGGTTCACTGCATTGACCAGCGAAACCGGGGCGCTCGCATCCAGAGAAACATTGCCGCCGATGTTCAGTGCACCGGTACCCAACGCACCGTTGGCGCCGACCGACAGACCGCCCGCATTCAGCGTCAGACCACCACTGAAGGTGTTGCTGTTGTTCAACGACAGCACGCCAGTGCCGGTCTTGATCAGGCCACCGGTGCCGGTGATCAGTCCGCCCAGAGCAACATTCTCATTGCTGGTCAGGCTCAGCTGCGCACCGGCATCGAGATCGATGGCATTGCCCAGGTTCAATGCCACCGTACTGCCCAGGGTCGCGTTCGCGCCCACGGCAAGCAGCCCGGTTCCCAGTGCGCCAGCGTTGCCCAGCATCAGGCCACCGCCGTTGAGCGTCAGCCCACCGGCGAAGTTGTTGGCGCCGTTGAGCGTGAGCGTGCTGGCGCCGTTCTTGACCAGGCCACCGGCTCCGGAAACCACCCCGCCAAGCGTGATCGCCTGCGAACCCGGCAGCGACAGCGCAGCCCCACTACCCAGAGTGACATTGTTGACCAGGTTCAACGCCGTGCTGCCATCGAGCGATGCATTGCCACCCACGCTCAATGCGCCCGTCCCGAGTGCACCGCTGTTGCCCAGCAGCAGGCTGCCGGCATTGAGGTTCAGGCCGCCGCTGAATGCATTGGTGCCGTTCAAGGTCAGCAGCGAGGCACCGTTCTTGATCAGGCTGCCGGTGCCGGTGATGTTGCCGCCCAGGGTGAGGTTCTGGCTGCCCGGCAGGGTCAGCACCGCGCCAAGGTTGATGGCATTGCCCAGATTCAGTGCTGCGGTTGCGTCGAGCGAGCCATTGCCGCTGACCGTCAACGCGCCGGTACCGAGTGCACTGCCGTTGCCCAGCAACAGGCCACCGGCCGCCAGGTTCAGGCCACCACTGAAGGTATTGGCGCCGCTGAGCGTCTGCGTGCCCGTTCCCTGCTTGACCAGGCCACCGGTACCGCCGATCACGCCGCCGAATGTCTGGTTGGTGGCATCACCGAAGGTGAGCGTGCTGCCGCCCAGCGAGAGGATGCTGCCTGCCGCACCGGACAGCGCACCGATGGTCTGGTTGCCGCCGAGCGAGATGTCCAGTTCGGCGCCGGCCCCCGCCAAGCTCACCGCCCCGGTGGCCGCCAGACTGCCGCCACTGGCCAGTGCCACCTTTCCTGCGTTTACGTTCAGACCGCCGGTGAATGCGTTGGCCCCACCCAGCGTGAGCGTGGAGGCGCCGTTCTTGACCAGGCTGCCGGTACCACCGATCACGCCGCCCAGCGTCAGCGCGTTGGAGCCCAGCACGTTGAGCGAACCACCCACCCCCAGGTTGATGCCGTTGCCCACGGTCAGTGCCGAGCTGGCATCAAGCGTCACCGCGCCACCGACATTCAATGCGCCGGTTCCCAGCGCACCGCCGTTGCCGAGCACCAGTCCTCCAGCCGTGAGCGACAGCCCTCCACCAAACGTGTTGGCGTTGTTGAGGGTCAGGGTGGCCGCGCCGTTCTTGACCAGGCTGCCGGAGCCACCGATCACGCCGTTGAAGGTCAATGCCTGGTTCCCGGACAGATTGAGGATGCTGCCCGCGCCCAGATTGACCGCGTTGGTGAGAGCGAGCGCCCCGGTGCCATCGAGAGACACGTTGCCGCCAACACTAAGTGTTCCAGTACCCAGCGCGCCTGCATTGCCCAGCAGCAGGCCACCGCCGTTGAGCGTGACGCCACCTGTGAAGGTATTGGCGCCCGACAGGGTCTGGGTACCCGTACCGACCTTGACCAGCGCGCCGCCGACACCGCCGATGACGCCGGAGAAGCTGGTGCTGGTGTTCAGGCCACCCAACGTGAGGCTGCGCGCGCCAAGGTTGAGCGCACCGGATCCGGCGAGTGAGCCGATGGTCTGGCTGGCCGCAACCGAGAGATCGAGGTTGGTACCTGCGCTCAGCGAGATCGCACTTGTCGGTGACAGGCTGCCACCGGCGCCCAATGCCAGCGCACCACCGGTGACCGCGAAGGAGCCCGTAAGCAGGTTGGCACCATTCAAGGTGAGGGTACCCGGACCCGCCTTGACCAGGTCGCCAGCGCCGGAGATCGAACCATTCAGGCCCAGCGCGTTGCTGCCCAGCAGGTTGAGCGTGCCGCCACCGTTGATGACGAGGTTGTTGCCCAGATTGAAGTTGGCCGAGGTATCCAGCGAAGCGTTGCCACCGACGGTCAGACTGCCGCTGCCGAGCGCACCGGCATTGCCGAGCACCAGGCCGCCAGCATTGAGGTTGACGCCACCGCTGAACAGGTTCGCGCCGCCCAGGGTGACGATGCCGGTGTTGTTGACCGTCAGCCCACCGGTACCGGATAGCACGCCACCCATACCAAACGCATTGGTCCCGGCCAGGGACAGATTGCCACCGAGGCTGAAAGCGTTGGCCAGATTCAGGCCCGCTGTGGAGGACGCAATGGCACCGCCGTTGGCCGTGAACAACCCTGTGCCAAAGGAGTCGGTGTCGTTGAAATTGACCAGGCCATCATTGAGCGTCGTCTGCCCGGTTCCGCCCCATGCGCCCTGCAGGTTCCAGGTGCCGCTGTTGACGGTGAGCTTCTGGAAGTTGAGGTACCGGTTCCAGCCCAGCGAGGTCACTGCACCGCCAGTGCCCGCGCCTGGGCCGGCTGCGCTGTTCTGCAGCACCAGCGTGTTGTTGGCGGCGCCGCTGCCGGTACCGGCGTCGACCGTTCCCGCAGCCGCAACCTTCACCCCGGTAACACCGGTAATCACGCCGGCAAGGGCGCTGCCGCCACCGGCCACAACGCTGGAACCCGACACTGCGGTAAAGGTATTGCCGCCAGTTGAATCACCCAGGTGAACGCTGCCACTGACCGCCCCCGCATTGAGGAACGTATTACCGCCAGAAGCACCCAGGCCGGTGCGTCCGTCGATGGTGCCCGTGTTGGTCACATTGGCTGCTGCGCCACCATAGGTCACCACCGTGGTTGCGTCGGAAACGCTGCCTGCGCCGATCAACGACGTACTGATCAGGCCGGCATTGTTGATTGTGGTAGTGCCGTTGACATTCTGTGCCACCAGCGCCTGCCCCCCGAAACCCAGCAGCGTTGCGATGTTGACGACACCCTTGATCTGTCCGCCGGAATTGTTGTTGACGACGATCGCGCTGTTGTTGGCAGAACCGTTGCCGATGACCAGTCCGGGCGACGCGAGGATGAGCGAGCTCGGATCGATCGTGCCACTGTTGTTGACCGTCACGTTGTCGCCGCTCAACGTCGCCGCATTGCCACCACCGATAACCGGAGGCGTGCGCAGCGTGGCCCCTGCCAGCACGTTCACCGTGATGCCGGAATTAGCGTTGATGTAGTTGCTGACCGAGCCAGGGTCGCAGGTGACCGTTGAGCCCACCGTATTGCACGCCGCGAAGGCCGAACCACTGGCCAGCGTGGCAGCCAATGCCACCGCCAACTGGTGCGCCCGCAATCGCGGCACCCGCCCTGCGCAGACCGCGCTTCCGCCGGGATTCTGGGTGACCTCCGAAGCAACCTGCATTACGCCGAGGGCGCGATTGAAAACCAGACGGTAAATGCGGTTCATCGGTAAATCTCCATGAAAAGACCGGATGGCACTGCAGGCAGGCTTTTTTTGAAGACAATGCGGCCCACCCCGGCTCCCGACACGGGAACAAGGCCTGGCTTCATTAACTTCTGAAAATCTTCACATCTTCACGCGACCGCACCTGGAAAAGGCAGGTCAACGTGTCCGTCAAGGCGAAAACTCCCCGATTTCGCATGACGAATGGCGGCACTGTGCGGCCGATGGCGCCAGCGGCATGTGAATCACGCTCGTTATTTTCATGACGCACGTCAAATAAAACGGGCGGACAAAATGGTTTTGCCGAAAATGCATATACCTGCAGCAGGCGGAGATTCCTTTCTCCGCCCAACTAAATGCATTCAGCTACTCGAGAGTTTCATCAGCACCAGGCCGGAAACGATCAGCACCGCCGCACCGATCCGCATCGGGCTGACCTGCTCACCGAGGAAGACGATGCCGACCACGAACGCACCGACCGCGCCGATGCCGGTCCAGATCGTGTAGGCGGTGCCCAGCGGCAGGCTGCGCATGGCCACCGCCAGCAGCCAGAAGCTGGCGATCATGCCGATGATGGTGACCACGGTAGGGGTGAGCTTGGTGAAGCCTTCGGACTGCTTCATGGACACGGCCCAGACGATTTCCAGCAGGCCGGCGAACAACAGATAGATCCAGGCCATGACAGCCCTCCTCTTGGTAGGGCCAGGCCGTCCTGGTCATTGATTCCCGATGCGGGGGAGGTCGTTCCTCCTGGCCGGCATTCTAGCAACGCCGGTCGGCGCGGGGCGTTGCCGGCAGACGCGGGTTACAGCCGATTCAGTGCACGAAGCTGGCGTCGATGTACCTGCCTGCGCTATAGTTGCCGTCTGCCATCGGCCAGCCGATGTGCAGTCCGGCTGTGGTCTCCGGCGCATCGCGCGCTGCTTCCCCTGATCCGTGAACCGGCCGCCCACTGGGCGGCCAACGTCTCTATGGTGGCCCCGTCGGCCCCTCGCGACGCTAGGTCGAAAATCCCGCCAGGGCCGGAAGGCAGCAACGGTATCGATCGACGCGGGCGCCGAGGTCAGCCGGCGGGGCCATCGCCATTCATGGGCTCCGCCCATGAATCCCAAGATTTGCTGCGCAAATCATTGGGCCCCGGCTCGTTCTTCCAGAACCCCCGGCGCT
>OFSF01000574.1_pt1 | contig 14037 bp, 12 predicted proteins | sample 1543271 | NCBI WGS metagenome assembly OFSF01 (sample SAMN07774227, study PRJEB24372) | wastewater metagenome | isolation source: Exp Tend VB 100WW | collected 2016-02
TAGGCGTCCTCGTCGCGCACGAAAGCGGCCCGGTTGGCCGCATCGTTGAACGAAAAGCACAGGCGGTTCAGCGCATAGCCCTTGCGGGCAGCACGGCCGTCGAACAGCGGCGTGCCGGGGATCTCGGCGTAGGTCATGGGGGTGTCTCCGGGGGGATCTGGTGATCGCGAGCCCGCAGTATCCCGAGATCGATGCCATCGATAAACTGATGGATCCCGATACATTCCATCAAGGACATCGATCCATGCCGCTCGACCACCACGACCTGGACGGCCAGCTGCTGCGCCTGCTGATCGCCGTGCACGAGGAAGGCTCGGTCACCCGCGCCGCCGCCCGGCTCGGCGTGGCGCAGTCGGCGGTGAGCCACCTGCTCGACAAGCTGCGTGCCATCGTCGGCGACCCGCTGTTCGTCAAGAGCGGCCGTGGCATCGCACCGACCGCGCATGCCGATCTGCTGGTCGAACGGGCGCGGCGCCTGCTCGGCGAGCTGCGCGCGTTCAGCAGCGCAGGCGGCTTCGACCCGGCGCGGCTCGACACCAGCGTGACGGTGGCCGCCAACGACCTGCAACGCGACGTGCTGCTGCCCGCGCTGCTGCGGCGTCTGCGCCACGAGGCGCCGGGGCTGACGCTGCGGGTGATCGCCTCCGGCGCACCGCAGGCGGCGATGCTGCGCGACGAGACCTGTGCGCTGGTGCTGACCCCGCGACCGCCGGAGGCCACCGACATCCTCCAGCGGCGCCTGTTCGACGACACCTACCGCGTCTTCCATGATCCGCAGCAGCGCGCCGCCCCGTTGACGGCCGACGACTATCTGCGCAGCGAACACATCACCGTCGTGCACGACCACGCCCGCCGCGCGCTCGACCTCGACGACTGGCTGCTGGCACAAGGTGTGCGGCGGCGCGTGGTGGCCAGCGTGCCGGCGTTCGCGGGTGCGGCGGGGTTCGTGCGCGGCGGGCCGTGGCTGGTGACGGCACCCGGGCGGCTGCGCGACGGCGTGTTGCGGGGCCTGGCCGATGCGCCGGTTCCGCGGCTGGTGGCCGCGCCGGTGCCGACGCTGGCGATGCACATGGTCTGGCACCTGCGCCACCAGCACGACCCGATGCACCGCTGGCTGCGGGCAACGCTGGTGGAGGTGGCCACCGCGCCGGTAGATCAGGCGCTCGGGTAGTCCCCCGCACGGGCCGCGGGCACGATCTGCCGACCCGCCAGCCACGTGCCAAGGCTGCCGCACAGCCCCACCAGTGCCATGCCACCGAACGCCAGCGCATCCGGTACCTGTCCGAAGACAAGCCAGCCGGCGATCGTCGCGAACACGATCTGGCCATACAGGAACGGTGTCAGCGTCGCCACCGGCGCGCGGGCGTAGGCCATGATCAGCAGCAGATGCCCGACCGCGCCCAGCACACACAGCAGCGCCAGCAAGCCCCAGGCGCGCAGGTCCGGCGGCATCTCCCAGGCCCAGGGCAGCAGCAGCGTCGACAGGCCGGCGCCGATGCAGCCGGTGTAGCACTGCGTGGTCGCGGAGTCGTCGACCTCGGCCAGGCGGCGGGTCAGCATCTGGAACACCGCGTTGACCAGCACGAGAACCGCCGGCAGCAGCGTCGCCCAGTGGAACAGGTCGTGCGTCGGCCGGATCACGACCAGTGCACCGGCCATGCCGCCGAGCACCAGCAGCCACTCCAGCGGCGTGACACGCTCCCCCAGCCGCCAGACCGCCAGCAGCGTGACCAGCAGCGGCGTGAGCGTCACGACGGCGGTGAACTCGGCCACGGGCATGAACTTCAGGCTGTAGAACGCCATCGCGGACGCCGAGACCAGCAGCACACCGCGCAGCACCTGCAGCCCCGGCCGCTGGCTGTGCAGCAGCTGCCGACGCCGCGCGGGGCGGGTGGTCGCCAGCGTCAGCAGCAGCTGGAACAGGTAGCGGAACCAGATCACCACCACCACCGGCACGGCCGAGGCCAGCACCTTGGTGGTCGTGTCCAGCGCCGCGAAACACGCCACCGCCGCCAGCGTGCAGGCGATGGCCGCCGGCTTGCCCGCCGGGATCCGCGCGCTCACTGCGGCTCGATCTTGGCCGCCTGGATGACGTCGCGCCAGCGGCGAATTTCCGCGTTCAGCAGCGTGTCGAGCTGCGCGGGCGTGCCGGCCTGGGCGCGCACGCCGAGTTCCTGCAGCCGCTTCATCACGGCCGGCGTGGCCAGTGCGTCACGGGCGGCCTTGCCGATCTTCGCCACCACGTCGGCGGGCGTGCCGGCGGGTGCGGCCAGCGCGTTCCACGAGGTCACGTCGTAGTTCGCCACCCCGGCTTCCTGCACCGTCGGCACGTCCGGCAGCACCGGGTTGCGCCGGTCGTCGGTCAGCGCCAGCGCGCGCACGGATCCGCCCGTGATCTGCCCCATCGTCGGGCCGAGGATCTCGACGGCCACGTCCACATCCCCGGCCTTCAGCGCCCGCAGCACATCCGGCGAGCCCTTGTACGGCACGATCACCGCGTCCAGCCCGGCGCGCATCTTCAGCAGCTCCGCCGCCAGGTTCTGGGTCGAGCCGACGGCGATGGTGCCGATGTTGAGCTTGCCGGGGTTGGCCTTGGCGTGGGCCAGCACCTCGCCCAGCGACTTGAACCGCGAACCCGCGTCCACCGCGACCACCATCTCGAAGAAGCCCAGCGTCGTGATCGGCGCGAAGTCCTTGGTCACATCGAACGGCAGCTTCTTGAACAGCGAGGCGCTGACCGCGTTGCCGTTGCTCATCAGCAGCAGCGTGTGGCCGTCCGGCGCGGCCTTGGCCACCGCCTGCGAAGCAACGATGCTGCCGGCGCTGGGCTTGTTCTCGACCACTACCGTCTGCCCGAGCAGCGGACCCATCGCCTGCGCGACCGTGCGGGCGGTGATGTCGGCGATGCCGCCTGGCGCGAAGGGCACGAGCAGCGTGATCGGCTTGCTCGGGAAGGTGTCCGCCCTCGACACCAGCGGGAACGCCGCGGCGGAAGCGGCGGCAAGGGTCGTCAGCAACTGGCGGCGGGTGGTCATGTTCAGAATTCCTCGGTATCGACTTCGGTCTGGGTCGCAGCGTTGTAGCGGGCGCCGACGACATGCACGGGATTCATCAGCGAGTCCAGCCGCTGCAGTTGCGCTGGCGTCAGCGAGACGCCGACCGCGCCGAGATTCTCTTCGAGGTGCGCCACGCTCGTCGTGCCGGGGATCGGCAGGATGTGCTCGCCGCGGTGCAGCAGCCAGGCGAGCGCGAGCTGCGCCAGCGTGCAACCCGCTTCGCGCGCCACCTCGGCCAGGCCGTCGAGCAGCGTCAGGTTCTCGGCGTAGTTCGCCGGGGTGAAGCGCGGCATCGCGCGGCGGATGTCCTTGGCGTCCAGACCCGACACCTCGCGCAGCGTCCCGGGCAGGAACCCGCGCGCCACCGGACTGAACGCCACGAACGCGACCCCCAGTGCGCGGCAGGCATCGAGCACGGCGATCTCCGGGTTGCGCGTCCACAGCGAATACTCGGTCTGCAGCGCAGTGATCGGGAACACCGCGTGCGCCCGCCGCAGCGTCGTCGCGGACACCTCGGACAGCCCGACCGCGCGGATCTTGCCTTCCTGCACCAGCTGGCCCAGCGCCCCGACCGAGTCCTCGATCGGCACCGACTTGTCCCAGCGGTGCAGGTAATAGAGGTCGATCACGTCCGTGCGCAGCCGCTTCAGCGCGGCTTCGCAGGTGGCCTTGAGCGTCTTCGGGCGACCGTCGATGACGCGCTTGCCCTCGACGCCCGTCATGCCGCACTTGCTCGCCAAGGTGAAGCGGTGGCGGTGCGGCGCGAGCACGCGGCCGACCAGCTCCTCGTTGGCACCGAAGCCGTAGAGCGCGGCCGTGTCGAAGTGCGTGACGCCCATGTCGAGCGCCCGCAGCAGCAGACCCGCCGCCGCGTCCGGCGACGGTGGCACGCCGTAGGCGTGGCTGAGGTTCATGCAGCCCAGGCCGATCGGGGAGACGGAAAACCCGCCCAGAAAGCGATTGCGCATCACGGACATCCAATCTGTCTTGGTCTTGGTCTTCGTCTTGCTCCCTCCCCCAGCGGGGGAGGGCTGGGGTGGGGGCTTCCCGCGCAGGGAGGACGGTGGCCGTGCGTTGCCCCCTTCCCCCAGCCCCTTCCCCCGCTGGGGGAAGGGGAGCCATGCAGGAAGTTCGGTGCTTCAGCCCGCGTCGAGCTGCTGTTCCAGATCATGCAGCACCTGGTAGCAGGCCAGCACGCCTTCGACGCTGGAGTTCGGCTGCCGCCCTTCGCGGATCGCGGCGAAGAACTCGCGGTCCTGCAGCTCGATGCCGTTCATCGACACCGCCACGTTCGACACGTCGATCTTCTCTTCCTTGCCGCTGAACAGGTCGTCGTAGCGGGCGATGTAGGTCGCGCTGTCGCCGATGTAGCGGAAGAAGGTGCCGAGCGGGCCGTTGTTGTTGAAGGACAGGCTCAGCGTGCAGATCGCGCCATTGGCCGCCTTCAGCTGGATCGACATGTCCATCGCGATGCCGAGCGTCGGGTGGATCGGGCCTTGGATGGCGTTGGCCTTCACGATCGGCGAGCCGCACTGGTAGGCGAACAGGTCGACCGTGTGCGCGGCGTGGTGCCACAGCAGGTGGTCGGTCCACGAGCGCGGCTGGCCGAGCGCGTTCATGTTGCTGCGGCGGAAGAAATAGGTCTGCACATCCATCTGCTGGATGTTGAATTCCCCAGCGGTGATCTTGTTGTGGACGTACTGGTGGCTCGGGTTGAAGCGCCGCGTGTGGCCGCACATTGCCACCAGCCCGGATTCCTTCGCCACGCGAACCACTTCCTCGCCCTCGGCCAGCACGTCGCACAGCGGAATCTCCACCTGCACATGCTTGCCCGCCTTCAGGCACGCCAGCGTCTGCGAGGCGTGCATCTGCGTCGGCGTGCAGAGGATGACGGCGTCCACCTCGGGCAGCGCCAGCGCGTCGGCCAGGTCGGTGGTGACGTGGCCGATGCCGTACTGGGCGGCGACTTCCTTCGTCTTCTCCAGGTCGCGGCTGATCAGCGAGACGACTTCGACGCCGTCGATGTTCTTGATGCCGTCGAGGTGCTTGATGCCAAACGCGCCGGCGCCGGCCAGGGCGACGCGGATCGGGCCTTGATGGGGTTTGCTCATGTCAGGTGTTCTCCAGAATCAGGTGGCCCACCGCCGTGTTCGACGCAGGCACATGGTAGAAGCGGTGCTTGACCGTCGGGGCCGCGCCGCCGTTCACGTCGTCCATCGCGCCGCGGGCGATCAGCCACATGACCAGCTCGATGCCTTCCGAGCCGGCTTCGCGCACGTAGTCGATGTGCGGCGTCGCGGCGGCGGCTTCCGGGTCGGCGATCAGCTTGTCCAGCCAGGCGTTGTCCCACTCGCGGTTGATCAGCCCGGCGCGCGCACCCTGCAACTGGTGGCTCATGCCGCCGGTGCCCCAGATCTGCACGTTCAGCGGCCGGTCGTAGCTCTCCACCGCCTTGCGGATCGCCTTGCCCAGGTTGTAGCAACGCCGGCCGTTGGGCACCGGGTACTGCACCACGTTGACCGCAAACGGGATCACCGGGCACGGCCAGGCTTCCGGCTGCCCGCACATCAGCGACAGCGGCACGGTCAGGCCGTGGTCCACGTCCATCCTGTTGACGATGGTCAGGTCGAAGTCGTCCTGGATCACCGACTGCGCGATGTGCGCGGCGAGTTCCGGGTGGCCGATGACCTTGGGCACCGGGCGCGGGCCCCAGCCTTCGTCGGCCGGCGTGAACTCGGCCGCGCAGCCGATGGCGAACGTCGGGATCAGCTCCAGGCTGAACGCGGTGGCGTGGTCGTTGTAGACGAGGAAGATGACGTCCGGCGGGTTGTCCTTCAGCCACTGCTTGGAATACTCGTAGCCCTGGAACACAGGCTGCCAGTACGGCTCGCCGCTCTTGCCGAGGTCGAGCGCGGCGCCGATGGCCGGGACGTGCGAGGTGTAGACGCTGGCGGTGATCTTGGCCATCTCAGGGGCTCACTTTCGGTTGGGCGTCCCCGGACTCGCCGAGGTAGCGGTTGCCCTCGGCGGAGCGGCCGCCGGCGAGCATCATCGCGGCGTACTGCTCCTGGGTCATGCCGGTCATGCTGGCGGCCATGTACTGGAAGCTCTTGCCGTCGGTCGCGCCGATCTTGGCGAGGAAGTAGATGTTGCCGCCCGCGGCGATGCAGCGGTTCAGGTCGCGGGTCAGCACGCCCTGCTTCTGCTCCTCCGTCATCGGCCACTCGTCGAGGTAGGCGCGCTCGTCGGCCTTGAACCGCTCGCGGTTGGCCGCTTTCATCAGCGACATGCAGAACTGGTTGAGGTGGTAGCCCTTGCGGGACTGCTCGGCGTCGAAGATCGTCGTGCCGGGCACGTCCAGGTACGGTTTGTCGAGGGCCATGGTTCAGGCTCCTTGTGCAGCGTTGTCAGCGTTGACGCCGGCGACTTCGTCCGGCCAGTACAGCCGCATCGGGTTGTCCACGAGCAGTTTCTGCTGCAGCTCGGCGGTCGGCGCGATGTGCGGGATGAAATCGACCAGCAGGCCGTCGTCGGGCATGTGGTCCTTGAGGTTCGGGTGCGGCCAGTCGGTGCCCCAGAGCACGCGGTCCGGGAACTCCTCGACCACGCGGCGTGCGAACGGCACCACGTCGGTGTACGCGGCCTGCTCGCCGTTCAGAGCCTTCGGACCCGTGACGCTGAGGCGCTCGGGGCAGCTCACCTTGCTCCAGACGTTCGGGTGCTGGCGCATGAACTTCAGGAACAGCTCGAACTCCGGCCCATCGATCGGCTTGGACACGTCCGGGCGGCCCATGTGGTCAACCACCACCGTCGTCGGCAGCGCGGTGAAGAAGTCCCACAGCTCCGGCAGGTCCACCGCTTCGAAATAGATGACGACGTGCCAGCCCAGCTTGCCGATGCGGGCGGCGATCTCCATCAGCTCGTCCTTGGGCGTGAAGTCCACCAGCCGCTTGACGAAGTTGAAACGCACGCCGCGCACGCCGGCCGCGTGCATCGACTGCAGTTCCTCGTCGGTGACGCTGCGCCGCACGGTGGCGACCCCGCGGGCACGGCCCCCCGAGGACACGCAGGCGTCGATCATGGCGCGGTTGTCGGCACCGTGGCAGGTGGCCTGCACGACGACGTTGCGGGCGAAGCCGAGGTGGTCGCGCAGCGCGTACAGCTCGTGCTTGGAGGCATCGCAGGGCGTGTACTTGCGCTCCGGGGCGTAGGGGAACTCGGCGCCGGGGCCGAAGACGTGGCAGTGCGCATCGACGGCGCCGGCCGGCAACTGGAACGTCGGCCGGGTCGGACCGGTGTACCAGTCCATCCAGCCCGCGGTCTTGGTGAAATCACCCGTGGTGGGTTTGCTCATGGTGTCTCAGTCCTTGGAATTGCGGTGATCACTGTGATGCACATGGCCGAGGATCCGGTCGGCCTCGGTGCGCCAGTCGGCGCTGCGGGCAAATTCAGAGGTGCCGCGTTCGCCGAACAGGCCGGCGTCGCCCAGGTCGGCGACCCACGCCTGCCGCTCGGCCGTGCCGCTGGCGGACCACGGCGTCAGGCCCGCGTCGCGCACGGTCTCGGCGACCTCGCGCACCTCCTCGCTGCGGCGGCGGCCGTGCGCGATGACACGCTGGAAGAAATAGGCGGCCTGCTTTTCCCAGTCGATGCCGGGAAAGGTCTCGTGCAGGCTGGCGATGACCGCGTCCTCGACACCGTAGTGCCGCGCCGTCGTGAAGCTCTCGATGACCATGGCTTCGAGGCCCTTGATCATCACGCTGCGGCACATCTTGGTCGCCGACGCCACGCCGAGCCGCTCGCTGGCGACCTTGGACGCGAAGCCCAGCGCGTTGATCAAGGGCGAGAGTTCCGCCGCCGACGCGCCACCGAGCAGCAGCGGCACCTTGATCCGGTACGGCGGGATGCTGGTCATCACCGCGCCTTCGACGTAGCGCCCGCCGGCCGCGTCGATCAGCGCGGCGGCGCGCTGCTTGGCGCCGGGCGAGGCCGAGTTGAAGTCGAGGAAAAACGCGCCCTGCCCGATCGCCGGCGCACACGCTTCGGCGACGGCCACCGTCTGGCTGGCCGTCACCGCCGAAACGATGAAATCGGCGCCGGCGGCCAGCGCGGCGTGGCTGTCGGCCAGCGTGACGCCGTGAACCGCTGCGTGCTCGCGCAGTGCGGCGCCCGCGTCCGTGGCGAGCTTCAGGTCAAACGCGCGGACCGCCACGCCCTGCGCGCGCAGGTCTTCAGCCAGGATGCGGCCGACCTCGCCATAGCCGACGAGGCCGACAGACCAGCGGGTGGGATCGGTCATGGAGCGGCTCCTGGCGCAGGCTCAGTCGATGTACTTCAGACCCGCCTTGGCCAGCGGCTCACGCATCTTGTACATGTCCAGCCCCAGGATCCCCGAGGCCAGCTTGTCGCGCTTCTCGCCCTCGAAGCTCTCGCGCTTGGCGGCCAGCTCGGCGACCTCGACCACCCGCGCCGCCGGCACGCAGCACACGCCGTCGTCGTCCGCCACGATCGCGTCGCCCGGCGTCACCAGCATGCCGGCGCAGACGATGGGGATGTTCACCGAGCCGAGCGTGGCCTTGATGGTGCCCTTCGAGCTGATCGCCTTCGACCAGACCGGGAAGTGCATTTCCTTGAGCGTCTTCACGTCGCGCACACCGGCGTCGATGATGAGTGCCCGCGCGCCACGCGCCTGGAACGAGGTCGCCAGCAGGTCGCCGAAGTAGCCGTCGGTGCACTCGGCCGTGACCGCCGCGACGACGATGTCACCGGGCTGGATCTGCTCGGCGGCGACATGCATCATCCAGTTGTCGCCGGGCTGCAGCAGCACCGTGACCACCGTGCCGGAGACCTGCGTGCCGACCTGGATCGGGCGCATGTAGGGCTTCAGCAGGCCGACGCGGCCCATCGCCTCGTGGACGGTCGCCGAGCCGAGGGCGGCCAGGCGGTCGGTGGCTGCGCGGTCTGCGCGGGTGATGTTGCGGTAGACAACGCCGAGTTCGTACATGACAGAGTTCCCTGGGAGCAGACGGAGAGACAACGGACTGCGCGGATTCTGGGCTGGCCGGGCCATGCCGACCAGAGGAGAGTCGGACTAGCAGTTATCTCGTTTCAGCATGTCCCGCATGGGCGTGTCGGACCGGATCCACACGGCCCAGCGTCAGCGCGAATCGCCCGCCCGCCGCTTCGCCTTCCGGTGGTTCCAGCGCCAGCAGACGGCCGCGGTGCCGCTCCGCCACCCGCTGGACAAACTGCAGGCCCAGGCCGACGCCGCCTGCGTCCCCGCTCGGCAGGCCTTCGTCGCCGTGGTTCAGCTGGTGGCGCTGCGCCGGCGACAGCCCGCTGCCCTGGTCGCACACGACCACCCGCATCCACCGCGGCCCCCCAGACTCGGCACCGAAGCCCAGGACCATCTGGACCTGCCCGCCGACCGGGCTGTGCTTGACCGCGTTCGAGACCAGGTTGCCGATGGCGCGCTGCACGAGGGCGCGGTCCATCGGCCACTCGGACACCGGAGCGGCCTGTCCCGCCGGATCGTGTTGCCATGCCAGCGCCACCTCGGCGGTGAGCGCTTGTGGCCGGAAGTCCGCCACGACCTCGTCCAGCAGCGCGCCGATCGCCACGTTCGCCACCTGCAGCGGCCGGGACTCGACATGCGCCACCCGCACGAAGTCATCGGCCAGCAGCAAGGTCCGCTGGCCCAGGCGCTGGATTTCCAGCAGAAAGGTGTCCAGCGGCATCTGCAGGCGCCCGCGCTGGTACAGATCGGCCAGCAGCACGATGGTGTTGGCGGGCGAGCGCAGGTCGTGGGAGACGAAGGCCAGCGCGCGGTCCCGGCGGCGCTGCGCCTGCTTGATGGCGCTCACATCCGAAAACGTCACCACCCAGCGCTGCTGGTCCAGCAGCAGCACCGGCGCGAAATGCAGCAGGAAATCGCCCAGCCGCTCGGCGCGGGTCTCCACCGTGCAGCCCTGCGCCGCGGATCCGGGCTGGAAGATCGCCTCCAGGTCTGGCGCAGGTCCGGCGCCCGCGACCTTGACGGGCACGAACTCCACCAGCAGGCCGGGCAGCTCCATGCCCTGCATGGCGTCGGCCTGGTCGAGTTCGAACAGTTGCGCCGCCAGCGCATTGGCCAGGAGCACACGGCCCCGGGAATCGGTGACACACATCGCTGTCGGCATCCCGGCCAGCGCATCCGACAGGAAACGCCGTGCGCTGCGCAAGGTATGGGTCGCCGTCTTCAAGGTGTGCAGCCGGCTGGCCAGCGCATCACGCCGGCGGGCCGGCAGCCGAAACGTCGCCGACATCTCGCCTTGCGCGTCCACGCCCACGCGCCCTTCGGCCACCAGACGTCCGATCTCCCGGTCCAGCGCATCGACCGCCTGCTCCAGCCGCCGCCAGCTCCACAGCGGATACGCCAGCACGGCCGCCAGCGCCCAGGACACCGGGCTCCACCACAGCCCCAGCCCCAGGGCCACCACGCTGCCGCCGATCACCAGCGGCCAGGCACACACCGCCAGCGCCAGCGCCCCCCGCGCACCGAGGCGGTGGATGCCCGCCATCAGCGCCAGCACCAGCGCGGCCGACAGCACGGCACTCACCAGCGGCGAGGCGGCCCGCACCGTGTCGCCGCTGCGCAGGGTGTAGAGCGCATGGCCCAGTACCTCCACCCCCGGCATGGCGTGGCGCTGGCGGTTCACCGGCGTCGCCACGGTGTCGCCCAGGCCGGTCGCGGTCATGCCGACCAGCACATAGCGCCCGGCCAGCCGCTCCGGTGGCACCGCGCCGCTCAGCACGTCGACATAGGACACGCGGTCCAGATGCCCCGGCGGCCCCGCGTAGCGCACGAGGAAGCGGCCGGTGCGCTGCCAGGGACCGCGGGTGGGGTCCGCATCGTCGTCCGTCGACAGCGGCAGACCCGGTGCGGGCATTTCCCCCGCGGCCTGCAGCAGCCCCAGTGCCATGTGGGGCACGGGCGACTGCGCCGACCCCGCCGACAGGAAGGCATGGCGCATCACCCCATCGGCGTCCACCGAGGCCTCCGCCGTGCCCAGGCGCACCCCGGCCGGCAGTCCGGTGACCGGGACGAGCAACCGCGGCGGCTGGGACGCGCCCATCGACATCCAGTCGACCGACATCACCACCGGAGCGGCCCGGGCGAGCTGCCGGGCCAGCAGCGTGTCCTGCGCGGGGTCCGGGTCCGGCTCGCTGAAGATCACGTCCAGCCCGATGGCCTTCGGTTTCGCCTCGGCCAGCCGGGACAGCAGCGTGGCGTGCACCGCCCGCGGCCACGGCCAGCGCCCGATCGCCGCCACGCTGGCATCGTCGATCGCGACGATCGTGATCCCCTCGGGCACTGGCCGGCGCCAGGTGGACAGCCCGATGTCGTAAACCAGCCGGTCCGCCCGCCAAGTCCAGCCGCTCAATGGCAGCACAAACGCCACCGCCGCCAGCACCAGGGCCACCCCCGCCGTCCCGCCGAGCCACCGTGCACGCCCGGCCAGCAGGGTCATGGCCCGATCAGCACCGGGGGCCCGGCGTCGCTGTTCAGGCAAGCGCCCTGCCCCTCGCGCAGGCAGTTGGGGATGGTGAACTGCTGGGGCGCGGTGTAGGGGCCGAGGTAGCCGTCCGGGTCACGGGCGCGCAACCGGACGAAGTAGCGGCCCGTGCCGGGCAGCGTGGTCGCCAGATGCGCCACCTCGGTGCGGCGCGCCCATTCCAGCACGGCAAAGCCCGGGTCGCGCGCAAACTCCACGTCGAAGGTCTGGCCGGGCAGTCCCTCCCAGCTCAGGCGGATGCCACCCGGGCCCACCACGGGCGCGGGCAGTGGCGCCGGCAGGGCCCGGAGTTCCAGCTTCTGCACGGTGCCGAACGGCCCCTGGTCCGCGCCGCTGCGCTCGCTGGCCATGCGCCAGTGGTAGACCCCCGGCGCCAGACCGTCGACCGACAGGCTGCTGTCCACCAGACCGCGACGGTCCTGCAACGGTGCCCGGAAATCGTCCGTGGCGGCCAGTTGCCAGCGGTAGCTGCGCGCGTCCTGCGCCGCGGTCCAGCCAAACTCGACCCGCCCGGCCGACTGGACGGCGGCATTCGCCGGCGCGGTGGTCAGCGGCGGCTCGGGGCGGGCCTTCAGCGTGAACGCATGCTGGGCGTCCGGGCCCTGCAAGCCCAGCGCGTCCTCGGCCCGGACCCGCAGCAGGTAGCGGCCGTCCGGCAGACCGGCAAACCGCAGCACGGGCGTGTCGGCGCGGGCCTCGACGCGCACCGTCTGCAGCACGGGCTCGAATCGGGCATCGGTGGCGATCTGCCCGACGTAGGCGACCGCGCCCGGCTGAACCCGCAGCGGCAGGCGCACCAGCACCTGCTCCAGCCGTGTCGGCCATCCCGCGACCTCCGGCGCCGGCAGCAGACGGACCGGCGGCGGTACCGTGCCCGTGCGGTCCACGACGACACCAAAGCCTGCATCGATGCGCTGGACGGGTCCGCCGGCATGGCCGCTCGCGGCGACCTGTCCTTCCAGCACCTCGCTACGCGTCAGTCCGGCCTGCGGGTCGACGGACACGCGGAACTCGGTGCCCCGCACGCCCAGCAGTCCTTGCGGTGTGCTGACCCGAAAGCCGGGCAGTCCGCCTTGGCGGGACTTCTGCGCCTGCGGTTCCGCCTTCACCTCCACCTGGCCCTGCTGGACCTGCACGCCGGACAGCACGGCGCCCACCCGGGGCAGGCGGCGCGAGGTGTCGATCTGCACCGCCGTGGATGGGCGCAGGCGCAGCACCGTGCCGTCCACCAGCCGGACCGAGGCCTGGCCGTCCCCGGTGTGCAGGCGGCCGCCCTGCGGCACGGACTGTCCGGCCACCAGCGCCTGGCCATCCGCCCCGCGGACGTCGCCGGACACCGCCAGCAGCGTGGCCGGCACGGCCTCCGCGGCCAGCAGACGCACCGGAATCCGCACCACCGTGCCGACAGGGATGCGCCGTGGATGGGGGATCCGGTTGAAGGTCTGCAACTGGGGCCACTGACGCGGGTCGGCCAGGTAACGGCGTCCCAGGTCGATCAGCGTGTCTCGGTCGCTGACGGTCACCGTGTAGGCGACACTGGGTTCGGTCTCTGCACGGACGTGCAGCGAGAACACCAGGCTGATGGTTCCGGCGGCCAGGAGTCGCACGAGAACCTGCACGCAAGACCAGGAGCGAGGCGGCATGGAAACGAAGGGGCTGGGCGAAGGGCTGGGACAGGATGGGCGGGACACCAGCCCGCCAGTTTAGCCGCGCGGTCCCGGATGGATCCGCCACTGCCCTCGTCAAGCACCGAATGCGGCAACTTCCGCAAAAATAGAAGACGGCAGTCAGCGCCCCCTTGCCTTCAGTGCGGCGTCCAGACGACTGAACACCCGGCGTGCATTGCCTTCGTAGACCATGTAGCGCTCTTCATCGCTCAGGTTGGCCGTGGCCTCGACATAGCGCTTGGTGTCGTCGTAGTAGTGGCCGGTCTCCGGGTCGATGCCGCGCACGGCGCCGATCATCTCGGAAGCGAACAGGATGTTCTTCACCGGGATCACCTTGGTCAGCAGGTCGATGCCAGGCTGGTGGTAGACGCAGGTGTCGAAGTAGATGTTGTTCAGCAGGTGCTCGCTCAGCAGCGGCTTCTTCAGCTCCTGCGCCAGGCCACGGAAGCGGCCCCAGTGGTAAGGCACCGCGCCACCGCCGTGCGGGATCAGGAACTTCAGCGTCGGGAAGTCCTTGAACAGATCGCTGGTCAGGCACTGCATGAACGCGGTCGTGTCGGCGTTCAGGTAGTGCGCGCCGGTGGTGTGGAAACAGGCGTTGCAGCTCGTCGAGACGTGGATCATCGCGGGGATGTCGTACTCGACCATCTTCTCGTAGATCGGGTACCACGAGCGGTCGGACAACGGCGGCGAGGTCCAGTGGCCGCCCGAGGGGTCCGGGTTCAGGTTCAGGCCGACGTTGCCGTACTGCTCGACGCA
>OFSF01000581.1_pt1 | contig 13992 bp, 11 predicted proteins | sample 1543271 | NCBI WGS metagenome assembly OFSF01 (sample SAMN07774227, study PRJEB24372) | wastewater metagenome | isolation source: Exp Tend VB 100WW | collected 2016-02
GCCGGCGATCTTCGCCAACTACCTCTCCACCCCGGAGGATCGGCAGGTCGCCGCCGACTCGCTGCGCGTGACGCGGCGCATCGTCGCGCAGCCGGCGATGCAGCCGTATCGACCGGAGGAGTTCAAGCCCGGGGTGCAGTACCAGTCCGACGAAGACCTGGCGCGGCTGGCGGGTGACATCGCCACCACGATCTTTCACCCGGTCGGTACCTGCAAGATGGGCCGGGCGGATGACCCGATGGCGGTGGTCGATGCCCGCCTGCGGGTGCGCGGCGTGGCGGGCCTGCGCGTGGTGGACGCCAGCGTGATGCCCACCATCACCAGCGGCAACACCAACTCGCCGACGCTGATGCTGGCCGAGCGGGCGGCGCAGTGGGTGCTGGCCGATCGCCACGCTTGACCCGGATCGGTTCGGAACCGTGCCCGATTCTGGGCCGGGCACGGCGCGTTACATGGAGACAACACACCACCTTGGTGCGGGAAAGCCCGTATAGGTCGGGCCGGTGCGAGCCTCTACATTTCCGCCACTCGCAAACGCAGGTCTCCAGGGGCTGCGTGCAGGAGCGAGGGACTGAGGAGACACTGGTTCATAATGCGTCAATGAGACCCCCTGCCACCCTAAAAATCATCCAGGCAGGTCAAACGCTCCAAGACATTCAGCGCAAAAGCGCAGTGAGACAATTCAAAGGCGCCGGCACCCCCGGTGCCTTTCGTTTTTGAGTTCAGCGTTGAGCGTTTAGCGGGAAGCGCGATGGATCTGTTGTGGGTGACGCTGGCGTCTGGGCTGGCGGGGTTTGTCGATGCCATCGTCGGCGGGGGCGGGTTGATTCTGGCGCCGGCCCTGTTCGCGGTCTATCCTGCGGCGGCGCCGGCCACGCTGTTCGGCACCAACAAGGGGGCGGCGGTCTGGGGCACCGCCTGGGCCACGGTGCAGTACGCCCGGCGGGTCACCCTGAACTGGACGACGCTGATGCCGGCGGCCACGGCTGCGCTGGCGTGCAGCTTCGCGGGGGCCTGGCTGGTGACCCAGGTGTCCGCCACAGGGCTGCGGCGAGCCTTGCCGTTCATCCTGCTGCTGGTGCTGGTCTACACGCTGGCGCGCAAGGACCTCGGAAGTCGCCACACCCCCGGGGCCTCGGCCCGCCGCGAGGCGCTGCAGGCCACGCTGATCGGGGCCGGGGTCGGTTTCTACGACGGCTTCTTCGGCCCCGGGACGGGCAGCTTCTTCGTGTTCCTGTTCGTGCGGGTGCTGGGCTACGACTTTCTGCACGCCTCGGCGGCCGCCAAGCTGCTCAACACCGCCACCAACATCGCCGCGCTGACGCTGTTTGCTTCGACGGGCCATGTCTGGTGGCCGGTGGCGGCCGTGATGGCGGTGGCCAATGTCCTGGGCAGCCTGCTGGGGGCACGGCTGGCGCTGCGCCACGGCGCGGGCTTCGTGCGCGGCGTGTTCATCGTGGTGGTGGGGGCGCTGATCCTGCGCACCGGGTGGGATGCCCTCCGGCTGTGATCAGAACCGGTAGCGTTCGCCCCGCGTCAGCGCGAAGACCGGCAGCGGCAGGTCCAGTGCGGCGAGCTGTCCGGTCACGGCGGCCATCTCGCCGGGCTTGACGTGGGTGATGGCGATCGAGGTGTCGCTGTCCACGTCGAGGTTCAGGAGTTCGGCCGCCAGCATCGAGGGCGAGAGGTGGCGGCTGATCTCGGCCAGCGCCCGTTCGTCGTCGTTGAACGCGGTCTCGATCACCAACTGGGCGATCGGCCGGCCACGCAGCCGTTCCCACAGCGCCGGATTCGGCCCCGTGTCACCGGTGAACACCCACCAGCCGGAGGGCGTTTCCACCCCGAAACCGCAGGCCGGCACGGTGTGCCACGCAGGCAGTATCTCGATGCGCAGGCCGCTCAGCGTCAGCAGGTCACCGGTCTGGAACGGCACCAGCGTCAGGATGGGCTGGTCCCGGCGTGGCAGGCGGGTGAAGTCGGGCCAGATCACGTTGTTGAAGAGGTGCTGGCGCAGCGCATCCAGCGTCTCGGGCAGGCCGTGGACCTGGATCGGACGGAACGGCGTCATCGCCAGGCGACGCTGCATCACGCTGTCGGCGATCAGCGGGATGCCCAGCACGTGGTCCAGGTGCGAATGGCTCAGCACGATGTGATCGATCGCCGCCAGCTCGTCCAGGGTCAGGTCGCCCACGCCGGTCCCGGCATCGACGAGCACATGCTCATCCAGCAGGAAGGACGTGGTCCGGTTGTCGAGGGCAATCGAGCCGGAGCAGCCTAGGACACGCAGGTTCATCAGGATTCCATGTGAGGGCTTGCAACAGGGACGGCCATGCTGCTCCGCCCGTCACCCCGGTGCAAGCGAGCCCTTGCGCACTTCCGCACTGCTTGTGCCCTGCCGTGGGCGGCAGCGTGAATCGACGTGAACAAGCACACGGCCAGCACACGGGCCACTCAGGGCTGCATGAACTGCATCTGCGTGCCGGCGAGTTCGATCACGTCGCCATCCTTCAGATGAACTGGATCGGACTGCACCGGGGCACCATTGACGGTCGGCCGGGCATTGCCTTCCACGTGGGCGAACACATAACCCCCGGGCCGTTTGGTGATCGAGGCCACCTGCACGCCAGGTTTGCCGACGGTGGTCACGACCTTGGTGAGCACGACCTCGCGCCCGGCCGCTGCACCCGACAGCACCCGGATCGATGCCTGGGGCACCGTGCCGGCCGCCAGTCCGCCAAAACCCGAGGGCGGGAAGGTGCTGGGCATCGCCGGGGCTGCCGGGCGACCCTGCAGGCTGGGAGGGATCTGGCCCGGCTTGAGGATCATGGTCTTCTCGTAATCGGAGCTGTCCTCGACCAAGTACTTGATCTTGTATTTTCCGATTTCAATCGTGTCATTGTGTTGCAGCAACTGCTTCTTGATGGCGCGACCGTTGATGTACGTGCCGTTGGTGCTGTTCTGGTCCTCGATGTAGACATCCTGACCGACCATCTGCAGCACGGCGTGCTCCCCGCTCACGGCGAGGTTGTCGATCACGATGTCGTTGTAAGGACGCCGGCCCAAGGTGGTCTTGTCCTTGGTGAGCTGAACTTCCTTGATGACGACACCGTCCAGCGAAACAACAAGTTTGGGCATGAGCAACCTCTGAAGCTTGGCGTCTGGGACCTGGTCCCTTGATCTCAGCGCCGGAATGGCCACCACGCCTGGCCTGCACCGGGCAGGGCGTGAACGGCTACCAGTATCACAGCGATATTATCCCGCCCGCCCGCCTGATTGGCGGCATCGATCAGTGCCTGTGCAGCTTTGTCGATCTCGGTGCATTCGCCCAGCACGGCGGCGATGCGCGGGTCGTCGAGCATGTCCGACAGCCCGTCCGAACACAGCAGGAACCAGTCGTCCGGATGGACGGCATGGACATGGGCTTCGAGCAGCACCACATCCTCCACGCCGACGGCGCGGGTGACCAGATTCTTCTGGTGGCTGAAGGCGGCCTGCTCGGGCGAGATCAGGCCGGCGTCGATCTGTTCCTGCAGCAGCGAGTGGTCGCGGGTGAGCTGCATCAGGCGGCCATCGCGCCAGCGGTAGGCACGCGAATCGCCGATGTGGCCCAGCAGCAGCCGGCCGCCGCGGAACACGCCCACCACCAGCGTTGTGCCCATGCCGGCGTACTGCGCTTCGGCGTGGGCAGCGTTGAAGATCGCGCGGTTGGCGTTGTCGACACAGACATCCATGGCGCGGCGCACTTCGCGGTCGGACGCTTCCGGTCCGGCCTCGCGCAGCCACTGGCCCAGTTCGCGCTGCAGGAAGGCGGTGGCCATGCCGCTGGCGACTTCGCCGGCGTTGTAGCCGCCCATGCCATCGGCCAGCACCATCAGGCCGGCCGACTCGTCCAGGGCGACCGAGTCTTCATTGTTGTTGCGTACACGACCTCGGTCGGTCGCGGAAAAGAACTCGAAAGTCATGGGAAAGACACGCGGGCGGTCCATGGATCAGCGGCGTGATTGTGACGCCACGCTTCTCGGGCCGGGCGTCTGTGCAGTGTGCGGGAATGGTCCCGCCGCGTATTCCTCCACCGATCCGAGCACGGGGAAGTCCTGGTGCTGCGACCTGCTGCGCTGCAGCATGGACGAGATGAGGTGCAGGTCGGTGGCCAGCTCCAGCCCGTCCGGATAGCGCAGCTCGGGCCGCTTGTCGAGCAGGATGCCCAGCACATCGGCCAGCGCCTCCGGCACCGACGGCCGCAGACTGCGCACATCCGGCGCCGGCTTGTTGGCGATGGCGCCCATCAGTTCGGTCATCGTGTGGCCCGTCAGCGGCAGGTCGCCGGTCAGCATGTGGAACATCAGCACCCCCAGTGCGTACAGGTCGCTGCGCCCGTCGGCTTCCCGGCCGGCGATCTGCTCGGGCGACATGTAGGAGGGCGAGCCGAGGATCAGCCCGGTGCGGGTCCGGCTCGCGCCCGAGATGCGGGCGATGCCGAAATCCGTCACCTTCACCTGCCCGCGGGCGAGGTCGATCATCACGTTGGCCGGCTTGATGTCGCGGTGCACGACCCCGAGCGCATGGGCATGGGCCAGCGCGGTGGCCACCCGCGTGCCGATCGCCACGACCGTCGCCATCGGCAGCAGGCTGCCGGCGCGCAGGTGCTGCGTCAGGTCGTGGCCGGTCAGGCGCTCCATGGCGATGTAGGCGATGCCGTGCTCCTCGCCGGTCTGGAGCACGCGCACGATGTCCGGGTGCTGCAGGCGGCGTGCCGCTTCGGCCTCGCGGTGGAAGCGCTGGCGGGCCTCCTGGAGCGCGTAGCCATCGAACTCGCGGGCCAGGGCCAGCGTCTTGACGGCCACTTCCTGCCCGGTCTCGCTGTCGTGCGCCAGGTAGACCCGGCCCATCGCGCCACGGCCGAGTTCGCGGTCGAGCCGGTACGGGCCGAGCTTGGGCAGCGCGCGTGGCGCATCGTGCGCGGTCAGGGCCGCGCTGGCGAGCACCTCGTCGCGTGACAGCGGCTGGGTCTTCTCGAGCGCCCGCGAGGCCTCGTCGTCGTCGGCAAACTCCTGCGGGTCGCGTGGGATCGGGCGGGTCTTTTCGTAGGCGCGGTCCAGCTCCGCCATTTCCGCCATTTCAGCCATTTCCATGGTCTGGGTTTCCTCGCCGAAGCCCTCCGGCAGCTCCGTGTCCGGGTCGTCGTCCGTGTCCGGCACCGGGTGCGGCGCCGCAGGGATCGGCCTGGCGGGCACGGGTGCCGGCACGGGCCTCGGCATGGCGCGAGGCTCCAGCGGCATCACGTCGAAGGTGGTGATGATCGTGTCGGCCATCGGGGCGTCGATCAGCACGGGCTGCGCCGCGCCACGCCGGGCGGTGCGGCGCAGCCAGTGGGTGTGCAGGTGCAGACCGGCCCATGCGCCGAGCAGCCCGGACATCGGCAAGGTCAGCGGCATCCAGATCCGCGCCTGCCCCAGCAGCACATGCGGCACGATCAGGAAGGCCAGGCCCGCGGCGGCGGCCAGTGCGATCGCCGTGCCGCGGGTCACCTTCGGCAGCACGCTGACCACCCCGCCCGCCACGCCCAGCAGCAGCAGCCAGGGCAGCCAGCGTGTCCAGTCGGGCTGCTGCACCCAGCGACCGCTGACCAGCGCGGAGGTGATCCGCGCCAGCGCCTCGGCCGGGTGGATCGCGCGGCCATCGGGCAGGTACACCTGGCGGGCGGTCATGCCGGTGTCGTCGTGGCTGATGATGGCGATGCGGCCCTGCAGCCGGGTCGCGGCGGCCGGGTTGTCCAGCAGGTCCTGTGCACTCACGGTGACGATGCCCGCCTGCGCCGCCGTGCCCGACGGCCACAGCGGCACCAGCTGGCCCAGCGCGTCGACCGACAGCGTGCGGCTGCCCAGCCGGGGTGGGGAGGCCTGCAGGGCGGCATCGACCTGGGCCGGGGTGAGTCCGCGGTGCAGTCCCGCCGCCAGCACGGCCAGCGAGCTGACCCGCCAGGCGCCCACCTGGCGTTGCAGCGCATGGCGGCGCAGCACGTTGTCGCTGTCGGGCTGGATCTCGCTGTGGCCTGCGCCCGCGGCCGCATCGCGCAGCAGCGGCAGGGGCCAGGGGGCGGTCAGCGGTGCGCCGGCCGGTGTGCGTGCGCCCGGTACCGCCTGACCCTTGAGCGCTGCGGGTGCCTCCGTCCGGGACCGGCCCGGCAGTGCGGCCAGGCTGAGCAGGGTGCGCTGGTGGCGCTCGATGCTGGCGGCGAGTCGCGCGTCGCCGTCCAGGCTCTGTTCGCTGCGCTCCAGCATGGCGGGCAGCTCGGGGTGCCGGGCGAGCACAGGGTCCGCGGCGATAGTGGCGTGCAGGTGCTGCAACTCGGCCAGCGCCCGCTCGCTCTCGTGGCCGATGAAGGGCTGGGTGTCGACGACGACACTGGCCTGCACCAGCCGGTCGATCAACCGGGCGTGCAGCTCGCGTGGCCAGGGCGCACGGCCGTGGCGGGCCTGGCTGGCCTCGTCGATCATCACCAGCGCCACCTCGGCCACCGGTGCGGGGGCCATGCGGCTGGTGACGGCGCGGTCGAAGAGCCACTGCTGCGCCGGCTCGGCCAGATCGGTCGTGGCATGCAGCAGGGCGACCAGGGCCACCAGCAGCAATGCCCAGGCCCTGTCCTGTTTCCAGAATGCGGGGCGTGGGCTGGTCATGGTGATCGGGCTGGACATGGAGATTGCGGTCTCGCAGTATCGCAGCGCCGACGGCCCCCGCGAAGGTCTGCCGGATCAGGCGGCCTGTTTGCGCTGTCCCATCAGCTTGCCGGCCGCCAGCACCAGCAGGGCCCCCGCCACGCCTGCACCGTACCGGATGGCGGCGCTGACCTGGGCTTCACCGCCGGCCGAGGCACTGCCCGTGGCCTCTGCCAGCGACCCCGCGATCGCGGGGTCCGTGACCGCCATCGTGCCGGCGATCCAGCCCAGCAGCATGCCGCCGACGACGATGACGACGGGGAAGCGGTCCATCAGCTTGATGACCATCTGGCTGCCCCAGACGATGATGGGAATGCTCACCAGCAGACCGAAGATGACCAGCGGCATCTGGTGGCCGGGCGAGGCTGTTTCGGCGGCACCCGCGATCGCGATCACGTTGTCCAGGCTCATCACGAAGTCGGCGACGATGACGGTCTTCACGGCAGCCCAGAGCTTGTCGCTGGCCTGGATCTCGTGGTCGCCTTCGTCATCGGGCATCAGCAGCTTGATGCCGATCCACAGCAGCAGCAGCGCACCGACGATCTTCAGGAAGGGCAGCTTCAGCAGCGTCAGGGCGAAGAAGATCAGCACGACCCGCAGGCCGATGGCACCGGCCGTGCCCCAGAGGATGCCGGCGCGGCGCTGCGCATCCGGCAGCTTGCGACAGGCCAGCGCGATGACGACAGCGTTGTCGCCACCCAGCAGGATGTCGATCATGATGATCTGGCCGACGGCGAGCCAGAACTCGGGAGTCAGGAACTGTTCCATGGTGTTTGTTCGAACCTTGCGGGGTCCATGTAGCAAAGAGGCGAGAGAAGCAATGGGCGTCCCGGTGCGCAGATCCGCACAGGGATGCCGGGGGAGTGTAGAAGGCCCACCGTGGGTTTTTCATGCGTAGCTCCACGAACATCGACGCGGATCGGCGGGGATCGACAGGGCTTTCCAGCCGAACACGCCTTCTCAACACCATAGGCAAGCAGTACCATTGCCGCGCAGTGCCTCTCCCACGGGCACATCACCATCCAAGACGGAGAAAACACACATGGCAACTGCCAAGAAGGCCGCCGCGAAGAAGGCCCCCGCACCCGTAGTCGACGCTGTCGTGGCTGCACCTGTTGCCGCCCCGGTGGTCGAGGCCCCCGCGGCCGAGGTCAAGAAGCCCAATGCGGCCTTCATGAAGCCGATGACGCCCTCGAAGCTGCTTGCGGCCGTGGTCGGCAAGGGCACGATGCCCCGCACCGAAGTGACGAAGAAGGTCTGGGAATACATCAAGAAGCACGACCTGCAGGATCCCGCCAACAAGCGCATGATCAACGCCGACAAGAAGCTCAAGGCCATCTTCGGCAAGGACCAGGTCTCGATGTTCGAGATGACCAAGCTGATCAGCAACCAGCTGTCGTGATCTGACCGGATCTGTCCGGTCATCGCACTGAAAGCCCGGCAACGCCGGGCTTTTTCACGTCAGCACGTCAACGCGACGTCAAAGCCCCAGGCTTTCCTCGACCCCGAGGTGCACGTTCATCGACTGCACCGCCGCGCCGCTCGCGCCCTTGCCGAGGTTGTCCAGGCGGGCCATCAGCAGCACCTGCTCGCCATTGGCGAACACGAACAGGTCCACCCGGTTGGTGTCGTTGCAGCCCTGCACGTCGAAGAAGCCGCCTTCCATCGTCGCCGGGTCATTGAGCGGCATCACGCGCACGAAGGGCTCGCCCGCGTAGTGCTCGGCGAAGGCCGCGTGCAGCCGCTCGGCCGTGGCGCCGGGGGCCAGTTGCGCGCGGTGCAGCGGGATCGTCACCGACAGGCCCTTGTAGAAGTTGCCGACCACCGGCACGAAGACCGGCTTGGTCGTCAGCCCCGTGTGGGTCATCATTTCCGGGATGTGCTTGTGCGCCAGGCCGAGCGCGTAGGGGCGCGGCGACTCCAGTTTCACGTCGCCACCGGCCTGGTACTGCTCGATCATCTTCTTGCCGCCACCTGAGTAGCCGGTCAGCGAGGTGGCGCTCACCGGCAGCGCGGCCGGCACCAGCCCGGCGTCCACCAGCGGACGCATCAGCAGGATGAAGGCGCTGGCGTGGCAGCCCGGATTGGCGATGCGCTTGGAGGCGCGCAGCTGTTCGCGCTGGCCCGCAGCGAGTTCCGGCAGGCCGAAGGCCCAGCCCGGCACGGTGCGGTGTGCGGTGCTGGCGTCGATCAGGCAGGTGTTCGGGTTCGTGATCAGCGCGGCGGCTTCGACCGCGGCGGCATCCGGCAGGCACAGGAAGGCCACGTCGGCCGCGTTGAGCAACCGTGCGCGCTCGGCGGCGTCCTTGCGCTTGTCGGGGTCGATGCGCAGGACCTCGATGTCGGCGCGGCTGGCCAGATACTCGTGGATGCGCAAGCCCGTCGTGCCCTCCTGGCCGTCGACAAACACTGCATGCTTCATGGGGGAACCTCGTGATCGGTGGAACGCGAAAGAATACGGCATGGACATGACGATGAACACTTCGATCGACACGGCTGCGGCCTGGAAAGCCTGCCGCGTGCTGCTGCTGCCCGGCTGGCTCGGCTCTGGCGAAGGCCACTGGCAGACCCGCTGGGCGGCGCTGCACGGCTTCACGCGGGTCGAGCAGGACGACTGGACCTGGCCGCGCCGCGGCGACTGGATGGCGCGGCTCGACGACGTGCTGCTGTCCGGGCCGGACCAGCGCCCGGCCGTGCTCGTCGCGCACAGCCTCGGGTGCCAGCTCGTCGCCGCGTGGGCCGAACACAGCCGCCACACGGGCCTCGTGCAGGGTGCGCTGCTCGTGGCGCCGCCCGACACCGAGCGCGCCGACATGCCGCCGCAGCTGCACAACTGGCGGCCGATGCGCCGGGGACGCCTGCCGTTTGCGGCGACGGCGGTGGTGTCGTCGGACGATCCCTACTGCGCGCCGGACCGCGCCGCCACCCTGTGTGCCGACTGGGGCGCGCGGGTGGTGGAGGCGGGGCCACGCGGGCACCTCAATGCCGAGTCTGGTCTCGGGGACTGGCAGGCCGGCCTGGCGCTGGTGGCCGCACTGGTGAATGCCCCCGGCGTTCAGCCCTGAAACCACGCCAATATCGCGGACAATCGCCGGATGGTCACCAAGAAGCCCAAAGGTCTCGGTCGCGGTCTGGAAGCCCTGCTCGGGCCGCAGGTCAGCGACGCCACGCCACAGCCCGGCGGCAAGGAGCGGCATCCCGGTGCCGTCCAGCTCGACCAGCTCCTGCCCGGCAAGTACCAGCCGCGCACCCGCATGGACGAAGGCTCGCTGTTCGAGCTGGCCGAGAGCATCAAGACCCAGGGCGTGATGCAGCCGGTGCTGGTGCGTCCGGTGGCCTCGCGCGACGGCCTGCCGATGTACGAGATCATCGCCGGCGAGCGCCGCACCCGGGCCGCGCGGCTGGCGGGCCTGGACGAGGTGCCCGTGCTGGTGCGCGACGTGCCGGACCAGGCTGCCGCCGTGATGGCGCTGATCGAGAACATCCAGCGCGAAGACCTCAACCCGCTGGAAGAGGCGCATGGGGTGCAGCGCCTGATCCGCGACTTCGGGCTGACCCACGACAGCGCCGCGCAGGCCATCGGCCGCTCGCGCAGCGCCACGTCCAACCTGCTCCGCCTGCTGCAGCTGGCCGAGCCGGTGCAGCAGATGCTCACGGCGGGCGACATCGACATGGGCCACGCCCGTGCGCTGCTGTCGCTGGACAAGGCGCACCAGATCACCTGCGCCAACGAGGTCGTCGGACGCAAGCTGTCGGTGCGCGAAGCCGAGAAGCTCGTCAACCGCCAGCACGATCTGGCCCAGCCCGGCGCGGTCGACCGCACCCGCCCGGCCAAGTCGCGCGACGTGCAGCGGCTGGAGGCGCTGCTGTCGGATCTGCTGACCGCCCAGGTCGAGATCCGCGTGAAAAAGCGCACCCGCCGCGGCGAGCAGGGCGAGGTCGCCATCGCCTTCGGCTCGCTCGACGAGCTGAGCGGCCTGCTCGACCGCCTCGGCGCCACCGAGCGCTGAACCGGGCCGCAGCACAGACCTGCGGCTCTGCACCACCCGCGTCCGGGTGGCTTTTCCCAGGCTGAGCATCCGCGGTTGCGGTGTTGTCCCGCTTCGTCCCTTCCGTCACGATCGGTACAGGTTTCGCGACAAGATGATGCAAAGCAGGCACATCCCTTGCAATCGCGGTTCCCTGTCAGTGGCGGTCAACGCCGTGCCGGGGCCTGACGTCAAGGGAATGGGTGCCGGGCTTTTGGGGGGCGAGATCGGTGAAGGATGTCGCGCCGCCCCGCTGGAAATTGAAAAGACCCGTCCGACCGGTTTTCTTCCCGGGACCGATGGCCTCAAGTTGAACGAAGCTGACACCGCCGAGTCACACAAACGCGGATCTACCGCGCTTGCAGACCAACGGAAAGTTCTGATGGCGCCTCGCACGCCACCTGCCCCGGCAGTACCGCGGCGGGACTCCATCAGATCTTCCCTGGTGGCGCGACACTGATCCTGTCGCCCATCGCCTGACTTCATACAGGAGGCCTGCAATGGACGTGATCAGCAATTTCGCCGCCCGCTACGAGCGCACCCGCGAGGAAGAAATCTCGCTGGAAGACTACCTCGCAGAGTGCAAGCGCAACCCCTTGGCGTATGCCTCGGCCGCCGAGCGCATGCTCAAGGCCATCGGCGAGCCCAAGTCGATCGACACCCGCAACGACCCCCGTCTGTCGCGGCTGTTCGCCAACAAGATCATCAAGATCTACCCCGCCTTCGCCGAGTTCTACGGCATGGAGGATGCGATCGAGCAGGTCGTGTCCTACTTCCGCCACGCCGCGCAGGGGCTGGAAGAGAAGAAGCAGATCTTGTACTTGCTCGGCCCCGTCGGCGGTGGCAAGAGCTCGATCGCGGAGCGCCTGAAGCAGTTGATGCAGGAAGTGCCGTTCTACGCGATCAAGGGCTCCCCGGTGAACGAGTCGCCGCTGGGCCTGTTCGACCCGGCCGAGGACGGCGCCGTGCTGGAGAAGGAATACGGCATCCCGGCGCGCTACCTGAACCGCGTGATGAGCCCGTGGGCGGTCAAGCGGCTCGAAGAGTTCGGGGGCGACATCCGCCGCTTCAAGGTGGTCAAGCGCTTCCCGTCGATCCTGAAGCAGGTCGGCATCGCCAAGACCGAACCGGGTGACGAGAACAACCAGGACATCAGCGCGCTGGTCGGCAAGGTGGACATCCGCAAGCTGGAAACCTTCGCCCAGGACGACCCGGACGCCTACAGCTACTCGGGCGGCCTGTGCCTCGCGAACCAGGGGCTGCTGGAGTTCGTCGAGATGTTCAAGGCGCCGATCAAGGTGCTGCACCCGCTGCTGACCGCAACGCAGGAGGCCAACTTCAAGGGCACGGAAGGCTTCGGCGCCATCCCCTTCGACGGCATCGTGCTGGCCCACTCGAACGAGAGCGAGTGGAAGACCTTCCGCAACAACAAGAACAACGAAGCCTTCCTCGACCGGATCTACATCGTCAAGGTGCCGTACTGCCTGCGGGTGTCGGAAGAGGTGAAGATCTACGAGAAGCTGCTGCGCGGCTCCTCGCTGGCTGGGGCGACCTGCGCGCCGGGCACGCTGAAGATGATGAGCCAGTTCGCCATGCTCACCCGCCTGAAGGAGCCGGAGAACTCCAGCCTCTACAGCAAGATGATGATCTACGACGGCGAGAACCTGAAGGACACCGACCCGCGCGCCAAGAGCTACCAGGAGTACCGCGACTACGCCGGCGTGGACGAGGGCATGAGCGGCATCTCGACGCGCTTCGCCTACAAGATCCTGTCCAAGGTCTTCAACTTCGACAACACCGAGCTGGCGGCCAACCCGGTCCACCTGATGTACGTGCTGGAGAAGCAGATCGAGCGCGAGCAGTTCCCCGCCGAGACCGAATCGAAGTACATCGGCTACATCAAGGAGCTGCTGGCCCCGCGCTACGCCGAGTTCATCGGCAAGGAGATCCAGACCGCCTACCTGGAGAGCTACTCCGAGTACGGCCAGAACATCTTCGACCGCTACGTGACCTACGCCGACTACTGGATCCAGGACCAGGAGTACCGCGACACCGACACGGGCGAGGTGTTCGACCGTGCCAGCCTGAACGCCGAGCTGGAGAAGATCGAGAAGCCGGCCGGCATCGCCAACCCGAAGGATTTCCGCAACGAGATCGTCAACTTCGTGCTGCGGGCCCGCGCCAACAACGGTGGCAAGAACCCGGTCTGGACCAGCTACGAGAAGCTGCGCGCGGTGATCGAGAAGAAGATGTTCTCGAACACCGAGGAGCTGCTGCCGGTCATCAGCTTCAACGCCAAGGCGAGCAACGACGAGGCCAAGAAGCACGAGGACTTCGTCAACCGCATGGTGCTCAAGGGCTACACGCCCAAGCAGGTCCGCCTGCTGTGCGAGTGGTACCTGCGCGTGCGCAAGTCGAGCTGAGGCCCCGGCCGCCCCGGCTCCGGGAGGCCCCGGGGCAGCCAACCATTGCAAGGTGAACCATGTTCCAGCAGATCATCGACCGCAGGCTCTCCGGCAAGAACAAGTCGATCGGCAACCGCGAGCGCTTCCTGCGGCGTTACAAGGACCAGATCCGGGGTGCCGTGCGCCGCGCCATCGACGGCCGGGGCATCCGCGACCTGGAGCGCGGCGAGGACATCCACATCCCGAAGAAGGACATCAGCGAGCCGGTCTTCCACCACGGGCAGGGCGGCCAGCGCGACATGGTCCACCCCGGCAACCAGGACTATGTGGCCGGCGACCGCATCAAGCGGCCCAAGGGCGGTGGTGCCGGCGGTGGTTCCGGCCAGGGGCAGGCGAGCGACTCCGGCGAAGGCGAGGACGACTTCGTCTTCTCGCTGAGCAAGGAGGAGTTCATGCAGGTCTTCTTCGAGGACTTGGCACTGCCCCACCTGATCCGCACCCAGCTGGCCGAGACGCCCGAGTGGAAGAGCCACCGCGCCGGCTTCACCAACGACGGCACGCCCAGCAACCTGCACATCGTGCGCTCGATGCGCGGCGCGCTCGGCCGGCGCATCGCGCTGGGCAACGACAGCCGGCGCGAGCTGCGCCACCTCGAACACCAGCTCGCCGAGCTGCAGGCCCATCCGCACCCGACCGACCTGCTCGCCGAGAAGACGCTGCTGGAGCTGCAGACCCGCATCGCCGAGCTGCGGGCGCGCATCGGCCACATCCCCTTCCTCGACCCGATCGACCTGCGCTTCCGCAGCCGCGTGAAGGTGCCGGTGCCGACGTCCAAGGCGGTGA
>OFSF01000582.1_pt1 | contig 13971 bp, 16 predicted proteins | sample 1543271 | NCBI WGS metagenome assembly OFSF01 (sample SAMN07774227, study PRJEB24372) | wastewater metagenome | isolation source: Exp Tend VB 100WW | collected 2016-02
CGCTGGCGACAGCGTCGGGAAATGCTGCCGATGCACGGTCTCGGTCCTGCACAGGTCGGGCCGGTCGGCATAGACCGAGCAGAGCCGCTCGACCGCATCGAAGTGTCTGCAGGTGCCGTCGCCCCGGTCCGGTGCCCGGTAGGCCGGATGCTTGTCCAGCTGCGTGCAGCACAGGCCGCAGCGCGTGCAGGGAAAGGCGGTTGGTTCGATGTCGTCCCCCAGTTCGTTGTCCTGTTTTTCTGGGTGGCGAGTGTGCCGACTCGCCGCGACAGGGCGTGTCGCGTTCGCCTCGGCAAACTTGCACAATGTGAAAAAATCATGCTTTTTCGCGAGACTGCCCGACTGCTGGCTGGGGTAGCAGATCGCGACGGGGCGGCCCAGTCGGTGACCAGATCGACCACGTCCGGCAAGCGTGATAATTGCCCACCTCGTTGACGACACTGGAGAAACCATGTCCAAGCTCTCGAAGCGCACCCTGCTGAAAACCTCCGGCTGGGCCGCGCTGGCCGCCACTGCCGCGCTGGTCGGCTGTGGCAAGAAGGAAGAAGCCGCCCCGGCTGCCCCTGCTTCCGCCCCGGCCTCCGCCGCCGAGGCGCCCAAGAAGCCCGAGCCGCTCAAGGTCGCCTTCGCCTACGTCGGCCCGGTGGGTGACGCCGGCTGGACCTTCGCCCACGACAACGCCCGCAAGGCGATCGAAGCCGAGTTCGGCGACAAGATCGTGACCTCGTATGTCGAGAACGTGCCCGAATCCGCGGACGCCGAGCGCGTGATGCGCGACATGGTCGGCCAGGGCAACAAGCTGATCTTCGGCACCACCTTCGGCTACATGGAGCCGATGCTCAAGGTCGCCGCCGACAGCGCCGACGTGAAGTTCGAGCACGCCACCGGCTACAAGACGGCGCCCAACATGCGCACGTATGACAGCCGCACCTATGAAGGCGCCTACATGGCGGGCGTGATCGCCGGCTCGATGACCAAGTCGAACACGCTGGGCGTGGTCGGCTCGATCCCCATCCCTGAGGTGATCCGCAACATCAACTCGTTCACGATGGGCGCGCAGAGCGTCAATCCGAAGATCAAGACCAAGGTGGTCTGGGTCAACAAGTGGTTCGATCCGCCGAAGGAAGGCGAGGGCGCCGGCAGCCTGATCTCGGGCGGCGCCGACGTGCTGTTCCAGAACACCGACTCCAGCGCCGTGCTGCAGAAGGCCGAGGAGAAGGGCAAGCTCGCGTTCGGCTGGGATTCCGACATGAGCAAGTTCGGCCCCAACTCGCACCTGGCCTCGGCCGTCATCAACTGGACGCCGTACTACAAGAAGGCGGTCAAGGACGCGCTGGACGGCACCTGGAGCACCGGTGGCGTCTGGTGGGGTGTCAAGGAAGGCGCGATCGACATCGTCTCGATCTCTGACAAGGTGCCTGCCGACGTCAAGGACAAGGTCGCCAAGATCAAGGCCGGTCTGACCGACGGCAGCTTCGTGATCTGGAAGGGCCCGATCATCGGCCAGGACGGCAAGGAGATCCTGGCCAAGGACGCGGTCGCCGACGACAAGTTCATGTCGGGTGTCAACTTCTACGTCAAGGGCGTCGAAGGCAAGGTGCCGAGCGGCAACTGATCCTGGGCTAGTCCTGCTTTGCTGTGCTACAGTCATGGGCTTTTCCGCCCACGGCTGCGCGGAAATAGGGATGGTCAACATCCACGGAGACCCGAGAGGCTGCACTCACAAGCAGCGCCGAAGGCTTCGTTTCAGCAGCCAGCAAACCGAACTGCAAAGAGATTTGCCATGAAGACTTTCAGCGCCAAGCCGGCCGAAGTCGTGCATGAGTGGTTTGTGATTGACGCGACAGACAAGATTCTCGGACGGGTGGCCAGCGAAGTCGCCCTCCGCCTGCGCGGCAAGCACAAGGCAATCTACACGCCTCACGTGGATACCGGTGACTACATCGTCATCGTCAACGCGGACAAGATCCGTGTGACCGGCAACAAGGCCGAACAGAAGGTGTACTACCGTCACTCGGGTCACCCGGGCGGTATCTACGGCACCAAGTTCAAGGACATGCAGGCCAAGCACCCCGGCCGCGCCATCGAGAAGGCCGTCAAGGGCATGCTCCCGAAGGGTCCGCTGGGCTACGCGATGATCAAGAAGCTGAAGGTCTATGCCGGTGGCGAACACCCGCACACCGCTCAGCAGCCCAAGACGCTGGACCTCTAAGGAGCCGACATGATTGGTGATTGGAACTATGGCACGGGCCGCCGCAAATCGTCGGTCGCGCGTGTCTTCATCAAGAAGGGCACCGGCCTGATCACGGTCAACGGCAAGTCGGTCGAAGAATACTTCGGCCGTCAGACCTCGATCATGATCGTCAAGCAGCCGCTGTTCCTGACGAACAACGTCGAGACGTTCGACATCAAGGTCAACGTCCACGGCGGCGGCGAGTCCGGTCAAGCTGGTGCGGTGCGTCACGGTGTGACCCGCGCCCTGATCGACTACGACGCGACGCTCAAGCCCGAACTGAGCCACGCCGGCTTCGTGACGCGCGATGCGCGTGAAGTCGAGCGGAAGAAGGTCGGTCTGCACGGCGCTCGTCGCAGGAAGCAGTTCAGCAAGCGCTGATCGCTTTTTGCGATCTCGGCGATTCGAACGGCGCGACGGCGTCCTTCGAACAAGGGTCACCTCAGGGTGGCCCTTTTTGTTGGTGTATCGTGCGAAAGTGTGTCACTTTCCACAAGGGATGCGTCGACTCGTATCGAGGCTGCTCGGTTTATGCGATGGAAACTTCTCCGCCGACGCTGGTCGGTGAGTGCGCCTCGGGTCACGGTGCGCAGCCGGATGCCTTGGCCGCTGCGCTGGCTGCTGCTGGCGGTGATGATGGGCGGCTCGGCGGCACTGGCGCTGTGGGCGTTCGAGTTCGGCAAGGAGATCACCGGGCTGGATGGTGATGCCCGCACCGAGCTGGTGGCGCTGCGCGAGGAAGTCAGCCGCATGCGCGAAGAACACGAGCGCGCACTGTCCGTGGCGAACACGGCCGACAGCCTGCTGAAGGCGGCGCAGACGACGCAGGCCAGTCTGGCCGCCCGTGTCAAGGCCCTGGAGGCTGAAAATCTGGCCTTGACGCGTGACCTGGGATTTTTCGAGAAGCTGATGCCGGCCCGAGACGACGGCAAACCGCTGGCCGTGCGAGGTCTGCAAGCCACGATCGAGGGCCCGGGCCGCCTGCGCTACCAGGCTTTGCTCATGCAGGCCGTGGGGCGTTCGGGCGAGGTCAAGGGCCGCTACGACCTGCTGATCACCGGCACCCAGGAAGGCAAGCCCTGGACGCAGACGGTCAGCAAACCTGCGCAGTCGATCGAAATGAAACAGTACCAACGTCTTGAAGGCACGATCGACCTGCCCGCAGGTGTCGTGGTAAAACAATTGGAAATCAAGGTGCTGGATGCCGCCGGGAAACTGCAGGCATCCGAAGTGGCGCGGATGTGATCCCGGCCTTCGCAGACAACTTTTTCATTCAGGACAACATTTCATGTTCGGCTCCAAGAAACAGCCCGCCATCCGCAGCCTGATCGGCGAGGGCACCGTGATCCAGGGCACGCTGCGGTTCAGTGACGGCCTGCGCATCGACGGCGAGATCCAGGGGGACGTGGTCGCCACCGCCAACGACACCAGCATCCTGGTCATCAGCGAAAAAGCCAAGGTGACCGGGACCGTCAAGGCAGGCCATGTGATCATCAACGGCACGGTCATCGGCCCGGTCGAGTCCAACCACCTGCTGGAGCTGCAGCCCAAGGCGCACATCCAGGGGGATGTCGTCTACGAATCACTTGAAATGCACCAGGGTGCTACCATCGAAGGCGCTCTGCACCGTATTTCCAGCACCAGCGGCAAGGCCGCTGCACCCTCCCTGGTGGACGACAAGCCGTCGTTGAAGTTGCTGGCCACGGGCAATGACAAGTAACCGATCCCTGCCAGACCGCTAACCGGAGTCGCCCATGAGCGCCGTCGCCGAAATCCTCGACACCCCCGAATTCGACATGCCTGCCCCGATCGTCTTCACCGACAGCGCCGCTGCCAAGGTGGCGGATCTGGTGGCGGAAGAGGGCAATCCTGATCTGAAGCTGCGCGTGTTCGTGCAGGGTGGTGGCTGCTCTGGCTTCCAGTACGGGTTCACCTTCGACGAGATCGTCAACGACGACGACACCGAGATGCACAAGAACGGTGTCACGCTGCTGATCGACGCGATGAGCCTGCAGTACCTCACCGGCGCCAAGATCGACTACAAGGAAGACCTGCAGGGCTCCCAGTTCGTGATCCAGAACCCGAACGCCACGACGACCTGCGGCTGCGGGTCGAGCTTCTCGGTCTGATCTGCCCCTGCAGGGCCCCCGCCCAGACCGCAAGGCGAGAGTCCCTGGGTCAAGAAGCCGCCTCCGGGCGGCTTTGTCGTTCACGATGCTGCCCAGTACTTTCCCCTATCATCGCGCTGTGCCGCTTCAACCTCACCCCTCCGACCCCGCTGTCACCGCGGCAGTGCCCTCACCGCTGATCGAACTGCGCGGCGTGACCTGCGGATACGGTGACCGCATCATCCTGAGAGACGTCAACCTGTCCGTGCCGCGGGGCGCCGTGGTGGCGTTCATGGGCACGTCCGGTGGCGGCAAGACCACCGTGCTGCGCCTGATCGGGCGCCAGCTGGGGGTCATGTCCGGGCAGGTGCTGTTCGATGGGGTCGATGTCGCCGGCCTGGACCGCGCGGGCCTGATGGCCATGCGTCGGCGCATGGGCATGCTGTTCCAGTTCGGTGCGCTGTTCACCGACCTGACGGTGTTCGACAACGTGGCCTTTCCGCTGCGCGAGCACACCGATCTGCCGGAGTCGATGGTCCGCGATCTGGTGCTGATGAAGCTCAACGCGGTCGGCCTGCGGGGCGCGCGCGATCTGTTGCCGAGCCAGATCTCGGGTGGCATGAGCCGGCGCGTGGCGCTGGCGCGGGCGATTGCACTCGATCCGGAGCTGATCATGTACGACGAACCCTTCGCCGGGCTCGACCCGATCTCGATGGGCGTGGCGGCGCGGCTGATCCGCGAGCTGAACGATGCCCTGGGCGTGACCAGCATCGTGGTGTCCCACGACGTGGACGAGACCTTCTCCATTGCCGACCACGTCGTCTTCATCGCCAACGGCGGCATCGCGGCCCAGGGCACCCCCGAGGAGCTGCGCCGCACCGATGACCCGCTGGTGCGCCAGTTTGTCGATGCGGCCGCTGACGGGCCGGTGCGGTTCCACTACGCCGCGGTGTCGGTGGGCGAAGACTTTGGCTTGCGCGGAGGTGCCCGGTGAGTGCCGGCGTGGAGATGCTGTCGCGCCTGGGGGCGTCGGTGCGCAGCGGACTGGCCGACATCGGCGAGGCCACGCGCCTGCTGGGGCGCTTGCTGGTGTTGATGCCTGTGGCGCTGGGCCGCTTTCGGCTGGTGTCCGACCAGATCTTCTTTCTCGGCAACTACTCGCTGGCCATCATCTCGGTGTCCGGCCTGTTCGTCGGCTTCGTGCTGGGCTTGCAGGGCTACTACACCTTGCAGCGCTATGGCTCGTCTGAGGCGCTCGGCCTGCTGGTGGCGCTGTCGCTGGTCCGGGAACTCGGGCCGGTGGTCACGGCGCTGCTGTTCGCCGGGCGCGCCGGCACGGCCTTGACGGCGGAAATCGGGTTGATGAAATCCGGCGAACAGCTGGCCGCGATGGAAATGATGGCGGTTGATCCGGTCCAGCGTGTGCTCGCACCGCGGTTCCTGGGCGGCCTGATCGCGATGCCCCTGCTCGCGGCGGTGTTCAGCGCCGTCGGCATCCTGGGGGGCTGGGCCGTCGGTGTCCTGCTGATCGGGGTGGATGCAGGGGCCTTCTGGTCCCAGATGCAGGGCGGTGTCGATGTGTTCCAGGACGTCGGCAACGGCGTCATCAAGAGCGTGGTGTTCGGCTTCACGGTGACTTTCGTGGCGCTGCTGCAGGGCTATTTCTGCCAGCCGACGCCAGAAGGTGTGGCCCGTGCGACGACCCGGACGGTGGTCATGTCGTCGCTGGCGGTCCTTGCGCTGGACTTTGTCCTCACGGCGCTGATGTTCTCGATCTGAGGAAAAACCACATGCAGAAATCCCGACATGACCTCTGGGTGGGACTGTTCGTCGTCATCGGCGCTGCCGCCCTGCTGTTTCTGGCGCTGAAGGCCGGCAACCTGCTGAGCCTGTCCTTCGAGCCGGTCTACCGCGTCTCGGCGCGTTTCGACAACATCGGCGGGCTGAAGGCGCGGGCGGCCGTCAAGAGTGCCGGCGTCGTGGTGGGCCGGGTGACGCGCATCAGCTTCGATGACAAGTCTTTCCAGGCGACCGTGGAGATGGAAATGGAGCAGCGTTTTGCCTTTCCCAAGGACAGCTCGGTCAAGATCCTCACGGCGGGCTTGCTGGGCGAGCAGTACCTGGGCATCGAGCCGGGTGCGTCCGACAAGACGCTGCTGGCCGGTGACCTGATCACGCAGACACAGTCGGCGGTGGTGCTGGAGACGCTGATCAGCCAGTTCCTGTTCAACAAGGCGGCCGACGCGGGCAACGCGACGACCGACAAGCCATGAGGGCGACGACCGCGGCGCTGTTGTGCAGCGCCACCCTGCTCGCGGGTTGCGCGACGGCACAGCGCCCCGACCCGCTGGAGACGGTGAACCGCAAAGTGTTCGCGTTCAACGAGGCGGTCGACAGTGCCGTGCTCAAGCCGGTGGCGCAGGTCTACCAGGCGGCGCTGCCTTCGCCGGTGCGGCTGGCGGTGTCGAACTTCTTCGGCAACGTCAAGGATGCCTGGTCGGCGGTGAACCTGTTCCTGCAGGGGCGCATCGCCGACGGCTTCAGCGACGTGATGCGCTTCGGCACCAACACGGTCTTCGGCTTCGCCGGCGTGATGGACATCGCCACCGAACTGGGCTTCGAGCGCCACGGCGAAGACTTCGGGCAGACGCTGGGGCGCTGGGGCGTGCCCACGGGCGCCTACATCGTCTGGCCGATCCTGGGGCCGTCGACCGTGCGCGACTCGATCGGCTTGCCGGTGGACATGAAGGCGACGCCGGAGTCGCTGGTCAGCGTGTCCCTGACCCGCAACACGATGACCGGGATCCGGCTGGTCAGCACCCGCGCGGGGCTGCTGTCGGCGACCGGGCTGATCGACGACATTGCGCTCGACAAGTACGCCTTCGTGCGCAATGCCTACCTGCAGCGGCGCCGCAGCCTGGTCTACGACGGCAATCCGCCGGACGAGGAGGAAGTCGACGACATGCCCATGACCGAGCCTGCGCCTGCGGCCCCCGCTGCTTCCGCAGCACCTGCCGCGGCATCTGCACCGGCGTCTGCACCGGCGTCTGCACCGGCGCCCAAGGGTCGCTGACAACCGGACCCTTCCCCCGAACGTTGAAGATCGGCTGCCCGACCTGGGTGGTCGTTGAAAGGAATGCCATGTTGAAGAGCCGATGGACCTCGCTGATCGCCACCGCCACGCTGGTGCTGGCTTCCGCCGTCGCCCACGCACAGACCGCACCGGACGCCTGGATCAAGCAGATCTCGGGCGAAGTGATCGACGCCGTCAAGGCGGACAAGGCGATCCAGGCCGGTGACACCAAGCGCATCCAGGCGCTGGTGGACGCCAAGATCCTGCCCGGTGTCGATTTCCAGCGCATGACCTCCTCGTCGGTCGGCCGCTACTGGCGCCAGGCCACGCCCGAGCAGCAAAAGCGTCTGCAGGAAGAGTTCAAGACCCTGCTGGTGCGCACCTACGCCGGTGCGCTGACGCAGGTGCGTGACCAGACGGTGGAACTCAAGCCCCTGCGCGCCAAGCCGGAGGACACCGAAGTGGTGGTGCGTTCCGAGATCAAGGGCAAGGGCGAGCCGATCCAGCTCGACTACCGTCTGGCCAAGGCCGGTGACGCCTGGAAGATCTACGACGTGAACGTGCTCGGGGTCTGGCTGGTCGAGTCCTACCGCGCCAGCTTCGCGCAGGAGATCTCCGCGTCCGGCATCGATGGCCTGATCGCCAAGCTGGCCGAGAAGAACAAGGCCGCGGCCGGCAAGGGCTGAGCGGACACCATGGCTGCCATGCGACTGCCCGAACGGATCACGCTGCGCGAGGCGCGGGGTGTGCTGCAGGCGCTGGCCGCCGAACTTGCCGCGCAGCCCGGCGCGCCTGCGGCGGTCGAACTCGATGCCAGCGCGCTGGTGCAGTTCGATTCGAGCGCACTGGGTGTGCTGGTCGGACTGCACCGGAGTGCGGCCCAGGCTGGCCGGTCATGCCGCCTGGTGGGCATGCCCCCGCGGCTGAGCGAGCTGGCGCGGCTCTACGGCGTCAGCGAGCTGGTGGCCGTCGGTGCTCAGGGCGCCGCGTAGCGCTTGGCGCGCAGGTTCTTCTTGATCTCCTGCAGCATCGGCCGCAGTTCCGGACCCAGCCGCAGCGCCACACCCGTCGTCAGGATGTCGATCACCGTCAGGTGCAGCAGGCGGCTGACCATCGGGCTGTAGCGGTCGTAGTCCTCCGGGTGGTCCACGCTCAGCAGGATCTGCGCCTGGTGCGCCAGCGGCGAGCCACTGGCGGTGATGACGATCGTGGTCGCCCCCTTGCGGCGCGCGATCTCCAGCGCGTCGAGCAGATCGCGGCTACGTCCCGAGTTCGAGATCACCACCACGCAGTCACCCGGCCCGACCATCGTCGCGGCCATCACCTGCACGTGCGCATCGTTGTAGGCGACGGCGTTCACGCCCAGCCGGAAGAACTTGTGCTCCGCGTCGTGCGCCACGATGCCGGAGTTGCCGACGCCGTAGAACTCGATGCGGCGCTTTTCGCGGGCCGCCTCGGTCAGCGCCTCGATGGCGCGGTCGAAGGCGTGCGCGGTGGCGTCGTTGCGGTACTTCAGCAGCGCGCTGACCGCGTTGTCGATCACCTTGACGACCAGATCGGCTGGCTTGTCGTCCTCGTCGACGGAACGGTGGACAAAGGGCACGCCCTCGTTGACCGTGCCGGCGAGCTTCAGCTTGAAGTCGGCCAGCCCGTCATAGCCGATGCTGCGGCAGAAGCGCACCACCGTCGGCTTGCTGACGTGCGCGCGCTCGGCCAGTTCGGCCACCGGCAGGCTGGCGAAGCTGCGCGCATCCGCCAGCACGAGTTTGCCCACGCGCTGCTCGGCCGGCGACAGCGCTGGCAGCGACGCGCGGATGCGGTCCAGCATCGGGGGCAGCAAGGACGAGATCGGGGTGTTCACGTCATTGCTCCTCGCTCCAGGCGTGGCCGTCGCGGGCCACCAGGGCGCTGGCTGCGGCTGGGCCCCAGCTGCCGGCGGCATAACCACGCGGGCCTTCGCCGCCGCCGCTGCTTTCGCGTGACCAGGCGTCCAGCACTGGCTCCACCCAGCGCCAGGCCTGTTCCTGCTCGTCGCTGCGCACGAACAGGTTCAGCCGGCCGGCGATCGCGTCCAGCAGCAGGCGCTCGTAGGCACCGACCCGCTCGGCGGCGAAGGCCTTGTCGAAGTCCAGGTCCAGCGACACCGGTGCGAGCGAGTCGCTCGTGCCGCTGCCCTTGGCCGCCAGCAGGTGCAGCTCCAGCCCGTCTTCCGGCTGCAGCTTGATCACCAGCTTGTTGGCGCGCTGCGAGCCCGGAAAGATCGGGTGCGGCACCGGCCGGAAGTTCACGACGATCTGCGCGTCGCGCGCCGCCAGCCGCTTGCCGGTGCGCAGGTAGAACGGCACCCCCGCCCAGCGCCAGTTCTGCACCTCGGTGCGCAGCGCGACGAAGGTCTCGCAGTGGCTGCCCTCGGGCACCTTGACTTCCTGCTGGTAGCCCGGAACCGCCTGCCCGCCGACATTGCCGGTGCGGTACTGGCCGCGGATCACGTCACGCGCGACCGACTCCGGCGTGAAGGGCTTGAGCGACTTCAGGACTTTCAGCTTCTCGTCGCGGATCGCGTCGGCGTCGCTGGTCGAGGGCGGCTCCATCGCGATCATCGTCAGCAGCTGCAGCGCGTGGTTCTGGACCATGTCGCGCAGGGCGCCGGTGCGGTCGTAGAAATCACCGCGCGTGCCCACGCCCAGCGACTCCGCCAGCGTGATCTGGATGTTGGCGATGCTCTCGCGGCGCCACAGCGGCTCGAACAGCGCGTTGCCGAAGCGCAGCGCCATCAGGTTCTGCACGCTCGGCTTGCCGAGGTAGTGGTCGATGCGGAAGGCCTGTTCCTCGCGGAACACCGAACGCACGACGCGGTTGATCTCCTGCGCGCTCTTCAGGTCGTGGCCGAGCGGCTTCTCCAGCACGACGCGGATGTGCGGCGCGTTCAGGCCAGCGGCGCCGAGCTGTTCGCAGATCACCGGGAACAGGTGCGGGCTGGTCGCCAGATAGAGCACGGTCGTGTCGGCGCCGCGGGCGTCGAGCCACTGCTTCAGGCCCGCGTAGTCCTCGGGGTGCGACAGGTCCATGCGCCGGTAGTGCAGCAGCTCGGCGAAGCGGGCGAACTCGTCGTCGGTCGGGCGCTTGGAGCTTTCGACCTCGCTGAAACGCTCCTTGATGAAGGCGCGGTAGTCGTCGTCGCTGCGTTCATCGCGGGCCACGGCGAGGATGCGTCCCCCGGCCGGCAGCTTGCCATGGCGAAAGGCCTGGAACAGCGCGGGCATCAGTTTGCGCCACGTCAGGTCGCCGGTGCCACCGAAGAAGACGAGATCGAAGGACATGCAGGGCCTCGGAAAGAGAAAGAGGTTGGTGCGGGGTGTGTAACCCAGTTTCAGAAAATATGATGCACCAGTTTCTTTGCGAGGTCAATCGTGCGCCGCCACGCGGCGCCCGTAACCGGCTTGTCCGTGAGCAGCTGCGGACTCGGGTTCTAATTGCGGATCGCCGCGAACCGGCCTGATCCCACTCGAAACGACCCAACGCCATGCACCAGCTCGACCAACTCAAGCAATTCACCACTGTCGTCGCCGACACGGGCAACTTCAAGCAGCTCGCGCAGTTCGCGCCGCAGGACGCGACGACCAATCCCTCGCTCATCCTGAAGGCCGTGCAGCAGCCCGACTACGCGCCGCTGCTGGCCGAGACGGTCGCCGCGCACCGTGGCTTGCCGCTCGACGAGGTGGTCGATCAGGTGCTGGTGCGCTTCGGGCTGGAGATCCTGAAGGTGGTGCCGGGCCGTGTCTCGACCGAAGTCGATGCCCGCCTGAGCTTCGACACCGCCGCCACCGTCGCCCGCGCGCACCGCCTGATCGCGCTGTACGAAGCCGCCGGCATCCCGCGCGGGCGTGTGCTGATCAAGATCGCCTCGACCTGGGAAGGCATCCAGGCCGCGCGCATCCTGGAGCGTGAAGGCATCCACTGCAACCTGACGCTGCTGTTCGCGTTCTGCCAGGCGGTGGCCTGCGGCGAGGCCGGCGTGCAACTGATCTCGCCGTTCGTCGGCCGGATCTACGACTGGTACAAGAAGTCGGCCGGTGCCAAGTGGGACGAGGCGGCGATGGCCGGCGCCAACGATCCGGGCGTGCAGTCGGTGGCCCAGATCTACACCTACTACAAGAAGTTCGGTATCCCGACCGAGGTGATGGGCGCCAGCTTCCGCAACGTCGGCCAGATCCTGGCGCTGGCCGGCTGCGATCTGCTGACGATCAGCCCGGACCTGCTGGCGCAGCTGCAGGCCAGCGAGGCGCCGATCGTGCGCGCCCTCGACCCCGCGGCCGCGCAGGCTGCGCCGGTCCACGCCGTGTCGTACAACGAAGCCTCGTTCCGCTACGCCCTCAACGAGGACGCGATGGCCACCGAGAAGCTCGCCGAGGGCATCCGCGCCTTCGCGGTCGATGCCGGCAAGCTCGACCAGATGATCCTGTCGCTGTAACCCCCGCTGTCACCCCTGCCCACCGAGGAGCCGCCCATGTCCGCACCGCGTTGTGACCAGACCGCCGCCTGGACCGCACTGACCGCGCAGTTCGCCCAAAGCGGCAGCCGCTTCGACCTGCGCCCCGCCTTCGCCCGCGACGCCCAGCGCGCCGAGGCGTTCTCGCTGAGCGCCCCCGAGGTGTTCGCCGACCTGTCCAAGAACCACTGGGACGCCGACACCCGCAGTCTGCTGCTGGCGCTGGCTCGCGAGTGCCAGCTCGAAGCGCGGCGCGACGCGATGCTGGCTGGCGAGCCGATCAACCACACCGAGGGCCGCGCCGTGCTGCACACCGCGCTGCGGGCGCCACGCGGTGCGGCGCCGTTCAGCGACGACGTGCACGAGGTGCTGGACCGGCTGCTGGCCTACGTCGAGCAGGTGCGCGACACGGCCACCAGCGGCATCCGCCACGTCGTCAACATCGGCATCGGCGGCTCGGACCTCGGGCCGCAGATGGTCGTGCCAGCGCTGGATGCGTTTGCACACCGCGGGCTGCAGCTGCACTTCGTCTCCAACGTCGACGGCCACGACATCGTGCCGGTGCTGCGTGGGCTGGACCCGCGCGAGACGCTGGTCATCGTCGCCTCCAAGACCTTCACGACGCAGGAGACGATGGCCAACGCCGAAGTCGCCCGCGCGTGGTTCCTGGCCGGTTACGGCGAGGGTGGCGAGGCAGCGATCGCCAAGCACTTCGCGGCGACGACCACCAACGTGGCCGCGGCGGCGAAGTTCGGCATCACGACGACCTTCGGTTTCTGGGACTGGGTGGGCGGGCGCTACTCGCTGTGGAGCGCGATCGGCCTGCCGATTGCGCTGGCGATCGGCGCGGAGAACTTCCGCGCGCTGCTGGCCGGCGCGCACGCGATGGATTGCCACTTCGCCGAAGCCCCGCTGGAGCAGAACCTGCCGATCCAGCTCGGCCTGCTCGACGTCTGGTACCGCAACTTCCACGGCTACACCAGCCGCTCGGTCGCGCCTTACCACCAGGGTCTGCGCCGGCTGCCGGCCTACCTGCAGCAGCTGGAGATGGAGTCGAACGGCAAGTGCGTGGACCTCGACGGCCAGCCGCTGCCCTTCGGCACCTCGCCGGTCGTCTGGGGCGAAGCCGGCACCAACGGCCAGCACGCCTACTTCCAGATGCTGCACCAGGGCACGGACGTGATCCCGGTCGAGTTCATCGCCGTGAAGACGCCGTGCTACGACGCGGCGCAAGCGCAGGGTGGCGCCGGTCTGCCCGATGGCGTGCGCGCGGGTCTGGCGGACCAGCACCACAAGCTGCTCGCCAACTGCCTCGCGCAGAGCCAGGCGCTGATGCTCGGCAAGGCCACGGACAACGCCCTCGGCGAGACGGCGCCCCTGCTGTTCACCTCCTTCGGCAACCAGTTCAACGAAATCAGCATGCTGAAGCCGATCGCCAGCCTGCCGCAGTCGATCTTCCAGTTCGCGCTCAGCGCTGATGACAACTGGAAGCGTTTGGCCTGGGTCGGCTCGTTGCTGATCTCCTTCGCCGTCCTCACCATTAACATCATTGTTCGAGTGCTCTCGACGGGGCAGAAACGCTAATGTCTGATCAGACCACCGAGACCTACGAGAGCTTTTCGGAAGAAATTCCGGCCGATTTAGTGAAGCTCGAGACCAAGAAGCTGGACTTTTTCTACAACAAGTCCAAGGCGCTTCATGACGTCAATATCCAGTTCCAGAACCAGTCGGTGACGGCGCTGATCGGCCCGTCGGGCTGCGGCAAGTCCACCTTGCTGCGCACCCTGAACCGGATCTACGCCCTGTATCCGGGCCAGGAAGCTCAGGGCCAGATCATCCTGGACGGCGAGAACATCCTCGACAAAAAGGTCGACCCCGCGACCCTGCGCTCGCGCGTGGGCATGGTGTTCCAGAAGCCGACGCCCTTCCCCATGTCGATCTACGACAACATCGCCTTCGGGGTGAAGCTGTACAAGGCCGTTTCCAAGTCCGAGATGGACGAGATCGTCGAGACCTCGCTTCGCCGCGCGGCGCTGTGGGAAGAGGTGAAGGACAAGCTGCAGGCGTC
>OFSF01000593.1_pt1 | contig 13862 bp, 14 predicted proteins | sample 1543271 | NCBI WGS metagenome assembly OFSF01 (sample SAMN07774227, study PRJEB24372) | wastewater metagenome | isolation source: Exp Tend VB 100WW | collected 2016-02
TAGACGCAGGTGTCGCGCAGGCTGCCGTCGGCCGTGCGCTGGTGGTGGCGCAGGATGCCGTCGAGCTGCGCGCCGAGCCGCTCGATGGCGCGGCGGCTCTGCTGGTTGAAGCGGTGGGTGCGGAACTCGACCGCGATGCAGTCCAGCGCCTCGAAGGCATGGCGCAGCAACAGCCACTTCGCTTCGGTGTTCAATGCCGTGCGCTGCACGCGCCGGGCCAGCCACGTCGAGCCGATCTCCACCCGCCGGAAGCGCGCGTCGATGTGCATGTACGTGGTCATGCCGACGGGCACCCCCTGGGCGTCCAGCACCGCGAACGGCAGCATGGACCCCGCGGCCTGCAGCCCGAGCCGGCGTTCGATTTCCGCGGCCATGCCGTCCGGCGTCGGCACCGCGGTGTACCAGGTGTTCCAGAGTTCGCCCTCGCGCACGGCCTCGGCCAGCGCCGGGGCGTGGTCAGGGTGCAGCGGCTCCAGCCGGACGTGCTGGCCCTGGAGCGTGACGGGATCAGGCCAGGGGGTGCTCATCGGCGGTGCCTCAGCGGTTGCGGCTCTGCATGAACACGAGCTTCTCGAACAGCGTCAGGTCCTGTTCGTTCTTCAGCAGCGCGCCCACCAGCGGCGGAATGGCCACCTTCTGGTCCGCGCTGTGCAGCGCTTCGGCCGAGATGTCCTCCGCCACCAGCAGCTTCAGCCAGTCCAGCAGCTCGGAGGTGGACGGCTTCTTCTTCAGCCCCGGCAGGTTGCGCACGTCGTAGAAATTCTTCATCGCCGCGGCGAGCAGTTCCTTCTTCAGACCGGGGAAATGCACCTCGACGATCTGGCGCATCGTCTCGGCTTCCGGGAACTTGATGTAGTGGAAGAAACAGCGGCGCAGGAAAGCGTCGGGCAGCTCCTTCTCGTTGTTCGAGGTGATGAAGACCAGCGGCCGGTGCTTGGCGCGGATCAGCTCGCGCGTCTCGTAGACATAGAACTCCATCCGGTCGATCTCGCGCAGCAGGTCATTCGGGAACTCGATGTCGGCCTTGTCGATCTCGTCGATCAGCAGCGCCACCGGCTGGTCCGCGGTGAAGGCCTGCCACAGCGTGCCCTGGACGATGTAGTTGCGGATGTCGCGCACCTTGGCTGCGCTCTCGGCATCGTTGAGCTGGCTGTCGCGCAGGCGGCTCACCGCGTCGTATTCGTAGAGGCCCTGCTGCGCCTTGGTCGTGCTCTTGATGTGCCACTGCATCAGCGGCATGCCGAGCGCGGCGGCCACTTCCTCGGCCAGCATGGTCTTGCCCGTGCCGGGTTCGCCCTTGACCAGCAGCGGGCGCTGCAGCGTGATGGCGGCGTTGACCGCGAGCATCAGGTCCTGGGTGGCGACGTACTGGGAGGAGCCGGTGAATTTCATGCGGGTCTCGGGTCGGGAGGAGGGAAAAGCCGGGGCGGGCGGCCTGGACCGAATCAGTATATCGGCGCGCGCGGTGCCGACCCGCCTTGGGGTCGTGGACAATCCGGGCCGGGAAATCAGGGGAACACAAGGCCATGAACCTTCAACTTTGCGTGCGCGATCCTGCCGAGGCGGCCTGGGCGGTCCGCGCGGGTGCTGCCGGCGTCGAGGTGATGTCGGCGGCGCCGGAGGTGATCCGGGCGGTGGTGGCGCGGCTGCGGCTGCTGCGCGACGGCGTGGTGGTCGGTGCCGGCATCGGTCCGCTCGCGGCGGCGACGCCGTCCGCCGTGCGCCTGCGGGTGCAGCAGATCGCCGCCTGCGGGGTGGACCGGGTGCGGGTGCCGGTGCCGGCGCGGCCGTCGTCGGTGCTGCTGCTGACCCAGCTCGGGCAGCTCGCCCGCGAGGGGGTGCCGGTGACACCGATGCTGCGCGTGCCGCTGGACCGCGGCGACGGCGCGGCCTGGGCACAGCGTCTGAGCCTGGTGACGCAGCAGGGCTTCGCCAGCGTGCTGCTGGACGCCCGCGGCACGGACGCGCAGGGCAGCGATCTCTGGCAGCAGCGCGTCTCGCCGGGGCGCCTGCTTGGGGCCTTCGATGGCCTGCGGCGCATGGGCGTGCCGGTCGGGCTGCTGGCCGCACCGCGCCGTTCCGATCTGCCGCAGCTGCTGCGCTGGGCGCCGGACGAGGTGGTGATCGACTGCGGGCGCGAGGATCCGCGCGAGGGCAGGGTGGTGGATGGCTACCAGTTCGATCAGTGGGTCGCGGCACTGAAGTCGCACCAGGCTGCAGCGTCGGCGGACGTCCTGCGGCAGATGGCGGGGTGACCTGTGCGCCGTGCGGACGCGCTCGCCGGCTTTTCCTCGCCCGCGGTCGGCTTCGACCAGCCGTTCGAGATGCTGCACGCCTGCCATGACCGCGTCGAGCGCACGCTGTCGCTGCTGGGGCGGCTGGTGGCGCATGTACGGGAACACGGCCATGACGAGGATTCGCGCAGCGCCGCGCGCGACGTGCTGCGCTACTTCGACCTCGCCGCGCCGCACCACCACCAGGACGAAGAGCGGCACGTCCTGCCGCCGCTGCTGGCCAGCGACGACGCGGCCCAGCGCGCGCTGGCCGAGCAGCTCGTCGCCGAGCACCGCCGGATGGAGGCGCTCTGGGCCGTGCTGCGCGGGCCGCTGCAGCAGTGGGCCGAGGCGCCGCCGGCCTCGACCGCATTCCCGCAGCCCGAGGCGCTGGCCGAGTTCACGTCGGTCTACGTCGACCACATCGCCCGCGAGGAGGGCCACGCCTACCCGCTGGCCCGGACGTTGCTGGACACTGCGACGCTGTCGGAGATGGGCGCCGAGATGGGTGCCCGCCGCCGCGATCCGCCCACCGGAACCCCGCGATGAACGACCTGACACCCGACGACCTGCTCGCGGCGCTGGCCGGCCGCTATTCGGTCGGGCCGAAGCAGATGACGGAGCCCGCGCCGACGCCCGAGCACCTGCATCTGGCCGCACAGCTCGCCCTGCGCGCGCCCGACCACCTGGGGCTGCACCCCTTCCGCTTCGTCTCGGTGGCGTCGGACCAGCGCGCGGCGCTCGGCGAGCTGTTCGCCCGTGCCGCGCAACGCCGGGGACTGGACGACACCGAAGTCGCCGCGGCCCGTCGCCGCGCGCACAACGGCCCGGCGCTGCTGGCGGTGATCGGGCGGCTGCGCGAGGACGTGGACGACGTGCCGCTGCACGAGCAGTGGATGTGCATCGGCGGCGCGGTGATGAACCTGCTCAACGCGCTGCACCTGCTGGGCTACGGCGCCAAGGTGGTCAGCGGCTCGTCGGTGCGGGACGCTGAGGTGCAGGCGGCGTTCTGTGCGCCGGGCGAGGTGCTGGTCGCCTGGGTCATCGCGGGCACGCCGACCCGCTCCACCCGCGCCCGCCACGACGCCCGCGTCGACGACCTGCTCACCGCGTGGTCCGCGGGTGTGCCCGGCGCCGAGGCTCGGGCATGATGCCAGGATGAACTTCACCCTGTCCCCGGCCGTGCTGGCCACCGTGCTGACCACTGCGCTCGTGGCGCCGACGCTGGCCGTCGCCGCACCGGACCTGCCGACCTTGCGTGCCGTGCCGGGTGGCGTCGTCACCTTGTCGCTCGGGCCGTCGAGCCAGCCGCCGCTGGTGCGCCACGCGGGCGTGCCGGTGCTGGTGGTGGGCGATCCGATCGAGTGGACGGCGGTGCTCGGCGTGCCGCTGGCTGCCAAGGCGGGCACGGACGAGGTCACCGTGCAGCGCGAGGGTGCGGCGGTGAAGCGCCAGTCCTTCGCCATCGCCCCGATGCGCTACGCCGAGCAGCGCCTGAGCGTGGCCCCGAAGCACGTCGAACTCAGCGCCGAGAACCTCGCCCGCCACGAGCGCGAACGGGCCCGCCAGGCCGAGGTCATCGCCACCTTCAGCGAGCCGCTGCCGGCCACGCTGCGCCTGCGCCAGCCGGTGCCAGGTGCCCGCTCCAGCTCCTTCGGGCTGCGCCGTGTCTTCAACGGCCAGTCGCGCAACCCGCACAGCGGCATGGACATCGCCGCCCCGGTCGGCACGCCGGTCGTAGCCCCGCTGGCGGGGCGGGTGGCCGATGTCGGTGACTACTTCTTCAACGGCGGCACCGTCTGGCTCGACCATGGCGGCGGCCTGCTGACGATGTACTGCCACCTCTCGGCGGTCCACGTGAAGGTCGGTGATGTCGTGCGCGCAGGCGACCGCATCGCCGACGTCGGCGCCACCGGCCGCGTCACGGGGCCTCACCTGCACTGGTCGGTGAGCCTGAACCGGGTGATGGTGGACCCGGCCTTGTTCCTTGGAAATTGATGACCATGCCTGCCGCTCCCACGACACGCCTCGTCTACTCGACCGACACTGGTCGGGTCTGCCCCGACTGCCGCCAGCCGGCATTGCAATGCGCCTGCAAGCGCGCCGAGGAGGTGTCACGCTCGGCGGACGGCATCGTGCGGGTGTCCCGCGAGACCAAGGGCCGCGCCGGCAAGGGCGTGACGCTGGTGAAGGGCCTCGGGCTGGAAGGCGACGCGCTGACCACGCTGGCCAAGGCGCTCAAGGCCACCTGCGGCAGCGGCGGCACGGTCAAGGACGGCGTGGTCGAGGTGCAGGGCGACCACTGCGACAAGGTCATCGCCTACCTCGCCGCCAAGGGCTGGAAGGTCAAGCGCGCCGGGGGTTGATCCCGCCGCACCCTGGCGTCAGTCCAGCGGCGCCATCCCGTGCCGCCGCCGCGCCCGTCCGCAGGCATCGTCCCCGCGTCCCAGCGGCGCCAGCATCCCGAACTCGCGGCACGGCCCCGGCCGCCACTCGTAGATCCCGCAGCCCGCCTGGACGCCCACCGTGCCGACCAGCGCGGCGCAGCGCGGGCGGGCGTGGTCGGTGCCGCGCATGCGGGCGGTGCCGTCGTTGACCTCGACGGTGAGGCCGTCGGGCACGCAGCCGCCACAGGACTGCAGCTCCTGGGTCGAGAAGTCCACACGGAAACTCGCGCAGCAGGCGCCACAGATCAGGCAAGGATTGGGGGCATCGCTCATCGTGGGCGTGACGATAGCGGATCACGCGGGTTCGGCGCTCAGCGCGCGCATCCGTTCACTGCGTCGCCTGCACCTGTCGGCGACGTTCGATGTAACCGGGCTGCACGGCGCGGGCGTTGTCCGGGCAGGCGCTGGTGCTGTTGCAGGCGACAGCGTCGATGGTGTAGAGGCGCACGGTCTGCGTCGCCCCCGCGTCGGTCTCCCCCTCGTTGTAGACCGTCGACGAGCAGCGCACCGTGACGCGCACGCCCGTGTCGGCGCGCAGGTCGAGCGTCTGGCTGGCGCCGCTGCACGTGGTCCAGCTGCCCTTGAGCGCCTGGTAGAGCCCCCATTCGGTGCCCGCGCGCGCCGCCGCCCAGGCCCGCGCGCCGAGGATGTCCTGGGCCGAGCCGGTCTGGGTCGACTGCCCGAGCCGGACGATGGCCGCCGCCAGGCTGGCCAGCACCACCAGCACGAAGATCGCCGCGATGGCGCCGAAGCCGCCGGATGCATGCGGATAGGGGCGTTTCATGGCGCGTTGGACACATGGGCGCCGACGACCAGCGACACGCTTTCGTTGCGCCGGGTCAGTTCCAGTTGCAGGTAGACGAAGCCGTTCTGCTGCGTCGCGCCCTGGTTGGGGTCGTAGGTGATGGTGCAGCGGCTCAGGCCGGTGAGCACGGTCTGTCCGCCCGTGACCGACGGGCAGACGCTCGGATAGCTGGCGTTGAAGCCGTAGCCCGACAGGCGCACCAGCGTGCCGCGGGCGGTGCCGCTGGCGTCGAGGGTGCCGTCGGCGCCGCTGCAGACGTAGAACACCGCCTGCTGGCTGGCGCTGACCACGCTGAAGCGGCCGCCGTCGTAGCCGAGCGGAAACTGCGTGGGGGTGATGCCCAGGCGGTGCTGGCCGAAGGCGGCGGTCGGGGTGGTGACCGAGGTGATGGCGGCGCGGGTGCTGCCGCTGTAGACGTCGTTGGGCGACTGGTTGCCGACGACCAGCCAGTCGCCGACGGCCGGGAGCGTGGACAGCGGGGTGAGCACGTCGAGCGTGCTGGTCAGCGCGGTGGTGTCCAGCGGCGCGGCGCAGGTGGCGGACGGCGTGCAGCCCGCGCCGCTGTCGTTGACCGTGTCCGCCGCCATGCGCAGCCGCCCTCCGGCCATCGTCGGCACCAGCTCGACACACTGGCTGCCCGGGCTGCGCACGGAATTCGGCACCGCCAGCCGCACCTCGCCCACCATCCGGCGCAGCGCGGCATCGGCTTGCGCGGAGAGGTCGGCGCGGTTGCGGGTCGCCAGGTAGCTGTCGAAGGCCGGGCGGAAGAACACCGTGAGCGACGCCGCCATCACGCCGCCGATGACGATCACCAGCACCAGCTCCAGCAGCGTGAAGCCCCGCTGACCGGGTTCAGCTCGCATAGTCCAGCCGCCAGCCGGTGAGGGTCAGCCGGTCGCTGCCGCGGCTGACGGTGACGTCGATCCGCCGGGCCGCCGTGACGCCGCCGAGCGTGGTCGCCTGCACGGTGACGCTGAGCGAGTAGCCGGCCAGCGCGCTGACGGGGGTGCCGTCGATGGTGCAGATCTGGTTGGTGGTGGCGTAGCCGTGGTAGTCCTGCAGGTCGTTCCAGCTGGTGCGCGCGCAGCCGCCGGGCGCGGTGTTGGCCGCGGCGGCGTAGGGCTTGAGCTGGATCTCTTCGAGCATTTCCTCGGCGATCGACAGCAGCTGCTTGCGCACCACCGGGTCGGACGAGCCGCGCGTGACGGTCGAGTACGCGAGCATCACCCCGGCCAGCCCGACCCCGATGATCAGGATGGCGATCACCAGCTCGATCAGCGTCATGCCGCGCATGTCACGCACGCCGTGCCGCCTACTCGACATGGCCGGTCTCCCCGAGCAGCGTGATGGTGGTCTGGCCGGTGATGCTGATCTGCCAGGAGGCGGTGGTGGTGCCGGCGGCGTCGGTGGTGGCGCGGCCGCTGGGCTGGAAGTAGACCGTCCCGGCGGGGGTGAGGGTGGTCGCCGCGCCGCTGCCGGTGGCGTAGACGCTCTGGCCGTCCGGGCCGACGAGGGCGTCGGTGCAGGCAGTGGCGGGGTTGGTCGCGGCGATGCGCAGGCTGACCCCGCTGGTGCCGATGGTCACGCAGACGAGCCGGCGGTGGGCGACGGCGGTCTGGCGTCCGTTGCGCAGGGCGGCGATCAGCTCGCCGCGCCACGCCTCGTCGCGAAACCCGAGCACGCCGTCCAGGCTCGGCATCGCGAACACCGCCAGCACGGAGGTCAGCACGATCACGCCGAGCAGCTCGGGCAGCGTGAAGCCGTGGGCAGGGGCAGGGGCAGGGAGGTGCGGGGTCATGTCACGCTCAGTACAGCTCGCGCACATGCACGGTCTTGCGGGTCTCGGGGCTGGCGATGCCGAAGCTGGCGCGGGCGGAGGGGTCGCGGTCCCAGGTGCTGGCGCAGCTGCCGTTGCGGCCGCGCAGCCAGGGCAGGTTGGCGCCGGTGCTGCTTGGGTGGCTGGCCAGGCAGCTCACGTCGGTCGTCGTGCTGCCGAGGTTCAGCGCGAGGTCCACGCTGCCGGTGCTGCCGGCCGGGCTGGGGGCGGACAGGCTGATCGTGCCGTTGCCGCCAAGGATCGCCAGGGCGCCGGGGGTGGTCGTCCAGGCGGCTGTCGCGCTGCCCTGGTAGTTCAGATAGCCGCTGCGCACGACGGACGTTGCAGGCACGCTGGTGCAGCTGTCGGCGCTGTTGAGCACCCAGGCACGGCCGGTCCAGTATTGCGCCTGCACGGGCAGTTGCAGCGCGGTCTTCTCCGAGCCGAAGACGTTCGACAGCCACAGCCGCCCGCTGCGCAGCGGCATGGCCGGCTCCAGGTAGCCGCTGGAGGAGACGCTGTCGGCATCGGTCGCGCGCAGGGTCAGGCTGCCGGGCGCGCCGAGCTTGGCCGTGTAGGTGTAGGCGAGGCTGGTCGTCGAGCCGACACCGGCGCTGAACCGGCTGGCGGCGAGCGTGGCGGTGCTGCCGAAGCTGCCGAGGGCGAGGCTCGCGGCGTCCGAGAGGGTGACGGTCTGCGCGAAGGCCGGGGTGAGGGCGCCACTGCCGTCGTAGTTGATGGTGCGGGTAGGCGTGCTCAGGCCGTTCATGGCGATGACCGAGACGGTGAACGGCTGGCCGGCGTAGCTGAACGTGCCGCAGGCGGGTGTGGCGCTGACGTCGAAGTGGTGCGGGATGAAGCGGCCGAGCGCGGTGCCAGTGCTGCCGGTCGTGCCGGTGACGGCGGTGCCGGTGCCGAGGTAGCTGGCGAGGTCGGCGCGCAGGTCGATGCGGCCGACCTCGCTCCAGACGAGGTCGCTGGCGGTGGCGCTGCCGTTGCTGAAGGCGCCGAGGCTGCCGGTGAAGGTGCCGCTGCTGCTGCCCGTGCCGGTGGGCGCGGCCTTGATGTGGCTGAGCGTCGGGGTCTGCGCGGGGGACTCGCGGCCGAAGTTGGGCGCCGTGTTGCCGGCGCTGTTGCGGGCGCGCAGCGTGGCGGAGAAGGCGTTGCCCGCCTTGGTGGTGCCGGTCGGCACGCTGGTGAACTCGAACGAGGCCGGCGAGGCGATGAAGCTGGTGCTGCCGGTCATCGACAGGCCGGTGTCGTTGCTGGCGGCGCTGCCGGTGTAGGTGCCGGTGAGCTGGACCTGACCGACGTCGGCGTAGGCCAGGGCCGCGGTGGCGGTGCCGGTGGCGTCGAAGGTCAGTGCCGTGACGCTGCCGCTGGTGCTGAGGGCGTTGCCACCGATGCGCACGGGCGCGGTCCCTGTGGCCGGGTTCTGGTAGGCGTACCGCAGGTTGACCGACTTCGTGCCCGTGAACGCCGGCACGCATTGGCTGCTGTTGTCCGACGAGCGCACGGCCCGCACGGTCAGCAGGTTGCCGCTGCTCTCGGCGATGTGGTTCGGGGCGCTGAGCAGCAGGCCGCTGGCGCTGGCGGTGTAGGTGCACGCGGGGCTGCCGAAGTTGCAGCTGGTGGCGCGGCTGGCCGTGGGGGCGCTGGCAGTGGCGGACAGGACGGTGCTGCCCGCCGTGGTGAGCTGAACCCGGACATCGGCCGAGCTGCTGCCGCTGGCGATGTTGACGACCATGCCGTCGGGCCAGACGACGCTGGCGCTGGCGGACAGCGTGGCCGAGACGCCGCCGGTGTACGGCGTGCTGCAGCTGACGTCCTGGCAGGCCACCACCGTCAGCGTCGATGGGGCGCAGGTCACGCCGCTGCCGCTGGCGTGGCGCAGTTCGAGGTGGTCGAGCGAGGTCGGGCAGGCATGGGTCTGGTTGACATCGAGCAGCGCCTGGACCGCCGTGAGGGCGTAGTTGTAGAGACGGACCTCGTCGAGGCGGCCGTTCGCGGAGTTCAGCGTGCCGCCAGTCGAGGTCACCGTGCTGCGGTTGTCGCCGATCATCAAGGAGCCGATGGAGGCGTCGATCAGGCCGTTGGTGGTGCCGGACACGGTGGCGACCTGGTTGCCATTGACGAACAGCGTCAGCGTGCTCTGGGTGGCCACTCCGGTGAGGGACCAGGTCGCAGTGATGTGGGTCCAGGTGTTCGCGGGGATGGACTGTGCCGGGCTGCTGGCGGTGAGGATGACGCCGGCGCTGTCGGACACCATGAACTTCAGCACGCCGGCCTGGACCGACAGGTGGAAGGGCCGGTTGGCGCGGGTGGTGGCGTCCATCAGCACGCCGGTGGTGCCCGCCCAGGTGGTGTTGCCGGCGTACCAGAACGACAGCGTGCCCTTGGAGCCGAGCACCGAGCTGACCTGCACCGAGGAATCCACGCCCGCGATCGTCGCCCCGGTGTTGGCGGGCACCGAGAGGGCCCGGCAGATCTTGCCGCTGGCGGTGTTGCTGGCCGCACCGACCTGCACGCCATGGTTGCTGTTGCCGGTGCTGTCCTTCACCTCGGCGACCAGACCCGACCAGCTGGACTCGTCGAAGCGGAAGTCGGCGACCAGGTGGGGCAGGGCGTTGGGGATGTACCAGCGGATGGCGCTGCCGCTGGCGTTATAGCCGGTCTTGAACGCGTAGAGGGTGTAGTCGCTGCTGCTGAGTTGCACCCCGATAGTGGCATTTGCGCCGGAGGCGTTGGCGTTGCCGTACTGGTATTTGAATTCGCCGTTTTCGTACAGGATGATCTGGAAGGTGTACGGCGTGGTGGTGCCGAACTGCGGAACATTTTCCCAGGACACGACGAAATAGCGGTTGGGCAAGCTCCCCTTTTGCTCCCAGGTGACCGTGCCGCCCTTGGCCGGATTCAGGTCCGCCCAATACGGCATCAGGACATTGTTCGTGGCGCCAGAAACGCAGCCGCTGCGGGTTGGTGAATTGCCTGCTGGCAGCGTGGTGTTCGTGTACAGACGGAACAATCCGGTGTCCGTGCCGAATTGCAGGATGCCGTTGGACAGGATCCGCACATCGCTGTAGGTCGCGTTGCCCAGTCTGAAGGTGAACCCGCCTGTGAATGCGATCCTGGCTTGGTCATCGTCGACCTGCGTGGCGGTGGAAGTCGTGCAGAGCCGTTCCCAGACCACCGCGTTGGCGGTCGTCTCCCAGGCGTAGGTGTCGCTGCGGGGCGCGTAGGTGCCGGCGTGGGCCAGGCCTGGCAGCAGGCACAGCCACCACAGCAATCGCCATGGCTGCCATGGCCGCCGTGACAGCAGCGTCAGCAGGTGCCAGGGGAGTCTGGCCACGGCGTGCCGCCCGCTCTGCCGGTCAGGCTCAGTTGCCCGCGGCGATCGCGGTGAAGTTGGACGTCTGCCCGCCGCCCGTCACCGTGCAGGTCGAGGTGCTGCCATTCGTGGTGCCCGGGTCGGTGCCGCCCAGGGTGTAGCCCGTCGGCAGGCCGCCCTGCAGCAGGCTGGAGGCATGGGCGCAGGTGCTGACCGCGACGCACTTGTTGGCCGTGACGACATTGCTGGTCAGGGCGCAGCCGGCATAGTTCAGGTTCATGGCCGATGCCGCCGCCCCCGCGACCCCGGCCACGCTGGCCGCTTGTGCGTCGCTTTTCATGTCGATGAACTTCGGCAGCGCGGTGGCCGCGAGCACACCGAGGATGACGATGACAACGATCAGCTCGATCATCGTGAAGCCTGCTTGACGTGATTTCATGGAAGTGCTCCTGGGCGTGTTCGGGTCGTGGTCGGATGTCGCGTGGTGTGGGGGCGTTGGGGCGCCCATGTCTGCCCATTTCGGCAAAGGCGGGCCTTGACTTGAGGCCTGAGGCGTGCTTGAAGTGGCGTGGAAACCGTTCATTTGGCGAATGCCGTGCGGCCCAGGTCCCAGACCGGCAGGAACACGCCAAGCGCCAGGATCAGCACCAGCACGCCGAGGAACACGATCAGGATCGGCTCCAGCTGCGCGCTGAGCGTCTTCAGCTCGTACTGGACTTCGTTGTTGTAGAGATCGCAGACCTCTTCGAGCAGCTCGTCGATGGCGCCGGTCTCCTCGCCGACGGCCAGCATCTGCAGCACGACCGGCGTGAAGATGCCGGTGACCGCGGCGGCACGCAGCACGGATTCGCCGCGCTCCACGCTCTCGCGCATGCCCTCGATGCGGCGGGCGATGTGCTGGTTGTCCACCGTCTGGGCGACGACCGACAGCGCCTGCGAGATCGGCACCCCGCTCTTCAGCGACAGCGAGAAGCTGCGCGCAAAACGCGCCAGCATCGCCTTGCGCACGATCTTGCCGGCCACCGGCACCCGCAGCATCCAGCCGTCCCAGCGCAGGCGGCCCTCGGGTGTGGCGATCCAGGCCCGCAGCAGCACCACACCGCCGACGGCCCCCAGCGCCAGGAACGCGCCGTAGTCCAGCGTGAAGCGCGAGGTGGCCAGCAGGATGCGGGTGGCCAGTGGCAGGGTGGCGCCCGCGTTCTGGAACACGGTGGCGAACGCCGGGATCACCATCACGTTGATCACCACGATGGCCGCCACCATGGCGCTGACCACGAAGCTCGGGTAGCGCAGCGCCGACTTGACCTGCTGGCGCATGAACAGCTCGAACTCCTGGTGGTGGAACAGGCGCAGGAAGATCTCGTCGAGCCGGCCGGTCATCTCGCCGACGCGGACCAGCGCGATGTAGAAGTTGTCGAACACCCGCGGGTGCTGCGCCAGCGACATCGACAGCGCGATGCCGGACTCCAGGCTGCGGCGCACCTCCGCCAGCGTCGTCTTCATCTTGTCGCTGGTGGCCGTCTCCTGCAGCCCCATCAGCGCCCGCAGGATCGGCACGCCCGCGCGCAGCAGCGTGTTCAGCTGGCGGCTGAAGATCAGCAGGTCGACCGGGTCCACCTTCTTGTCGAGCAGGCCCCGCGGGAGCCAGCTGCGCAGGGTGGTCATGGCGTCGTCGCCACCGGCGCTGTCGCTGCTGCCCCCACCGCCACCGCTGCCGCTGCCGCCACCCGTCTCCCCGGACACGCTGGAGGCGCGGATGGTCAGCGGCGTGATGCCGCGGCCGATCAGGGCTTCGGCGGCGGCCGAGGCGTGGCTGGCCTCGATCGTGCCGCTGGTCGTGCCCTGCGAAGAGTGTCCGGTCCAGGCGAAACGCTGCATCACGGCCTCACCCCGCCGGCCCTTCGGCCATCTGGTGGCTCACGCGCATGGCTTCGGCGACCGTGGTCCTGCCGGCCAGCACCAGCCGCGCCGCATCGTGGCCGAGGGTGTGGCCGGCCATCTGGCGGCGTGCGGCCTGGGCGAAGGTGAGCGGATCGCCGTGGTTCATGGCCTCGACCAGCTCGCGGGTCATCTCCAGGATCTCGTAGACACCCGTGCGCCCGCTGAAGCCGGTGTGGCTGCATTCGCTGCAGCCGGCGCCGCGGCGCAGCGGTGCGGCGTCGACGGTGCGGCCGCACTGCGTCTCCAGCCACGCCAGCTCATGGGCGTCGGGCCGGTGCACCTCGGCGCAGTGCGGACAGATCACCCGCACCAGCCGCTGCGCCAGCACCATCTGCAGCGACATCGCCACCATGTAGCGCGGCACGCCCATGTCGATCAGCCGCGCCGGCGTGGACATGGCGTCGTTGGTGTGCAGCGTCGACAGCACCAGGTGACCGGTCAGCGCGGCGCGCAGGCCGATCTCGGCGGTGGCCTGGTCGCGCATCTCGCCGACGAGGATCACGTCCGGGTCTTGCCGCAGCGCCGCGCGCAGCACGCGGGCGAAGTCGAGGTCGATCTTGTCGTGGACCTGCACCTGGTTCAGCCCGGGCAGGCGGTATTCGACCGGATCCTCGACCGTGATGATCTTGCGCTCGCTGTTGTTGAGCGCGTTCAGCGCGGCGTAGAGCGTGGTGGTCTTGCCGCTGCCGGTCGGGCCGGTGACGAGCACCATGCCGTTGGGCTTGGCGATGGCGCGGCGCAGGGCCTGGGCCACACGCGGCGGCAGGTTCAGGTGGTCGATCGACAGCAGGCCCGAACTCTGGTTCAGCAGCCGCATCACGATCGACTCGCCGTGCTGCGTCGGCATGGTCGAGATGCGCACGTCGATCGCGCCACTGCGCAGGGTGACCGCGAAACGGCCGTCCTGCGGCAATCGGCGCTCGGAGATGTCCAGGCCCGACATCAGCTTCAGCCGCAGCGCCACCGCAGCGGCGATCTTGGCGTCGGCCTCGGTCTGCACGTGCAGCACACCGTCGATGCGGAAGCGGATGCGCAGTGAGCCTTGCTGCGGCTCGATGTGGATGTCCGAGGCCCGCACGCGCAGCGCCTCCTCGAACACGGAATACAGCAGCCGCACGACCGGCGCGTCCTCGGCGCTGGCGGTGTTCAGGCCGAGCAGGTCGCCCAGGCTGTCCTCGACGATGCGCAGCTCGGTGGTCAGCTCCTGCGCCAGACCGGCGATGGCCTCGGTGTTGCGGTAGGAGCGGTCGAT
>OFSF01000594.1_pt1 | contig 13844 bp, 10 predicted proteins | sample 1543271 | NCBI WGS metagenome assembly OFSF01 (sample SAMN07774227, study PRJEB24372) | wastewater metagenome | isolation source: Exp Tend VB 100WW | collected 2016-02
CGCCATCGAGCCCCCATGGATGGGTTTACGGCGTGTCCTGCACAGCCACACCGCCCCGCCAAGCCATCAGCAATCCAGAGCCGCTTTTGCTGTTGCTGTTGAGGTTGCCGGCCAGCGGCCGGCACTACCGTGGGTGCAGGGCGCAGCCCTGCCGAACACCCCTTTACTTGACCTGCACGTCGATCACGCCGTCGCCAACGCGGGCCTGCAGGGCGTCACCCGGCTGCACCTGGTCGACGTGCCGCACCAGGGCACCATCGTCACTGCGGGTCAGGATGCTGTAGCCACGCGCCACGGTCGCCAGCGGGCTGACGGCTTCCAGCGAACGCGCCAGCCCGCGCAGGCGCAGTGCATCGCGTTCCAGCAGACGCTGCATCGCAATCTGCGGGCGCCCGCGCAGGGCTGCCAGGCGGCGCTGCATCGCGTCGAGCTGGCGTTGCGGATGGTGCCCGCGCAGCACCGCCGCCGCATGGCGCAGGCGCGCGGCACGGCGTTCCTGTTGCTGGTTGAAGGCGGCATGCAGGCGCCGACCCAGATCCAGTTGGCGGCGGCGCAGCAGGTCCAGCCGCGCCTGCGGGCTCTGTGCGTTCAGGCGCAGCAGGGCACGATCGGCGCGCTGCATCGCCTGCTGCATCGCATGCCGTTGCAGCTGCACCATGCGCGCCGCCGTGCGGCGCAGGCGCAGGGCCAGTTCGCGCTGGTCGGGTACCAGCAGCTCGGCCGCCACCGACGGCGTCGGTGCGCGCAGGTCGGCGGCAAAGTCGCTGAGGCTGAAGTCGGTCTCGTGGCCCACCGCCGACACCACCGGCGTGTTGCAGGCGGCGATCGCTCGGGCCAGCGCTTCATCGTTGAAGGCCCACAGGTCTTCCAGCGAGCCGCCGCCGCGGGTCAGCAGGATCACGTCGTAGCGGCCACTGGCGTCGGCGGCCTGCAGCAGGCGGGTGATCTGCGCGGCGGCACTGCTGCCCTGGACCAGGGTCGGCAGCAGGTCCACTTCCAGCAGCGGGAAGCGGCGGCCGAGCACGCTCAGCACGTCGCGTACGGCGGCACCGGTGGGCGAGGTGATCACTGCCAGGCGCTGCACGTGCGCCGGCAGCGGCCGCTTGCGTGCGGGGTCGAACAGGCCCTCAGCCTCCAGGCGTGCCTTCAGCTCCTCGAAGGCGCGGCGCAGCGCGCCTTCGCCGGCTTCTTCCATGTGGTCCAGCACCATCTGGTACTCGCCACGGGCGTCGTACAGGGTCACCTTGCCGCGCACCAGCACGCGCATGCCTTCGCGCGGCACGAACTTCAGGTACTGCGCCTTCATCCGGAACATTGCTGCGCGCAGCTGCGCACGTGCGTCCTTCAGGGTGAAATACAGGTGCCCGGAGGCAGGGCGCGCCACGCTGCCCAGTTCGGCCTCGACCCAGATCGCCGGGAAGCTGCCTTCCAGCAGGTCGCGGGCCAGGGTGTTGAGCTGGCTGGGGGTGAGGATGTCGTTGTTGCGTGGCTGCATGGGAACGGCGTGCTGCGGGCGGAACGGGGGGCTCAGGATCGCACGTCAGCGCACCGTGTGCTGGCCCAGCGCCCACTGCACGTGTTCACGCACCAGCGGCGAGGGATCATCGATGCGGGTATGCAATGCGGCGAGCGCTTCGGCAGAGGACGGTGCGTTGCCCAGTGCCACGGCGATGTTGCGCAGCCAGCGTTCATGGCCACTGCGCCGGATCGGGCTGCCTTCGGTACGGCGCAGGAACTCGGCTTCATCCCAGGCGAACAACTGGTCCAACCGCGCGGTATCGAGGTTGTTGCGCGCGCGGAAATCGGCTTCGTCGGTACGCTTGGCGAACTTGTTCCAGGGGCAGACCAGCTGGCAGTCATCACAGCCGTAGATGCGGTTGCCGATCAACGGCCGCATCTCTTCGGGAATGGCGCCGTCGTGCTCGATGGTCAGGTAGGAGATACAGCGCCGCGCGTCCAGCCGCTGCGGGCCGGTGATGGCCTGGGTCGGGCAGACATCGATGCAGCGCGTGCAGGTACCGCAGTGTGCTGTGGCCGCTGCATTGATCGGCAGCGGGATATCGATGTAGATCTCGCCGATGAAGAACCAGGAGCCGCCATGGCGGTCGATCAGGCAGGTGTGCTTGCCGATCCAGCCCAGGCCGGCATTGCGCGCCAGTGCGCGTTCCAGCACGGGGGCGGAATCGACGAATACGCGGTAGCCCAGCGGTGCCACTTCATCGTTGATCTGCGTGGCCAGCTTCTGCAGGCGGTTGCGCATCAGCTTGTGGTAGTCGCGACCCAAAGCGTAACGGGCCACGTAGGCGCGGCCCGGGTCGGCCAGGGTTGCCCAAGCTTCGGTGTCGTCCTTGTGGCTGTAGTCCATGCCCACCGAGATCACCCGCACGGTGCCGGGCAGCAGTTCGGCCGGGCGCGCGCGCAGGGTGCCGTGGCGCGCCATCCAGTCCATCGTGCCGTACAGGCCCTGGCCCAGCCAGTCAGCCAGGTGCGCTTCATCCTCGCCCAGCTCGATGCCGGCGATGCCACAGCGCTGGAAGCCATGCGCACGGGCGAGTTCGCGGATGCGCTGCACGGCCTGGGCCGGATCGACAGGGGCGGGGACGGTGGACATGTGCACCAGTATAAAATCCCCGCATGGCCAACCTTGCCGATCTGTTCGATTCCGCTGCCGCGCGTGCGCTTGATGCGCAGGCCTCGGCGCTGGCCGCCGAGGGCGGTTGGGGCCTGATGGCACAGGCCGGCCAGGCCGCCTGGCAGTGCCTGCTGCAGCATTGGCCGCAGGCGCAGCGGATCGGCGTGGTGGTTGGTGCGGGCAACAACGGCGGCGACGGCCATGTGCTGGCCCGCCATGCGTTGCAGGCCGGACGTGAGGTGACGGTGATCGCCTTGCCGGGGAAGCCACCGTCAACCGCGCTGGCACAGCGTGCAGCATCGGAATTCACATCCGACGGCGGCACCCTCACCGATTTCGACGGCGCGCTTCCCGAGGCCGATATCTGGGTCGATGCCCTGTTCGGGCTGGGCTTCGATCGCGTGCCGGAGGGCGTGGCGCGGACGCTGATTGCCGCGCTCAACGCGCAGGCGGCACCGGTTCTGGCGCTGGACGTCCCCAGTGGCGTGGATGCCGACCGCGGCGCCGTACCGGGCGAGGCGGTGAGGGCGGCGCTGACCGTGCAGTTCATCGTGCCGCATCGCGGGCTGTACACCGGCGATGCGCTGGACCATTGCGGGCGGAAGGCGCTGGCGCCGCTGCAGCTACCCGCGGCCGCATGGCAGGGCGTGTCACCCGCTGCGCAGCTCTGGACGCAGGTGCGCCTGCCAGCCCTGCTGCCGCCGCGCCGCACCAATACCCACAAGGGCGAATCCGGGCACGTGCTGTGCGTCGGCGGCAACCATGGCAGCGGCGGCGCCATCGCGATGGCGGCCGAAGCCGCCTTGCGCGCGGGTGCTGGATTGCTGAGCCTGGGCACCCGCCGCGACCACGTTGGCCCGTTGCTGGCGCGGCTGCCCGAGGCCATGACCCATGCACTGGAAGATGGTGACGCGCTGCCGGCACTGCTGGACAAGGCCAGGGTGGTGGCGATCGGCCCCGGTCTGGGCCAGGACGAATGGGCGCGCGCACTGTTTGCGCGGGTGCTGGCCAGCGCCAGGCCACTGGTGGTCGATGCCGATGCACTGAACCTGCTGGCGCAGGATCCGCGCGCGCTGCCCGACGCCATCCTTACGCCACACCCGGGCGAGGCCGCGCGCCTGCTGGGTTGCAGCACGTCTGACATCCAGGCCGATCGCTTCACCTGCGCACAGGCACTGGCCGAGCGCTTCCACGCCGTGGTGGTGCTGAAGGGCGCCGGCAGCATCGTCGCAGCGCCGGGGCAACGGCCACGACTGATCGCGGCTGGCAATCCCGGCATGGCCGTGGGTGGCATGGGAGACCTGCTGACAGGCATCATCGCCAGCCTGCGTGGGCAAGGCCTGGCCGCCTTCGATGCCGCCGCCGCTGGTGCGCTGCTGCATGCGCTTGCCGGCGACGTCGCTGCCGCCGACGGTGCGCGCGGCCTGCTTCCAACTGATCTGCTGTCGCCGCTGCGGCGACTGGCCAACCCGGAACTTTCCCGATGATCGATTTCTTCCTTGCCGACAGCGATGCCACTGAACTGCTCGGGCAGTGGCTGGCCGCCACCCGACCGCCGCAGGCGCTGGTCGAACTGCGCGGCGACCTGGGCGCCGGCAAATCCACCACCGCCCGCGCACTGCTGCGCGCACTGGGCGTGCAGGGGGCGATCCGCAGCCCGACCTACACCCTGGTCGAGCGCTATCCGCTGGCCAGCGGTGGCGAGGCCTGGCATCTGGATCTGTACCGGATCGGCCAGGCCGGCGAGCTCGATTTTCTCGGACTGGACGAGGGCAGCGCGGTGTTGTGGCTGGTGGAATGGCCGGAACGCGGCGCTGGCGCGCTGCCGCCGACCGACCTGGTGGTGGCGCTGGAGATCGAGGGGCAGGGGCGTCGCGTCCGTCTCACTGGAGCCAGCGACGTCGGACATGTATGGCTGGAACGGCTCCCCCAAGGGGGCGACTTGCAGGCCATTTCTGTCGGCTGACGAGAACAAACACCGGCAGGTTACGGATTATTAAGGAAAAAGGTGTTGCATTCCGTTCAGCGCGGTGATTGAATCCTGAGCCATGCGCCCGGGGAACCGTCTCATTGCCATCTGTGCCGCCGTCGGACTGAGTCTGGCGAGCGTCAGTGCGTGGGCCGGTGAAGTCCGTCAGGTCCTGCTGAATACCGGCGCCACCGGCACCCGTGCCGAGATCTCGCTGGTCGGCAGCGGCGGTTACAAGACCTTGTCGCTGGCCGGACCGAACCGCCTGGTGGTCGATTTCCCGGACTCCAGCGCCATACGCAACCTGAAAATGCCGGCCGCGCAGGGCGTGGTCACGGCGGTGCGTACCGGACAGCCGGTGCCGGGGACCTTCCGTGTCGTTTTCGACCTCGCTGAATCGGTAGCGCCGTTCCGCCCACAGATGCAGCGCGAAGGCAATGAATCCAAGCTGGTGATCGAATGGCCGGGCGATGGCCCGGCCGTGGCCGCCAGCCGCCCGCCAGCGACGCCGGCGGTGCAGCCGCAGGCACCGGTCAACACGCCCGCACCGACGCCGGCCGAGAGCGCGCAGTCGCGCAACGACGCCGCGCGCGCCACCGCGCTGTTGACCGCGCAGGTACAGCAGCAGGCCAGCGCCGCCGCTGCCACACCGGCCACTCCGACCCCGGCCCCGTCCACTGCACCGGCCCAGGTCGCGGCAGCGGGCACGGCTGCCAGCAGCACGCCGTCCGCATCGCCGGCTGCGATCCTTGCCGGCCAGCGTACCGCCGCCGTGGTAACCACGCCGCCGGCCACAGCGCCTGCACCGGTTCCGACCACGGTGGTGCCACCGCGTCCGGCCATGCCCAGCGATGCCTCGCGCATCCGCATGCAGGCTGGCATGCGCCACCTGGTGGTGGCCATCGATCCAGGCCACGGCGGCCAGGACCCCGGTGCGATCGGCCCGACCGGCAAGCGCGAGAAGGATGTGACCCTGGCCGTAGCGCGTGAACTGGCCCGTCAGGTCAACGCGACGCCGGGCCTGAAGGCCTACCTGACCCGCGACAGCGACGTGTTCATTCCGCTGCCGATGCGCGCGCAGAAGGCGCGTGCGAACAAGGCCGACATCTTCATTTCGATCCATGCCGACGCGGCGGAAAACCGTTCGGCCACGGGCTCGTCGGTGTACGTGCTGTCGACCAAGGGAGCCTCTTCGCAGCGCGCCCGCTGGCTGGCGGACAAGGAAAACGCGGCCGACCTGGTCGGTGGCGTGCGCCTGCAGCAGACCGAAGGCACGCTCGCCAACGTGCTGCTGGATCTGGCCCAGAGCGGCTACATGAAGGCGTCCGAGGACGCGGCCGGCCATGTGCTGGGCGGCCTGAAGCGGATCGGCAACAACCACAAGCCGAACATCGAGCGCGCCAACTTCGCGGTGCTGCGTACTTCGGACATGCCGGCGATGCTGGTGGAAACCGCGTTCATCTCCAATCCGGATGAAGAGCGCCGCCTGATCGACCCGGCCTACCAGCGCAAGATCGCCGGTGCGGTACTGGACGGTGTGCACACGTTCTTCAGCCGTCAGCCGCCGCCGGGCACGTTGTATGCCGCCCGGGCCCAGGCCGAGATCGACGCCGCCGGCACCATGGCCGGCGGTAGCAAGTAACCCGCCGAAGGCGGGTTACTGCTTTCTGTAGAGTCGAGCGGCGCTCGACTGGGCCTTCCCGGTAGCCCGTCAGTCGAGCATGGCTCGACTCTACCCTCGGCCGCTCCGTTATCATCCCCGCATGACGTCTGCTACCCATCCGCGCCCGATCCGGCCGTTGCCGGAGATCCTCATCAACCAGATCGCCGCTGGCGAAGTGGTCGAACGTCCCGCGTCGGTGGTCAAGGAGCTGGTCGAGAACGCGATCGATGCCGGCGCCAGCCGCGTTGATATCGATCTTGAGGAGGGCGGTGTCCGCCTGATCCGCATCCGCGACAACGGCAGTGGCATCGCGCCGGAACAGCTGCCGCTGGCGGTATCGCGCCACGCCACCAGCAAGATCGCCGATCTGGACGATCTTGAATCGGTGGCCACGCTCGGTTTCCGGGGTGAAGCGCTGCCGTCGATCGCCTCGGTCAGCCGCTTCACCCTGTCCTCGCGTCGCGCACATGACGAACACGGTTCGGCGCTGCAGATCGAAGGCGGCAAGATCGGCGAAGTGACGCCGCGCGCGCATGCGCCGGGCACCACGGTGGAAGTGCGCGAGCTGTTCTACAACGTACCGGCGCGGCGCAAGTTCCTGCGCGCCGAGCGCACCGAGCTGGGCCATATCGAAGAATGGCTGCGTTCGCTGGCGCTGGCGCGGCCGGATGTCGAACTGCGCGTCTCGCACAACGGCAAGGCCTCGCGTCGCTACAAGCCGGGCGATCTGTATTCCGATGCGCGATTGGCCGAAACGCTGGGCGAGGATTTCGCCAACCAGGCCGTTCGCGTCGACCACAGCGGTGCCGGCCTGCGCCTGCACGGCTGGATCGCGCAGCCGCATTATTCGCGCGCCAGCGCCGACCAGCAGTACCTGTACGTCAACGGCCGCTCGGTGCGCGACCGCAGCGTCGCCCATGCGGTGAAGATGGCCTATGGTGATGTGCTGTATCACGGCCGCCAACCGGCCTACGTGCTGTTCCTGGAGCTTGACCCGACCCGCGTCGACGTCAACGTGCACCCGGCCAAGCACGAGGTGCGCTTCCGCGACTCGCGGCTGGTGCATGATTTTGTCTACCGCACGCTGAAGGATGCGCTGGCCGATACCCGCGCCGGCATGTCGGTGCAGGACATCGGCGCCGGCTCCGCGCATCCGGTGGATGCAGGCGCGGCACCGATGCTCTCCAGTGCAGGTGCCTCCGGTTTCGGTCTGGTACGCGGTGCCGCACCGGGTGCCGGTTCGAGTGGTGGCGGTGGTGGATTCTCGGGTTGGCGCCCGCAGCAACCGCTGGGATTGCAGGTGGCCGATGCACCGGCGGCCTATGCCGCGCTGTATGCCGCACCGGCCGGCGCCGAACGCGGTGCTGCGCTGCCGCCGATGCCGACCGAGAACGGGCTGCCGGTCACCAGTGCCGACGCTGGCGTGCCACCGCTGGGCTACGCGATCGCGCAGCTGCATGGCATCTACATCCTGGCCGAGAACGCCGAAGGCCTGATCGTGGTCGACATGCATGCGGCACACGAACGCATCGGTTACGAGCGGCTGAAGAACGCGCACGATGGCATCGGCCTGCAGTCGCAGCCGCTGCTGGTGCCGATCACGCTGGCGGTGGGCGAGCGCGAAGCCGACACCGCCGAGAATGAAAGTGAAACCCTGGCCGCACTCGGCTTCGAAGTGACCCGTGCCGGCCCCGGTGCGCTGCACGTGCGCAGCATTCCGGCGCTGCTGGCGCATGCCGAACCGGAAGGCCTGCTGCGCGATGTGCTGACCGACCTGCGCGAACACGGCCAGAGCCGGCGCGTGGCCAGTGCACGCGACGAACTGCTGTCGACCATGGCCTGCCATGGCGCGGTGCGCGCCAACCGGCGCCTGACCGTGCCGGAAATGAACGCGCTGCTGCGCGACATGGAAATCACCGAGCGGTCCGGCCAGTGCAACCACGGCCGGCCGACCTGGGCCCGTTTTTCGCTGGCGGAGATCGACCGCTGGTTCCTGCGCGGACGTTGAGGGGAGCATCGATGCGTTATCGGGGAATGGGCGGCCTGCTGGCCGCTTTGGTGTTGGCCGCCTGCAGCCCGGCGACGCCGCCGGCACCAGCCTCGGCCGCGGAGGATCCGTCCTATGCCGCCGAGCAGCAGCAGTGGCGGGTGGCACGCTATCAGGACCTGACCCGGCCCGATGGCTGGACCGCGCTGGTCGGCCTGCACTGGCTGCAGAACAAATCCCACTTCGTCGGCAGCGGCGCGACCAATGGCATCCGCCTGGCGGTTGGGCCGGACAAGCTGGGCCTGCTGCGCCGTGAAGGCAGCCAATGGTGGTTCACGCCCGAAGCCGGCGTGGATGTCAGCCATGATGGTCAGCCGGTGCGCGGCCGCATCCGCATCGACACCGACAAGGATGCGCAGCCGACGCTGCTGGCTTTCGATGGCGGCAAAGGCCAGCTCAGCATCATCCGCCGCGGTCCGCGCGATGCGCTGCGGGTCAAGCACGCCGATGCGCCGGCACGTCGCGATTTCGGTGGGCTGGAGTACTGGCCGGGCGGCCCGGACTGGCAGGTGCAGGCGCGCTTCATCGCGCACCCGCCGGGCAAGACCCTGCCCATCGTCGACATCACCGGCCTGACCACCGAAATGCCCAATGCAGGCGCGGTCGAGTTCCAGCGCGATGGCCGCAGCTGGCGGCTGGAGGCGATCGGTGCGCCGGGGCAGCCGCTGTTCCTGATCTTTGCCGATCGCACCAGTGGCCGTGGCAGCTATCCGGCCGGTCGCTATCTGGATACCGATGCCCCCGCTGCCGATGGCACCGTGCGCATCGATTTCAACCATGCCTACAACCCACCGTGTGCGTTCACCGCCTATGCGACCTGTCCGCTGGCGCCGCCGGAAAACCGGTTGGACCTGCGCGTGGAAGCGGGCGAGAAGGCCTACCACTTGCCTGAAGGAGAAGGCTGATATGCCGATCAGATCCCTGTTGCGTGCCACCGTTCTGTTGGCGGCCTGTGCGCTGGCACCGCTGGTTGCAGCGCGTACCGTGCAAGCCGATACCGCTGGCGCAGCGGCGGCCAAGCCGCCGGTGCCGTTGCTGTGGAAAGTGACCGGCCCGGGTGACTCGCGCCTCTACCTGCTCGGTTCCTTCCACCTGCTGAAGCCGCAGGATTACCCGTTGTCGCCCGATGTTGAACAGGCGTTCGAGGCCTCGCAGCGGGTCGTGTTCGAACTGTCGCCGGAAGACATGCAGTCGCCACAGCTGGCCAGCCGCATGGTGCAGGCGGCGGTGCGCACCGATGGCAGCGAGCTCAAGCGCGATCTCGATGCCGCGACCTGGCAGAAGCTGCAGGTGTTCGCCACCGAAAACAAGCTGCCGCTGGCGCAGATGCAGGGGATGAAGCCGTGGTTTGTCGGCCTGAGCATTTCGGTCGGGCAGATGCAGAAGCTGGGCCTGGACCCGGCACTGGGCCTGGACCGTCACTTCATGGAGCGTGCGCAGAAGACCGGGCGCAAGACCGCGGGACTGGAAGACATCGACACCCAGATCGGCATGCTTGACGGAATGACGCTGCAGGAACAGCGGCAGATGCTGGCCGAAGCGCTGGACCAGGCCGGCAAGGCCGACGAGCAGGCACGCCAGCTGCACGACGCCTGGCGCCGCGGTGACGAGCGCGTGCTGTGGACCCGGATGGCGGCGGAAATGCGCCAGCAGTATCCGCAGCTGTATCAGCGCATCAACACCGGCCGCAATGACGCCTGGGTGCCGAAACTGCTGCCGTACCTGCAGGCCGGGCAGGGCGGTACGCTGGTGGTGGTCGGCACGCTGCACCTGCTGGGCAGTGATGGCGTGGTCGAGAAGCTGAAGGCGAAGGGCTATAAGGTCGAGCGCGTATGCACGGGGTGCAAGGCGAAACGCTGACATACGGTTGGCGCGATGCCAAACAAAACGGCGCGCCAGTGGCGCGCCGTTTTCGTATCAGCCCTTGCAGCAGCTCAGCGGCGGGTCTTGCCGCGGGTGCCGGTGCCGGGTTCGTTCGGCTTGTTGCCGGTACCTGCGCCGGTTCCGGTTCCGGTGCCGCCCGGACGCGGGCCACCGAAGCCGGTGCCCATGTTGCGCTGGAATTCCTGCCACAGCTCCAGGTTGCGCTCGGTCAGCTGGTTCATCATCGCCCACGGGGTCTGCCCCAGCAGGTTGCCCATCTGCTGGCGGAACTGCTGCTGCTGGTCGAGGAAGACCTGCATGCTGCGCTCCAGGTAGTTGCCCATGAAGCCCTGCAGGGAGTCGCCGTAGAAGCGGATCAGCTGGCTCAGCAGCTGGGTGGACAGCATCGGTTCGCCGTCCTGTTCCTGGTCGGCGATGATCTGCAGCAGGACCGATCGCGTGAGGTCGTCGCCGCTCTTGGCGTCGCGGACTTCGAAGTCTTCACCGTCCAGGATCAGCTGGCGCACGTCCTCGATGGTGATGTAGCTGGAGATCTCGGTGTCGTAGAGACGGCGGTTCGGATACTTCTTGATGATGCGGGTCGCAGCCATGAAGCGGTACTCGTCACAGTAGACGCGCAGCATGGCGCAGTGCAGCAGCCGTTGCAACCGCCTCAGCCCCCGCCAGGCTTGGCTTTCGGCGGCGATCATGTTGCGCAACAAGGGTTTGCGTGCTGCGCAGCATGACTCTTGGCAGGGGCCGGCGGCGTTCGCCGCGATGGCCCGCTGCGCGGCTTACCAACCCATATGGTGGCCGCCGTTGATGTCCAGGTTGCTACCGGTGATCCACGAGGCTTCATCGGCGACCAGGAACGAGACGCCGTAGGCGATTTCCTCCGGCTTGCCCAGGCGTCCGGTGGGGATGTCGGCGATGATCTTGGCACGCACCTCCTCCGGCACCGCCATCACCATGTCGGTAGCGACGTAGCCGGGCGAAATCGTGTTGACGGTGATGCCAAAACCGGCGTTCTCGCGGGCCAGCGAGATGGTGAAGCCGTGCATGCCGGCCTTGGCCGCCGCGTAGTTGGCCTGACCGTACTGGCCCTTCAGGCCGTTGATCGAGCTGATCTGGATGACCCGGCCCCAGCCGCGGCGGCGCATGCCCTCGATGACCGGACGGGTGACGTTGAACACCGAATTGAGATTGGTGTTGATCACATCGTGCCACTGGTCCGCGCGCATTCGGTGGAAGGTGGTGTCGCGGGTGATGCCGGCGTTGTTGACCAGGATCTCGACCGGGCCGAGCTCGGCCTCGACCGCGCGCACCATTGCCTCGGCGCTGTCCGGATCGGAGACATCACCCGGGAAGATCGACACGTTGTAGCCGCGTTCGGTCATCGCCTGCAGCCAGGCCCGGGCCTTGGCTTCGTCGCGGTAATTGGTGGCGACCCGGTGGCCCTGGTCGGCCAGGCGTTGGCAGATGGCGGTACCGATGCCGCCGGTTCCGCCGGTGACCAGTGCGACGCGAGATGTCATGGAATGCTGTCCGGGTATCAGGTGGGGGAAGGGTGATTCTGCAACATCGGCGCGGAAAGTGCGCCGGCCGGCAACAGGATGTCGCTACGCGGCAACCGCGCCGGGTCGAAGGCCTGTCGAGCGGCGGCCAGCAGCGCGTCCAGATCGTGTGCCTGCGCCAGCGCCTCAGGGGCTTGGCCGAGCAGCTGCCAGAGCTGGCGCAGCACCGGCAGCGGGCGTGCGCTGTCCACCGGCAGCGACGCCAGCGACTTGGACAGCTTGTGGCCCGGCGCATCGAGCAGTAGCGGCAGGTGCCAGTAGCGCGGTACCGCCAGGCCCAGCGCCTGCTGCAGCAGGATCTGCCGCGCGGTGGAGTCGAGCAGGTCGGCACCGCGCACCACTTCGGTCACCCCCTGCGCGGCGTCATCGACCACCACCGCCAGCTGGTAGGCCCAGCAGCCATCGGCGCGGCGCAGCACGAAGTCGCCGACCTCGGCATGCACGTCCTGCTGCTGCGGGCCGCGCAGGCCATCGTCGAAGTGCACAAGGCTGCCGGGCGGCACGCGGAAGCGGACGGCCGGGTCCGGTCGTGGTTGCCGGGCGACGCAGCGGTGATGGATGCCGCCGCTGGCGGCAAGGTCGCTGCGGCTGCAGTGGCAGACAAAGGCCTGGTCGCTGGCGAGCAGTTCATCCAGCGCGGCCTGGTAGGCCTCGCCGCGCGTGCTCTGCCAGAGTACCGGGCCATCGTGGACCAGGCCGAACGCGGCCAGCGCCTGCAGCTGTGATTCCGCCGCACCGGGCACGGTGCGCGGCGGGTCGACGTCTTCGACGCGCAGCCGCCACAGGCCGCCGTGATGGCGGGCGAGCAGCCAGCTGCCGAAGGCGGCGAGCAGGGATCCGGGGTGGAGCAGGCCGGTCGGCGAAGGGGCGAAACGGCCGCAGGGAATAGGGGAGGTCATGCTGGCTGAATCGTCGGTCAGGTTGGCGCTTGAATTCAAGCTGACCGCACCGCAAATTGATCGATATCGACCCCTTCCGAGCCGGAATTTCCCATGTTCACCCGTATTGCCCTCTTCCTGGCCACGAACTTTGCCGTGCTGATCCTGGCCAGCATCGTGATGTCGCTGTTGGGAACCGACCCCAGCAAGATGAGCGGCCTGCTGATCATGGCCGGCATCTTCGGTTTCGGTGGCTCCTTCATCTCGCTGCTGCTGTCCAAGTGGATGGCCAAGCGCTCCACCGGTGCGGTGGTCATCACCGAGCCGCGCAACCAGACCGAGCGCTGGCTGCTGGCTACCGTCGAGCGCCAGGCCAAGGCGGCCGGCATCGGCATGCCCGAAGTGGCCGTGTATGAAGGTCCGGAGATCAATGCCTTCGCCACCGGTGCCAACCGCAACAACGCGCTGGTCGCGGTGTCCACCGGCCTGCTGCACAACATGAGCGAAGACGAGGCCGAAGCGGTGCTGGGCCACGAGATCGCCCACGTCGCTAACGGTGACATGATCACCATGGCCCTGCTGCAGGGTGTGCTGAACACCTTCGTGATCGTGCTGGCCCGCGTGGTCGGCGGCATCATCGACAGCGCACTGTCGGGCAACCGCGAAGGTGGCGGCCGCGGCTTCGCCTACTACATCATCGTGTTCGTGCTGGAGATGGTGTTCGGCCTGTTCGCCACCATGATCTCGATGTGGTTCTCGCGCCATCGCGAGTTCCGCGCCGACGCAGGCGGTGCCTCGCTGGCCGGCCGCCAGAAGATGATCGCCGCGCTGGAGCGCCTGCAGCTCAACCACGGCCAGAGCACGCTGCCGACCCAGATCGCGGCGTTCGGTATTGCCGGTTCGACCGCGAAGAAGCTGTTCATGAGCCACCCGCCGCTGGAAGAGCGCATCGCCGCGCTGCGGGCGTCGACGGTGGCGTAAGCCTCCGCTTCCAAGGCAGTGCAGGAACGCCTGGCCTCGCGCCGGGCGTTTTTGTTTGCGCGCGCACGCATGGGTGGCACCGGATCGTTTCCGCGCCTGCGGGGAGGTGTCACTTTCTTTGCGCGCAAAGAAAGTAACCAAAGAAACGCTCCGCTAGCCGCGAGCCGTCGCTACGCGCCGGTCCCCTGCGCTTCTCGGTGAATCAGGGGGCGGTGCCGAACTCGCTGAGATCGGAAG
>OFSF01000595.1_pt1 | contig 13827 bp, 13 predicted proteins | sample 1543271 | NCBI WGS metagenome assembly OFSF01 (sample SAMN07774227, study PRJEB24372) | wastewater metagenome | isolation source: Exp Tend VB 100WW | collected 2016-02
CTATGAAACACGGCCTGCAATACTTCCACGCCGCAGCCGCTGGATGGTCCCTCAGAGATCTGTGCATGCCCTAGGGCCTTCGCCGGGACGACAGCACCATTGGGCACAGGCGTACCACACCATCAACAACCACGGCTTGGATGTGTGGCGCGTTAGCCGCCCCCACTCAAATCGCCCGCGCAAACCTGCGAAAGCCCGGTGCGCCGGTCAGCGCTTCGAAGGCGGCGTCGCGCTTCTCTTCGGCGAAGGCGAAACCCGCCTTGGTGTAGCAGCGTTCGGCCGCGTCGTTGCCGATCAGGAACGAGATCGACGCCCGCGCGAAACCTGCCGCCTTGCCGTCGGCGAGCGCGCGGCCGATCAGCTCCTGCACCAGACCACGGCTGTGTTGCGACGCTTGCCTGGCGACATGCTCGATCAGCCAGTCACCCTCGCCGCCCTGCACCCAGCAGTTACGGGCATAGCCGCCGCGCGCGACGATGGCATCGGCATCCATGCCGGTCTCTGCCGCGACTTCCTCGATCGCCGCGCGGGCTGCGACGACCGTCCCGGACGCAGGCATCGCGCACAGCGCGGCAGCGGGGACGCCATCGACCTCAGCAATCAGGAAATGGGCGACGTGGTACCATGATCTCGCGCGCGCAACGGCGAGCCGCGTCATGAACGCCAGGCACTCTCCCTCCGGCCGATCGAGCGCGATGTCGAACCAGCCGCGCGGCACCGGGCCGCGCTGCGCGGCCAGCACGACACGGGCGATGAAGCCGGCATCGTCGGAGCGTGCGGGACGGATCGAGGATCGTCCCGCGCCGCTCATCTCAGGTGTTCTTCAGCGCGACGCGGAATTCCGCCTCGGTCTTGGCCTTGACCTCGTCGAGCGTGACGCCGTCGGCGAGCTCGATCAGCGCCATGCCATCCTTGCCGTGCTTGTCGATGGTGAACACCGCGAGGTCGGTCACGACCATGTCGACCACGCGCTCGCCGGTCAGCGGCAGATTGCACTGCTTGAGCAGCTTGGGGCCGTCCTTCGCGGAATGCTCCATCACGACGACGACGCGCTTGACGCCGGCGACGAGGTCCATGGCGCCACCCATGCCCTTGACCATCTTGCCGGGGATCATCCAGTTGGCGAGGTCGCCGTTCTGCGCCACCTGCATGGCGCCGAGGATCGACAGGTCGATATGGCCGCCGCGCACCATGCCGAACGACTCGGCCGAGGAGAAATAGCTGGTCGAGGGCAGCTCGCTCACGGTCTGCTTGCCGGCGTTGATGAGGTCGGCATCGACCTCGTCCTCGTAAGGGAACGGACCCATGCCAAGCATGCCGTTCTCGCTCTGCAGGTTCACGTCGACGCCGTCGGGGATGTAGTTCGAGACCAGCGTCGGGATGCCGATGCCGAGATTGACGTAATAGCCGTCGCGCAGCTCCTTGGCGGCGCGGGCGGCCATCTGTTCACGGGTCCAGGCCATGAGGCTCTCCTGAAAAGGTCTGATTTAGGCGGCGGGCCGCGGACGGGTGTTGCGGAATTCGATCCGCTTCTTGCCCGTGCCGACCTCGATGATGCGTTTGACGAAGATGCCGGGCGTGTGGATGTGGTCCGGGTCGATCTCGCCGGCCGGCACCAGATGCTCGACCTCGGCGACGGTGACCTTCGCGGCGGTCGCCATCATCGGGTTAAAGTTGCGCGCGGTCTTGCGGTAGACCAGGTTGCCGGCGGTGTCGCCCTTCCAGGCATGGACGATGGCGACGTCGGCGAACAGGCCGCGCTCCATGATGTACTTCTCGCCGTCGAATTCCTTCACTTCCTTGCCTTCGGCGATCAGCGTGCCGACGCCGGTCTTGGTGTAGAAGGCCGGAATTCCGGCGCCGCCGGCGCGGATGCGCTCTGCCAGCGTGCCCTGCGGGTTGAACTCGAGCTCCAGCTCGCCGGCGAGATATTGCTGGGCGAACAGCTTGTTCTCGCCGACATAGGACGAGATCATCTTCTTGATCTGGCGCGTCTCCAGCAGTCGGCTGAGGCCGATGCCGTCGACGCCGGCATTGTTTGACACGACCGTCAGGCCCTTGACGCCGGAATCGCGGATCGCGTCCGACAGGGTCTCGGCGATGCCGCAAAGGCCAAAGCCTCCCGACATGATCATGATGCCGTCCTTGAGGAGACCATCGAGTGCCGATTTGGCGTCGGGATAAACTTTGTTCATGCAGCGAATACCTGATGGAGGGCGCGGAACGGCTTTGGCAAAGCGGATTATTAGGCGAAATCTTCGCAATGCGTCAATCACGGCCCCGTGCGGCGACGGGCGGCAGCCTGCGGCGGCAACATGGCCTTGAAAGCGTCAAGAAAACCCTTCAAGTTGCGTGGGTTGGCAGGGGCCTCCGGCGAGCGCCCGCTGTGTTCGACAACGACCCGACAAACCTCAACCCGACCCGGATATGTCATTGACGATGGCCCAAGGAATTAAGCGCCTGGGGATGCCGATCGCGGCGCTTCTCGGCCTGGCGCTGGTCGGGCTGGTCGGAACGTCGTGGTTCCTCAACCGGGACGCGCTGCAGCGCGCGGTCGAGGCGCAGATTCGTGCCGTGACCGGGCTCGAGCTCGTCGTCAACGGGCCGATCGATGTTTCGGTGTTTCCGGGCAGCTACGTCTCCTTTCACAATGTCGGGCTGAAGGGCGCCGATACCGCCGGTCCCGCTTTGCAGGTCGACGTGCTGACCGCCAATCTGCGGCTGCTGCCGCTGTTGCTGCGGCGGTTCGAAATCGCCGACGTCATGATGCTCCGCCCGCATATCCGTGTGGTCCGCGACGCGGCCGGCGACAGCAACTGGACCCCCTTCGTCGAGACCATCGCCAAGGCGATGACACCAGGGGCCGAAAACCAGGTGTCATTCTCGGAAATCCGGATCCAGGACGGCGAGCTGAATTACGAGGACGGCACCAACAGCATCTCCGAACAGCTCGGCGATATCGACCTGTCGCTGGCCTGGCCGTCGATCTCGCGCTCCTTTGCCGCAACCGGCCAGTTCGACTGGCGCGGCGAGCGCGTCGACGGCTCGATCAGCGCCAGCGATTTCGTCGCGCTGCTGTCGGGCGACCGTTCCGGCCTCAAGGCCCGGCTGGCCAGCGCGCCGCTCAAGGTTGCGTTCGACGGAACCGTCGCCAACCGCACCAGCCTGATGATGGAAGGCACCGCCACCATGGACTCACCGTCGCTGCGCAACGCGCTGCGCTGGATGGGACAGGCGCCGCCCGGCGGCGGTGGCGGCTTCGGCCGCTTCGCGCTGAAGGCCCGCGCCAACGTGGTCGGCGGCTCGGTCGCGCTCACCAACGTCAACGTCGAGCTCGACGGCAATGTCGCCGAGGGCGTGATGACCTACGCCAATAACGGCCGGCAGACGCTGCAGGCGACGCTTGCCGCCGGCAATCTCGATTTCACGCCCTACATCTCGACCTTCCGCCTGCTCGCCAGCGGTCAGCGCGACTGGAACAGGCAGCTGTTCGACCTGTCCTCGCTGTCGTCGACCGATCTCGACATGCGCCTGTCGGCGGCCAAGGTCACGGTCGGCCCGTCGAAGCTCGGCCGCACCGCGTTCGGCGCCAATCTGCGCGGCGGCGCGCTCGCGCTCAGCGTCGGCGAGGCGCAGATGTATGGCGGCATCGCCAAGGGTTCGTTCGCGATCGCGCGCTCCGATGCGGTCGCCGACGTCAGGGCGCAATTCCAGTTCACTGATGTCGATTTGCAGGCCTGCGCCAGCGAGCTGTTCGGCATCAGCAAGCTCTCCGGACGCGGCAACCTCAACGTCTCGCTGACGGCCTCGGGCTCCAGCCCGTTCGGGCTCGCATCGTCGCTGGACGGCACCGCCACGCTGAACGGGCATGACGGCGCGATCGCGGGCTTCAATGTCGAGCAGCTGTTGCGGCGGCTGGAGAAGCGCCCGCTGTCCGGCGGCGGCAATTTCCGCTCCGGCTCGACGCCCTACGACAATCTCAACATCTCGGTGAAATTCGCCGACGGCGTTGCCACCGCCGACGACATCCATGTCGAGAGTCCCGCGGCGAAGATCACGCTGACCGGCACCGCCTCGGTGCCGTCGCGCGAGTACGATCTCAAGGGCGTCGCCAGCCTGACCTCGGCGGCAGCCGGCGGCAATGCGTTCGATCTGCCCTTCGTGATCCAGGGCCCATGGGACGATCCCTTGATCTTCCCCGATCCGGAAAGCCTGATCCGCCGCTCGCCGGCATCCGCCCCGCTGCTCGACGCGGTCAAGGATCGCAAGACGCGCGATGCGGTGCGCTCCGTGATCGAGCGCTTCACCGGCGGAGCCGCGCGGCCCGCCGCCGCGCCCGATGCGGCTGCCGGCGCGCCCGGCAACGGAGCGGCGACGGCGGCCGAGAACGCCAAGTCGAACTGACTGGCCGAACTGAGAAGCCGAACTGATCGATCCATTCACTTTCCGCATGGATGCACCGGGACTGATCCTTAGCCTTCATCGTGCACCCCTACAGAAGTCGTCGATCCGGCATCTTTATCGGGTCACGGGCATGCGCTAGTGTTTTCTCCAACCGGTTAAAAAAACCGGCCGCAAGAGGGAGAACAACGTGAGATCCAAGGTTATCGGTGCGCTATCGATTGCGGTCGCTGCGGTCGGCCTGTTTGCCGCAACTGCACCCGCTCTGGCCCAGGGCAATACGATCACCGTCTGGTGGGGCAAGGGATTTTACAAATCCGAAGACGACGCGCTGCTCGAGACGATCAAGAAATTCGAAGCCAAGACCGGCATCAAGGTCGAACTGTCGCAATACGCGATCCAGGACATGATTCCGAAGACGGTCGCCGCGCTGGATTCCGGCACCGTGCCCGACGTCGCCTATTCCGACACCTACGACGTGCAGGCCCAGGGCAAGTGGGCCTATGAGGGCAAGCTCGAGGATCTCTCCGACATCATGCTGCCGATGAAGGACGCCTTCGCGCCGAACACGCTGGAAGCGGCGCTGCTCTACAACGACGTCGCCAAGAAGAAGTCCTATTACGGCTTCCCGCTGAAGCAGCAGAGCATGCACGTCCAGATCTGGGGCGACATGCTGGAGAAAGCCGGCTTCAAGGCCGCCGACATCCCGACCAAGTGGGAAGATTACTGGACGTTCTGGTGCGACAAGGTGCAGCCGGCGATCCGCAAGGCGACCGGCCAGCGCATCTACGGCGTCGGCCAGCCGATGGGCGTGGAATCCACCGACTCGTTCCAGTCGTTCTACACCTTCATGGACGCCTACCACGTCAAGCTGGTCGACGACGACGGCAAGCTCCTGGTCGACGATCCCAAGGTGCGCGACGGCTTGATCCACGCGCTGAAGGACTACACCGACACCTACATCAAGGGCTGCACGCCGCCGTCCTCGACGACCTGGAAGGATCCGGACAACAACGTCGCCTTCCACAACAAGACGATCGTGATGACCCACAATTTCACGATCTCGATCGCGGCGAAGTGGTTCGAGGATTCCACCAACCCGGCGCTGACCGACGCGCAGCGCGCCGCAGGCAAGCAGGCCTATGAGCAGGACATCATCACGGCGTCCTTCCCCAAGGCGCCGGACGGCTCGACCATCAAGTACCGTTCCGACGTCAAGACCGGGCTGATCTTCGCCAACGCCAAGAACAAGGCCGAAGGCAAGCAGTTCATCGCCTTCCTGATGCAGGAAGACAATGTGCGGCCCTATGTCGAGGGCGCGCTCGGCCGCTGGTTCCCGGTAACCAAGGCGAGCCAGGCGAGCCCGTTCTGGCAGGCCGACCGGCACCGCAAGGCGGTGTGGAACCAGTTCACCGGCGGCACCACGCCGTTCGACTTCACCAAGAACTGGAAGTTCACCATCCTGAACAACGAGAACGTCTGGGCCAAGGCCATGAACCGGGTGCTGAGCGAGAAGGTGCCGGTGGACAAGGCCGTGGACGAGATGATCGCCCGCATCAAGACGGTCGCCGCGAACTGACCCACCCGCGAGTATTGACGTGACCACTGCGCTCGCCCCTGCCGCACGGCGCCGGGGCGCCAGCACCTGGACCCTCTGGGGTCGGGCGCTGCTGGTGCCCTATGTGCTGATCTTCCTGGTGTTCGTGCTGTTCCCGGTCGGCTACGGGCTGTGGCTGGCGCGAGATCCGCAGAACTACGTCAAGCTCGCCGACGACCCGATCTTCTTCCGCACCGTCATCAACACGGTCATCTTCCTGCTGGTGGCGGTGAACCTGAAGATGGTGATCGCGCTGGGCCTGTCGGGCTTCTTCGTGCAGACGCGCTGGTGGATCAAGGCGCTGTCGCTGGTCTTCATCCTGCCGTGGGCGGTGCCGTCGATCCCGACCATCCTGTCGGTGCGCTTCATGCTGAACCCGGAATGGGGCGTCATCAACAGCACCTACTTCCGGCTCACCGGGCTGGACGGGCCGAACTGGCTCAACGACCCGACGCTGGCGCTGATGTTCTCGATGCTGATGCACATCTGGAAGTCGCTGCCGTTCTGGACGCTGATCCTGGTGGCGGGCCGGCTGGCGATTCCTGCGGAGCAGTACGAAGCCGCCAGCGTGGACGGCGCCACCCGCTGGCAGAAGTTCCGCTTCATCTCGTGGCCGGCGATGCGCGACCTCTACCTGACCTGCACGCTGCTGTCGATGATCTGGACGCTGGGCGACTTCAACAGCGTCTACCTGCTGACCGGCGGCGGCCCGGCGGACCTGACCCACGTGCTGGCGACGCTGGGCATCCGCTACCTGCGGCTCGACCAGATCGAGCTGGCGATGGCCTCGATCGTGGTGGCGCTGCCCCTGGTGCTGCCGATGGTGGCCGTGATGATGAAGAGGTTGTCGAAATGAGCCGCCGCATCACCCTGAAGGCCGTCTCGCGCGAGGCGCAGTTGCTGCTGGTCGGCATCCCCGTGCTGCTGTGGACGCTGCTGCCGATCTACCACCTCGTGCTGTTCGCGATCTCGCCGCGCGACAAGGCCACCTCCGGCCGGCTCTGGCCGCAGGATCCGACGCTGCAGAACTTCGAGATCGTGTTCGGGCAGAAACATTTCTACCTGCACCACTTCTGGACCCAGCTCGGCAACTCGCTGTTCATCGCCGTCTCGGTCGGCGCGATCACGCTGTTCGTCGCCACCTGCGCGGCGTTCTCGATCAGCCGGCTGCGGGTACGCGGCGGGCGCACGGTGATGAACCTGGCGCTGTTCACCTACTTCATCCCGGCCGCGTTCCTGGCCGTGCCGATGTACAAGACGATGGCGACCTACGGGCTGCTGAACAACCGCTGGTCGCTGATCCTGGCGATGGTGACGATCGCTTCGCCCTACTGCATCTGGGTGCTCAAGCAGGCGTCCGACAAGCTGCCGTGGGAGCTGGACGAAGCGGCGCGCATCGACGGTGCATCGCCCATGCAGCTCTTCCGCCTCGTCTACCTGCCGCTGATGGTGCCGTCGCTGGTCGCCGTGGGCACGTATGCGCTGCTGCTGGCGTGGAACGAGTACCTGTACGGCTTCCTGCTGCTGTCCAAGGAGACCGACCTGACGCTGGCGGTGGCGCTGGGCAACTTCCTCGCGGCCGACGACTCGCCGTGGGAGCTGCTGATGGCCACCGGCCTCGTCTACGCGCTGCCCCCGGCGGCGATCTACTACGCCTTCAAGCGCTACATGGTGTCCGGCCTGACGGCTGGCGCAGTGAAAAGTTGAGAACACACCGATGGCATCCGTCTCCTTTCGCAATGTCCAGAAGACCTACGGCAACAAGGTCAAGGTCATCCACGGCCTGAGCTTCGACATCGTCGACGGCGAATTTGTCGTGCTGGTCGGCCCCTCCGGCTGTGGCAAGTCGACCCTGTTGCGCATGCTGGCCGGGCTGGAGGAGATCTCCGGCGGCGAGGTGCTGATCGGCGGCACGGTCGTCAACGACCTGGAATCCAAGGACCGCGACATCGCCATGGTCTTCCAGAGCTACGCGCTCTACCCGCACATGACCGTCGGCGAGAACATGGGCTTCAGCCTGCGCCTGCGCGATGCGCCAGCGCCAGCGGGTCGCGATGGGCCGGGCGATCGTGCGCGACCCGAAGGTGTTCCTGTTCGACGAGCCGCTGTCCAACCTCGACGCCAAGCTGCGCGTGGCGATGCGTGCCGAGATCAAGGCGCTGCACCAGCGGCTCAAGACCACCACCGTCTACGTCACCCACGACCAGATCGAGGCGATGACGATGGCCGACCGCATCGTGGTGATGCACGACGGCATCGTCGAGCAGATCGGCACGCCGCTGGAGCTGTTCGACCGGCCGGACAACCTGTTCGTCGCGCAGTTCATCGGCTCGCCGGCGATGAACGTGTTCAGCGGCACGGCGCGCGGTGACACGGTCGACGCGCTCGGCGCGCGCTGGCCGCTGCCGCCGGACGCCGCCCGCGCCGCTGACGGCACCGCGGTGCATTACGGCATCCGCCCAACCGACCTCTCGCTGGCGCCCCAGGGCATCGCCGCCCGCGTGGTGGTGGTCGAGCCGACCGGCGCCGAGACCGAACTGCTGGTGCAGATCGGGGACACACAGCTGGTCGTCGTCATCCACGACCGCACCGACGTGCAGCCGGGCGACACCGTCCACCTCGTGGTCGAGGCCGCCAAGGCGCACGTCTTCGACAGCCGTTCGCAACAGCGCCTCTGACACGCCCCGCGACCCACGCCACCCACGTCACACGATGCCCAGGACCGAAACGCCGCAACGGCCCGTCATCGTGGTGATGGGCGTGAGCGGTTGTGGCAAGTCCACGCTCGGGCAGGCACTCGCCGAGGCACTCGGTGTGCCCTATATCGAAGGCGACGCGCTGCACCCGCCGCGCAACGTGGCGCTGATGGCCGCCGGCACACCGCTGACCGACGCCGACCGCGCCGGCTGGCTCGATGTCATCGGCGAGCGGCTGGCGCAGGCGGGCGATCAGGGTGCCGTGGTGGCCTGCTCGGCGCTGCGGCGCATCTACCGCGACCGGCTGCGCGCGGCGTCGCCGGGCCTGCGCCTGGTCCACCTGCACGGCGACCCGGCACTGCTGGCCGAGCGCATCGGCCAGCGCACCGGCCACTACATGCCCCCGGCGCTGCTGCCGAGCCAGCTCCAGACGCTGGAACCCCCGGACCCGGACGAAGCCGCGATCACGCTGGACATCGCGCAGCCGCCCGAGGCGCTTGTCAGGCGGGCGCTGCAGGCGCTGCGCTAGGCTCGCCGCCATGAAAACGAACCAGAACGTCCTTGGTCAGACACTCGACCAGCTCGGTGAAGCCATCGTCTCCGGCCGCCACGCCCCCGGCAGCACCATCCCGCCTGAACCCCAGCTGGGCGAACAGCTCGGCGTCAGCCGCACCGTGGTGCGCGAAGCCATCAAGTCGCTGGTGGCCAAGGGGCTGGTCGTCACCGGACCGAAGGTGGGCACGCGCGTGCTGCCCGCCGACCAGTGGAACTGGTTCGACCAGTCGGTCGTGCGCTGGCACACCCGGGTGGGGCTGTCACACGAGTTCCTGCGCGACCTGCAGGAACTGCGCCGCGTGGTCGAGCCCGCCGCGGTCCGCCTGGCCGCCGAACGCGCCACCGCCGACGACCTCGCCGAGATCGAGACCGCCTACGCCGGCATGAAACACGCCATCGAACACGGCGGCGACTACGTGACGCACGACCTGCGCTTCCACCAGGGCCTGCTGCGCGCCTGCCACAACCGCATGCTGGTGCAGATGAGCAAGGCGCTCGGCGCGCTGCTCCGGACGAGCTTCGAGCTGTCCACCGCCAAGCCGCACGGCCCGGCGCAGTCGCTGCCGCTGCACCGCGCGGTGCTCGACGCCGTCATCGCACGCGATGCGGACAGGGCGGAGCGGGCCGCGCTGGTGCTGATCGACGGGGCCTACGAGGACATTCAAGCCGTGCTCGCCTCGCGCCACACCCTGCCGTCGCTGGCCGCCCAGGCCTCGCCACTCAAGGCGCCCTTGCCTCCCCCCCACCTCGCCTCCTTGTCCCCATGAACCTGCTCATCACCGGCGCGGCCGGTTTCCTCGGCGCGCGTCTGGCGCGCACGCTGCTGGCCCGCCGCACGCTGGGCGGCAGGGCGATCCAGCGCCTCGTGCTCACCGACCTGTTCGACCCGCCCGCCGACCTGCTCGCCGACACCCGGGTCGACGCCCGCACCGGCCCGCTGCTGGCGCAGACCGCGGCGCTGCGGGATGAACATTTCGACGGCGTGTTCCACCTCGCCTCGGCCGTCTCCGGCGAATGCGAGCTGGATTTCGACCTCGGCATGGCGTCCAACCTCGACTCGACCCGCGCGCTGCTCGACGCGCTGCGCCACCGGGTCGTGCAGCATGGGGATGCGCCCACCCGGCTGGTGTTCGCCAGCTCGGTCGCGGTCTTCGGCCCGGACGAGGACCACCCGCTGCCCGCCCTCGTCACCGACGCCACGCTGCCCACGCCGCAGACCAGCTACGGCATCCAGAAACACATCTGCGAGCACCTGATCGCCGACTACACCCGCAAGGGCTACCTCGACGGCCGGGCCGCACGGCTGATGACGGTAACCGTGCGTCCGGGTCGGCCGAATGGCGCCGCATCCTCGTTCTTCAGCGGCATCGTCCGCGAGCCGCTGGCGGGGCAGGAGGCGGTCTGCCCGGTGGACCCGGACGTATCGCACCCGCTGACCTCGCCGCGTGCGACGGTCGAGGGGCTGATCCGTGTCTTCGAATGCAGCCGCGCCGAGTTCGGCGGCCGCACCGCGCTGAACCTGCCCGCGCTCAACCTCACGGTGGCGCAGATGCTGGACGCGCTCGAAGCGGTGGCGGGGCCGGCGGTGCGGGCGCGGGTGCGCTTCGAGCGGGATGCGCGCATCGCCGGCATCGTGGCGCGCTGGCCGGCGGGCGCCACGGCGGAGCGGGCGGCGCGGCTCGGCCTGCACCCCGAAACCTCGTTCGACGACATCATCCGGCAGTACATCGCCGACCACGCCACCCACCCCACCGCCTTGCAGGGCATGGACCGCGCATGAACCAGATCGATCTCCACCACCGCATCGCCGTCATCACCGGCGGCGCCCAGGGCATCGGCTACGCCACCGCCGAACGGCTGCTGCGCTCGGGCGCCACGGTGGTGCTGTGGGACGCGGATGCCGCGCGGCTGCCGGGCAGTGTCGCGGCGCTGTCGGCGCTGGGGCCGTGCCACGGGCTGGTGGTCGAGCTGACCGACGAGGCGTCCGTGGCCGAGGCGACTGCCCAGACCGTCGCCGACCACGGCCGGATCGACCTGCTCATCAACAACGCCGGCATCACGGGTGGCAACGGCCCGACCTGGGAGCTGTCGCCCGAGGTGTGGCGCCGGGTGCTGGAGGTCAATCTGGTGGCGCCCTATCTGACCTGCCGCGCGGTGGTGCCGGGCATGGTCGCGCGGGGCTGGGGGCGCATCGTCAACATCGCCTCGGTGGCGGGCAAGGAAGGCAACCCGAACGCCAGCCACTACAGCGCGTCCAAGGCCGGCCTGATCGCGCTGACCAAGTCGCTGTCCAAGGAAGTCGCGCGCACGGGCGTGCTGGTCAACGCGATCACACCCGCCGTGGCCAAGACGGCGATGTTCGACCAGATGACCCAGGCCCAGATCGACTACATGCTCGCCAAGATCCCGATGGGCCGCTTCGTCGAGCCGAACGAGATCGCAGCGATGGTGGCGTGGCTGTGCAGCGAAGACTGCTCGTTCACGACCGGCGGGGTGTTCGACATCACGGGCGGCCGGGCGACGTACTGAGCCGGAGCCGCCCACCGCGGCGACTCCAGCGCCGGGTTCAGCTCCCGGCGACCATCATCTTGTCGACCAGCACCGAGCCGATGGTCTTGCTGCCCATTGTGTACTCGTCCGCGCCGACGGCGACGATGCCCTTGAACATCTCGCCGAGGTGGCCGGCGATGGTGACTTCATCGACCGGATGCACGATGCGGCCGTTCTCGACCCAGAAGCCCGCCGCGCCGCGCGAGTAGTCGCCGGTGACGTAGTTGACGCCCTGCCCCATCAGCTCGACGACGAACAGGCCGCGGTGCAGCTTGCGCAGCATCTCGTCGAGGTTGTCGCCCGCGGCGGTCAGGCGGCTGCGCAGGTGCAGGTTCTGCGAGCCGCCCGCGTGGCCGGTGGTCTTCATGCCGAGCTTGCGCGCGGAGTAGCTCGACAGGAAATAGCCCTGCGTCACGCCAGCGTCCACGACCTTGCGCGCCCGGGTGCGCACACCTTCGTCGTCGAACGGCGCGCTGCCCTTGGCCTTGCGGATGTGCGGGTCTTCGTCGATGTCGATGTGGTCGGGGAAGATGGGTTGGCCCAGGCTGTCGAGCAGGAAGGTCGCCTTGCGGTAGAGCGCGCCGCCGCTGGTGGCCTGCACATAGGCGCCCAGCAGCCCGGCCGCCACCGTCGATTCGAACAGCACCGGCATCTCGCCCGTCGGGATCTTGCGGCCCTTCAGGCGCGAGAGCGCGCGCTGCGCGGCGTAGCGGCCGACGGACTCGGGCGAGGCCAGGTCGGCGGCGTCGCGCATCGAGCTGTACCAGGCGTCGCGCTGCATGTCGCGGCCGCGGCCGGCGATCGGCGAGACCGAGATCGAGTGCCGCGAGCTGGCGTAGCCGCCGCAGAAGCCGCGGCTGTTGGCGGTGTAGAAATGCGACTGCTGCGCCGACACGCCTGCACCGTCCGAGTTGGTGATCATCGGATCGGTGTCGAGGGCTGCCGCCTCGCAGCGCAGGGCCAGCTCGGCCGCCTGCTCGGCGTTGACCGCCCAGGGGTGGAACAGGTCCAGATCACACTCCGCCGCCCAGCCCAGCGCCAGGTCGGTCGCTTCGGGCAGGCCCGCGGCGCTGTCTTCGGCGGTGAAGCGGGCGATGTCGTAGGCCGCCTGCACGGTCTGGCGCAGCGCGGCGGGCGAGAAGTCGGAGGTGCTGGCGTTGCCGCGGCGCTGGCCGAGGTAGACCGACACGCCGATGGCCTTGTCGCGGTTGCGCTCGACGTTCTCGATCTTGCCCTTGCGCACCGAGACCGACAGGCCGGCGCCTTCGGAGACCTCGACGCCGGCGTCGGTCGCGCCGAGCGATCGGGCCAGCGCCAGCGCGTCCTCGACCAGGGTGCGGAACTGGTCCCGCGTGTAGGAGAAACCGGAATCGGGACGGGACGTGGCGGTCGAGGCAGTCGTGGCGGTCATGTACGGGTCGGGCCGGTGGTGGTCGCTCGTATCATAGCGGTCGTCCTCTCCCCGCCCGCCCATGCCGCAGAACGAACACTTTGACCACGACGACGATGTCGCACCCGCCCGCGACGACGACTTCGCCGACCGCCCGAGCAAGACCCAGCGCAAGAAGGAGATGCACGACCTGCAGGCGCTGGGCAAGGAGCTCATCGAGATGCCGGACGCGCGCCTGACCGCGCTCGGCATGCCCGAGTTCCTGCTCGACGCCCTGCTGCAGCTCAAGCGCACCCGCTCGCACGAAGGCCGCCGCCGCCAGTGGCAGTACGTCGGCAAGCTGATGCGCCGCGTCGATCCGGAGCCGCTGCGCGAGGCGGTGGCCTCGTTCAAGGTGCCCGGCGCGCGGGAAACGCTCGCGCTGCACACCGCCGAGCGCTGGCGCGAGCAATTGCTGGCCAGCGACGACGCCCTCACGCAATGGATGGCCGAGCACCCCGACACCGACGCACAGTCGCTGCGCACGCTGATCCGCAACGCCCGCAAGGAGCAGCTCGCCGCCGCCGCCGCGCAGCCTTTCGAGGGCGCCGCCGAACGCAAGGGCCGCGCCTACCGTGACCTGTTCCAGCGCATCAAGA
>OFSF01000596.1_pt1 | contig 13815 bp, 19 predicted proteins | sample 1543271 | NCBI WGS metagenome assembly OFSF01 (sample SAMN07774227, study PRJEB24372) | wastewater metagenome | isolation source: Exp Tend VB 100WW | collected 2016-02
ATGCCGTGTTCAGTTATTTCCACAACGGACCCATCTTTAACTTGATCCAGAATTTGGGAAGCCGATTGACGTAATTCACGTACTCCAACGGAAAGACGTTCAAGATCTTTGCCATCCAAGTTCTTTTCAAGGGCCATGATGGAATTGTAGCACAATTATATAAATGTGCTACGTCTGTTGATTTATAAAGAGTTGCTTTAGGAGTAGAGTGCAAAAATGGAAAACAAGGAAGAGCTTGAAGACATTGCTGATTTCGATGCAGCCATTTTGGATAAATCAAAGAAGATTCCTTGGTCCGATGTGAAAAAGGAATTAGGCCTTAAATAGGCTCAATTAGCCCTGTCTGAGCCTTAGGTAGGATTGCCCCATGTCCTCACTTCCAAGACCTGCTGCCCCCGCGCAGGATGAAACGCGTGGAGTCTTAGCGATTCCTGCATTTCGCAAACTTTGGAACGCCATGGTGTTTTCTTCCCTTGGTGATTGGCTTGGATTACTTGCAAAAAATAATTTACTCGATGATATTGCATCCTCCTTCACATCTACAGCAGTTTTATTTGGATTCACAGGACTTTTGGTCAGATGGTACGAGTCTTATTTAATAGGATTAGATATTGGCCATATCCCAATTAGTAACCTATATGAGGTATTTATTTTATTTTGCTTAATCACATCACTTCTTTATCTATTTTATGAAGAAAAATTTAATACTAAAAAATTAGGTGCATTCGTATTGATTGTAATAAACGCTGCTGTAGGATTTATCTTATGGTACACGTTTGATAGGCATGCTGATGGTGTTCAGCCCTTAGTCCCAGCCCTTCAATCTTACTGGATGAAAATACACGTCCCTGCTAATTTTATTGGGTATGGCGCTTTCTCCATAGCAGCAATGGTATCTATAGCCTACTTACTTTCAGCTAAAAAAATATTAGCCTCTTATCTACCAAAGCTAGCTGTTCTTGATGATCTTATTTACAAATCGATTGCAATTGGCTTTATATTTTTTACCGTCGCAACTATATTAGGTGCTATATGGGCAGCAGAAGCCTGGGGCGGTTATTGGTCATGGGATCCTAAAGAAACTTGGGCTTTAATCGTATGGTTAAATTATGCAGCTTGGCTTCATTATAGAATCGTTAAAGGGTTGAGAGGCACTGTCTTAGCTTGGTGGGCACTGATCGGTCTCATTATTACGACCTTCGCTTTTTTAGGTGTCAATATGTTTTTGTCAGGACTGCATTCATACGGAGAGCTCTAATCCCATGTAAAATGGTGATTTTTAGAATCCATATCTAAATATGACCCAAAAAAATATCGTTGAAATTGAAAAATTATCTTTTGGCTACGATAATCGTATGCTTCATAAAGATATCAATATGGTTTTTCCTCGTGGCAAAGTCACAGCTATTATGGGTGGAAGCGGTTGTGGCAAAACGACTATTCTTCGTTTGATAGGTGGTCAAATCAAACCTAAATCTGGCTATGTCAAAGTGGACGACAAGATTGTTCATAAGCAAGATAGGCAAGGCATTTATGAATTGCGAAGAAAAATGGGTATGCTTTTCCAGCACGGTGCACTTTTTACTGACTTGTCTGTATTTGACAATGTGGCATTTCCAATTCGTGAACATACAAAATTACCTGAAAGCATGATTCGCGATTTAGTGCTTATGAAACTTAACGCTGTAGGTCTTCGAGGCGCTCATAAGCTCATGTCCACTGAACTCTCAGGAGGCATGGCAAGACGAGTTGCACTGGCAAGAGCCATTGCATTAGACCCGGATATTATTATGTATGACGAGCCTTTTGCAGGATTAGACCCTATTTCTATGGCAGTGATTTGCGACCTTATCAGAACGCTCAATGATGCCTTGGGAGCAACTTCAATTATTGTGACGCATGATGTGGAAGAAGCTTATTCTTTTGCGGACTATATTTATTTTATTGCTGATGGAGTCGTCGCCGCAGAGGGCACACCGAAAGAACTATCAAAATCTAAACTTCCTTTTGTGCATCAATTTGTTCATGGTGAAAAAGATGGCCCCGTACCATTCCATTACAATGCACCTAGTTACAAAAAAGATATTTACGAGCCTGTTTAATTATGAACCCAATTTTTAAAACTTTAAGCAGTTTAGGCAACCAAGTGACTTCAAGAATTTGGCGTCTTGGCTCTGCTACCCGTTTATTTTTATTAATCTTAATTTATTCAGGCGAAAGTTTTAGACGTATTCATTTAACACTCCGCGAAATTTATTTCACTGGTGTGATGTCTTTAATTATTATTATAGTGTCTGCTTTCTTCGTAGGCATGGTCTTGGGTTTGCAAGGGTATTACACACTTCAAAAATATGGCTCGTCAGAATCTATTGGTGTTTTGGTGGCATTAGCGCTTTTAAGGGAGCTAGGCCCCGTTGTAACCGCACTTTTATTTGCTGGGAGAGCTGGGACTGCAATCACTGCTGAAATTGGATTAATGAAGGCTACCGAGCAATTATCTGCTATGGAAATGATGGCCGTGAGCCCTATTGCTAGAATTATTGGACCAAGATTTTGGGCGGGTGTTATTTCAATGCCTATATTAGCTTCCATTTTTTCAATGGTGGGTGTGATGGGGGGTTATTTGGTTGCAGTGCCAATTATTGGCGTGGATCATGGCGCATTTTGGTCACAAATGAATGTGAATGTTGATTTTAGATTTGATGTGTTTAATGGACTGATTAAGAGCTTTGTATTTGGAGTTGCTTGTACGATTATTGCCCTCTATGAAGGCTTCGACGCTCCCCCAACCGCCGAAGGTGTTAGTCGAGCCACTACAAGAACTGTCGTAACTTCTTCGCTGACTGTTTTGGGATTAGATTTTATTTTAACTTCGTTTATGATTGCGCATTAATATAGGACTGGAGCAAATATGGATAAAACAACATTAGATATTTGGGTAGGTTTATTTGTGGCGATTGGAATTGCAGCACTTATGGGTCTCGCTACGAAAGTAGGTAACCTCACAAGCAATACGCTGGGTGAAACCTATGCGGTCACAGCAAATTATGAGAATATTGGAGGCCTTAAACCAAGAGCGCCTGTTAAGAGCTCAGGTGTCGTCGTTGGTAGTATTGATAACATCAAATTTGATACGAAAACTTATCAAGCGGTTGTGACTTTAAAAATAGACAAAAGATATCCGTTTCCTAAAGATACTTTCGCAAATATTTATACATCAGGATTATTAGGTGAGCAATATATTAGTTTGGAAGCCGGAGGTGACGATCAATTTCTGAAAGAGGGAGATCGCATTTCTAAGACTCAAGATGCGGTTGTATTAGAAAAACTCATCAGTCAGTTCTTGTATAATAAAGCCACTGAAGAACCAAAAAAATAACTAAAATTTAAAAGGAATTTTAAACACATGAAAAAGTTTTTATTAGTGATTTTAGGTTTAATGATGTCAATGAGCATATTTGCTGCAGAGGCGCCTGATGTTTTTGTTAAAAAAATAGCCAATGAAGTTTTTGAAATTTTAAAAACGGATAAAGATTTAAGATCTGGCAATAAAGAAAAAGCTTATAAAATTACTGAAGAGAAGATATTACCTTATTTTAATTTTGATCGTATTTCTAAGCTTGTATTAGGTAAAGCCTATCCATCAGCAACAAAAGAAGAGCAAGAAGCCTTTAAAAAAGAATTTAGAACGATGCTTGTAAAAACTTATGGCAGCGCATTATTAAGATTTAAAGATCAGACGCTTAACTATAAGCCAGCGAGATTCGAACCGACAGACGAAGAGGTGTTAATCAAGACAGAGGTACTGCAGCCAGGCGCCCCTCCTTTGCCTATTGATTATATGCTTGAAAAAGATGGTAATTCATGGAAAGTTTTTGACATTGTTATTGAAGGTGTAAGCTTAGTAACAAATTATCGCGGTCAATTTGGTAATGAAATTAGACAAAATGGCATAGCTTCTCTTATTACAAAACTTGCCGAGAAGAATGCTAATTTTGATAAGACCGCAAATAAATGATCGACTTTGATAAAAATCAATGGAATTTAAGTGGCGATCTTACGATTGAAAAGATACCTGCCATCATTGATTTAATTAACAAACAAGAAGCAGATAAAAAAACAACAATTGATTTTTCAAAAGTGACTTCAATTGACACTTCAACCTTAAGTTTAATTTTTGAATTACAACGAGAGGCTAAAAAAAATCAATCACATTTTACTTTCAAGAATTTACCAAAGAATTTAAACAGTCTTGCTAAATTATACGGAGTGGAAGATCTCGTATCTTCCCTCCATTAAACACTTCTTCTTAAATTTCATTTTAAGAAACCTTCAGTATTTATTTCAATGAAAAAAGCCATTATATTTAATAAGGTTAAAAAGAACTTCGGTAAGTTAGAGGCTCTCAAAGGTATCGATTTAGTTATTGAAGAAGGCGAATTTTTTGCGTTGCTGGGGCCAAATGGTGCCGGCAAATCAACGCTCATTAATATTCTGGCAGGTCTCGCAAAACCATCTTCAGGTTCAATCAAAGTAATGGGGCATGACGTCATTCAAGACTATCAAAATGCGAGAAGATCGCTTGGTGTCGTGCCTCAAGAATTAGTATTTGACCCTTTTTTTAATGTACGTGAAATGCTGAGATTTCAAGCTGGCTATTTTGGTAAGGGTCGAGAAAATGATGACTGGATCGATGAGGTAATAGAAGGGCTTGATCTTCAAGAAAAGGCTAATACAAATATGAGAATGCTTTCTGGTGGCATGAAAAGGAGAGCTTTAATTGCGCAAGCACTTGTGCATAAACCCCCCGTCATTGTCTTAGATGAGCCCACCGCAGGTGTAGACGTAGAGCTTAGAAAAAGGTTATGGCAGTTTATTAAAAAACTGAATCAAAAAGGTCACACTATTGTTCTGACTACACATTATTTAGAAGAGGCTGAGACGTTATGCAGCCGAGTAGCGATGATGGACCAAGGCAAAGTAGTTGCGTTGGATAAAACGAGAAATTTATTAAAGCGCTTTTCAGCAAAAAATTTAAATTTACGTTTAGATTTCAAGGATAAAAAAATCCCAGTAAGCGTTCAAAAGTTCATACAGTCGACAGATCACAATTTTATAACTTTCTTACTTGAAGAAATAGCAGAAGTAGAATTTATTATGAGTGAATTAAAAAAATCAAAGATTAAAATATTGGATATGGAGCTTACAAATTCTGATTTAGAAAATGTCTTCTTGAAACTTACTGGAAGTAAAAGATGATCAATTTTAAAAATGAATTTTTGGGTACGTGGACACTTCTCAAAAAAGAACTATTAAGATTTTGGCGGGTAGTTTTTCAGACAGTGGCAGCCCCAGTTATTACTGCAGTTCTTTACCTGCTTATTTTCTCTCACGTCTTAGCAGATCATGTAAAAGTTTACGATAATGTTGAGTACACTGCGTTTCTTATTCCAGGATTGATTATGATGTCATTATTGCAAAATTCCTTTGCAAATAGCTCATCAAGTCTTATTCAGTCGAAAGTCATGGGGAATATTGTATTTATTTTATTAACACCTATCACCTATCTTCAATTTTTCTTAGCCTTCTTAATAGCCTCAATTGTGAGGGGTATTTTCGTAGGCGTTTGTATTTACGCATTTGCTCTTTTATATGTAGATTTACCTATGTTGCACCCATGGATTATTTTTGGATTCGCAATGCTTGGGGGTGCTTTACTCGGAACATTTGGCATCATTACAGGTATATGGGCGCATCGTTTTGACCAGATGGCAGTTTTCCAAAATTTTGTGATCATGCCATTATCCTTTTTATCGGGGGTCTTTTATTCAATTCATTCCTTGCCACCTTTTTGGCAAAAGTTATCCCAGCTTAATCCTTTCTTTTATATGATTGATGGTTTCCGATACGGTTTTTTTGGGCAATCCGACGTTGCTCCATTGTTAAGTTTTTCAATCGTAACCTTCTTTTTCATTGTGTTAGCTTCCATTACCTTAGGAATGTTAAAATCCGGCTATAAATTAAGAAGTTAAAACATGACCGCTGACGATATTAAACAATCGATTATTGTAAAACTTGAGTGTGAGTTTATTGAAATTTTAGGTGAGGATGGCACTCATTTTGAAGGCACGATTGTGAGTCGGTTATTTGAAGGATTAAATCGCGTTAAACAACACCAAATGGTATTTAATGCTTTAGGCGATAAGATGAAAAGTGACATTCATGCTTTATCTATGAAGACCTATACATTAAATGAATGGAATCAATTAAAAACGTAATTTTGAGGAGTAAAGCATGAGCGCGCAAGATAAGATACAAAAAACGATTAATGAACATAATGTAGTTTTATACATGAAAGGAAGCCCCAAATTTCCTCAGTGTGGGTTTTCAAGCCTAGCAACTCAAATTTTAGATGCTTGTGATACTGATTTTCATGCTGTTGATGTATTGCAAGACCCAGAAATCAGAGAAGGCATCAAAGTGTTTGCTAATTGGCCAACTATTCCACAGCTTTATATTCATGGGGAATTTATTGGCGGTGCTGACATTATTAAAGAGATGTATGAAACTGGAGAATTAGTAAAGTTATTAAAGGCTAATTCATAACTTGGATAAGTTAGTTATTCAAGGACAGTCCCCCCTTCACGGCGAGCTTGAAATATCAGGTGCTAAAAACGCAGCCTTACCTATACTTATTGCATCCCTTCTTACTGAAGACACATTATCGTTAACACATGTACCTCATCTTCAAGACGTTAATACAGCTAAGTCTTTACTTAAATATATGGGTGTTGATATCCAGGTTGAAAACGACAAAACTGAATTAACTGCAAAAGAAATTACTAATAAAAATGCACCTTATGAGCGAGTTAAAACAATGCGCGCTTCTATTCTTGTTTTAGGCCCTTTGCTTGCAAGATTTGGTGAAGCTCGAGTTTCATTACCGGGAGGTTGTGCCATTGGATCTAGGCCTGTTGATATCCATATCAAAGGGCTTCAGGCAATGGGCGCAAAAATAGATATTCATAATGGCTATATTGAGGCTTCGACAAAACATTTACCGAAGACTAAGTTACAAGGCTGTAAATTTTATATGGATATTGTGACTGTTACAGGTACCGAGAATTTAATGATGGCTGCCTCATTGGCTGAAGGGGTTTCTATTTTAGAGAATGCTGCTAAGGAACCTGAAGTTGTAGATCTTGGGCAATGCTTAAATAAAATGGGTGCAAAGATTAAAGGTCTAGGGACTGACGTGATTACAATTGAAGGCGTCGACTCTCTTCATAAAGCAAATCATGACGTGATATTTGATAGAATTGAAGCAGGCACATATTTAGCAGCCGTTGCAATGACGGGCGGTGACGTAATTTTAAAAAATGTACAGCATAAATACTTAGATGCAATTACGCTAAAATTAATAGAAACCGGCGTTAAAATTGAATCACATGAAAATTCAATACGCATTAAAAGCGATGGAAAATTGAAGGCGGTAAGCTTAAGAACTGCGCCTTACCCTGCCTTTCCTACGGATATGCAAGCACAAATGATGGCATTAAATACTATTGCAGAAGGTGTATCAGAAGTCACCGAAACTATATTTGAAAATCGTTTTATGCATGTACAAGAGCTTATTCGCATGGGGGCACAAATCGACATTAGAGGAAATACGGCAATCATCCGAGGCAAGGAATATTTAGAGGGAGCTTCAGTAATGGCAACAGATCTAAGGGCCTCCGCAAGCCTTGTTATTGCAAGTTTGGCAGCAAGAGGACAAACTACGATTGAGCGTATTTATCATCTGGATCGTGGGTATGAAAAATTAGAGGATAAATTCAATCAACTAGGCGCCAATATTAAACGGATTCATTAAGATGAAAATTACAATTGCTTTATCTAAAGGAAGAATATTTGAACAAACTATCCCTCTTCTAGAGAGGATAGGGATTACTTGTAATGAGAATCCTGAAACGTCAAGAAAACTTATTTTAGATACCAATCAAAAAGATATAAAACTTATTATTGTAAGAGCGACAGATGTGCCAACTTATGTTGAATATGGTGCAGCTGATATTGGCATTACTGGCAAAGACATTCTTGATGAGTATATGGGCGAAGGACTTTACCAGCCCATTGATCTTAATATTGGACGTTGCAAAATGATGGTTGCAGCTAAACAAGATTTTGATTATGCAGGCGCTATTAAAAAAGGTGTGCGTTTAAAGGTGGCAACAAAATATGTAAAAACGGCCAAAGAGCACTTCGCAAAAAAAGGTATGCATATCGATTTGATTAAACTATATGGCTCAATGGAGCTAGCCCCCCTTGTAGGGCTTGCAGATGTCATTGTAGATTTGGTGAGTACAGGAAAGACATTAAAAGCTAATAATCTTGTTGCTGTTGAAGACATTTGTGATATCAGTTCTCGACTCATCATTAACCAAGCATCTTTAAAATTAAAAAGAGAGCTCTTACAGCCAATTCTTCGACAGTTTGAAAGTGCTCTCAAAGCATAATCGTACCTATGATTCAAATTAAAAAATTAAATACAGAAGATCTAAACTTTAAGGATCAGTTAAATAAGCTCATTTTCTTTGAAGCTGAAGATAATATTCAAATCGAAAAAACTGTCGCAGAAATTTTGAGTGATGTGAAAAAAAGAGGCGACCAAGCTGTGATTGAATATACTAAAAAATTCGATCATGTAGATTTTTCGCGCATGGAAGAGTTTGAAATTTCCAAAGAAGAATTAAATTTAGCTTTAGAAAATTTACCCGTATTGTCTAGAGAGGCTCTTGAGGAAGCTGCTAAGAGAGTTTTTGATTATCACAAAAAACAGTTAATCAGTTCTTGGAGCTTCACTGAAGATGATGAGACGTTACTTGGTCAAAAAGTTACATCATTAGATCGGGTAGGTTTATATGTTCCTGGAGGAAAAGCTGCATACCCTTCATCAGTATTAATGAATGCAATTCCAGCAAAAGTTGCAGGGGTTCAGGAAATTATTATGGTAGTTCCGTCACCTCGCGGAGAAAGAAACCAATTGGTATTAGCAGCTGCAGCTCTTGTTAAAGTTGATCGTGTATTTGCAATTGGTGGCGCTCAAGCAATAGGCGCTTTAGCCTATGGCACGGAAACGATTCCTCAAGTCGACAAAATCGTAGGGCCGGGCAATGCTTATGTTGCAGAGGCTAAAAGAAGAGTTTTTGGTGTGGTTGGTATTGATATGATTGCAGGACCCTCAGAAATACTTATTATTGCAGATGAAAAATCTAATCCAGATTGGATTGCTATGGATTTATTTTCTCAGGCAGAACATGATGAGCTCGCACAATCAATTTTAATTAGCCCAAGCGCTGCCTTTTTAGATCAGGTTCAAGAAAGTGTTAACAAGCTGATTGGAAGCATGCCTAGAAAAAATATTATTGAAACTTCTTTAAAAAATAGAGGTGCAATGATTAAAGTAAAAACATTAGAAGAAGCGGCAGAGATTTCAAATTTTATTTCACCCGAACATTTAGAGCTTTCAGTAGAGGATCCAGATACCCTCGTTAATAGTATTAAACATGCCGGTGCTATTTTTATGGGGAGAAATACATGTGAAGCTGTAGGCGACTATTGCGCTGGACCAAATCATGTTCTCCCAACATCAAGAACAGCAAGATTTTCTTCTCCACTTGGCGTTTATGATTTTCAAAAACGCTCAAGCTTAATTAAATTATCCAATCAAGGCGCACGTAAGCTTGGAAAAATTGCTTCAGTCTTGGCGCATGGCGAAGGACTTCAGGCGCATGCAAAATCTGCAGAGTATCGTATAGATAATGAGTAAATTTTGGAGCAAGGTTGTCCATGGCTTAACACCATATATTCCTGGCGAGCAACCTAAAATTGATAGTCTTGTTAAGTTAAATACGAACGAGAATCCTTATGGGCCAAGTCCAAAAGTTATTGCTGCAATTAAACAGTTTGCGGATGATACTTTAAAGCTTTACCCAGACCCAAATTCAGAAGCACTTAAAAAATCAATTGCTGATTATTTTAAAGTAAAGACTAACAATGTTTTTGTGGGTAATGGTTCGGATGAAGTTTTAGCCATGGCTTTTCAGGCGCTTTTAAAACATAACGCACCTATTTTATTTCCTGACATTACTTATAGTTTTTACCCCGTATACTGCAAGCTTTATGAAATTGACTTCAAGGTCATACCTGTTAATAGTTCGTTTGAGATTGCATTGAATGATTATTTAATACCTAATGGAGGTATTGTTTTTCCAAATCCAAATGCACCTACTGGTGTTCCTCTTACTTCAAACCAAATTGAAACGTTCCTTAAAAAAAATAATGACTCTGTAGTTATTGTAGATGAGGCTTATGTCGATTTTGGTACAGAGTCTGTTATTCACCTTACAGAAAAATATAATAATTTATTGGTTACACATTCTTTTTCTAAATCGAGATCATTGGCAGGATTAAGACTTGGTTATGCTATAGGGCATAGAGATCTTATTGAAGCATTGGTGAGAGTTAAAGATAGTTTTAACTCTTACCCAATAGACCGATTAGGATTAATTGCAGGTGTTGAATCCTTCAAAGATGATTCATATTTTAAAAATATCTGCCAAAAGGTTATTCATACAAAACTAAATTTTGTAGAGAAATTGACTGGCCTTAATTTTTCAGTACTTCCTTCAGGTGCTAATTTTGTTTTCGCTAAGCATGCTGCTGTAGAAGGAAAAATAATCGTAAGTAAACTAAGAGATCACGGAATCGTGGTGAGGCGTTTTGATAATCCGATACGAATTTCCTCTTACATTCGATTCACAATTGGTTCTGATGAGGAAATGGATTCATTACTTAAAGCTTTAAAACTTATCCTAAGCGCATGAAATAATTGATGTTAATTACATTTTTAATGAGTTAAAATATCTTATCTACTTTAAGTAAAAAAATATGACAAGATCAGCATCCGTTTCAAGAAATACAAACGAAACTAAAATTGAGGTAAGTATTAATCTTGATGGTCAGGGGAGTGCAAAACTCAATACTGGCATTGGTTTCTTGGATCATATGTTAGACCAAGTGGCTCGTCACGGGATGTTCGACTTAGAAGTCACTGCAAAGGGCGATCTTCATATCGACGCACATCATACTGTTGAAGATGTTGGTATAGTGCTCGGACAGGCTTTCAGTAAAGCAATCGGAGATAAAAAAGGCATTACCAGATATGGGACAGCCATTATTCCGCTAGATGAGGCATTATCTAGAGTTGTGCTTGATATCTCAGGCAGGCCTGGACTTATGTTTGATGTCGAATTCAAAAGGGCAGTTATAGGTGAATTTGATGTTGATTTAATACACGAATTTTTTCAAGGATTCGTAAATCATGCAAATATCACGATGCATATCGACAATCTCAAAGGTGATAATTCACATCACCAGGCAGAAACAATATATAAAGCATTTGGAAGGGCCCTTAAAATGGCCGTTTGTATTGATCCAAAAATTTCTGGCATAACCCCCTCAACCAAAGGTAGTCTATAAACCTTTTTTCACCAAAATAATAATGATCGCAATCATTGATTATGGAATGGGAAATTTAAAGTCAGTATTTAATGCCTTTAAACAAGTCTCACCCGAAGCTGATATTAAAGTCACAAGCAATCCTGCTGACATTAAAAAAGCACATCATGTTGTTTTTCCTGGTCAAGGTGCTATGCCTGACTGCATAAGAGAGCTTGATGAAAGAAATTTAAGGTCCTCTGTTATAGATGCAGCAAAAACAAAACCTTTTTTAGGAATATGCATTGGTTTGCAGATGCTATTTGATAAAAGCGAAGAAGGTAATACGGATGGCTTAGGATTGTTGAGCGGCACTATTAAACGATTTAATAATGAAAATACAGCGGACGAAAGCGGCCATAAGTTAAAAATTCCGCATATGGGGTGGAATGAAGTGTCACAAACAAATGATCATCCTTTATGGAAAAACATTAGTAATAACGATCGATTTTATTTTGTTCATAGCTATTATTTAGAATCTAAAGATAAAAATATTGTGTCAGCTGAAACTTTATATGCGCAAAAATTTTGTTGTGCTATTGCTAAAGAAAATATTTTTGCAGTGCAATTTCATCCAGAAAAAAGTTCTACAGCTGGCTTACAGCTTATAAAAAACTTCGTTCAATGGTCAGTATAGGTTTTTAGTTTATGTTAATCATTCCAGCAATTGATCTAAAAGATGGTAAGTGCGTTAGGCTTAAGCAAGGCTTAATGGAAGAATCAACTATCTTTTCAGAAAACCCTGGGGAAGTAGCAAAACAATGGACAGACATGGGTGCTAGAAGATTGCATCTGGTTGATCTAAATGGCGCTTTTGCAGGCAAGCCAGTGAATGAATCTGCGATAAAAGCAATTGTAAAAGAAGTTGATGGCGCGATTCCAATTCAATTAGGTGGTGGTATTCGTAATCTCGATACAGTAGAAAAATATCTTAATAGTGGCGTTGATTACATCATCATTGGTACGGCTGCAGTTAAAAATCCTGGCTTCCTGCATGAGGCCTGTTATGCATTTCCTGGGCAAATCATTGTGGGACTTGATGCAAAAGAAGGAGAAGTGGCCATTGATGGGTGGGCTAAATTAACTGGACACAATGTGATTGAACTTGCAAAAAAATTTGAAGGATATGGTGTTGAGGGTATCATTTATACCGATATTGGACGTGATGGTATGTTAAATGGATTAAATATTGAGGCGACCGAAAAATTAGCTGAGGCGCTAACCATTCCTGTCATTGCCAGTGGCGGCATAACTAATCTAGAAGACATTAGAAACTTATCTTCAATTGCTTATTCGGGGGTCATTGGAGCAATTACAGGCAGAGCCATATACGAGGGCACGCTTGATTTTAAGGCAGCACAAGCACTCGCAGATGAGCTTATTAAATAAATGTCGCTCGCCAAAAGAATTATTCCTTGTCTGGATGTGACTGATGGCAGAGTAGTTAAAGGCATTAATTTCCTTGAGTTACAGGATGCAGGGGACCCTGTGGAAGTTGCAAAAAAATATAATGAACAGGGCGCTGATGAATTAACTTTTTTAGATATCACAGCAAGTTCAGATAATCGAGGTTTAATACTCCATATTATTGAAAACGTTGCAAAAGAAGTTTTTATCCCCCTCACTGTAGGCGGCGGTGTTCGAACTCTAGAAGATGTAAGAAATTTACTCAATGCAGGTGCTGACAAAGTCAGTATTAATACATCAGCAATTGTTAATCCAGATATTGTTTATCAAACTTCATCTCGTTTTGGTTCCCAGTGTATTGTTGTTGCAATAGATGCAAAGTTAACAGTCCAGGGAGATAAATCTTTTTGGCAAGTATTTACCCATGGAGGCAGAAATGCTACTGGGCTAGATGCAATTGAATGGGCTGCGAAAATGGCTTCATTAGGCGCAGGCGAATTATTAATTACGAGCATGGATCGAGACGGGACAAAAAAAGGGTTTGATCTCGAATTGATTAAGACAATATCTGATAAAGTAGATGTGCCTATTATTGCTTCCGGAGGCGTTGGAGACCTTCAGCATCTTGTAGATGGTATAAAAATAGGTGGAGCTGATGCAGTCTTAGCAGCAAGTATATTTCACTTTGGAGAATATACAATCGATGAAGCAAAAGCATTTATGAAGTCTAATCACATAGAGATTCGTCAATGAGCTGGATACATTCAATTAAATGGGACTCTGATGGCCTTGTGCCGGTGATCGCTCAAGACTATAAAACAAATAAAGTTCTTATGTTTGCATGGATGA
>OFSF01000598.1_pt1 | contig 13801 bp, 9 predicted proteins | sample 1543271 | NCBI WGS metagenome assembly OFSF01 (sample SAMN07774227, study PRJEB24372) | wastewater metagenome | isolation source: Exp Tend VB 100WW | collected 2016-02
TCCGAACATGACGACGCCCGACAAGGAAGAGTTCACGACAACGCAATTTCCGGCGCCGTCGTTGTCGGCGCCGCGCCCGCAGACCAATCAGGGCACGATCGTCATCCCGAAGGCGCCGCCCGATCCGCCGCCGCCCCCTCCGGCCCCGCCGGTCACGTTGCAGCCGCCACCCGCTCCAGTCCCGCCGCTCACCATGACCCCTCCGAACGACGATGAGGCGCGCCGGCTCGCGGAGCTCGAGCGCCAGCGTCAGGAGGAAGAGCGCCGGAAATGGGAGCGCCTGCGCGCCCCGCAGGTCATCGCCGACAACGCGAATGCAACGGCGGCCGCCGCGAACCCGAACGACGCCAGTCAAGCAGCCGGCGCGCGCGACGACGATCCCAACCGGCGCTTCCTCGCCTCCGTGTCCGCCGCCGGCGTCGACGTCGCGCGCGCCACGAAGAACAACCGCATCGACGCGCTGGTTCCTCAGGGCACGTTTATTCGCGGTGTTCTGGAAACCGCCGTCCAAAGCGACCTGCCCGGAATGGTGCGCGCGACCGTCACCGAGAATGTCTGGTCGTTCGACGGTCGCCGAATCCTGATCCCGGCGGGCAGCCGTCTCATCGGGGAATACAAGTCGGGAATCGCGCAAGGCCAGACCCGCGTGTTTGTCGTGTGGACGCGGCTGTTGCGCTCCGACGGCGTCTCCGTCCAGCTCGGTTCGAACGGCGCCGACGATCTTGGCCGCGCCGGCAATGCCGGTTTCGTCGACAATCACTATCTGGAACGGTTCGGCGCTTCGATCATGTTGTCGATCGTGGGCGGCGCCGCGCAGTTCCTCAGCGCCTACGGACAAAACAACAATACGAACGGAAACGGGACCATCATCACCACCACGGACCCGGTCACCGGCATTGTCACGCAGACCCAGACGGGCGTGAACCAGAATCAACTCAGCCTTCAAGCGCGTCAGATCGCGGCCCAGAACGTCTCGCAGACCTTGACCAATATCGCGCAGGAAGCGCTTCGCAATTCCATCAACATTCCACCGACCATCTATCTCGACCAGGGGACCCGGATCATCGTTTTCGTTCGGCGCGATTTGGATTTTTCTTCTCTTTATCCAGATCCGGTCAAAGAGGCTTTGACGGAGTTAAAGCGTGAGCGCGCTGTCACGAAACCCGACCGTCTTCATTGACCGGGCGCTCGATCCAATCCGCGAATGGCTTGCCGATGATCAGGTCGTCGAGATTTGTGCGAATGGGCCGGGCGAAGTGTGGATCGAACGCTTCGGTCAATCCGCGATGGAGCGGCACGAGGTGCCGAGCCTCACCGAACATGCGATCCGCCACCTTGCGGAGCGTGTCGCCGGCCATTCCGGCCAGAGCGTCAACGAGGAGCATCCGCTGCTGTCGGCCGCGCTGCCGACGGGCGAGCGTTTTCAAGGCGTGATGCCGCCGGCGACGACGGCAGGCGGCGCCTTTGCCATCCGCAAGCAGGTCATCAAGGAGATGCGTCTCGACGACTACCGCCGGCTTGGCTCGTTCAAGAACGTCGAAACGGCGGGGGAGGGGGCCTTGACCGCGACCGACCGCCAGCTTTGCGAGCATCTCGAGGCCGGCCGCATCAAGGACTTTATCCGCCTTGCCGTGGTCAGCCGCTATTCGATCTTGCTGTCGGGCGGAACGAGCTCGGGCAAAACCACTTTCCTGAATGCGATTCTCAAGGAAGTGCCGGAAGACGAGCGCATCATCACCATCGAGGACACGCGCGAGGTCAATCCGGTTCAGAAGAATTACCTGCCGCTCGTCGCCTCGAAAGGCGACCAGGGCGAGGCCCGCGTCACCGTGGAAATGCTGTTGCAGGCGTCGCTGAGATTGCGGCCAGACCGCATCTTCCTTGGCGAGATCCGCGGCGCGGAGGCCTATTCCTTCCTCCGGGCGATCAATACGGGCCATCCAGGCAGCATCACCACCGTCCACGCCGACAGCCCGGCAGGCGCGTTCGAGCAACTGGCCCTGATGGTGATGCAGGCGGGGTTGGGGCTGAAGCGCGAGGAGATCGTCGCCTACATTCGTTCTGTGCTGCCGATCGTGATCCAGCAGACCAAGATCGGCGGCTGGCGTGGCACCTCGGCGGTGCATTTCTCGCGCATGGCGGAGTGGCGGCAGGAACGAGAAGCTGCGGAGCGTGGACCGGAGAGGGGACGGCATGGCCCGCGTCGTCGCCTATAGAGTCGCGATAGCGATCCTGGTGCTGCTGGCGTTCTGTTTGCTTTGGAGCCTGGCGTACGAGATTGTCGTGGCGCTGCGTTTCGCGCCCGGACGCTTTCCAGGCGAGGGCGCCAGCCGTTGGGCGCTGTTTCGGCAGCAAAACGCGGATCGCTCGGCGGATTTTTTCCTGATCGCCTGGCGCCATTTCTACGAACGCCTGATCTATCCGCCGACGCGCTTGGAGGCGCTGATCCGCGCGGGCTACGCTGCAGCCACCGTTGTCGCACTTGGCGTCGGCGGATTGATTTTCGGGATCATCAATCGCCGCCAGATGCCCTATGGCGCGGCGCGGTTCGGCACGGTGATGGAGGCGGCGAGACAGGGATTGATCGCCAAGCAGGGCATCATTCTGGGCACCCTCAATGGCGCTACGATCCGCTCCGATGAACCGGCCCACATCCTCGTGGTCGGCCCGTCGCGGTCGGGCAAAGGCACCGGCTTCGTTCTTCCAAACGGCTATCTTTGGCAGGGTTCGGCGGTGTTCTTCGACCCCAAGCGCGAGAACTTCGATGCGTTGGCGAACCATCGCAAGACGATGGGCAACAAGGTGTTCATGTTCTCGCCCGGCTCAAGCGATACGCATCGCTACAATCCGCTTGATTTCGTGCGTCGCGACGAACGCATGGCGACCGACTGCCTGGTCGTCGCCTCCTTCGTCATTCCGGAAAAGGCCGACGACACTTGGGCCGGCGCCGGGCGGCTTCTGTTATCGGCCTTGATCGGTTATGTGCTGGCGTCGCCGCTCACCACCGCAGCGCAGCACATGCGAACGGTCGCGCGGATGACCACGACGGGCAAAGACATCTCCACGGTGCTGCGCGCGATCGTCAAGACGGAGCGCGACCATCTGCCGACCTGGGTGATCGACAGCTTCAACCAGTACATCGCGCTCGAGCCGGAGACCCGAAACAGCGCTGTCTTCAACGTCAACATGGCGATGAGCCTGTGGAACAACGGTCTGATCTCGGCCGCGACAGAGACGTCCGACTTCGACATTCGCGAACTACGTCGCCAGCCGATGACAATCTTCATCGGCTGCACCATTGCCGAGCTCTCGATCTTCCGGCCCCTCATTCGTATCCTGTTTCAGCAGATCCATGACCTGTTAATGGAGAAGATTCCCGGAGCAGACGAACCGCACCAGGTTCTCTTGATGCTGGACGAGTTCTTTCACGTTGGCAGGATGGACTCGCTGATCTCGAAGATCACGATCAGCGCGGGTTACGGTTTCCGGATGGCGATCGTCATGCAGGATATCGCCCAGCTCGACGAGCTCTATGGACGGCATACGCGCATCACGACGGTCTCGGGCTCACAGATCAAGCTGTTCATCCAGATCAACGACCTGGAGACCTCGGAATTCGTATCCGAGATGCTGGGCGAAACGACGCAAGTCTACAAAACCCCCATTCAGCGTCCGGGCCAGGGCATCTTCGCGCCGCGCGTCTGGGCGCCCCATTACACGCCGCGCCCGCTGCGCAGCCCGCTCGAACTCAGGGAAATGTCGCCGCGGTTGTCGATCCTGATGGTGAAGAACTCGCCATCGTTCGAACTCACGAAGATCCGTCACTACCTCGACAAACCCTATCGTGCCTTTTACGAGCGCGCCAAGGCCTCACCACCGCCTCTGCCAAAGTTGCGGGCCTGGCAAGATGAGGCGCTGCGGGGGGCCATCAATCCGGCGCCGGAGGCGCCGCAGGCAGCGCCCGAAGCCCCGCCGCCCATCATTACCCCGGCTGCGGCGAGCGGGCCGGCGCGCAAGGCGCCTTCCCCTCGGCGGCCAAAGGTCGCGACGACCAAAGCGAAAGCGTCTGCGTCTCCGCCACCGGAGCCTGCGCCTCTAACACTGGTCTCGCGATCGGCCCCTCCACAACCGCGCAAGACGTTGTCGTTGGGCGCGGCGCCTGCCGCCCCTCCGGGAGAGAACTGCGACGTGCGCGATATCCTAGCGTCCGCCGTTACAGGACAGGATGAAAGCTTCGCCGTAATGATGAGCGTGTTGCGCGCCGCGCCGGATACCAAGGTCCACCAAGCGATCGAGACGCTAGCATCGTTGCATCGGTCGTTCGGAGGGGACGAAGAGACGTAACGTAGCAAGAGATTCCGCTGGCGCGACGTGGAAAAAACGGCGTCTGGCGCGAGCATGCGAAATTTGTCGCATCGGTTTATACCCATTCCGAGGTTCGTCCTGATGCCTACGCAGATGGCAGTGTTCTGGTTTCTGTGCAGCGCCATCATCACGTCTGCATCCCGTCCATCGTTGAGCGTCCGGATGGAACATTCGGGGCGGTGAATTCTGCGGGCGGCATCCGATCCGGCAAGAAGCTCCTCGGCTCGGTCTACCGGCTGCAACTCGCCACCGAACTGGAGCGGCGCGGCTTTGCGATCGTGCGCGCTGATGATGGCTGGCGCTGGAGCATAGAAAGCGTTCCCAGACAAGGTCGCAAAGTTCTTCTCCGCGCGTAGGTCGGCCATCGAAGCCGAATTAGCAGACGCCGGCCTGACGGCGGGTCAAGGGCCGCAGCAGCTGCTGCCATCACTCGGAAGAGCCGCCGAACCAAAGTCGGCACCTGCGGAGCTTACCTCACCAAGTTTGCTCGCATTGCTATAGCAATGGCATGAGCTCTATTCATGGCTCCCAATTTTTCGCGAGCAGATGCCATATGCTTTAGGACGGTTGACCGGGATATTCCCAGGATTTGTGATATTTCCCAGTCAGTTTTACCTTCTGCTGACCAGAGCAAGCAATCAATTTCCCGAGGCGTGAGCCTGGATTGTCCACCAATCTTTCGTCGAGACGTTATCGTCAACAGACGTCCTGCGGCGAAATTAGTTACGAAGATGAGCGCGGCCGCTTCTTCTTCGCTTATCTGCAACCGTTCTCCGCCGAACGAGAATGCAGCATGCGCTCCGTCAATCGATTGAATAGGGACGACGAGACCATTGACCAAGCCGAATTCGGACGCTTCTCCACCAATTACTTTGACGTCCTCCGACGAGCGACAAGAATCATAGGCCTCGGCCCAGCTAAACAGATTGTGGTCAGTTTGCAGACGTTGAACAACGGGATCACGGAATACGTAGTTCCGCTCGTTGTATCGCGCAGCCCACTCGGGAGGAAATTTCTGGAACAGAATCTTCGCAGGAATATCGCCGGCGGCCCTGGGATCGAGACTGGGAACCCAACCAGCGAAAAGAGCGGTGAGACCGAACCGGGCCGCGTAGGCAAGAAGACGCGTCTCAATGCCTTGAGCATCGACAGCCTGATCGAGCCAACCAAGAACCGCCCAAGTTTGTGTTAGATCCAGGTTCAATGATGGATATCCCCGACATCAGCGATCTCCGGTTTCTACCAGCGGCGGTTCAAAAACCGCCGTATCACTCAAGCCTGATTTCGCATACCAGTCTGAATGCCTCATCCGCGCTGATTGGATCGCCGAGGATTCTCGTCTCTTTTGCTTGGCGCGGCCAATCATATCGTGCTGCCGGTCACGCCGGCGGAGGTCATCGCCCGGATCATGTCCCACCAAATCATGCCCCGCTGGTCGGCGGCATCGAACCACCACAGGTGCCCGACGACAAGCCGCGAGAGCTTCTTGCGTCCTCCGCCGGGCAGATGGAAGTCCTCCGCCATGGCCTTCAGCCCTGCCTCCAGTTTCTTGTTGCTAACCATGTCGATCCCTCACCATACCGCTGAGAGGTAGGAACACAGATCGTCTTCTGCAAACTTCGGGAAAAATAATTCTACCTTGTGTTGCAGGAAGATTGCAGAGACCACCCTGTGCATCGGTGGATGGCGCCCGTATGGCAAGAGCTTTTTCGATGTTTCGGCGACTTGGTGGTCCAAAGTTCGGTCTCGTTGCACAATCGAGCGGAATTCTAGGTGTTCAGCATGGATCGGAACAGACCGTTACGGCGGCTTGCCCACTTGGTCTTTCGCATCCCTCCTTTGCGAGCCAGTTCTCTAGAACATGGCGCTGAATTTTGCCGCTGGTGGAGCGCGGAAAGTCCTCAAACCGGACGATGCGGAACTCTCGGGGAATCTTGTACCCAGCAAGCTCGGCCCGACAAATTTGCTTCAACTCTTCCTCGGCCGGCTCGTCGCCGTGGACAGAGACGAAGGCCACAGGGCTTTCGCCCCAACGTGCGTCATGCGCCTTGACAACGGCAGCGTCTGACACCCGCGGATGCGCAAGCAAAACACGCTCGATCTCGGCAGGATAGACGTTCTCGCCGCCTGTCTTGATGAGATATTTCGCGCGATCAACGAAATCGACCGTGCCGTCGGGGTTGCGGCGGAACAGATCACCCATATGAAACAGGCCGTCACGGAAATCGTTTCGGTTCGTCTCCTCCGCCTCCCAGTAGCCGGAAAACAGTGTCGGTCCGCGCACCGCCACCTCGCCCGGCGTGCCGTCCGGCACCTCTCTGCCCTCCGGATCGACCAGGCGCACCTCGCAGAATGCGCTCGGCCGCTTGGACAGCCGCTCGGGCACCACCCCCGGTGGAATCAGGCATGCCGTCGCTGGCGGTAGCCCGGTTTCTGTGGCTCCGAAGGAGTTCAGATAGGGCGCATTCAGAAGGCTGGTCAGCTCCGCAATCTGATGCGGCGGGACCAGATCAGCCATGGCCCCGACGACCCGGACGCCCTTGATCGGCACCGGGTTGGCGCGTCGCTCGGCGATGAATACCTCGATGGCGCCCGGCATCATGACCAACCATCCCACCCGGTGGCGTGACAATGCGGCATTGATTTCGCGTGGTTGCAACCCATCGATCATCACGACGGTGCCGCCGCGCAGAAGCGTCGCCAGCGCGTGATCGGTCGAGGCCATGTGAAACATCGGCGCCCAAGCGATGAAGGCGTCCGCCGGATCGAGCGCGAGCTGCGCGGCAAAGACCAAGGTGCGCGCGATGTGGGCGCGGTGAGAGATCAACGCTCCCTTGGGCAGCCCAGTGGTGCCCGAGGTGTAGAGGATCGTAAGGCCGGCTTCGGGCTCCTGCACCAATGTGCCAATGCGCCGATCCGGCGCGGCCGCTTTGATCGCCTCTTCCCAATCTGCGCCGATCTCCAGAAGGGGAATGTCGGAGACGGCCTCGAATGAAGCTCGAAGGTCTGGTTCCACCACGCCCAGTTTTGGCGAAACCAGTTCGATGCAATGTTTCAATTCGGGCACTGTAAGCCGCCAGTTCAGGCAGGCCACTATGGCGCCGATCCCCGCGGCAGCGAGCTGCAGCTCAACATATTCCGCTCGGTTATGAGCAAGGATCGCGATGCGGTCTCCCGGCGCGACACCTCGTTGCAATAGCGCGGCGGCTAGACGGTTCACTCGCTCGAGAAGCCTGCCATAGGTCCAATCCCTGCCCGCCCATTCGATTGCTATCGCATCGCTCTGCGCCAAGGCACGGCCGCGAAACAGGGCATAAATGTCAGACCAACCTGCGCGCGTAACGTCAGAAATCATGATGTTCCCTTCCGATCACAATGACTGCGCGAGCCTGAGACCTTCATCGATCGCTCGCAAGGCATCGAGTTCCGCCGCCTCAGCTGCACCGCCGACGATCGACGTGGGAATATTACGGGACAGGAGCGCCTCATATAATGCCCGCTCCGAAACCTGTCCGGTACACAGAACAATCGTGTCGGCGGCGATGACTCTCGTCTTGCCGTTCGAGGTGACGTGGAGCCCCTCGTCGTCGATCCGCTCATAAATCACCCCCGCCAAGATCTCCACCCCGTGTTTGCGCAATGCGTTGCGCAGGATCCAGCCGGTCGAAACACCAAGCCCCTGTCCCGGCTTGCTCGTCTTGCGTTGAAGCATCACCACTTTCCGTTTTGCCGGCATGTTGGCCAGCGGATCACCCGCCAGCGCGCCGACGCTCCTGAACTGTCCGTCCACGCCCCATGTTTGGAAAAAAGCCGCAACCTCGTTGGCCTCGGCTGCAGGGGTCACGAGAAATTCGGCCACGTCATGGCCGATGCCACCCGCGCCCATGATGGCCACGGACTTTCCTGCTTCGCGTTCGCCGGTGAGGATCTCGGCATAAGTCACAACGTTGGGATGGTCTATGCCCGGTAGGTCGGGGATGCGCGGAGTCACCCCGGTGGCGATCACCACATGGTCGAATCCGCTTAAGTCGTCCAAGCTCGCGCGTTGGCCCAGCCGTAGAGTGACGCCGTGCTTGTTCATCTGACCGGTATAGTAGCGCAGGGTTTCGTCAAACTCGTTCTTGCCCGGGACCGCGCGGGCCAGGTTGAGCTGTCCTCCCAGGCAGTCTTCGGCCTCGAAAAGCGTGACCGTGTGGCCAAGCCGTGCGGCCTCGACCGCCGTGGCCATTCCAGCTGCCCCACCTCCGACGATCGCCACGTTCTTCGGGGACACGCTTCTCGTGTCGCGGAATTCCATCTCGCGACCGGCGCGTGGATTGACAAGGCAACTGGCGGGACGCTCCGAGAAGATGAAATCCAGACATGCCTGGTTGCAGGCGATACAGGTGTTAATTTCATCGGCCCGACCCTCGCGCACTTTGCGGACGAAATGCGGGTCGGCAAGAAAAGGCCGGGCCATGGACACCAAGTCGGCATCGCCCGAGGCCAGAATGTCCTCTGCAATTTCCGGGGTATTGATCCGGTTTGACGCCACCACCGGGATCGACACCGCCGCCTTCACATTCGCCGCCGCCTTCCGCCAGGCGCCACGCGGTACCGGATAGGCGATCGTCGGCACGCGCGCCTCGTGCCAGCCGATCCCGGTGTTCAGTATGTCGGCGCCGGCGACCTCGATCTTGCGCGCCAGCGCAGCGATCTCCTCTGCGGGCGCGCCGCCCTCGACAAGATCGGCCGCCGAAATCCGATAAATGAGCAGGAAATCTGGGCCGCAGCGGTCGCGCACCGCGCGCACGATTTCCACCGGGAAGCGGTGCCGATTGTCGGCGCTGCCGCCCCAGCCGTCTTCGCGCTTGTTGGTATGGGTGACGGCGAATTCGTTGATCAGATAGCCTTCGGACCCCATTACTTCGACACCATCGAAACCGGCGACCTGCGCGTTGAGCGCTGCCTGGGCGAAATCGTCGATGGTGCGCCGAATATCCTCCTCACTCATCTCGCGCGGGGAAAACCGGTTGATCGGCGCCCGGATCGCCGAGGGAGCCACGCATTCCTCGATCTTGGCATAGCGTCCCGCATGCAGAAGCTGCGCGCAGATCAGGCTACCTTCGGCATGAACCGCATCGCAGACCGGGCGAAGCTTCAGCGCCTTGACCGCATCGTCGAGCCGCGGCCCTTCGTAATCGAGCATCCCCTCCCGATTGGGAGAGAAGCCGCCGGTGACGATCACCGCCGCCTCCCCACGGGCCCGTTCGGCATAGAAGGCAGCTTGCCGGGCGACGCCGTTCGGTTCGGCTTCCAGCCTCGTGTGCATCGACCCCATGATGACGCGGTTACGCAGCCTGTGTCGTCCGGCGGTGATGGAAGACAGCAGATTTGCGTAAGCGGGGCTGCCGGAATTCTTATCGAACATCGTTCCTCCCGTTGTTCTTCCCGTTAGGTCTTGCCAGCCATTCTAACATTTGTTAGGTTTTTGAAAAGCAAGATCATAGGCGCGGGAGGGCCAGCACGTGCAGTTTCAGCCGACAGAGGACCAGCAGGCAATCCGAGAGACAGCGCAGCGTTTCGCACGTGAGAAACTGGCCGAGAGTTATCAGACGCGGGCCACCGGACATGTGATGGACCGCGCGCTGGTTAAGGAGATGGGAGCGATTGGGCTGATCGGTGCCGATCTGCCCGAGGAGTTCGGCGGGTTGGGCGAAAGCTCGGTCACGGCTGGATTGATCGTCGAGGAAATCGCGCGGGCCGACTTTAACGTCAGCTACATCCAGCTTCTGGGGTCGCTGATGGGCGGCATGGTCGCGAAACACGCCTCGCCCGAAATCGCCAAGGAATGGATGGCCCGTGTCACGGCAGGTGAGGCGGTGATCGGGCTGGGATTGACCGAGCCGCGCGGCGGATCGGACGCGGCGAATCTGCAACTCAGGGCTACCAAATCCGGCAATGGCTGGCAGCTGAACGGCGAGAAGACCTCGATGAGCTTCGCCGCGCAGGCCGATGCGGCAGTCGTCTTTGCCCGCACCGGTGATCCTGAGGGCGGCTCGCGCGGGGTGAGCGCATTTTTTGTGGATCTCAATGAAAAGGGCATCAAGCGAACCCATTTCAACGATATCGGTACCAAGCCCGTGGGGCGCGGTTCGGTTTTTTTCGACGACGTCTTTATCCCCTCGCAATGCCTGATGGCCGAGCAGGATCGGGCCTTCGGCACGATCATGGCGGGCTTCGACTATTCCAGAGCCCTGATCGGGCTGCAATGTCTAGGCGCAGCGCAGGCCTCGGTGGACGAAACTTGGGCCTATGTTCAGGAGCGTGAGGCCTTCGGCGCGCCGCTGGCGCAGTATCAGGGCGTCAGCTTCCCGCTGGCCGAAGCCGAAACGCAGCTCACCATGATGCGGCAGCTTTGCTACTACACGCTCGATCTGCGCGACCGTGGCCTGCCGCACACCAAGGAGGCCGCGATGTGCAAGTGGTACGTGCCGAAGACCGCTTGCGAGATCATCCATCAGTGCCTGATCCTGCACGGCCATTACGGCTACACCACAGACCTGCCTCATCATCAGCGCTACAATGACGTTCTGGGCCTGCAGATCGGCGACGGTACTGCGCAAATCCAGAAGCTCGTCATCTCCCGCGAAAAGGTTGGCCGCATCGCGCTGCAATACGACAAAAAGGGGAAGGGAGGTTCGAAATGAGCGATCCCGTCAATGTCAGCGTCGAGGGCAGCGTCGGCATTATCGAGCTTGCCCGCCCCGAGAAGTCCAACTGCCTGTCGCTGGAGGCGCATGAGTGTATCTCCAGGGCCCGCGAAAAGTTCGAGGCTGACCGCAACGTTCGCTCGATCCTGATCTGCGCGCAGGGAAAGCACTTCTGCACTGGCGCCGACCTGACCGAGGTGAAAAGCAAGCTGATGGACGCGCACGCGCTGGACTATTTCATCGCCTTCGGCATGGAGGGGCTCCGCAAGCTGGAACAGAGCCGTCTGCCCGTTATCGTCGCGGTGCAGGGTCTGTGCCTGGCCGGCGGCATCGAGCTGATGCTGTCCTGCGATGTCTGTTTCGCCGCGGAAAGCGCCCAATTTGGTGACCAGCACGCACAGTTCGGACTGATCCCCGGCTGGGGCGGCAGCCAGCGCCTGACCCGGCTGATGGGCCTGCGCCGAGCGCTCGACCTGATGTTCTCGGCCCGCTGGCTGAAGGCGGACGAGGCGAAGGAGGCCGGACTGGTGAACTACATCGTGCCTGACGGAGAGCTGCGCCAGGCGGCCCTGGCCTATTGCCAGAAGATCGCCACACGCTCGCGTCCTGGCATTGCAGAGATGAAACGTCTGGCGCGCGAGGGCGCCGACATGGCGACCGACCAGCAGATGCGGCTGGAGCGCGACGCTGCCGTGCGCGCGCTGCCCAGCGAGGATGTAGCGGAAGGCCTAAATGCGTTCGAAAATCGGCGCACGCCGGCCTTCAAAGCCTAACAATAGGTGCGGGAATGGATTTCAAGCTGAACGACGAGCAGCGCCAGATCTACGAATATGGCGCCACGCTCGCGCAAACATTCGACAATGCCTATTGGCTGGATCATGCTCGTCGCCACGCCTTCCCCAAGGAGATGTTCCAGCAGATCGCCAAGGACGGCTTCCTGGGCATCATGGTGCCCCAGGAATATGGCGGCGCCGGCCTCGGTATGATGGAAATGGCGCTGTTCATGGAGGGCACCGCCAATCACGGCATTCCGCTTCTGATGATGGTGGTGGGCCCGACTATGTCGCTGGCCCATATCGCGCATCACGGGACAGATTTCCACAAGAAGGATCTGCTGCCGGCCGCCTGCCGCGGCGAGATTCAGTTCTGCTTCGCGATCACCGAACCGGGGGCGGGATCGAACACGATCAAGGCCACCACGCTGGCCAAGCGGAAGGGCAACCGCTTTGCGCTGTCAGGGGAAAAAACCTTCATCACCGGAGCGGATGTCTCGGATTATTGTCTCGTGGTTGCCCGCACCCAGCCGCATACTGAAATCAAGCGCAAGACCGACGGGTTCACGCTGTTCGTCGTGGATCTGAAGAAAAAAGGCGTCGAAATGCAGCGGGTGAAGGTCTCGATCCCGCTCCCGGAAGAACAATGGACCCTGTTCTTCAATGAGGTGGATCTCGGCCCCGAGGACATCGTAGGCGAGGTGGACCAGGGGTTTTCGATCCTGTTCGACTCTCTCAACCCCGAGCGCATCGTCCTGGCGGCCCTTTGCTGCGGGATTGGCCGGTTCGCCTTAGGGAAGGCAGTGGCCTATGCTTCCGAACGCAACGTCTTCGGCCAGCCGATCGGCGCGCATCAGGGCGTGCAACATCCGATGGCCAAGGCCCACACGGCCGTGGAAATGGCGAGCCTGATGACCCGCCGCGCAGCCTGGGAGTTCGATAACAAGCTTCCCGCCGGCGCCTCGTCGAACATGGCGAAATACGCGGCCGCAGAGGCCGGAATTGAAGCCGTGGATGCGGCCCTTCAGGCGCATGGCGGGTCGGGTTTTACGGAAGATACCGGGCTCTACGAGCTTTATCCTCTGGTCCGCCTGCTGCGCACCGCCCCGGTAAATCGTGAACTGTGCCTCAGCTTCATCGGCGAGAAGGTCATGGGTTTACCGCGGTCCTACTGAGCCAGCAACCGGAGAGGGAGTACGTCATGGAGTTCGGAATGCGGTTCCGCCGCGCCGATGCCGGAATGAAAGTGAATGCCCGTTTCTGGCATGATGTCGAGGGAATGCCGCTCGACGAAGTACGACAGATACAGGAGCGGAAGCTGGTGGAGCAGATGGCCTATCTCAAGGCCAACTCGTCCTTCTACCGGGATAAATTCGCCGAGGCTGGCGTCGAATTCGATGAAATTCGCACCATTGAGGATCTGCAGAGGCTGCCCTTCACCTACAAGACCGAGATCCGCGAAAGCCTGTCGGCCGGGCCGCCTTTCGGCCGCCACCGCGCCGCGCCGATGGAAGACATCATCCAGATGCAGGCCTCCTCGGGGACGACCGGCAGCCCCTCCTATGTGGCGCTGACAGAATCCGATGCCGAGATGTGGCACGAGATGACGGCGCGCTGCTTCTTCGCCAACGGCGTGCGGCCCGGCGACATCGTGCTTCACGCTTTCTCGCTGGCCAAAGGTTTTGTCGGCGGCATCCCGGTGATGCAGGGGCTGCAGTATATGGGCGCCATCGACGTGCCCGCAAATGTTTACTGGGGTGCGCAGACGCAGCGCTCACTCGAGCATTTTGCGATTGGACACGATCGCATGCCAGAAGAAGTGATTTGGGGATTTGGTATTTTGAAAAAAGCCGCTGCACAAGCAAATCGTGATATTGGATTGCTGGCAAATGATGTTGCAGATCTGATTAGCAAAGCTGCTGATGAAGTGATAGAGGGTAAATTGAATGATCAATTTCCGCTGCGCGTATG
>OFSF01000599.1_pt1 | contig 13795 bp, 18 predicted proteins | sample 1543271 | NCBI WGS metagenome assembly OFSF01 (sample SAMN07774227, study PRJEB24372) | wastewater metagenome | isolation source: Exp Tend VB 100WW | collected 2016-02
CGGAAGTGGCGGCGGTCCGCGACGAGGCCGTCTTGCGCGCCCAGGGCGCCAGTTGCGCCTCTCCCGACCTGACCACCGCCGCCGCGCGGGTGCGCACCGCCTTCGATGGCTGGAGCCATACGACAAGGGTCGCCTACCCCGGCGCGCAGGGCGGCTGGACCGCCGATCGCACAGTCTACCGGTCGCCTCGCTGGCGGTTGGTCGAGAGCGCGCCGGGCGGCGCGGCGTTCGGCATCGCCGGCGACGGCCTGGCCCGCGGCTACCTCGACCGGTTCGCGCTGACCGCCGAGCGGTTCGTCGCCGACCCGTGGAGCCCGGGCGGGCGGATGTACCGCACCGGTGACCTGGTGCGGTGGCGCACGGACGGGCAATTGCAGTATCTGGGCCGCGCCGATGAGCAGGTCAAGATCCGCGGGTACCGCATCGAACCCGCTGAGGTTCAGGCTGCACTGGCCGCCCTCGACGGTGTGCAGCAGGCGGTGGTGATCGCCCGCGAGGACCGCCCCGGCGACAAGCGACTCGTTGGGTATGTGACCGGGACGGCGGAGCCCGCGAAGTTACGCACCGCACTGGCCGAGCGGCTGCCGGCCTATATGGTTCCGGCCGCGGTGGTGGCGGTCGGCGACATGGCCGGCCGGCAGCGTCAGCAGCAGCGCCGGCAGGAACTGCGCGAGGCCGACTAGCCCGAGGTCCCAGGCGCTGCCGGTCAGGTCGTACATCTGCCAGCCCAGCGCCACCATCAGCATCTGCGCGGCGAGTTGCGCGCTCAGCCGGGTGCACCAGAAGAAGACGTAGGCGCGGTGGGCCAGCAGCGCCTTCATGCCGCGTGGCCGCTCATGAACGGAACAGCCGCGAGTACTGCGCCTCGTGCTGCGCCGAGAGGATGGCCAGCATGGGAGTGTGCGCCTGCCGGGCGCTGTCGGGCAGCGTCAGCGCGTGTTCGACCTCGGCGGGAATGGTCTCGACCAGCGCGGCGAGGATGCGCTGGCCGGCGCTCTGGCCGAGCGGCACCGCCTTGATCGCGGCCTGCACCATGTTCTCCGCCCAGCCGAAGGCGTGGGCCAGCAGGGCGTCGCGCAGCGGTGCCCCAGTGCGCTCGACCGCCAGCGCGAACGCCACCGGCCACGTCGGCGCCGGCTTCATCGTCAGGAGTTCGGCGATGCGGGCATCCGGGAAGGCGAGGTCCGCGTCCTGCGTCGCCAGCCACGCGCCCAGCGAGCGGCCCATCTGCTCGGTCTGCTGGCGGAACTCGCTGCTCTCGCGGGTCAGGCGCACCCAGTCGTTGAGTTCGGCGATGCGCGCGCTGTCGCGCTGGCGCCAGGCGGCATGCGCCCGGGCGACGACGGCCAGGTCGGCCCGCGCCAGCGCCAGGTGGAGCTGATCGACCAGCCAGGTGGCGACCGTGGCTTCATCGGACACCAGGCCCGCGTCGATCGCCGCTTCCAGCCCCTCGGAATAGCTGAACCCGCCCACCGGCAGCGCCGGCGAGGCCAGCCACATCAATTGCAGCAGCGCCGACGGCGACAGCGTCGGCGGCTTGGCACGGACCCGCGGCATCAGTGGTCGTGGCCGCAGCCGGGGCCGTGGACGTGCGGCACGTCGGCAGCGCGCACGGCGATGTTCAGCGGCTTGCCGCGCACGGGGGCGGTGGCCGGAGCTGGGGCGTGCGAATGGCCGTGGTCGTGGTCATTGCCGTGGTCATGACCGCCATGCCCGTGGTTGTGTCCGCCCGCGGCATAGGCGCCGCCCTCGGGCTCGAAGGCGGACTGCTCTTCGGTGACGATCAGGTGCATCTGGCGCAGCATGTCGGCCAGCACATGGTCCGGCTCGAATTTCAGGTGGTCCGGCTGCAGTTCGAGCTGCACATGCCGGTTGCCCAGGTGGTAGGCGGCGCGCACGAGGTCGAACGGCGTGCCGTGTGCGCTGCAGGGCCGCACGACCAGCACCGGCTGCGGCGCCGCCAGCACGCGCACCATCGAGCCGTCCTCGGCGATCAGCACGTCGCCGCCACGCACCAGCGTGCCACGCGGCAGGAAGACGCCGAGGTGGCGCCCGCTGCTGTCGGTCGCGTCGAAGCGGCTTTTCTGGCGCACGTCCCAGTCGAGTTCGACGGACGGGGCGCGCTTGAGCAGGACCTGTGCGAGGCCCTGGCCTTGGGGGAGGAGTTTGTTGACGGTCAGCATGGCGCCTATTGTGCGGTGGCGCGGGCGATCTGGTGGCGCACCCAGTCGATCACGGCAGTCGGGTGGCTGAACTCGTCGGCCGAGCGCGCGGCGATGCTCGGAAACCGGGCGTTCCACATCTTCGACAGCGTCGTGCCGGGGCCGAGTTCCAGCACGCACTGCACGCCCCGCTCGGCCACCGCCTCCATGCAGCGGTCCCAGGGCACCGTCTGCGCCACCTGCCGGGCGAAGGCGTCGCGCAGCGCGGCCGGCCGGCGCACGACCTCGCCCGTGGCGTTGCAGACCAGCGCGGCGCGGGGCATGGCGAAGGTTCGCGCCTCGACCACGGCGGCGAGCGCCGGCACCGCGTCGGCCAGCATCGGCGTGTGCGAGGCGATCTGCACGCCGAGCCGGGTGCAGGACACGCCGTCCGCGACGAGTTCCTGCTCGGCCGCCGTCAGCGCGGTCGCCGGTCCGCCGACGATGTGGCGCTGCGGCCCGAGCCGGATCGCGACGGCGAGGCCGTGGCGCTGCAGCACCGGCGCCAGCGCGTCCGCCGCCAGGTCACGCACCGCGAGCAGGCCGCCCGCGGGGTGGTGCGCCGCCGCGTCGTCCATGGCCTGGGCGCGGGCCTGCGCGAGGTCCAGCGCCGTGTCGGCGTCGAATACGCCGGCGATGCTGAATGCGGCGACTTCACCGACGCTGTAGCCGGCGACGGCGGTCGGTGCTGGCAGGTCCGCCCGCAGCCGCGCCCACAGCGCCAGCGCCAATCCCGTGATCAGCGGTTGCGCCACGGCGTTGCGCGTCGCCCAGCGCGGATCGTCCAGCCGGGTGCGCCAGTCGGTGCCCAGTGCTTTGGCCAGCCGGTCGAGCGTCGGATCGGGTGCCTCGGCGTGCAGCAGCCACGGCAGCATCGCCGGATGCTGCGTGCCCTGACCGGGGATGAGCAGTCCGAGGCTCATGGCGCCACGCGCAGCACCCAGGCCGCCGCCGCCAGCACGTCGGCCGCCCCGCCGGGCGACAGGCGCCGTGCGACGAAGTGGCGGTGGATCGCCTCGGCCCGCGGGATCGCGCCGGGCTGCCACACGCCGCCGTCGGCCAGGTAGTCCCGCGCCAGCCGCTGGGCGTCGCGCAGGCCGGCGAGGCCGCCGCGGTGGGCGAGGTTGGTGTCGTCGAGCGTGGCCAGGATGTGGAAGAAGGTCTGCAGCCGCGCATCGCGGGAGGACAGGCCGGCTGCGCGGGCAGTTTGCAGCGCGGGCACCGCGACCTCGAACAACACCGGCAACCCGCGTGCGGCTTCCTCGCCCGCGCTGCGCAGACCGAACTGCTGCGCCACGCGCTGGCCGTTCGACGCGCCCGTGTGGCCGCAGCGGCTGCGCAGTGCCTCGCCCCAGCCGTCGAGCAGCGCGGCGCGCAGGCGGGCGGGTGTCGCGGCGGTGCCCTCGGCGTGCAGGCGGCCCGCGGCGGCACACAGCAGGCCCAGGTTGAAGATCGCCCCGCGGTGCGTGTTGACGCCGCCAGTGGCCCGCAGCATCCGCGCTTCGGCGGCGATGCCAAGGTGCTCCAGCGTGGCGAACGGGGCGTGCTGCGCGCCGGCTTCGGCGATGCGCACGAAGTAGTGGCGCAGCGCGAACAGGCTGCGCAGGAAGGTGCCCGCGTCCATGTCGGTGTGGCTGCCGGTGTCGATGAACGAGACCAGCCCCGGCTTGGGGTAGAGCGCGAGTTCGTCGTAGAGCGCGACGGTGGCGGCGCGGCCGATGGCTTGCAGGCGTGCTGTGTCAAGCGTTGATGGATGGTTGGTGCGACTCGGGCCCCCACCCCAGCCCTCCCCCGCTGGGGGAGGGAGCAAGACCAGATCCTGACGCGCCTGATCTCCTCCCCCCAGCGGGGGGAGGTCGGGAGGGGGGCCTTCGGGGTCAGCCAACCCTTGACACAACACCAGATTCATTTGCAGGTCAGCCATTGCGAGCCCCGCTCCAGACGGACTCCAGTCCGGTGCTTGACGAGGACCGCGTCGACCCGACCATCGCGCCACTGCCGCCATTCACGCCACGCCACGGCCGCGCCGTCCGGCAGGCCGATCTCGCCGTCCAGCCGCGGGCCGCGCCAATCGGCGTCGTCGAGCAGCGCCGCGACGGCGTCCGCCTGTGCCGCGTCCCGCACCGGCAGCCACAGGTCGAGGTCCGAGCTGTCGCGCAGGTAGGCGAGGCCGGTGATCGCCTGCCAGCCGTGGCTGCCGTAGACCTGCGGCGCCACGCCCAGTGCGGCCAGCCGGTCGGCCAGCGTGGTCCAGGCAGCGCGCACCGGCGGTGCCAGCAGCGGCGTGATCGCCGTCGGTTCAGGAAAGCCGTGCGGATCGCGCAGCGCCACCGCCGGGACCGACAGCGCCAGCCGCAGCCGCCCCCAGCATGTCGGCGCGGGCAGCCCGAGTGCGACCTGCTCTCCGTCGTCCACACGCTGTCGGGTGACCACCAGCGGCAGGTCGTGCGCGGCCCAATGCGCCAGCGCCGCCTGTGCGAGCGGTTCACGATCTCCCGACTGCACACCTGCCCAGCCTGTGGGTGCCAGGCGCACCAGTTGGTGGCGTTGCAACTCCGGCAGCATCACGCCGCGTTCAGTACACGCTCGATCACCGACGCTGCGAGCCGCCGCCCACCGCGCGCCGCGCCATCCACCGCCCGCGTGTCCGTGACCGGCGTGTCCGCCAGCGCCTCACGCAGACAGGCCGCCAGGTCATCCCGCCACAGCGCCCGCACGCCGCCCATCGCCACGTAGTTCTCCACCCCTGGCGCAAACACCGGGTTGCTCGCCGACAGCGCGGCCAGCATCGCCTCGGGCAGTTTCGTCACCCGCGCCATCGCCGGCAGCCGCATCACGCGGATCTCCGCCTCCGGCAGCGCGAAGCAGCCGTCCGCGATCAGCCCGGAGGTCAGGAAACCGCCCGACAGCGCCTGGTCGTAGACGAGGCCGAGCACGCGGTGGCCCTGCCGGCGCGCCAGGTCGATGCAGCAGCCCAGGTGCGCCATCGCGCGGTTGATGCCCATCCACTCGTCGCGTCGGCGCAGTTGCTGCCCCTGCGTGTCGACCAGCAGCAGGATCGGCCGCCCCGGGTGGTCGCGCAGCGTGTCGAGCACCCCGCGGGCCTGCGCCAGCGCGAGCGCCACGCCGATCGGCGCGTGGTTCGTCGTGCCGAGCACGGTGATCGTCTGGCCGTCGAACTCGGCGTGGCCGTGCAGGAAATCGCCGTCGGCGACGAGGTGGTGCGCGTCGCCGAACAGGCGGTGGGCGAGGGTGGGCCAGTCCATCGGGAGGCTTTCGGGTGACAGGCGGTCAGGGATGGGCCGGCGTCGTCGCCAGCCGGTGGGCGAGCAGCGCGTGCTCGGCTTCGAGCGAGGCCATCGTCAGGGGCTGCGAGGCGTTCAGGGCGTCGATCGCTGCCGCCCGAAAGGCGTCCACGTCGTCGTCCACCAGCCGGTCGCAGTCGCCGCTCTCGGCGCGGTGGCGCCCGCCAGTCGTGCGCCAGACCAGCGCGCGGTCGCGCGAGTCGAACTCGTCCACGCCGTGCGACGCCTCGATCACCTCCGGCCCGGACATCGCCAGCCGCCCCGTCTCGCTGATGACGAGGTGGTCCGCGCAGCGCGCCACCAGCCCCATGCCGCCAAAGCAGCCATTGGCCCCACCGATCAGCACGATCACCGGGATGCCCGCCGCCCGCACGTCCAGCACGGCGCGCATCACCTCCGACACTGCGATCAGCCCCGCATTCGCCTCGTGCAGCCGCACGCCACCCGACTCCGCCAGCAGCACGACCCCCGCCGGCCGCTCGCGCAGCGCCCGCCGCAGCCAGCCGACCAGCTTGGCGCCATGCACCTCGCCGACGCCGCCGCCCATGAAGCCGCCTTCCTGCGCGGCGACGAAGACTGGGTGTCCGTCCAACTGCGCCCGGCCGATCACCACGCCGTCATCGAAGGACGACGGCACGCCGAGCTGCGCGAGGTGCGGGCTGGTGAGCCGCTCGGACGGCGGCAGCCATTCGTGGAAGCTGTCGGTGTCGCACAGCCGCGCCAGGCGCTCGCGGGCGGTGCATTCGGCGTAGCTGATGTTCATGGGGCCACCTTCAATCCGGCCACGGCCTGGTCCAGCCGCAGGCTCACCACGGCAGGCGTCGCGCCCATGTCGTTGACCGAGACGGCCACCCCTGCCAAGTGGTGGCGCTCGTGGAAATCGCGCACCACGGCGGCCCAGATCGCCTCGAAGCCGCGCGCCGAGGTCTCGATGCCGACGCTGCAGCGGTCGTGCGCCGCGGGCTCGACCATCACCTCCAGGTTGCCCGAGCCGACCACGCCGACCAGCACCGGCGTGAACGCGGCGGGGTGGCGGTGGCCGTCGAACGCGAAGTGCATCGATTCGATGCTGGCGGAATTTGTCATGTCGTCACCAGTTCCTGAAGCGCGCTGGCGGCTGGTACAGCCCACCCGACGCCCGCACCAGATCGCGCATCGACCGCGCCGCCAGCAGGTTGCGCGTCGCGTCACGCTGGTCGATGCCCAGGTCAGCGGCGCGCCGGATCACGCCGCGATCACGCAGGTTCTCCACCATCCGCCGATCACGCCCCAGCCCGACCGGCGTGTAGCCCGCCACGCCGCGGATCGCCTGCTCGCGCTCCTCGTCGGTGCGGCACAGCAGCAGGTTGGCGATGCCTTCCTCGGTCAGCACATGCGTCACGTCGTCGCCGTAGACCATGATCGGCGGCAGCGCCATGCCCGCCTGCTCGGCCAGCGTCCAGGCGTCCAGCCGCTCGACGAAGGCGGGCTGCATGTGCTCGCGGAAGGTCTCGACCATCTGCACCACCAGCTTCTGGCCGCGCGGCGTACCGCGGGCGCCGGTCAAGCCTTCGCGGGCCTGCGCACCCGCCTTGAGCCACGCGGGGCTGGCGTGGCGCCGACCGCGTGCGTCGGCGCCCATGTTCGGCGCGCCACCGAAGCCGGTGATGCGGCCGAGCGTCGCGGTGGAGCTGTTGCCGGCGAGGTCCATCTGCAGCGTCGAGCCGATGAACAGGTCGCAGGCGTAGTGGCCCGCCGCTTGCGAAAACGCCCGGTTGCTGCGCAGCGAGCCGTCCGGGCCGGTGAAGAACACGTCGGAGCGGGCGCGGATGTAGTCCTCCATGCCCAGCTCCGAGCCGAAGGAGTGGATCGACTGCACCCAGCCCGCCTCGATCGCCGGGATCAGCGCCGGGTGCGGGTTCAGCGCCCAGTGCTGGCAGACCTTGCCCTTCAGACCGAGCGACTCGCCATAGGTCGGCAGCAGCAGCTCGATCGCCGCCGTGTCGAAGCCGATGCCGTGGTTCAGCCGCTGCACGCCGTATTCGGCGTAGATCCCCTTGATGGCCATCATCGCCATCAGCACCTGGATCTCGCTGATCTGCGCCGGGTCGCGGGTGAACAGCGGCTCGATGACGTTGGGCCGCGGCGCCTGCACGACGAAGTCCACCCAGCCGGCCGGCACGTCCACGCGCGGGACGTGGTCGACGATCTCGTTCACCTGCGCGATGACGAGGCCGCCGCTGAAGGCGGTCGCCTCGACGATGGCGGGCGTGTCCTCGGTGTTCGGGCCGGTGTAGAGGTTGCCGTCGGCGTCGCTGCTGTGGGCGGCGATCAGCGACACGCGGGGCGTCAGGTCGACGAAGTAGCGCGCGAACAGCTCCAGATAGGTATGGATGGCGCCAATGTGGATCTGCCCCTGCGACACCAGCGACGCCAGCCGCCCGCCCTGCGGCCCGGAGAACGAGAAGTCCAGCTTCGACGCGATGCCGAGGTCGAACACGTCCAGGTGCTCCGGCAGCGCGAGCACCGACTGGACCATGTGCAGGTCATGGACCCGCTCAGGATCGACCTGCACCAGCGCCTTGGCCAGGAAGTCGGCCTGCTTCTGGTTGTTGCCCTCCAGACAGACGCGGTCGCCCGACTCGATCACGGCGTGCAGCAGATCGACGACCGCGCCCGTCTCGACCCGCTTGCCGCGCAGGCGGGTGCCCAGGGTGTCGGCGGCGCGAGCGAGCCGGGCCTGCCGGTTCAGCGAGCGGTGGTTCCAGGTGCGGTCCATCGCCGGGGTCACTCCAGCTTGATGTTGCCGGCCTTGACGACGTCGGCCCAGCGCTTGGTCTCGGCCGCCACGAAGTCACCGAACTCCTTGCCGGCCATCGTCGGCGTCTCCGATCCGATGTTGTTCCAGGCGGTCTTCAGCTCGGGGCTGCCCAGCGCGGTCTTCAGCTCGGCGGACATCTTGTCCACGACCTCCTTCGGCGTGCCCTTGGGCGCCCAGAGGCCGTACCACGTCGCCACCTTGTAGGTCGGCACGCCCGCCTCCGCGGCGGTCGGGATGTCCGGGAAGCCCGGCGCGCGCTTGTCGCCAGCGACTGCGATGGCGCGCAGCCGACCGCTCTTGATGTGGGTCGCCGAGGAGCCGAGGCCGTCGAACATCATGTCGATCTGCCCGCCCATCAGGTCTTGCAGCGCGGGACCGGCGCCGCGGTAGGGGATGTGCGTGATGAAGGTCTTGGTCTGCATCTTGAACAGCTCGCCGGCCAGGTGGTGCGACGAGCCGTTGCCGGCGGAGCCGTAGGTGAGCTGGCCGGGCTTGGACTTGATGTAGGCCAGCAGCTCGTTCAGGTTCTTGGCGGGCACCTTCTGCGGGTTCACGACGATGACCTGCGGCACGCTGGAGACCAGCGCGACGGGGATGAAGTCGTTGAGCAGGTTGTAGTCGAGCTTGGGGTAGACGGCCGGCGCGATGGCGTGGTGGACGGCGCCCATGAACCAGGTGTAGCCGTCCGGAGCCGCCTTGGCTGCGACCCCGGCCCCCAGATTGCCGCCGGCGCCGCCCTTGTTGTCGATGATGAGCTGCTGGCCGAGTTGTTTCGACAGCACCGCCGAGAGCGGACGGGCAAAGGCGTCGGTGCCGCCACCGGCCGGGAAGGGCACGACCAGCGTCATCGGCTTGGCCGGCCACGCGGTCTGCGCCGCAGCGGGCAGGCCGATGGCCAAGGTGCCCAGCAGGCCGAGGCCGGTCAGGCCCAGGGCGTGGCGGCGGGTCAGGGGCGCGGGTGTGGGCACAGGCGAAAGCGAAGGCATCTGGGTCATCGGTTGTCTCCGGAAAAATTCTTCTCAGCCATCAATGTATACATTGAACATCGAATTGAATGCAAATTCAATCCTGAGGGATACCCTTGGTGCCGCGCAGGCCAAGCCTGAGACAATTCCAGCCATGAAGATCTCCGAGCGCCTGTGTGAAACCATCGAAGAGCTGATCGCCACCGGCGAGCTGGCGCCGGGCAGCGCGCTGGACGAGGCGATGCTGGTCGAGCGCTATGGGGTGTCGCGCACGCCGGTGCGGGAGGCGCTGATCCAGTTGGCGGCGGAGGGGCTGGTGGAGCTGCGGCCCCGGCGTGGGGCGGTGGTGGCGCAGGCCACGCCGCAGCGGCTGGTCGAGATGTTCGAGGTGATGGCGGAGCTGGAGGCGATGTGTGCGCGGCTGGCGGCGCGGCGGCTGCATGACGCGGATCTGTGGGCGCTGGAGGCCGCGCTGGCCCGCTGCGAAGCGGCGGCGGCGCAGCGCGACCCGGACGCCTACTTCTACGCCAACGAGGACTTCCACCGCGCGCTCTACACCGCGTCGCACAACGATTTCCTCGTCGAGCAGACGCTGACGCTGCAGCGCAAGCTGCGGCCATACCGGCGGCTGCAACTGCGCGTGCGGCACCGGATGCAGCATTCGCTGGCCGAGCACGCCGAGATCCTCGCCGCCTTGCGCGCGGGCGACGCGGACCAGGCGATGGCGGCGACGCAGCGCCACGTCGTCGTGCAGGGCGAGCGCTTCGCCGACCTGCTGGCGAGCTTGCAACTGCTGACGGCGGCGTAGCGTGGCGTGGCGCTATGCTGACCGCCATGGCACTCGACACCCTTGAACTCCAGTCCGGCGACCACCCCGTCGCCAGCCTCATCGTCCTGCACGGCCTCGGCGCCGACGGCAACGACTTCGTGCCCATCGCGCGCGAACTCGACCTGTCGGCGGTCGGCCCGGTGCGCTTCGTGTTCCCGCACGCGCCGATCCGGCCGGTCACCCTCAACGGCGGCATGAAGATGCGGGCGTGGTACGACATCTACACCCCGGACCTCGTGCGCCGCGAGGACGAAGCCGGCCTGCGCGCGTCGATCGCCGACGTGCAGGCGCTGCTCGACCGCGAGGCGGCGCTTGGCATTCCGCCGGAGCGCACGGTGCTGATGGGTTTCTCGCAGGGGTGCGCGATGGCGCTGCTCGCGGGCCTGCGGGCGCCGCAGCGGCTGGCGGGCATCGCCGGTCTGTCCGGCTACCTGCCGCTGGCGGCCACCACCGAAGCCGAGCGCAGCGCGGCCAACCGGGACGTGCCGGTGTTCATGGCCCATGGCCGCTTCGATCCGATCGTCGTCCCGGCGCGTGGCACCGCCGCACGCGATGCGCTGCAGGCGCTTGGCTACGCGGTCGAGTGGCAGGAGTACCCGATGGAGCACTCGGTCTGCATGGAAGAGATCGAGGATCTGAACGCCTGGCTGCTGAAGGTGCTGAGCGTTGCACCGCACCGGAACTGATCCAGGGCAAGACCTGCCAGAGGGATGCGCCCATACTCGGCACCGTACCCACCCGAACCGGGTGCGCGGAGGTGTCGACCATGGCGAAGATCCTGAAGTCCCGGCTGATGCAGCCTTTGCCTCTGGCGCTGGCGTTGACCGCCGCGTTGCTGCTGGGCGGCTGCAGCGTGGAGTGGATGAACCTGCAGCCCGCGCGCGAGGTGGCCGAGCAGGCGAAGCCGCCGGGCGAGGTCTACGCCGGCTGGCGCGTCTACCAGGACAAGTGCGCCGCCTGCCACGGCGTGGAGCCGCTCGGCACTGCGCGGGCGCCCAACCTGGTCTTGCGGCTGCAGGATCTCGGGCCGCAGCGCTTCGCCAGCCTCGTGCTCACCCGCTACGACTTCAGCCTGCCGGGCATGCCGCCGCGCAGCGACGCGCCGATCCCCGACGCGCTGATCGACGAGGTCGTGGCGCGCAAGGCCGGCGACATCGCCATGCCAGCGTGGCAAGGCGAGCCGCGGGTCAACGCCCACGTCATGGACCTGTACGCCTACCTCTCGGCCCGCGCCCAAGGCACACAAGGCCCCGGTCGCCCGACGCCCTGACCCCCGCTCCGTCATCCTCGCGAACGCGAGGATCCACGCCCTCAAGGCCGTTCAGGGTACCAGCACCAGCAACCAGTTCACCAGCATCCGCGCATCGGCTTCGCTGATGGCGTTGGTGTTGGGTGGCATCGCGGTGGCGCCGGTCTTGCCGGTCCAGTGGCGGGCGTTCGGATTGGAGCCGGTCATCACGGTCTGCGTGAGCCGGTCCGATGCGCCGGGGTCGTCGCGGTACTTCAGCGCGATCTCGCGCCAGGCCGGTGCGATCGGCGGCAGCCCGTCGGCGCGCTTCGCGGCGGGCAGCACGCTGTGGCAGGCCATGCAGCCGCTGTCGGTGGCGAGCTTGAGCAGGGCCGCGTCGTTCTCGGCCGGGGTGGCATGGACGGCCCAGGCGCTGGTGGCCATCAGCAGTGACAGGGCGAGGCGGGGCAGGAGCGGCATGGTGAACACTTTCTTCTCGACCCGAAAGGGACGAACAGCGTGCAGCCTAGGCGACTCCCGTCCCGGCAACTTGAGCGATATCAGGATTCAGGCGAAATTTCAGCCCCGCAGCCGCAGAACCAGCCGTTCATGCCAGGCCCGGGACCGCCAGAGCGCCAGCGCCTCGTCGGCGAAGGTCTCGCCCACCTCCGTCATCCGGAAATAGCGCATGCCGGCAAATCCCGCCGGGTTGTCGTACTCGCTGACCAGACCGTGGTCGTGCAGCGGCCGGAACGCCGACATCAGCCGCGCGCCGTCGAGCACACAGCTGCGGGTTTCGGGGTCCACCATGACGATGACCGCGCCTCTGCGCAAGGCCACCAGTGCGTCGATGAACTCGCTGAGGTCGAGGATGCGGGACGGGACGGGCGACAGGGTGTGCATGCTGCGGCTGCCTTTCGGTGCGGGAGGGCAGCCACCAGCGATCGACTTGTCCCGGGGCAGGGCCCAAGGCCATTTGCAGGAGCTGCAGGACCGACGATAGTCCTGCCGACCGGAAGCTGACTGAAGGAATTGGAGAGCCTTTTCCCGCTTCAAGGCATTGCGCACGCTGGCGTGTGCCCAGTGCGCTTGCGCGCCGACAGCCGGCCGCGCATCAGCCTTGCGCTAGGGCGTGCAGTTCGCGGGTCGGGACGTTATGCTGACGCCTCATTCAAGGAATTCACCATGCCGCTGACCGAGCATGTCCACGCTGCCGAACTGACCCGAACCGTGCGGAAGGGGCGTGTGGCCCTGTCGCCGGAGGAGCGCCGCGCACGCGAGGCAGCGGTCCGTTTCGCCAATGCCTCGGTGGGCTTGGAGGGGTTTCGGGTGTCGCCGGAAGCCGAGGTGCGGGCGCGGCGCTTCATTGATGGCGAGATGGATCTGGCCGAGTTTCTCCAGCGTCCGTGAGCATGACCGAGTCGGAGGATGCCTCCGCGCCCCACGACCGTGACCGTCTGGAGGCCGACGCCACACGGGGCCGGATCGTCGAACTTCAACTGGTGCCGGTTCAAGGCACCTTCGACGCGGCTCATCTGCGTGAAGTTCATCGGCGCATCTTTCAGGATATGCCGCGCCTGGGTTTCTCTGCGGTGACGCCGGGGCAGTATCGACCGGAAGTAGCTTCGGGCAACTGGATGAAACAACGGGGGCTCGCGACGATGTCTGGGGATTGTTTCGTGGCGTACTCGCCGATGGGGGGAGCGTCGCGGGCGCGGATCGAGGAAGTGCTGCTTCGTGCGGACCCTGGGCATCTGGCTGGGCTGGATACGCCTGCATTCACCATGGCCACCGCGCAGATCTACGCTGAACTCGACTATCTGCACCCGTTCGCCGATGGCAACAGCCGCACCTTGCGCACCTTCACCAAGCAACTCGCCAACGCAGCGGGCTACGAATTGGATTGGGAGCGGTTCAACTGCAGTGCCAGCACCCGCGATGCGCTCTACATCGCCCGCGACAAGGCAGTCAACGCGATTGCCTTGCCGCAGATGCAGAACGAACGCAGCATGATGCGCATCGTCGGCTCGCTGAAGCGGCTCGACCCGTTCAAGAATCTCGCGCAGCTTCTGCAAGAGGCGGTACGCCCGCTGGCCCACCGCGGCCACGATCAGTAAAAGCGGGCAAAACGCTCCGATCAGAACAAGAAGTACCGCTGCCCCATCGGCAGACTCGTCGCCGGCTCGCAGGTCAGCAGCTGCCCGTCCGCCCGCACGGTGTAGGTCTGCGCGTCGATCTCCATCACCGGCAGGTAGCTGTTGTGGACCATGTCGGCCTTCTTCGCCACGCGGCAGCCCTTCACCGCCGCCAGCGTCTTGCGCAGGCCATACGCCGCGCCCACCCCGCCGGCCAGCGCCGACTGGCTGACGAAGCTCAGCGATGTCCGCGTGAGCGCGCCGCCGTAGGAGCCGAACATCGGCCGGTAGTGCACCGGCTGCGGCGTCGGAATCGAGGCGTTTGGATCGCC
>OFSF01000603.1_pt1 | contig 13755 bp, 31 predicted proteins | sample 1543271 | NCBI WGS metagenome assembly OFSF01 (sample SAMN07774227, study PRJEB24372) | wastewater metagenome | isolation source: Exp Tend VB 100WW | collected 2016-02
ACCTTCAGACCATGTTAGATTAGTTGGTCCTTCTTTTTCATATTCCCACATTGATCTATCTACAGATTGATATAGTCTTACTTCATCAAAAATGGCTTTTCTTAGTGGATCCCACCTAAATATTCTATTGACTAACCAATCAATCATCCTTCGGATCCTTTTCCCATGTAAGTTTTCCATCTTTATATACAGGCCAATAGCCAAGTGGACGCCAGTCCATCTTCATAATCTTAGGCTCTTTCATCCCAGTATGGCTTCCCGTTCTCATCATAATCTGAACCAAGTCTTTCGAGTAGTTCCGCATTTTCTTCAAAGGCTTTTGCTATCGCTAATTTAAGGCGCATTGTTCTTTCAAAGTCTTCGCCAACACTAGTAAATTCAGTCATGCTCTCTCTTTTCGACGCACTTTTGTTCGCACTAATTGCGAGTATATACCATTATATAATATTTATACAGGAGAGTCAAGGGTTTCATCTATAGCATCATCTATAGTTCTTCCGCCGTGTTCTGCTGAGCAGTTCCCGCAATTCTTACACATTATTGTCCTTAAATAAATACAGCCCCACTTTTTAATGGGGCCATATTTAATCTGTAGTTTAGACCTTCTTTGGTCTACCTTTTTTCTGTGGCTTCGGATCTAGCGATGTTTCTCTTCTAATGCCATGCTTGTTCTGATCTATTTTAATACCTGGTCTTGATCCTTGTCTAGGATACTTCTTAGGTACTTCTCTACTTGTTATAGCTCCTGATGGCTCAGAGATTGGTGCTGTTGGTGTGCCTGTTCCGTTTTCACTCATTGATAAATTGTCTTGTCTGCTCAGGTGTTGATGTCATTCCTAGTGTTAGGCCTGACTCTCCATCTCTTGAAACATCAGTAATGTTAACTGAAATAATTCCAGTCTCGCTACCTACTGATTCGCATCCGCATTCAACACACATTATACGCCTCGATTTGCCCAGGCGTTAGCCCAGTAATCTGTTGAGTCTGCAACTGGTGCTGACTTTGCTTCTGCCTTTGGCTCTACTTTAACTTCTGCTTTAACTTCAACAACTGGTGTTGTATCAATGTCTTTGTTGTCTGACATAATTACTTACCTCCGTTGCCTAGTCCAGCGCCGTCTTGTGAAGACTTATCTTCTGCTGGGAAAGCTGCTGCTGGTGCCTGTCCTGTTGGATTAAGATCAAGGTTATTTGAATCTCCACCTTGTAGTTCATTAAATCCTGTTAAATCAATTCCGTTTGTCATTTTATTACTCCTATAGGTTATTTATTTAAGTGGGACTAGTATTCCACTCATCCCTCTATTATAGCATTTAGTTGATTAGGATCTGTATATCTTATGCCAGCAATCGTCACAAATATCTATGATAGGGCCTTCTGGCCTTGAAGTAAGTCTGGTTGCCTTTTTACCGCATCCCGCCATTTCACATAATCCGCTGAACATTATTTGATGTCGTTTTTAGCAGGGCCTTGTTTATAGGGCCCTAGATCAGCCTTAATAGAACCATCTTTTCTAATTCTAACTATTCTGCCATCTCTAATAATTGTTTTATTAAAAGGGTGTTTTGTTTTGCCTTTTTTGTCAGCCATTGCCTTTTTCTATTATCCTTACTATATATCGTATAACCTCATGAGGTCTCCACTCTGGAGGCAACTCTAAATATCTTATCTCGTCCGCAATTTTTTTTCTATGCTTTTCATCTAAATAATCTTGAATCTTTTCCATAGACCTATTCTAGCATTTATAGGGTAAAGGGGCAAGACCCGAGAGCCCTGCCCCTTTAATTTAAAGAATTACTTCTTTAATGCTACCTTTAGCTTAGGGAACTTCTTGTTCCACTTAGTTGCAAGTGCATTGTATTCCGCCTTGTACTTTGCTGCTGCTGTTGCTGCTGCTAGATCAGATGCTACCTTAGCGGTAACTGTTGCTGAGTCAGATGCTGCCTTTGCGTCTGCAAGTGCCTTATCTGCTGCAACTTTATCTGCTGCACGTCCAGCCTTTTCTGCTGCTAGTGCTGCATTAGCTGTTGCTAGTTCTGCATTCTTTGCTGCAAGTTCTGCTGCAATGTCACGAACTACAATTGTAGCGCTTACAGAACCGACTGGTGCTGCCAAGCCTGTTACGGCTGTTGCTACTGTTGCATATGCAACTACTGTAATTGAACCAGTTGCAGGGACTGTTACAGTCTGCTCTTTTGTTCCCAGTGTTGCTGTTGCTGTGTCAGTTGTTAGCGCTGTTGCCAGTGCTGCTCCAGAGCTTGAAACCAAAGTATTAATTGTGGCTCCACCCTTTAGATTACCAAACACGTCGTATCCTGATACCTTAAGTACCTGTGATGTACCTGCTGCTGCTGATGCAGGAGCGGTTAGTGTAATTGAGTTCAAAGCACCTGCGGTACCTTGTACGTAATAAACTGTTGTAGTTCCAGCACGAGTAATCGATACTGATCCTACTGCTGTACTTTTAGTATATACATAAAAGTCTGCTGATGTTCCAGTTCCTGTTGCAATTGATAGCGTTGAGGTTCCAGATGATGCTGTTACTGCTGCACCAGTTGCTGATAAAGCAGGAACAAGTGTTGCATTTACTGCAACTGCTGTTACTACTGTTCCAGTGTCTACTGCTGTTACGGCAATCTTCAATGCATCTGCTGCATCTACACTGTTATCTGCTGGTACTGGTAGTGATACAGGAGTTGTTACTACTGTTCCACCTGTTGCTGCAGATCCCGCCACCGTTAGGGTGACAGTTCCAGCGTTAGCGTTAGCTGCTGGCGATACAAGCATTGTGCTAGTCAGGGCTGCAGCGATGATTAGCGATACTTTCTTAAATGAGTTCATTTAATTTATTCTCCTTATTTCTTCTGCCTCTTATATGAGCACAGAAACTTAGTGTAATTCATGTATCTTTACATGAAACGAGCAGGGATCTCCGCCATCTTCCCATTCTTGCATTTCTTCATCTGACATCGGTGGACCGTCATGTGTTTCGCAAAACACATCTGATATCCAACCCCGATCATAACCATTCTTAAGCCATATTTCAAACTCTAAATGATTAGCATCTTCTGAATCAAATTCTAAATCCATTCTTCCAACTCCTTCAATAGGAGGTGTTTAGGTTTAGCACCAATAATTGTCTTAACTGGTTGACCAGACTTAAATAATACCATAGTTGGTATTGAGTATACGGAATATTCCTCCATTTTTGCAGGATTCTCATCAACATTTAACTTACCGACCAGTAATCCTTGCTCATCGGCTATCTCATCTAGGATTGGTGAGAGCATTTTGCAAGGCCCGCACCAATCTGCCCAGAAGTCGACAAGAACTAAATCGTTATCATTAATAACCTCATTAAAGGTGTTATCAGTTATAATCATATTAGCTCCTTTGAAGTTAATCTTTTAGTTGTGATGCTTCTTCGTTAAATCTATCCATAAACATCTGGATAACAAAGAATGCAGTTCTTGAAGCATTCTCTGCAAGTGCAGCATCGGACTCTTTTGTCCTAGCCTCTTCTGGCAATTCATTTGCCCAGCGCTGGTATAGCGCTACAGCAACATCGCTGATAATCCCTTCCAGGATTGTTGTCTTATCCTCAGCCATTTAATGCTGCTTGGATATTAATAAGATTTGCTTTAGCAATCTTTGAGTTCTTAGTAGGAGTTGAAGTCTTTAGCAACAAGTTATACATATCAGTGTAACTAAGTTGTGACTTTGCTGCTTTAACAGTAGCCCATGAAGTTGCTGCAACCAATACGGATGCTGATGATCCTGCAAAGTTTGTCTTCTTGGCATTAAGTCCATACAGAACTGTTGTCCCACGAGCATGGAAGTCTACTAATAGTGGATCATAGTTTGAGTAAGATGCTACAGAGTTATCTGGCATAGTTGCTCCAACTGCAATTGTATCTGGGATACATGCTGGCCAGTCAATTCTCTGATAGTCTCTATTGTTACCTGCTGGGAAAAATACTCCAACATTCATAGAGTTTAGAGCCTTAACCTTTTCAACAGTTGTTGGGGTCTTAGGGCAATAATCTGTTCCTGCTGCACCTAGGTAGTGTGAACCTTGTGCCATTGCTACAGACTGGATATTAAACTTAGACTGATTGTCTGCTACCCACTGCAAAGCGTTAAATACTGTTGCTTCAGTAGTGTATTCTCTTGCTCCGTTTTCACGTTGACCAATGATTCTGATGAACACAATGTTCACGTTAGGATTTGTTTGGATTGACTGGTCTGCCATCAATGTTCCGTGGTCAAATCCTCCAAGAGATAGTCGTGATACTGGTAGCGTTGCTGCTCCAGGACCTTCCATCTTTGTCTGTCCATTAGGACAACGAGCTGTTGAGCCCTCAATAATTTCGATTAGACATACTTCATATACAACACGATCTTTAATCTTTTGCTGTGACATGTCAATCGCTGTGTCCAGGATTGCTACTGTTGGTACTGAAGTTGATGTGCTCTTGATGTTAACTTTAGGAGCAGCATTTGCGGTAATTGGTAGTGCTAGTGTAAGGGCTACGAGAGCCGTGATTAGTTTTTTATTCATAGTACCTATTCTACTAAATATTGACGGATTGTCAATAGGTTATTCAGGGTCTGTTGTATCTAATTTAGCCTTATACCATTTTCCAGCGTCTAGGTCTGTTGGTCCTTTTAGGCCTTGAGATTCTAATAGATTAGTTAAGCTTTGTGAATACAACTCAACCATCATTTCAAGTCTTACCATATGTATTTCAAGCAGTCTTAATCTTTCTGACTTTCTCATTCCGTTGCCTCTCTGTCTACAGGGGTAGGTGCTGTTGCAACACTACCACAACTAACACATTCCATATCTAGGAAGTATGTAGCAATTTCAAAATCTTGAAAAATAACCTTTAGGCTCCATATGTTTGATCCGCAGGGGCATAAGTGGGTTGGAGTTCCTCTTATATCCATAGACTTATCATAGCTTTCTGGACGAAGTTGTAGGATATCGTCAGTATGTGTTCCTTCTCGCTCTACATCTTCTCTATCGATAATTGCAATTTCATAGTTTTCTAGGAACAAATTTACATTCCTTTTAACCTTTGATACCCAGCGGTATACTACTAATGCAAGTATGATTACTATGAGCCACTTCATACTACTATTATACCTTAAACTTGGATGTATGTATAGGGGCCAGCTACGCTCATATTAAACTCAGTTGCTGCTTCTAATGCTGCTTTTAATCTAATTCTAGGGTTCTTTTGTTTCTTTGTAGCGTGTAAGGCTCCTAGTGCTAACATTCCACCACTGCCTTCCGCCATATAGTTAACTATGTTTTCACCAACATGGAAGTCTTCATCTATCGTAAAAAGTCTACCGCATACGCCAACAATAAAAATACCACCCGTATCTTCTTCTGATGAAGATCCGATGCTTCCGTATCCGTGATCTTTAAATGCAACCTTGACAGAATCAATAAACTTAGTTCTCATAAACTTATCTAAGCCTGAGTTAGTTTTAGTTGGTGTGTATTTTGGAGGGGTCCACATGTATTGTAGGATTTGTCCCATTCTGAATGAGTCTGTAAATGCAATTCCGTATTGACCGTTTTTAAATACTTTAGGTTCTTTTCTTGCAAGAATCCAGCCCGTTTTATCATCTGAGGCGGCATGGTCAGACCCCATATAAACGATACCGTTTTGGGCGATGGCTACTATACAGGTCATACTACCAGTATACTAAATATAAATTCGAAAGTCTACTCGTGCATTACTATATGGGTTAATTTAATTAAAGTATCCTCAAGCTCAGCCTTGACCTCAATAAGCTCCTGAAGGGTCTCATAATACTTGTCTCGCCATTCATTTAGATCTTTCTCTAATTTATACAGTTTAATCTCAAGGTCTTTTAATTCCATTTTAAGCATGTCTTGTTCACGCTCAGCCCGCCTATTTTTTTCTCTTTTAGCCTCTTTTATTCCGTTAAATAATGCAGTTCCAATACCGCTCAATATTGAAGCAGCAATGACGATAATAACAGAGTTGGCATCCAGGGTCATAGTACTTTAATTATACCCTAAATTGAGTGCTAATACTTAATTAAACAAGCAATTCTGATGCTGCAATATCATTCCCGCAGTATCTTTTTTTAATAATAAATTCTTTAACAGAATCAGATCCTAGTTGCCTGCCTGCTAAAATTACTACCCATCTAGGCTCAAATTTAGATGTTATGCATGTTTCACACATTAACAGGTTAATTGGAATCAGAACTGATTTTCTTACATTTAGCTTATTCTTAGTTTTGTTACATGAGTAACATAGTATTTTTTCCATTAATTAGATTCCTCTGTGTGTTCAAAAACGATCTCATCCATTATGGTAAATTCATCATTTTCTAACACTTCTTCTATTTCAATACCATCCTTTTGGTATTTAACTTTTGATGCATATAGGCCCAAGCTTTCAACCGAGCCGTATAGTCTTTCAGCGTGAATGAATACTATCTTAATTACTTCGTAATATTCTTGCACTTGGTACCCCTTCCAGTTCGCATCTTACTCCGTAAGACTCGATTAGCTTTTTAACTTTTCCAACATAATCAATTACTATTTCTTTTTTAATACCTTCGTATTGTAAAAAATTGTCTTCATATAGTCTTATTGCTAAAAACTCTGGATATTTTACTATGTCCATCTGTAAACTCATAACAGGCTTTTTAATTTCCCTTATTTTTTTTGCCATTTCTGGCGTATAAAAAACTGGTTTGTTAGGTTCGCCTGTCCATTCATTAACACCATACTTAAAATGGTCTCTATCTTTATTTATGAATTCCATTTTTAGTCCTAATCTTTTTCCAAGCTTCGGGTGTCTTGTGCAGATTTCTTGTTTTATCAATGGATCCAGAATTCAAATAAATTCCTCCCCATACTCCTTGTTCATCATTCTCAACGCCAGTCTGGTAGCACATCTTAGATACTGGACAACTAAAACAAGCCTCATCAATACTTTTTGCTATATTAACATCTGCCTCATACTTGTCATAAAATAAATTTGTATCCATTCCCCTGCAAATACCAAGGTGGAACCAATCTAGATCGTCTTCATCTACACCTAATTCATTTAAAATGTTTGACATATTTTATCGGCAGCTTCCAGATTCCTTGTTCGTTAGCAGCAATTCTTTCTGCAACGCCCCACTGATCTTTTCGAAACATCCCTTTTATGTTAGTAAAGCCGCCTGGGGTTTCTTTCCAAATTAACAAATCATAGTTGTCCCAATATGATTCTTGACTTTTTGTTTTAGATCTTTGTATAAAGACTTCTACACCTTTAAGTGTAAGGTTAAGCATTTCTTTCCTATCTAGTAAGTCCGCCTAGATTTTTTGCTGGCCCACTAGGATTCGAACCTAGGACCTAGAAGTTAACAGCTTCCCGCTCTGCCTGCTGAGCTATGGGCCAAAGCAGAAACCGCAGCTTCTATGTATTATTATACAGTAAAAATTGCGGCTCTGTCAAGGATTTTATTTAGTCTTTTCTGTTATTTTGACTATATTAACCTTTTTAATTTCATCGTCTATATTAAATATATCTCCCACATAGTCCCTGGCATCAGTTTCATTAAAGGCGGTTACCTCTAACTCTACGTCCATTTTAACTTTGTAAGTGTTCATACTCTAAGTATATCACTAAATACTTATTTATTTTATTGATTGACCGCAGGTCTTACATACTTTTGATTTAGCTGTATCTTTTTGAGATTTAGGAGCAGCAGGTTTTGCTGAATTACCAAACTTTGGTCTTCCAAATCCCACAATAGAAATCATAACTCCTGCTTTATTTTTCTTATATGCACGAAGTTGCTTGCAAACTTCTCCGCCATTTCTTTGACTTCCAGATTTCTTTGAAGAAGTATTTCCTTCAATACACCATACTGTTCCGTCTTCGTTATCTTTAACAACAATACCTACATGAGACACCCTATCGACACCGTCTGATGGGAAATCAAAATAGGCTATATCTCCTGGTTCTGGATCTGCGATGTCTCCATCAATCCATTGACCAGCTTTTTTAAATGCTGCTACTCCTGCTGGAGTGTAAACAGTATTAGGAATCTTTACGGAAGATTCGTTCCCGCACCAATTTACGAAACTTCCGCACCATGGTTGAAAGTTAGCCTTTGTGTAAGCACCATACTTTGTTTCATTGTCTTTTGGACCTTCAATAGTCCCAATCTCTGCTGTAGCAACCTCAATTAAACGTGCTGCTGTACCTTGCTCTGCCATTATTCTTTGTCCCAATCTGTATCAACTGGTTGTTCTGCTGGCATTTCTCCGTCTGGTTTTGCCGCTAAACGTGCTGCTGTTGCATCAATTTCTGCTTCAAGCTTTTTGTCCGCCTGTGTATTTTTTGCATCTACTTCTTTATTCTGAAGCTGGGCCGCCATAATATCCTTAGCTCCAGAGTTACCGATAAGAATTCCTGCAAGAGTTCCTGTAATAAATGTTGCAATGCTACCTAGCACATTAAAAAACATTTTGTCATTTTCTGACTGTGCTCCGATAGGCTGTGTTACAAATAGCAATCCATAAATAATTCCAATTGCTGTTAGGAACAAAATGCTTCCTAGAGTTATTCCTAGAATAAACTTCAGTCTAGCATCTAAATCTGATGGGGTTAAACGTTCTTTAGCCATTTGTTATTTCCTGTTCTGCTGGGTTAGGTGTAATTTTTATTACATCTTTTGTACAAGTTTGTGAGGCTTCACATACTGGAGGATTACATTCTTTAAGCTCCCAGTTTGCGGGATCTTGACATGGGTATCTGTAGAATCCATTATATCCGCATGAACTCAATGATACCATTAATAGCCCAGATAGGGCAATAGCAATTAATTTCCTCATATCACTATTATACCCTAGTCTGAATTTCTATTTCTAATAGGGCTAGTTGCTATCCATAGAGCAGTAGTAGCTATAATGCCATAACCAACTATATCTTTAGCGCTTCCGTCCAAAACAACCCAAGCAATAAACATACCAAGAAGGGTCCATGCTTGGTCTACCATATCTTTTAGGATATTCTTTATTATTCTTACCATTTTCTACCTCCTCGTGAACCTGGTGAATTGGCACCTGAAGCGCCACCCCCACCAGAACTTCCTCCGCCTCCTGTGCTACCTCCTGTGGCTCCTCCTGTTGCAACTGCCGCTGCGTTAATTGCTGCACCTGCCGCTACAACTGTTGCTACAACCATTTCTGTTGCCTCTTCTCTTTCGCCTTCTGTCATATCTGCACCTATACTACCCAAAGCCTGCAATGCTGCCCCTGGGTCATTGAATAACTCTTGTGCAAATGCCGCTGGGTCAGATATTAATTCTACTTGTACTGCAACTTCTGCTGTTATAACAACTGAGTCTCCATTTTCAGATGTTCTAACATCAACTGGGGTGCTTGCTGGTAAATCTGATAATTTAATTCCAGCCTCTGCAACCTGTTGTGCAGTAAGATTTTCACCTTCTGGAACTGATTGAATTAATGCATCAGCAACAATATCTTTTTCTGCTTCAGATAATTTACCATCTGAGCTAGCTAATGCAACAATTGCTGCAACATCTTCTTTTGAAACTTCACCATCTGATGCAAGTGCTTCCAATACTGCTACTTGATCTGCATTAGAAATGTTTCCATCTTCTTTCAATGCTTCAATTAACTGATCAGTTTCTTTTGCATCAATTTCACCATCTGCCGCCATTGACTCTGCAATTGCTTCAACTTCTGTACTATCAATTCTACCATCTTCCAATGCGTCATCAACTGTACTAGTTACATCTTCTTCTGATCCCGCTTCTGGTTCAAGCACAGGTGGCTCTTCTGCAGGTGGTTCAACTGGGATAGGAGGTTGTTCTACAGGAGGCTGTTCTGTAGGTGGCTCAGGGGCTGGTGGCTCAACCAAAGCGGGTGGAGTAGGAGCAGGTTCTGGGGCTGGTGCAGGAATTGCATTAATTACTGCTTGTGCTTTAGCCACAACTGTTGGTGCTGCTAATACTGCTTCTACTGCTGTTGAAACAACTGCAATATCTGCTACTTTTGTAGTTAATGTTGTAGTTGCTGTTGTTAATGCAGTTACAGTGTTTGCAGAAACAGTAGCAATTACAGGAATTGCTGCTGCGGCTGTTGTATTTGCTGTATTTGTTGCAACAATTGCTGTAACTGCTGAGTTTAATGTAGCAATTTGTGCATTTGCTGTATCAATTGCTGCCAATACAGTTGCATTGTCTGGATCAGGGGTAGGGGTAAATGCAGAGCCTTGACTGATTGTTCCAGTGAATCCTGTGGTAGTGCTTGTATTAACAATAGGGGTTAATGCTCCTCCAGAAGCTTCTCTTACGTTAAATCTAGCTCCATTTGGAATAGGGCCAGTCACACTTACATCAGCTTGCCATGCGCCATCTGCTGGGTTTACATCAGCATTAAATCTAACTTGAGTCATTTGTGTTTCTGCTGTTGTTAAAGGAAATACACGAAGATCCCATGCAATTGAAAGCGTATTTGTGGTTGTTGAATAGGTTATTCCAGAGCCATTGCTCCAAGTAGTCCAGTCGTAGCCCGCTATGGAAATTGAAGGTGCATTAGGAGTTGTATGATAAGTACCACCTTCATTGACTCCAAAGGTGACAGTTGCATTTGATCCAACATAAACATTGTTATATGTTACCCCACCCATTTGTAAATTAAATGGAAGGTTCATTCGTACACCAGCATCATCTGTATTTGCTAAAACATTTGTTGTGGTACCAATAGTTGCTGCAAGGGCATTAACTGCATCTTGGGCATTATTAATTGCTACGTTTGCTTGAGTTAATTGTGTTTGAGCCTCTGTCTGTGCAGGGGTTACTGCTGCCACCGCCGTAGTTGCTGTAGCAACTGTTGCAGTAGCCGTATCTATTGCCGTCTGTGCTGATTGAACTAAAACTGTGGCTGTCTCTGATTGGGCAACTTCTGTTGCAATTGCTGTAGCTACTTGTGCAACTGTGGTTGGGGTCTCTGTCATTAATGGAGTTGCTGTTGCTATCACAGTGGCTACTGCAGAATCTACGGTAGTAACGGCTTGCGTTACTACTGTTTGTGCAGTTGCAACCTCTGGTGTTTGGGTTGTGGCTGTTACTGGTATTGCAGCTACGGCTTGTGTAACTGCCGCTACTGTTGAAGTAATTGTTTGAACAACTGCTGTTGCAGTTTCTACTGCTGATGATACATTTGACACTTCCGCTACCGCAGTAGTTGCTGCAGTCACCGCAGTATTTGCTGCAGCTACGGCTGTATTAGATGCTGTTACCGCTTGTACCGCCGTGGCTATTGTTACTGTTGCTGTATCTGAGGCTTGCGCTGCCTGTGTCACTTCTGTTGTTGCTGTTGCAATTGCTGTGTTTACTGCTTGTTGTGCAGGGCTTACTACAACTTGTTCTGCAGGAGCAGGAGGCTCATTGGCGTTAGCAAAATTAGGACTAAAAAGGAAAAGCCAGCCGATTACAAAAAGGCTGGTTAAAAAGTACTTAATCTTTCTAGTCAACTAAGGATCCCCTAAGTAAAACAATATTTTTGTTTACTTAGTAATTATAGCAGAGTGTTAGTTTAAATTACTTAGGATTATCTGTTTTGTAAAAGCCATTACCTTTAAACTTTATACCAAATGGTGTAAAGTGTCTTGTCATTTGTGAGTCACATTCAACACAAGTGTAACCAGGGTCTTCATCCATGATTGATCTATGCGTTGACATTGTTGGATGTGCATCATCATATGAGCACTTGTATTCGTATACTGGCATTACCTATCCTTAAATTATGGTGAGCAGTTTCGGGACATACTCAGGTCCATCCTGCGGGTAACGGCCCGCTATCTGCGACTCCCCGATGAAGGGGTGCAGAGTTCAATTATACTATTTCTTTCTCTTATTTGCACTAGGTGCGGTTACTACTTCATCTGGTGTAAACGAGTCCATAATGTCAAACTTCTTAGGCTTTGCCTCTTCTGGCACATCCCTAATTACAAGTACACGAAGTACTCCGTTTTCCATTGTAACTCCTGCTACAACCATATACTCAGATAGAGAGAATGTTCTAGTAAAGTCTCTTGCACCGATTCCCTTGTGAATATACTTACTAGAATCTTCTACTGATGAACCTTTAATTGTTAATACATTTTTTTCTTGTTCAATAGCAATGTCTTCTTTCTTGAATCCTGCTAAAGCAAGCTCAATCATATAAGTATCTTCACTAACCTCTACCAGGTTATATGGTGGATAGTTTGTTGAATTATGCATTACCTTTTCGAGATCTCTGAATTGGCGATCCCAACCAATAAAAAATGGATCCTTAAAAAGATCCAGTGTGAATGTGGTGTTAACCATGTTATTCCCCTTTCAAGCGAATAAATTAATATACGGACCCTCTATTGAGCAGTCCGTATACTATTATAGCAAAATATTTATATCTTGTCTATTTCTTCTTAGCCCTTACCTTAGCAAGTGCTTCAAAGTCCTTTACCTTGGTATCCCCTAGGTATCCCCAGGCGTATCCATCGGCAATCATTTGTTCATTAATAGAGACCTTAGAGCCATCTAGGAATACCCACCCAAGGATACGTCCATATTTTTCTGATGAGTCCATCTTCTCTGTCTTAATGACAACTTCTTTAGCATCTTTAATCTTAGACTTTACATACTCTTTAGCTTCAAGTCCTAAAACCTTTTCGGCTTTATTAGTTGTTCTGCTTTCTGGAGTATCAATTCCAGCCAGTCTAACTCTTGAACTAAATGATATGTCAAACCCTAGATCAATATCTACGTCTATTGTATCTCCGTCTACTACGTTAGTTACTTTCTTAACATGGTATTCGTACATTACTTCTTCTTTACTGCCGCCTTCTTTACAGGGGCCGCCTTCTTTGCGGGTGCAGCTTTTGGTGCTGGTGCATCCCAATCTGGACGAGCAACTGACATTACTAGGCTGTAGGCCCTCTTCTTAAGGAATACGCCATCTCCGTTTGCTTGTGATCCCTTTGCATTACCTGAAGTGTTTCCTTCGTAGCAGTGTAAATTCTTTCCGTCATTCTTTACAACAATTCCAACGTGCTCTGTATCTGTTGGTGTCTTGTCAAAGTTAAAGAATACTACATCGCCTGGTTGTGCTTGACCAATTGGAACAATTCTTTTGTTCTTTGCAAACCACTGTGCTCCAGCATCGCATGATGCAAAGCCTTTCTTTGTTGAAGCTGCAACTAGGTGAACTAGTCCTGCGTCATCAAAGCATCCTGAAACGAACATTGCACACCAAGGTTGGTGATTCATTCCGTATCTTTTTCCAAAAACTGTATCGTTGTTTGGTCCTTCTGAGTATCCTTCATCAGCATACTTCTTTGCTGCTGCTACAACTTTTGCAGCTAGCGGGTGTGTTGTTTCTGCCATTTTATTTCTCCTTATTGTAGTTGACTTGATTATAGTATAGCATTTTTTTATTTGAGCGGATGATGAGAATCGAACTCACCCCTTCTGCTTGGAAGGCAGAGGCACTACCAATATGCAACATCCGCATTGTGCCATCGGCAGGAGTCGAACCTGCGACCATTCGGGTAGAAACCGAGTGCTCTGTCCTCTGAGCTACGAGGGCGTATTTTTAATCATTTGGAATATCGGTGTCAAGGTCCATCTCAATTAAACCAAATTCTTTTGCCATTTTTTTTCCTTCATCGGACATCTCAATTACTGCTTCAAGAT
>OFSF01000604.1_pt1 | contig 13718 bp, 12 predicted proteins | sample 1543271 | NCBI WGS metagenome assembly OFSF01 (sample SAMN07774227, study PRJEB24372) | wastewater metagenome | isolation source: Exp Tend VB 100WW | collected 2016-02
ACCTCGGCCATTCGCCGCGCCAGCCGGGTCTTGCCCGTGCCGGGCGGGCCCACCAGCAGGATCGGCGCCCACGCAAAGCTCACTGCCCCCAGCCGACGCCGTGCCAGCATCTCGCCGGCCGCGACCTCGATTGCCCGGGTCGCCCATGGAAACTCCCCGTGCAACTGCGTGATGCGCGCTTCCAACTCGGCCACCGCTGGCAGCAGCACCAGCGGCAGCGGCACCCGCAGCCCCTCGTACGAGGCCAGCGTCAGCCGGTCATCCTTGTCGCGCATCTCCGGGATCGACTCGCTGATCACCTGCCACTGGGTGTGCGGGCGCAATGCGTCCAGCGCTGCCGGTGCATACCGCTCGGCCAGCGCAGCCTCGTGCGCGGCCAGGGCGCTCTTCGACGCGGCGATCGATGCCTCCCGCGCGGCCGTGATCGCCGCTTCTGTCGCCAGTGACTTCGGCACGGGAGGAGGCGCGCGGGGAGGTGCGCTGGGAGACGCGCTTGGGGAGGCGCCTGAGGATGAAGGTGTGGACGACAGCGTCGATGAGGAGGCCGCCGAACGCTGCGCCGCGGTGATGATGTCGGTGTGACCGGCCACCTGGCGGGTGGCCTGCTGACGCGCTTGCCGACTGTCTTGCAGCAGGGCCTGGAGCGCTGCGTCAGGATCAGGAGGCTGAGCCGCACCAGACACTTCATCTTGGGCGTCCTGGGCGTCCTGGGCGTTCTGGTCGGCATCCCCGTGCGTCGCGTACAGCGCCGCAGGCCCCCCAGGGCGGGTCGGCAACTGCGGCAGCCGCTGCTCGACCTCGGCCCACAACCCCAGCACCCCCGCACACGCATTGAGCATCGGCTGCGCCGGGTGGTCCAGCGACATGTCCAGGTGCAGCAGCACATACAGGCGCAGCAACCGGATCAGCGCCGCCGCTTCCTCGGTGTCGTGCAACTGCTCGTCGAGCGGTTCGCGCCAGCACAACCTCATGAGCGGCACCACCGCCTGGCGAAGCCAGTCCGCCTCCTGGGTACCCAGCCACTCGGTCAGACCGGTCGGGTTGTCGGTGTCCCAGCCTTCGCTGCGCAGGTCGCGCCACTGGATGCCCATCTGCGCAACAGACGCCTTGAGCTGCAACTCGCGGTGCCTGGCCCCCTGCAGCGCGGGTTCGACCGCGGCCAGTAGTTCCTCGCCCAGCCGCTCCAGCGCCCGAGACTCGGGCATCACCACCGGCAGCCAGTCCAGGCAGCGGTCCAGCGCGTCCAGCCGGTCCAGGCGAGCGTGTCGCTCGTCCAGCGCCAGGCGCAGCGCTTCGGCGGCGGACAGCGCCGCACCGGTCAGGCCCTCAGCACTGGCCAGCATGATCAGCACCGGGGAGCGGAGGCGGCAGGCAGGGGCAGCGGGCAGGGGATGCATGGAGTCGTCGGGGGTCGTCGTCAAGGCGCAGGGAACCCGTCAGGGGCAACAGGCCTGACAGCATTGTGACTTAAAAACATCAGGCGAGGCGTTGCGTCAAATCCCCGCAGCACACCCACAGAACACCGGCACAACACCGGCGAAACGCCCACACGCATCACCTCCCGCTCGGGTCACACCCCACCCGGACCACCCGCCTGAGCGTGAACGCTCCTTCAGCCCGCAGGCGGATCCGGCGGTGGCTGGAACATCGCCGCCACCGACACGCCCAGCGCATCGGCCAGGCGTTCGACGTTGTCGATGGAGGCGTTGCGCACCTGGCGCTCGACGTGGGCGATGAAGGTGCGGTGCAGCCCGGACTCGTGCGCGAGGGCTTCCTGTGACCAGCCGCGCTGGGCGCGCAGGCGCACGAGGTTGAGGGCCAGCAGGCGCCGGGCGACGCCGGGGGCCGTGGCGGACAGCGTGCCAGGGACTGTTGCAGGCGTCTTGGCAGGAACCGTAGTAGGAGCCGCGGCAGGAACCGTGGCGCGGGCGGAGGGGGAAGGGGATTCGGTGGCAGACACCACAGCAGTCTTGGGGTGTGATGCTTTTGCGTCAGCCGCGTTTACGTCACAATGTGGGTTCAACTCTCCGAGACCCTCCATGTTCGAGACCTGCGATGTCCATGAAAACCGCTCCTTCAATCCGTTCCGGCCGCCGGACGTGCGCCAGTGGAGCGCGGTGTCGCTCAACCTGGACCTCGCGTGGTTCGTGTTGACGACCTACGTCCGGGAAGAAGGGGTCCGAGGTCCAGTGGAACAGGATCCTTGCGTAAGAGGCCAATTGGAGTAGCCAAATAGAAGATGGCCAACATAAGATGGCTTTTGAGTTCTTGGCCACCGTCTTTCGAGGCAGCCAAGTGGAGTACACCCATCCTGGCCCCTTCCCCATGCAAGTCGCTCGCCTCTACCTTCGCGTCAGCACCGACGAACAGGATCTGACCCGACAGAGCGACATCGAACACACGGCGCGCCAGGCGGGCTACTACATCGCTGGGGTCTACCGCGAGAAAGCCTCGGGTGCGCGCGCCGACCGGCCCGAGTTGCTGCGCATGATCAGCGACCTGCAGTCGGGCGAGGTGGTGGTGGCCGAGAAGATCGATCGCCTGAGCCGGCTCCCCCTGGCAGAAGCCGAGCAACTGGTGGCTTCGATTCGAGCCAAGGGGGCTCGGCTGGCCGTGCCGGGGCTGGTGGATTTCAGTGACATCGCCCCCGGAGCCGATGAGGTCACGCGCATCGTGCTGGAAGCGACGCAGGCGTTGCTGCTCAAGCTGGCCTTGCAGATGGCCCGCGACGATTACGAAATCCGACGCGAGCGTCAGCGCCAGGGGGTCGCACTGGCCAGATCCGCCGGCAAGTATGCTGGCCGTCAGGCCGACACTGCGACCCACGAACGCATCGTCGCGCTGCGCCGCACGGGACTGACCATCAAGCGCACCGCCGAACTGGCCGGCTGCAGCCTCAGCCAGGTCAAACGGATCTGGGCCTTGCACCAAGCTCAAGCCTGAGCCGATGCCTGTCGGCTTTCTCACCCACGCGCAGCGTGAGCAGTACGGTCGCTACACCGGTGCGCCATCGGCGGACGATCTGGACCGCCACTTTCACCTCGACGATGTCGATCTGGAGCGGATTGCGGGCAAGCGAGGGGACCATAACCGGCTGGGCTTCGCCGTCCAGCTCGGCACTGTCCGCTACTTGGGCACGTTCCTGACCGATCCGTTGGAGGTGCCGGCACCCGTTGTGCAGACGCTGGCTCGGCAGCTTCATATCACGTCGATCGATGGACTTGATGCTTACCGAACCAGCCAGCGTCGCTGGCAGCACACGGCCGAAATCTGCGCGCAGTACGGCTATGTCGAGATCACCGAACCCCTGGTGGGGTGGCGCCTGACGCGGTGGCTGTACGCACTGTGCTGGACCGGCACCGACCGGCCCAGCGTGCTGTTCGAGCGGGCCACGACCTGGCTGATGACGCACAAGGTGCTGCTGCCGGGCAGCAGCATCCTGGAGCGGCATGTGGCACGGCTGCGCAGCCGGGTGGAGCTGCGGCTGTGGCGCAGCCTCACGCGCCACATCAGCCTGACACAGCAGGCCCAGCTCGAAAGCCTGCTGCGGGTGCCCCCAGGTCAGCGCCACTCCACACTCGACCGCTTGCGCACCGGCCCGGTCAAGGTCAGCAGTTCTTCGCTGGTCAAGGCCTTGCTTCGACTCGGCGAGGTCCGGGCCCTGGGTATCCGAGTCCCGCCGGCCGCGCGCATTCCCGCCAGCCGGGTGGCGGCGCTGGCCCGGTTCGCCGGTGCGGCCAAGATCAGTGCGATCCTGAAGTTGTCGAACCCGCGTCGCCTGGCGATCCTGGTGGCCTTCGTCCACTGCATGGAGGCATCAGCCCAGGACGATGCGCTGGACGTGCTCGATGCGCTGCTGCAGGAGCTGTTCAGCGGCGCCGCCAAGGCGGAAAAGACCCACCGGCTGCGCACACTGAAGGAGCAGGATCTGTCGACCTGGGTACTGGCCCAGGTGTGCCAGACGGTGATGGACCCCGAGGTGCCGGACAGCCAGGTCCGGGCGGTGGCGTTCGGCAAGATCTCCCGGGAGGCGCTGGCCCAGGCCCTGGCGGGGGTGGTCACCACGATCCGTCCGCATGGCCACGTCTACCCGGTCGAGCTGGCGGACAAGTACAAGACGGTGCGGCGCTTCCTGCCGATGCTGGTCGAGCAGATTCGCTTCGGCGCCAATGCGGCTGGCGCGCCGGTGGTGGCCGCACTCGACTGGTTGCGGCTCAACATGACCCGCAAGAAACCCCTCGGCGCCGCGCCGCGCGAGGTGGTCAGCAAGGCCTGGCACCCGCACGTCCTGCGCGACGAAGAGGCCGTCGATCTGCGGGCCTACGCCTTCTGCACGCTGGAGCGGCTGCACACGGCGCTCAAGCGGCGGGACGTGTTCGTGGCGCCCAGTTGGCTCTACGCCGACCCGCGCATCGGCCTGCTTGGTGGAGCCGAGTGGGTGGCGATGCGGCCGATCATCTGCCGCACGCTGGACCTGTCGAGCACGCCCGAGCCGACGCTGAACGCGCTGGCGACCGAACTGGACCGGACGTACCGGGCGGTGGTCGATCGGCTGCCCAACAACCCGGCCGTGCAGTTCGAGACGGTGGGCGGCAAGCCCGAACTGAAGCTCGGCGCGCTGGAGAAGCTCGACGAGCCGGCTTCGCTGGTGGCGTTGCGCGCGAAGGTCACCCGGCTGCTGCCGCGCGTGGACCTGCCGGAGCTGATCCTGGAGGTTGCTGCACGCACCGGATTCACGGATGCCTTCACGCACCTGTCAGAGCGCACCGCACGGGCCACCGATCTGCACATCAGCCTGTGCGCGGTGTTGATGGCCGAAGCCTGCAACACCGGACTGGATGCGCTGGCGCGGGGCGATGTTCCGGCGCTCAAGCGGGACCGGCTGTCCTGGGTGGACCAGAACTACCTGCGCGACGACACGCTGCGGGCGGCCAACGCCTTGCTGGTGTCGGCGCAGAGCCGCCTGGCGTTGGCCCGCCAGTGGGGCGGCGGCGAGGTGGCCTCGGCCGATGGCATGCGTTTCGTGGTGCCCGTGCAGACCGTGCATGCCGGACCCAACCCCAAATACTTCGGGCTCGGTCGTGGGGTCACCTGGTACAACCTGCTGTCGGACCAGTTCTCCGGGCTGGGGGACATCACCGTGCCGGGCACGCTGCGCGACAGCCTGATCCTGCTGGGGGTGCTGCTGGAACAGCCCACCGAGGTGCAGCCCACGCAGATCATGACCGACACCGGCGCCTACAGCGACGTGGTCTTCGGCCTGTTCCGCCTGCTGGGTTATCGCTTCAGCCCGCGCCTGGCCGATGTCGGTGGCACGCGCTTGTGGCGCATCGATGCCCAGGCGGACTACGGCCTGCTCAACCCGATCTCGGGCCACCGCTTGCGCCTGCAGCGCATCGCCCCGCACTGGGACGACATGCTGCGTCTGGCCGGCTCGCTCAAGCTTGGCCGGGTTCCGGCCGGCGGCATCATGCGCACCCTGCAGGTCGGCAACCGGCCGACCCGTCTGGCGCTGGCCATCGCCGAGTACGGGCGCATCGACAAGACCCTGCACACGCTGCGCTACCTCGACGACGAGGCTCAGCGTCGGCGCACCCTGGGGCAACTCAACCGGGGTGAGGGTCGCCACAGCGTCGCGCGGGCCGTGTTCCACGCCAGGCGTGGCGAGTTGCGGCAGCACTACCGCGAGGGGCAGGAGGACCAGTTGGGTGCGCTCGGTCTGGTGCTTAACATGATCGTGTTGTGGAACACCGTGTACATGGAGGCGGCCCTGGCGCAGTTGCGGGCGGAGGGATTTGCCGTCGACGACGCCGATGTGGCCCGGCTGTCGCCACTGCTGCATGAGCACATCAACGTGCTCGGCCACTACTCGTTCTCGGTGCCGGAGTCGGTGGCCAGGGGTGAGCTGCGACCGCTGCGCGATCCGGATGACGGGTCAGTCTGAGGGGTACGACAGCGTTCGGAATTCCGGGCCATCTATCTTGGCTGCTTACGCATGAATCCTGTTCCACTGGGCCTCGGACCCCACTGTCGAGCATCTGCTGCACGGTGTCGCCGCGTTGCGCCGACCAGGCCAGCAGGTGGCCGATGTGCTCGGCCGCCGGGCCCAGCATCTCGGCACCCAGGAAGCGGCCGGTCCCCACCTCGCCATAGACGTGCAGGCCGCCCTGGTTGCGGCCCATCACGCGACTTCGGCCCTGGTCCTCGAAGGACACGCGGCCGGTCTCGAAGGCGATGCCGCTGGCGCTCAGCTCGGCGTGGCTGGCGCCGGCCAGCGCGATCTGTGGCTCGCTGAACACCACCGCCAGCGCGGCGCGGCGCGGCCGCATGCGCACGTCGGGGAAGCGACCGGCGTTGTCGCCCGCGATCCGCCCTTCGTCGGCTGCTTCGTGCAGCAGCGGCCGGTCCTCGTTCACGTCCCCCGCGATGAACACCGGATGGTCCGCCACCTGGGCACTGCGGCGGTCGTGTAGCGGGATGCCGTCCGCGTCCAGCGGCAGCGTGGTGTGTTCCAGGCCGAGCTGGTCGACGTTGGGTCGGCGCCCGGTGGCGGCCAGCAGCCAGTCGAAGCGTTCCTCATGGACCTGGCCGTCGTGGCCGGTGGTGCGCACGACCACGCTGTCGCCGTCACGGCGCGGCTCGATCTGTGCCAGACCGGTGCTCAGCGGCAGTTCCGCGGCGAACACACGGCGCGCCAGCGCCTGCAGCGCCGGGTCGGTGAGCGGGCCGACACGCTCCGTGCGTCCGTACAGGCGCACCCGGACACCCAGCCGGTGCAGCGCCTGCGCCAGTTCCAGGCCGATGACACCGGCCCCCACCACCGCCACCGAGCGCGGCAGGTCGGTCCACTCGAAGACATCGTCGTTGACGATCAACCGATCCCCCAGTGCCTCACGCCAGGCCACGGGCACATCGGGCCGCGAACCGGTAGCGATGACAACACGCTGGGCGCGAACCTGCGTTTCGCCCACTTGCAGGCAGTGGTCGTCGACGAAGCGCGCGTGGCCTGTCAGCCGGTGCTCGGCAGGCCAGCGCTGCACGGCGTCAACGACGAAGCCGACAAAACGGTCCCGTTCACTGCGCACACGCGCCATCACGGCGCGGCCGTCGATGGCCACCGGCCCGGCCACCACGCCGAAGCGTGCCGCACCGGCCACCGCATGCGCCGCTTCGGCCGCCGCGATCAGCAGCTTGCTGGGCATGCAGCCGACACGGGCACAGGTGGTGCCGTAGACGCCGCTCTCGATCACCAGCACCCGCGGCGTGTGTTCCAGCGCCGCTCGGTACGCCGACATGCCGGCCGTGCCTGCACCGATGATGGCGACGTCGGTCTCGATGACATGGTTTGCGTTCATGGTCGCTTTCCCTGCCTTCACAGGCCCAGCTCGCTCAAGCCCGGATGGTCGTCGGGCCGGCGGCCCTGGGGCCAATGGAACTTGCGCTCCTGCTCGGTGATCGGCTTGTCGTTGATGCTGGCGAAGCGCCGGTGCATGTAGCCGAGGTCGTCGAACTCCCAGTTCTCGTTGCCGTATGAGCGGAACCAGTTGCCGGCGTCATCGCGCCACTCGTAGGCAAAACGCACCGCGATGCGGTGGCCATCGTGGGCCCATGCCTCCTTGATGAGGCGGTAGTCCAGTTCGCGTGCCCACTTGCGCGCAAGGAAGGCCTGCACCTGCGCGCGGCCCACCGGGAACTCGGCGCGGTTGCGCCAGACCGTGTCCACCGTGTACGCCAGCGCCACGCGCTGCGGATCACGCGTGTTCCAGGCGTCCTCGGCCAGGCGCACCTTCTGGGCGGCGGTCTCGCGGGTGAACGGGGGCAGCGGCGGGCGGGGTGGCGTCGTGGCGGTCATGGCGGGTTCCTTCGGGTCTTCGGCGGGCTGGCGGTGCAGCAGACGAACTCTGCGTGATGCTGGCTGCGCAGAGAATCCGTGTGCCAGCCAAGACAGACTTTCTGAATCGGAAACAGTATGGACCGCCTGCAAGCCATGACCACCTTCGTCGCCGTCGTTGACAGCGGCGGCTTTGCCAGTGCAGCCCGCAAGCTCAACCTGTCGCCGCCGGTGGTGACGCGGGCGGTCGCGGAACTGGAAGAACGGTTGGGCCTGCGCCTGCTCACCCGCACCACCCGCATCGTGCGGGTCACCGACGCAGGCGCGCGTTTTGCGGAAGACTGCCGCCGTATCCTGGCCGACATCGACGAGGCGGAGACGGTGGCCACGGGCACCCACGCCGCGCCGCGGGGGCTGCTCTCGCTGACGGCGCCGGTGCTGTTCGGCCAGTTGCATGTGGCGCCGATCCTGGTGCGCTACCTGCAGCAATACCCCGAGGTCGACGCGCAGTGCCTGTTCGTGGACCGCGTGGTCAATGTCGTCGAGGAAGGGGTCGACGTGGCGGTGCGCATTGGTGAACTGCCGGATTCATCACTGCAGGCCACGCGGGTCGGGCGTGTCCGTCGCGTGCTCGTGGCTGCCCCCGCCTATCTGGAGGCGCAGGGTGTGCCACGGCGCCCGGAAGAGCTGGCCCGGCACGCCATCGTGTCGGCCTCGGGCGTGACCCCGGTGTCGGAGTGGCGCTTCAACGAGGGCGGCAAGCCCCTGCTGCAGCGCCTGCAGCCGCGGCTGCGCACGACGACAAACGACTCGGCCATCGCCGCGGCGGTGGCGGGCCTGGGCATCACGCGGCTGTTGAGCTACCAGGTGGCGGCGCATGTGCGCAGCGGCGCGCTGCAGATCCTGCTGGAGGCATTCGAAGGCGCACCGCTGCCCGTGCAGGTGGTGCATCACGAAGGGCGGCGTGCAACCCGGAAGGTGCGCGCCTTCATCGATCTGGCGGTGGACACGCTGCGTGCCGATCCGGCATTGAACTGAATGCACACGGCAGCGGTTCTGGCGTGGCCGGGTTCAGAGATCCAGTTCGATGCGCTCGCCACCGCCGGCGGCCGGCACTGCGCAACACAACAGCACTTCGTCTTCCGCCGGCCGCCATGCCGTGGGTTCGGCGTAGGTGACGCGCCCGGCCGTGATGCGCGTGGCGCACGAACCGCAGTGTCCGGCGCGGCACGAGAAGGGCGGGTTCAAGCCTTTTCCCTCAGCGAACTCCAGCAGCGTGCCGCGCCTGGGTGTCCACTCGGCGGCATCGCCGCTGCGCAGAAAGGTCACCGTCGCCTGCTTCGCCGCCGGTGCCGGCGGCGTGGGTGCGGCGGTGGCGCCGTCAGGTCGGCGCTTCAGCGACGATGGCCCGAAGGCCTCCGCCTGGATGCGTGCGTCGCGTACGCCCAGGCCGCGCAGGTCGTCGTACAGCGCCTGCATGAAGCCGGGCGGTCCACAGAGGAAGAACTCATGGTCGTCGAAGGGCAGCAGTGACTTCAGCAGATCCAGCGTCAGGGGGCCCTTGAGTGCGCCTTCCGGTGCACCTCCGCCCTCATCGAGCACCACATGCAGCTTCATCGCCCCCTTGGCCCGCGACACCAGCGCCTGCAGTTCGTCGCCGAAGGCACGCAGGTCTTGCCTGCGCGCCACCTGGACGACGTGCAGCGGCCGTGTGCGACGGTGGCGGAATCCCTCGGTCACCACATGCCGCGCAAAGGCCACCATCGGTGTGAAGCCCACGCCGGCGCCGATCAGCACCGCCGGCCGGCGCAGTGCGGCGTCGATGGTGAACTGGCCGCGTGGGCCCAGGGCCTCGATCACGTCTCCTGCGTGCACATGGTCATGCAAGTGGCTGGAGGCCACACCCTCGCGCTTGATGCTCAGGCGCAGGCCCTGGTCGCTGGGCGCCTGCGAGAGGGTGTAGGTCCGGTGCAGTGACTCACCCGCGGCCGTCTTCACGCGGATCGGCAGGTGCTGTCCGGCCAGGAAGGTCGGCACGGCATGGCCGTCAGCCGGCTCAAGGTGGAAGGAGCGGACGACACTGCTCTCATTGACGATGCGCGTGACCCGGTAGGGCCGCCAGGTCTGCGCCAGGCGCTGCGCATCTCGGCGCGCCTCGGCTTCGACCCAGGTGCCGGTGAGGGCGGAGTTGGGCGACAAGTCGCGGAAGGCCCAGCGCAACGGCAGCGCTTCGCGCAGGCGCCAGCCGCCGTCCATGCGGAAACGCCAGCCGCGTTCTGCGCCGTCGAAGGCCTTCAACTCGTCGCCGTCCCACACCACCTCTGCGGTGCCGGTCAGTGTCAGCAGGTCGCCGGTGTCAAAGTCGATGAACAGCACGCCGGCGCGGGGGTTCAGCTGCAGGTTGCCCAGCGTCATGAAGAAGAAGTTGCCGGTGAAGTCGGGCACGAGGAAGCTGCGGTCGTCCTCGATCTTCACGAAACCAGGCCGCCCACCGCGGTGCGAGACGTCGGCGCCGCCAACGGAAGCAGGCGCGTGGGTGGCGATGAACAGGGTGTCCGAGCGCTGGATGAGGGCTCGGGCGTCGGCGTCCAGCGCCGTGAGGGCCTCGGTGCCGCGCGGCCGCAGGTCGTCGGCATCGCGCACCCAGGTGAACTCCCGGCCCTGGATGTATTGCGGGCAGTTGCCCACCGACTGCTCGACCTCGATGCTGAAGCCGTCCGCGTCCAGGGCCACGACGTGGCCGTTGACCCGGTTGCGCCGGCGGGTGTGCAGCTCGATGCCCAAAAAACCCAGCTGCGCGCCTGGGGCCAGGCCATCGGCCAGCGGGTCGCCTGGGATCGGGCGCGCGTGGAAGTCAAGCCGCTTGGCGCCGGGGGCTCTGACGAAGCCGGGCTGACCCACCAGCACTGACGCCCAGGGTCGGCCGGCGTCGTCCACCGAGCCCGCAAGCATGAACGGCAACTGCTCGAAGAAGCGCTGGTGCTGCTCGGGCATCGCGGTTCGGATGACCCGCTGCCCCAGGCCGACCATCCGTTCGCGGATGCCCAGCCGTTCATGCACGGCTTGTTCGCCGGCATGGAAGGGGTTGTCGTGGCGTGCGGTGGGGGTGTCCATGGTCGGCTCCCGGGGTGGTGCAGCGTGTGACGATCAGGCGATCAGGCCGCCAGGCCGACCGATGTCTTCTGGAACGGCACAAAGCCGGGCAGCGCTTCCACGCGGGCCAGCCAGGCGCGCACGTTCGTGTAGGCAGCCAGGTCGACATTGCCCTCCGGCGCGGCCGAGATGTAGCTGTAGCCGGCCATGTCGGCCAGCGTGGCGCTGTGGCCGACCAGGAACGGGCGCGTGGCCAGCTGCGCGTCCATCACCTTGAGCAGGCCATGCGCGCGGTCGATGACCTCTTGCGCATCGCGCTTGGCGCCGAACACCGTGATCAGGCGCGCCGCGGCCGGGCCGAAGGCGATCTGTCCGGCCGCCACCGACAACCAAGCCTGCACGTCGGCCTGCCCCTTGGGGTCACGCGGCAGCCAGCGGCGGTCGGCGTCGTATTTGTTGGCGAGGTAGATCAGGATGGCATTGGAATCGAACAGCGTGGTGCCGTTGTCGTCGAGCACCGGCACCTGCCCGAAGGGGTTGAGCTTGAGGAACTCGGGCGACTTGTGCGCGCCGTTCTTCAGGTCGACCTGCACCACCTGGTGCGGCAGCCCCATCAGGGACAGCGCCAGTTGAACGCGGTGCGAGTGGCCGGATAGCGGAAAGCCGTGGAGGGTGATGGACATGGTGGTTCTCCTTGAGACGTGGGTGGTTCGCGGGGGACAGGGAGCCGTCGCCCCCTGCGCGAACGAAGCGGGGACGGGGCAGGCAGACACGAGATCGGACGGGCGCACGGCCGGCCGACAGGCGGCGGGGTTCAGCCCGATGCAGGCGAGCCGGCGGCACTGTGGGCGATCCGTTCTTCCAGCTCCGCGACGCGGTCGTTCGTGGCCATGTAGAAGCGGCGCGGCGCGGCGATGAAGTCGACCTCGGCGTCGCCTTCGAAATTGCGCGCGTAGTTCGACCGACTGCCGTCGTGCTGCTGCGCGGCCTTGACTGAAGGCGTGAAGGCCACCCCTTTCAAGGTGATCGCCCGGAAGCCTTGAGAAGTCGAGCGGTGGAGAAATGAGATCGGGCGGTTCGGCCATCGACCCAGCCCTTGGAGGTGGCCACCTTGGGCCCGCGCTTGGCCGTGGCGAGCTTCTTGGCCGGCAGGTGCATGGCCAGCTCCAGCAGGCGCCGCGCCAGGCGCTCGGGCGAAGGCTCGGCCAGTTCGGACCAGCACTGGGCCGGCACCGCCACGAGCAGGCCCTCGAAGCCCTGCTTGACGTGCTGGGCGAGATGGAAGGTGGAGACCTCCAGCTCGGGCAGGGCGGGCCGGTGTGCCTGCTCGATCACCGCCTGCAACAGCGCCAGGACGTTGTAGGCCAGCACCGCCACGGTGAATCCGAGCAGCGCCGCGCGCGGATGCCCCAGGGTCTTGATCTCGCTGTCGAGCACCGACTCCAGCCGCCCGAACAGGCCCTCGATGCGCCAGCGCTTGCGGTACAGCGCGGCGATGGTGGCAGCCTCCACCGTTGCGGGCAGGTTGCTCCACAGCCGTAGCGTCGTGCTGCCCGACTCGGTGGGCTCGTCCAGCTCGATCTCGATGCAGCGCCACGGCGTGCAGGGCCGGGCCTGCACGCGCAGCGCCTGCAGCGTGATGGCGCACTCCCGCACCCGGCCCGTGTCGATGCGCACCGCCTCGCTCCATGCCCCTCGTTCGCCCACCCTCGGGTGGCGCCCATGCTCGCGCACGATGAAGCTCGCCGCCGCGTCCTGCCAGCCCTGCAGCAGTGCGCGCGTGCAGAAGTGGCTGTCGGCCACCCACAGATCCCCGGGCTCAGCCCCCGCCACCAGCGGCATCACCCCCACCCGCTCACTCTCGTACGCGTCTTCGCACGCCACCAGATCCCGCACCAGCGCCTCGTCTGGGTCGTACACCACCAGCGCATGTCCCGGCAGCGCCGCGCCACGCCGACCACGCAACACCCCCAGCCTCTTCTCGCTGCGCCCCAGGTGGTTGCCGTCCACCACCCTCAGCCTCCACCCCGGCAAACTCCTCGGCCTGTCCAGGCTCCCCATCACCGGCGCCAGCCGCTGCGCGCTGCCCTGCACCAGCGCCCTCAGCAACTCCGGCCTCGTCCCGCTGACCTTCTCGTACAGCGCCGCCAGCGACACCGGCAGACTTCGGCTCTGCCGCGCCGCCGCGTGCAGCGATGGCCTCAGCCCCAGCGTCACCAGTGTCATCAACTCCACCACCGTCGAGAACATCAGCGTCCTGGCGTACTGCTGCCCCCGGTGCGCCTCGAACACCTCGTCTATCCACTGCGCCGGCAGCGCCTCCTCCAGAACCATGCGTGCCATCACGCTCGCCGGCGTCTGCTGCTCGAACCGCTCAATCACCGCCTTCCAGATCTCAGTCTCCTGTTGGCTTTTCCTGCCTGCAGCTTACCGACTCTGGGGGCTCACCTTGAAAGGGATGGCACTGAATGCCAGAACCAGGGCGGCGGCGGTGAGCCATTCGGACCAGCGGAACTTCATGGCAGTCTCCAGGACAGCGGGTGGAACAGGTCGAGTCGAGTGCCCAGCGTAAGCGGACTTGCTACGGCTTGTGATTTAGGTGGTGTCAATAAGTCATCCACCAACGATTTAAATGCCTCATTCAAGGGGTTTCTAGTTATTGGTGATGTTTTATTTTTCTTCAGCCATTCCATTATGGCCGATCTTTCGTACGTGTTGCCCTCCTTATCGATCACGGGATCTTTCATCGTCTCACTCGTAATCGGACACGATGGTATCTCAGTTGATAATTTGC
>OFSF01000607.1_pt1 | contig 13710 bp, 14 predicted proteins | sample 1543271 | NCBI WGS metagenome assembly OFSF01 (sample SAMN07774227, study PRJEB24372) | wastewater metagenome | isolation source: Exp Tend VB 100WW | collected 2016-02
TCTCATGCAGCTAAACCCACTCCAGCACCTGATGCCCACCTGCTCCGGCGCCAAGGCGGCGGCTGCCGGAACGGTGCTCACAGCCCCTGCATCAGCCGACAGCGCTCATGCTGATCCGCGCACCGGCACCGTTCGGCTGAACGAAATCTTCCACTCCATCCAAGGCGAGAGCACGTGGGCAGGCGCTCCGTGCGTCTTTGTGCGCCTCACTGGCTGCCCGCTGCGCTGCACCTGGTGCGACACCGCCTATGCCTTCCATGGCGGCACCTGGTGGGACATCGACGACATCGTGGCCGAGGTGCTGGCCCAGGGCGTGCGCCACGTCTGCGTGACCGGTGGCGAGCCGCTGGCACAGAAGCGCTGCCTGGTACTGCTGCAGAAGCTGTGCGACGCCGGCATGGATGTCTCGCTGGAAACCTCCGGTGCGCTGGACGTCAGCGCCGTGGACCCCCGGGTATCGCGCGTGGTCGACATCAAGACCCCGGGTTCGGCCGAAGTGGCGCGCAACCGCTGGGACAACCTGCCGTTGCTGACTGCCCGCGACCAGATCAAGTTCGTCATCTGCAGCCGCGAGGATTACGACTGGGCCAAGTCCCTGCTGGCCGAGCACGATCTGGTGAAGCGTTGCACCGTGTTCTTCTCGCCGAGCAAGGGTGAGATCACCGCGCGCCAGCTGGCCGACTGGATCGTCGAGGACCGGCTGCCGGTGCGCTTCCAGATGCAGTTGCATAAAATCCTGTGGAACGACGAGCCGGGCCGATGAGCCCAGGCAGCGTTCCCTGATGTAGCTCCGGCGCGGGACAGCGTGCTGGCTTTCCCCTCCCAACCGGATGTTTTACCCATGAAGAAGGCAGTCGTGCTTCTCTCCGGCGGCATGGATTCAGCCGCCGTCATCGCCATGGCCCAGGAACAGGGCTTCGCCGTGCATGCCCTGAGCGTGCGCTACGGCCAGCGCCATACTTCCGAACTGGATGCCGCCGCCCGCGTGGCCAAGGCCCAGGGCGTTATCGCGCACAAGACCGTGGACGTGGACCTGCGCAGCATCGGCGGCTCGGCGCTGACCGACGACATCGACGTGCCCGAGGCCGGCGGTGCCGGCATTCCGGTCACCTACGTGCCGGCGCGCAACACCATCATGCTGTCGCTGGCGTTGGGCTGGGCCGAAGTGCTCGGCGCCAACGACATCTTCTGCGGCGTCAACGCCGTGGACTACTCCGGCTACCCGGACTGCCGTCCCGAGTTCGTGGCCGCGTTCCAGGCGCTGGCCAACCTGGCCACCAAGTCGGGCGTGGAAGGCGCGGGCATCAAGGTGCACGCACCGCTGCAGTTCCTCAGCAAGGGCCAGATCGTCAGCGAAGGCGTGCGCCTGGGCGTGGACTTCGGCCTGACCGTGTCCTGCTACAACGCCGACGCCAACGGCGCCGCCTGCGGCCACTGCGATGCCTGCCGCCTGCGCGCGCAGGGCTTCACCGAGGCCGGCGTAGCCGACCCGACGCTGTACGCCTGAAATACGGGTGCCGGGCATGGCCCGGCGCCGCCGGGGTCTGGAATCTGGTAGTGGCTGGCCGGCATTCCCGTGGGTGCCAACCTTGGTTGGCACTGTCCGCAGGGCATGGCCCGGCGCTACCGCTGCCGCAACCACCCAGATGCTTCAATAAACGCCCGCACCGCCTTCGGATCGGCATAGTCCAGTTCGATCATCCGCGCGATCCCCGCCTTCTCATCAGCCTGTTGTCGCATGTACCCCTGCGCGATGCGATACCCGGCGTAATAGCCCACATCACTCACCCCGAACGGATTGCGGGCGCTGTTGTAGAGCCAGTTGTCGAGATTTTCCCCGTTCATCTCAGCAATGAAGCGCGTGCGGATTTCCGCTTCGTGTGTTGCGCCGTAGTTGTAGAAGGGTAATGCTGGCCGGCGCCCGCTCAGCCGCTCCGCCACATACTCGGCCACACCCTCGCGCACTGCATACTGGGCCAGGCTGCCGGTGGTCTCGCGCTGCTGGGTATGCACGTACTCGTGCAGGTTGTTCTGCGCGTTGTTCGCCCCCGGACGGCTGTCGTAGAAGATCCGCAGGCGGCTGCGCATCGGCTCCGGCAGCTCGCTCACGTCCACGCGCTCATCGCCCAGCGCCATCTCCGCTCCGATCAGCACCTTGTCACCCAGCGTCGTGCCGCCGGTACGCAGAACACCGACCGCATAGGTGATGTTGGCGGGGCGCAGGGCGGGGTAAAGCTCCCGGAACGCAGCCAGGTCCCGTTCCAGGGTGGTGCTGGCCTGCTGCGCGTTGGCGGTCAATGGCCGTACCGACGTCCAGAAGCGCGGCCACGTACGCATGGCCGTGGCGTATTCGCGAGCGGTGTAGTTGCGCACCTGCATCAGCGCATGCAGGCCGGGGCTGCCTGGATCGATGTAGCGCTCCTGCACCAGTGCGACCTGGCGTTCAACGTCGGGCTCGGTGCGCACGGCGTCATAGGTAGCCCAGAAGCGGCCGATATCATCAGTGACGACCTGGGGCGGGGCGGCCAGTGTTGCGCAGGGCAGCAGCAGGGCGGCAATGAGGCAGAAGGGCAGGCGCATCCGTGGCTCCGGGGAAGGATCACAGATGGGATGCGACGGAGGCCCGGAAGGTTTAAGCGGGCTCACCGGATCGGGTAGTGCCGGCCGCTGGCCGGCAACCTCATGCACCAGGGTTTCACCCGGCCCGGCAAAGTAGGGTAGAATGCCCACCCCGCCGAAAGGCTGGGGCAGTGCAATGGGCCGTTAGCTCAGTCGGTAGAGCAGAAGACTTTTAATCTTTTGGTCGAAGGTTCGAATCCTTCACGGCCCACCATTGCATCCAATGACCCAGGTCATTCAGAAAGGCACCGCAATGCGGTGCCTTTTTTGTGGCGCTCGTCCAGGGCAACTACTTCGTCCGCGCATTCTTCGCTTTAGCCGCCGCCGCGTCGGCAGCCTCCTGTGCGGCCGTTGCTGCCGCATTCGCAGAACGTGCCGCCTCCGCTCTTGCCGCCTCGAAATAGGTGAGCCGCTGCAGACTGGTTCTGCGTTCCAGTTCCATTGCTGCGGCGAAGCTCTCCGGATGCTTTGCAGCACAGGCCTCCTGCACCAGTTGCACGGCACGATCAGACAGCCCGGGCTGGATGTTGCCGAGCAGGCAGTCGGCATACGGTACGGGCGCGGCCGGGCTGGCGGCCAGCGCGGCGATGAGTACGGCACTCAACATGCAAACCTCCTTGTAGGTTTCGAAGGGACTGGCGACCAGCCCGTCCCAAGTATGGACCGGTTCTGGGTAAAGCGGCGGGTACGCCGGCCGGATATCCCGGCACACCCGTTCCGCCAGCCTGCGGCAGGCGAAGAACAACCCATCGCCCCCCCTTCATCCAGATGGCAGTCGGGCATGGCCATCGACCGGCAGCGCTCAGCGGCGTGCAGCATTTCCGCCACGGTCAGCATGCCAACGGCGGCACGCTTCGCGCGTGCCATCGCGTGTTCCCGCCCGGGCGGCAGATCGGTTTCCGGCCAGGGCAGGCCGTCGGCGCCGTCGCCATCGCGGATGCGCTTGAGGCATCCCCAGAATGCGCATCCACGCATGGCGTGGATCTACTTTCGCCTGAGAACAATCGCTGCGATGACGGCTGCGATGCCGAGCGGGATCAGGACGACCGCCAGAAGAATGATCCAGTGCCAAATGCTGAAGCCCCCCATGTCCCAACTCCTTGTAGGAAACGACGAATGCTAGCAAACGCGATCGCAGTCATTTCCCGATACAGTTCAAGCATCGCGCAGCGCCGTAGCATACGTACAGGCTTGCCGAATCGGCCGACGCCTTGGCCTTGGCGTTATGCTCGGCACTTTCCCAGGATGGGCCGCTCCATGCGCTTGATCGTGCTGTCGCTGTTGTTGTCCGCTGTCTCCGCCGCGCCGTTGATGGCCGCCGAGCCGGCGCCGTCCGCACAGGCCGCTGCCGCGACCCCGCTGGTCATCGGCGAGACCTTTACCATCGAGTCGAAGGCGCTGGGCGAAACCCGCCGCATCAATGTCTACCGCCCGCAGCCGTGGGGGCTGGACCCGAAGGCACCATTGCCGGTGCTGTACATGGCCGATGGCGGCATCGGCGAGGACTTCCTGCATGTGGCCGGGCTGGTGCAGGTGCTGAGCGGCAACGGCAGCATGCGTCCGTTCCTGCTGGTAGGCATCGAGAACACCGAACGCCGCCGCGACATGACGGGCCCCAGCAGCGACCCGCAGGACCAGAAGATCGCGCCCCGCATCGGCGGTTCAGCGGCCTACCGCAGCTTCCTGCGCGATGAACTGATGCCGCAGGTGCGCCAGCGTTACCCGACTACCGACGAGCGCGCGCTGATCGGCGAGTCGTTGGCCGGCTTGTTCGTGGTCGAGACGCTGCTGCAGGAGCCGACACTGTTCAACAGCTACATCGCGCTGGACCCCAGCCTGTGGTGGAACCGGGGCACGATGTTGGCCGCTGCGGCCAAGCAGTTGCCGGCGGTGACGCGTGCGCAGCCGCGCGTGTTCCTGGCCAGCAGTGGGCAGCCGGAGCTGGCTGCGTCCGCCGCGCAGTTGGCCACGCTGCTGCAGCAGGCGTCGCCGTCGCCGCTGGTGAAGTACCTGCCACTGCCGGAGGAAACCCACGCGACGATCTATCATCCGGCCGCCTTGCAGGCACTGCGCACGCTGTTCCCGGCGCCGCCGCAGGCCTCGCCCTGATCCGGCGTGGCACTGCACCGCATGACGTGTGAGGATGCGGTAGCGGCGCCACCCGGGTGCGTCGCCCGCAACGGGAGAGCGTGGATGCAGCGTGTGCGTGGATGGAGTGTGGCGGCCTGCCTGTCCGTGAGTGGCTGTGCGATGTCGGTGGCGCCGCCGGCAGCGCAGAGTGAAGTGAAGGAGAGCGCGGCAGCCGCTGCGCCAAGCGTGGTGCTGCCGGATACGGAAGCGTTGCGCATACATGACCCCGTGGGGCGCGACTACCCGATCTGGGTGGCGCTGCCAGCCGACTATGCGGCGCATCCGGAAAAGCACTATCCGGTGCTGTACGTGACCGATGCGCTGTACAGCTTCCCGCTGGTGCGCAGCGTGCGCAATCTGGTGGGGCAGCAGGGCGTCAACATCGAGAATTTCATCCTGGTCGGTTTGCCGCCGCAGGAAGGCCTGACTTCAAAGCAGAGCCGCTCGCGCGACTACACGCCCAGCAATCCGGCGCGCACGGTCGATGGCTATTACAGTGATGACGTCACCTACGGCGGTGCCGCGCACTACCGTGATTTCTTGGCGACACAGGTGCTGCCGATGGTCGATGCGCGTTATCGCACCGATCCCGCCCGGCGCGTGTTCGCCGGTCATTCCTATGGCGCGCTGTTCGGTACCTACGTGCTGACCACCCAGCCGGACCTGTTCAGTACCTACATCCTGTCCAGTCCTTCGTTGTGGTTCGACCAGCTTCTGCTGCCGCGCATGCAGGATGCCGCAGTCATCCCGACGCAGCCTACGCGCGTGCTGCTGTCGGTGGGCAGTTACGAGACGGACAAGCCAGGGCCGCGTTATTCCACCCGCAACGACATGCTGAAGCAGACCGCGGACTTCACTGCCCAGCTGAAGCGCACGGGTCGCAAGTTGAAGGTGGACAACGTGGTGATTGAAGGCGAGGACCATCTCACGGTCTACCCGCGGGTGATCACTCGTGCACTGCTGGAGGTGATGCCGGGTGAAGGGCCGTACACCGGCGGTTGATGGAGGGCTGCATCCACGCATTGCGTGGATCTACCGGTGGTGTTGACGTGGATCCATGCCGAAGAGAAACGGAATCAGTAGATCCACGCCAGGCGTGGATGATTGCCTCAGGCCGCGCTGGCCTGCGGCGGCGGTATCAACGTGGCATCCGCTGCGTGCCGGAAGCACAGCCGGATGGCATCGAGCAGCTCGCTCATGCTGTAAGGCTTGGGCAGGAAGTGGATGCCGGCGCGCAGCTGCGGCAGCACGCGGTGCTGGTCCATGCCGGAGGTGACCAGGATCGGCAGCTGCGGCAGGTGCTCGCGCACGCGGTTGGCGGTTTCGATGCCGCTGATGCCGCCCAGGCAGACGTCGGTGAACAGCAGGTCGAACGGTTCACCGGCGTTGAGCAGGCCCAGCGCGGCCTCGGCGCTGCTGACAGCGGTGACCTGGCAGGCCTGGCTTTCCAGGGCGAGGCGACTGAGTTCCTGGGTTTCCTCGGCGTCCTCGATCAGCAGGACGCGCGGTTCCACAAAGCGCTTGGACAGCAACATGACGCGGCAACTCCGGACAACAGGGGGAGCGAAAGGCGCGCAAGTATGCGCAAGCCGGTAGTGAGCCCGGCGTGCACGGCAAGCTAAGTGGGCGTTACAGCTGTCCGCGCCGTTGGCGGCGCACGTACCAGGCCAGGATTGCGACCGCGAGCAGGGCGGTGCCGATGCGCAGGCTGGTGGCCTGCCAGCCGAGCGCGACGGCGTCATCAAGGCTGAACACATTCCAGGCCAGGTTCATCGAAACGTGCAGGACCAGGCCGCACCACAGGGTGTCACCGTCGAGGTGGTCGAGCCAGGCGAAGATGAAGCCGCCGAGAGCGATCACCGCGCCGACGAACAGCGCGATGCCGCCACCGTCGAACCCACCGAAGCCCAGCCAGTGCACCATGCCGAACAGCAGCGCCTGCGGCAGCGCGAGCAGCGGCCACGGACCACGCACGATCTTCACCAGCAGCACGAAGCCCAGGCCGCGGAACAGCACTTCCTCGGCCAGTGGGAACAGCACGGCCAGCATCGTGGCGTCGAGCGCGGTCAGCGCCGTGTTCGGGGTACCGAGCAGCGCCAGGCCCAGCCAGCAGGGGAGGCTGGCCAGCAGCACCCACAATGGGCCGGCCCAGCCGTTGCCGCGCAGCCCAAGGTTGGCCAACAGGCCCGTGCCACGGGGCCGCAGCAGCGCGGCCAGCAGCAGCGCCACCAGCACTGCCAGTGCGTTGTCCAGCAGGCTGCCGCCGTAGGGTATGGGCAGGGCGGGAATCGGAGTCCCTGCGGCCGCAGCGATATCGCGCAGATTCAGGCCCAGGCCAACGCCCAGCAGGACCAGCAGCAGGCGCGCGGCGTTGGGCAGGCGGGACAACGCGGTCATGTACGCACTCCCTGCGGAACAGGGGCTCAGTGTGTGCGACTGCTGCCGCATCGGCGCGCGTCGGAAGTCCCTGTGCCATCGGTCATGCGTTGCCGCACAGTCATCACCGCACAGGTACAGTCGATGCAGGACCGACAGGAGCAATGCCGATGCTGTGCCCCGTGTGCAAGACCCAGACCCTGCAGATGGCCGAACGCCATGGCATCGAGATCGACTACTGCCCCGGCTGCCGGGGCGTGTGGCTGGATCGTGGTGAACTGGACAAGATCATCGAGCGTGCCGGTGCCGGTGCCGGTGCGGCCGTGCCGCCGCCCGCGCCTGTACAGCAGCATCCGGCATCCTCTCCGCCGCCGGTGATGCACCGTGATACCCGCCACTTGGGCCAGCGCTACGAGGACAATCGGGGCCACGGATACAAGAAAAAGAAGAAGGACAGCTTCCTGTCGGAACTGTTCGACTTCTAGGCGCTTCGCGCTTTGTAGAGTCGAGCCATGCTCGACTGGCTGTTGCCGCCAAGAGTCGAACATGGCTCGACTCTACAGGTTAGGTGCAGTCGAGCATGGCTCGACTCTACATGGAGCGCGTGATCACGGCCGCCGCAGGATGAACTCGCGGTCGTGGGTGTCGCCGACGATGAAGTCGTACTCGCCAACCTTGCTGCAGCCGTAACGCGCATAGAAGCGCTGTGCGCCGAAATTCTCTTCCCACACGCCCACCCACAGGGTGCGGCGCTGCGGCTGGTCCAGCCAGGCCATGAACGCGTCCATCATGCGTGCACCATGGCCGCCGTTCTGGTGTGCGGCCAGGATGTAGAACCGCTTCAGTTCGATGTCGCCGTCGCGTGCATCCGTGTGCGGCAGGGTGTTGGCACCGGCGGCCAGATAGCCGACCACGGCGTCACCGTCCATCAACAGCCAGATGGCACTGCGTGGGTCAGATAGTTCGATGCGCTGCGGCTCGCTGCTGTAGTGCGCCTGCAGGAAATCGTGCAGCTCCTGCGGCGGATAGGAATCGCCCCAGGTTTCGTTGTAGGTGGCAATCGCGATGGCCGACAGCGCGTCGACGTCGGCAAGGGTGGCGCGGCGGATCTGCAACGACATGGCGGTGCCTGCATTGGAACGTGGCGCAGTGTAGCCGGCCCCGGCGGCTGCCGGGGCTGGCCATTGCTCACGAACTGCTGCTCAGAACCACATGCGCACGCCGGCCACCCAGCGTGTGTCGCGTGCGTGGTCACCGGCGTAGTCGGCGGTGTCACCAAACGTGCGTTCGTGGCTGATGCCGATGTAGGGCGCGAAGCGGCGGCTGAACTCATAGCGCAGTCGCAGCCCGGCTTCGACCTTGTTCAGGCCACGGCCGATGCCGTACTCCTTTTCGTCCTTGGCCGCGACGGTGGCTTCCAGCAGCGGCTGCAGAATCAGGCGGTTGGTCAGCAGCACGTCGTACTCGACCTCGGCCTTGGCCAGCACCTGGCCGCCGGAGCCCATGTACAGCGTGGCCGAGCTCTCGAACTTGTACGGCGCCAGGCCCTGGATGCCGACGGCCGCCCATGTGCGCGAGTCGGCCGGGCGGAAGTCCTGGCGCACGCCGACCAGCACGTCCCACCACGGCGACACGCTGCGGCCATAAAGCGCTTCCAGCGACGACGACTCGGTGCGGCCACGGCTGCGTTCGCCATCGGTGCGCAGCCACAGGCGGTTGATGTTGCCGCCGATCCAACCGGTCGCTTCCCAGGCCTGACCATTGCTGCTCTTGCCATCCCAATGTTCCAGACGGTCGATCAGCAGCAGGCTGTTGATCTCTGGCGCATGTTCCATCGCACCGTGGGCGATGGGCGGGAAGGCCGCGGCGCGGTCGGCATCGGTCGGCACCGGGATGGGTTCGCGCGGTTCGGTCGGTGCAGGCGATCCGTGGCCCATCGCGGCGTGGTCCATCGTGGAATGATCCATCGTGGAATGGTCCATCGTCGCCGGCTGCCTCGCGCCATGATCCATCTTCGAGTGATCCATGGCTGAGTGGTCCATCGCGCCCGAATCCATCTTCGAATGATCCATCTTCGAATGATCGACAGGTTCGACCGGCGTCTTCGCGGTTTTCGCGGGCGGATCCATCGCGGCCATGTCATGACCAGCGTGCGACTGCGCGAACACCGGCAATGCAGCGGCCAGGCCCAGGGCCAGCAGGCTGGGGGAAAGCAGTGAGCGGCTCATTCTTCGATCCTCACTTCGCGCATCATGCCCGCTTCCATGTGGTACAGCAGATGGCAGTGGTAGGCCCAGCGGCCGAGTGCATCGGCGCGCACGCGATAGCTGCGGCGGGTGCCCGGCGGCATGTCGATGGTGTGCTTGCGCAGCTGGAACTCGCCCTGTGCGTTTTCCAGATCGCTCCACACGCCGTGCAGATGGATCGGGTGCTGCATCATGGTGTCGTTGACCAGCACGATGCGCATGCGCTCGCCGTAGTTCAGCCGCAGTGGTTCGGCGCTGGCGAATGGGATGCCATCGAACGACCAGGAGAACTTCTCCATGTGTCCGGTCAGGTGCAGCTCGATCTCGCGGTTCGGCTCGCGGCCATCCGGGTCTTCGAACAGGCTGCGCATCGCACCGTAGGTCAGCACCTGGCGGCCGTTATCGCGCAGGCCGATGCCGGGGTCGTCCAGCTTCGGTTCGGAGGCCGAGCTCTGCATGTCCACCAGCGGGTTGTTGCGTTCGCTGGCAGGGTGCTTCGGTGCCTTGCTGGCGGCATCGCCGCCGCCGTGCGCGCCGTGGCCCATGCTGGCGCCGCAGCCGCCTTCCATGCTCTTCATCGCGGCCATGTCGTGACCGCCGTGGCCACCACTGCCCATGTCGTGACCCATGTCGCTCATCGTCAGCAACGGACGTGGGTCGCGCGCGGGAATCGGTGCCTGCAGGCCATGGCGAACCGCCAGTGTTCCGGCGGCGTAGCCGGTGCGGCCCATGTCCTGGCAGAAGATGGTGAAGGCGTCCTGGCCGCTCGGTTCGACGATCACATCGTAGGTTTCGGCCGGGGCGATGCGGAACTCATCGATGCTCACCGGGTGGATGTACTGGCCGTCGGCAGCGACCACGGTCATCTTCAGGCCAGGAATGCGTACGTCGAAGTAGGTCATCGACCCGCCATTGATGAAGCGCAGCAGCACCTTCTCGCCGCTGCGGAACAGGCCGGTCCAGTTGCCGGCCGGGGCGGTGCCGTTCATCAGGTAGGTATAGGTGTGCGCGTTGATGTCGGAGATATCGGTGGGCGTCATCCGCATCCGGCCCCACATGCCACGGTCGGACAGCGCCGCCGACCAGCCGTCGCGTTTCGCGTCGCGCAGGAAGTCCGGCAGCGTGCGCATGTAGTAATTGTCGTAGGCCGCCAGCTTCTTCATGCGGCGGAACAGCGCGCCCGGGTCCATGTCGGTCCAGTCCGACAGCATGATCACGTGCTCGCGGTCGTGGTGGTACGGCGCCGGTTCGGCCGGGTCGATGATCAGCGCGCCGTACAGACCAGCCTGCTCCTGGAACATGGAGTGGCTGTGGTACCAGTAGGTGCCCGACTGCTTCAGCTCGAAGTGGTAGTGGTAGGTCTCGCCGGGGCCGATGCCGTTGAAGCTCAGGCCGGGCACGCCGTCCATGTTGGCGGGCAGCAGGATGCCGTGCCAGTGGATCGAGGTCGGGTGGCGTTCCAGCGTGTTGCGCACGAACAGGTCGACGGTCTGGCCTTCGCGCCAGCGCAGGATCGGTGCCGGCAGCGAGCCGTTGACGGTGATCGCCGGGCGGGTGCGGCCGGTGAAATTGGCGAGCGATTCGCCGATGGCCAGTTCGATGCGGGTGTCGCTGAGCACGGCGGGGGCGCCGGCCAGCCGTGGGGCGGCCGTGGCGGCGGCGAGCGCGCGCTGCGGCACGCCGACAGCGGCGATGCCGGCAACCACGCCGCCGGCGGCCAGGCCCTGCACGAACAGGCGGCGCGACGGCATGGGCACAGCGCCCGGACCGGGGGGAATGCGGGTATTCATGATGGTGACTCCAGACACGTAAAGACGCCGGCAGGCGGCCGGCTGCGGTGCGCAGGGCGCACGATGCGTGTGGAATCAGCCGATGGGAGGACGCGAGATCGGCGGCAGCGGCGGCGCCGGGCGGCCATTGGCCGGCATCGGCTGCGGGGCCAGCGACAATGCCGGGCCGGCCATGACCGGCAACGGCAGCACTACCAGCAGCGGGTGCTGGGCACAGCTGCGCACGCAGTCCTTGATCTGGCAATGAGCGTCATGGGCGGGGGCCTTGGCCTGCGGAGCCTCGTCGGCCTGCATGCCGGCGTGGTGGTGGCAGTCGGCGGTGCCGCCGTCAACAGCAGTGGCTACGGCGTGCGCCATCCGGCCCATTTCCTCGTGACCACTGGCCATGGCCGCGTTCAGCCCGTTGAGCAACAGGCTGAGCATGAGCACGACACGGAGCAGGGTCGAGGCCAGGGACATGACGCTAATCTAGCTGCAAGCGGGCGCGGATGCACTTCAGGCTGAATGGCCGGTTCAAGGTTGGACCAGCACCAATGTAGAGCCGCTATCCTTCTTCGCGCACGATCTCGACCAGGCGCGGGCCGTAGCGGCTCAGCTTGGTGCCGCCGATGCCGCCGACCCGGGCCAGTTCGTCCAGGCTGGTCGGGCGCTGTTCGGCGATGTTGCGCAGAGTGCTGTCGTGGAAGATCACGAAGGCCGGCACATTCTGTTCGCGGGCCAGTTCGGCACGCAGGCCGCGCAGCGCGTTGAACAGCGCCAGATCCTGCGGCAGCACCGACAGGCCGGTGCGCTGCGCGCTGCGCTCGCGCCCGCTGGTGCTGCTGGCCGGGTCGCGGCGCATGCTGATCTGGCGGCGGCCGGTCAGCACGTCGCGGCTTGCATCGGTCAGGCGCAGGCCACCGTGGCCCTCGCTGTCCACTTCCAGCAGGCTGGCGGCGACCAGCTGGCGGAACACGCTGCGCCAGGTGCGCGCGTCGAGGTCGCGGCCGATCGCGTAGGTGCTGAGCTTGTCGTGGCCCTGCTGCTTCACCTTTTCGTTCTCGCTGCCGCGCAGGACATCGATCAGGTGGCCGACGCCGAAACGCTGGCCGCTGCGATAGACACAGCTCAGCGCCTTCTGCGCCGGGATGGTCGCGTCCCAGGAGGCGGGCGGGGTCAGGCAGTTGTCGCAGTTGCCGCAGGGCTGGGGATAGGTCTCGCCGAAACCGGCCAGCAGCACCTGGCGGCGGCACTGCATGGATTCGCAGTAGCCCAGCAGGTGGTCCAGCTTGGACCGCTCCAGCTGCTTGCGCTCTTCGCCGGCTTCGGACTGCTCGATCATCTGCTTGAGCAGCACCACGTCACCCAGGCCGTAGCACAGCCAGGCCTCGGCGGCCTCGCCATCACGGCCGGCGCGGCCGGTTTCCTGGTAGTAGCCTTCCATCGACTTGGGCAGATCGGTATGCGCGACGAAACGCACGTCCGGCTTGTCGATGCCCATGCCGAAGGCGATGGTGGCGCACATCACGATACCGTCCTCGCGCAGGAAGCGGCGCTGGTTGCTGGCGCGTACTTCCGGTGGCAGGCCGGCATGGTAGGGCAGGGCGTTGAAGCCCTGGCCGCAGAGGAATTCGGCGGTCTCTTCGACCTTGCGCCGCGACATGCAGTAGACGATGCCGGCCTCGCCGCGGTGGCCGCGCAGGAAATCGGTCAGCTGCTTGCGGGCGTTGTCCTTCTGCACCACGGTGTAGCGGATGTTGGGGCGATCGAAGGAGCTGACGAAGTGGCGTGCTTCCTGCAGATCGAGGCGCTCGGCGATCTCGCGCTGGGTCGGCGGATCGGCGGTGGCGGTGAGCGCGATCCGCGGGATCTGTGGCCAACGCTCGTGCAGCACGGTCAGCTGGCGGTACTCGGGGCGGAAATCATGGCCCCACTGCGACACGCAGTGTGCTTCGTCGATGGCGAACAGGGCGATCTGGCTGCGCGACAGCAGTGACAGGAAGCGGCCGGTCAGCAGCCGCTCGGGAGCGACATAGAGCATGTCCAGCTCGCCGGCGAGCAGTTCGCGCTCGACGCGCCCGGCGGTCTCGGCATCCAGGGTGGAATTCAGGTACTCGGCACGCACGCCGAGCTGGCGCAGGGCTTCGACCTGATCCTGCATCAGCGCGATCAGCGGCGAGATGACGATGCCACAACCGTCACGCAGCAGGGCCGGCACCTGGTAGCAGAGCGACTTGCCGCCGCCGGTGGGCATCAGCACCAGGGCATCATGACCGGCAGCCACATGCTCCACGATGTCCTGCTGGGGACCACGGAAATCGTCGTAACCAAAGACGCGTTGGAGCAGGTCGTGCGCGGGACGGGAAGCCATCCGGCTAGTTTACCCCGGCGGGGGTTCGGCAGGGCTGCGCCCTGCACCTGCAGAAGCCTTCAAGCCAGAGCAACGTCAAAGGCAACAGCCGGCTCTGGGGTGATCCGTGGGTTGGCGGGGCGGTGTCGGATTGCGGGGACGCCGCAAGTACGTCCGTGTAGGCTTGGCAGCCGCATCCATGCGGCTGACACCCCGCAAT